>Ga0208723_1000029_pt1 | contig 59343 bp, 75 predicted proteins | sample LakMenEpi31Aug12_FD_150750 | JGI IMG/M metagenome (GOLD analysis project Ga0208723, IMG submission 150750) | Freshwater microbial communities from Lake Mendota, WI - 31AUG2012 deep hole epilimnion (SPAdes) | ecosystem: Environmental > Aquatic > Freshwater > Lake > Epilimnion/Euphotic zone ...
TGGGATTCTCGAGATGATTTGGGTGGTCTCACAGTATTCTTCAAAGAGAATAAACTCGTGGCATTTTACGACTACGAACAGTATGCTGGCACTGTATTTTAATGTTTGCTGGCGCTAAGAAGTGAGAAAACGGCGTTATAAGTCTATGAAAACATTAGCTTTTTTACGCCGTTTTTCTAAAAACATGCTAAAAGATGCCGTCCGTAGGGGTAAATACCCTATTCCTACGTATGGTCTTTAAGAAAATGCTTGACAGGATCGCCATTTCGTGCTATAATTGAGGCATGAACAAAGGAACACAGATGATTAAAGAGCTAGCGATAGAAGTATCCCAAGCAGCGCTGTTTGTAGCAGTTGCATTCGGTCCGTTTTTCTACTACATTTTGACAAAGGTTTGAACATGACTATCAATTACAAAGCAATGGGTGAGATGATTACAAGCAACGAAAAATACAAGCGTGAGATCGCAATGTACGGTATGACCACAGACCAGATCAAAGTGGAGTACATGGCCATCGGTCGCATGACGGGCTTAGAGATGGTGGTTGCTGGCATTCTGTCAGATGTGCAAGAACTTACTGCGTACCAGCACGCTGCGGATATAAACAGCAAGGCTACAAAGGAACTTATTCGCCAGCAGTTAAACATCGCGAAATTTGTGTTATTTGAAATGATGGATCAAAGGGAAACAGCATGAGCAATATGAAGAATCTATACGCAGAACTCGTAGAGTGCGTAGCAATGGGACTTAGCAACGAATCGATCGCTAAGATTACAGGTCTTCCCAAAGAGGCCGTAGCGGTTCTAGCTCACGATATCGAGACCGAACAGATGGCGAACGATCTAGCCGAAGCGTACGGCGAATACTACGGCGCCTGAGAACAAGGGTACCCTAAATTATAGATAGGGGTACCCTTTGCTAGATCAGGGGTTAAACAACCGCCACCTTATATTCGTGTTTACTCTATTCTCAAAATTCTCTCTCTAAAAAAATTTCCCAGAAAAAATTTGCCCCAAAAACTCCGTCTAAAAAACACTGCTATGAAGACATTCGTTCAATCCCCTCTAAACTCCGCATTTGGTCCTATGCCCACCTTACCCTCTATCAGACAAACACCGACCGCTAGCTGGCCTACAGTAGATGCTGATGTCAAGCCCGCCGTACGTCACCCAATTTTTAGAGCACCCCAACTCAACAAAGTCTACTTCACTAGAAAGATTCTCAAAGAAACCGTAAAACGCTATAACGCTAATACGTTACGGAATGAGATTGCTGAGATATGGGAGATTCCTTTCTCTGTAGATGTCGATGAGCCTGTTACTGAACTTACACAAAGAATACAAGCTGTAATGGTTGCTAAGAAGATATACAAACATTGGGATATAAATTTCAATACTTTTTTAATTATTGCTTCACAAGTAACTGATACTGATGAGTGGTCTACAAAGTACTAATATGAAATTTAACGATATTATTCAATGGCTGGGTGCAGTTGCTATTATAATCGGACACGTTGCCAATGCTATTGGTCCTGATGCCTATCCCTGGAATATTGTTGCTTTTACACTAGGTACCGTTATGTTTCTAACATGGGCTATACGTGCAAAGAACCATCCACAGATGGTGGTAAATATTGTAGCAATCGTTACTTGCGCAATAGGTTTAGTTAATGCATGGAGATGATATGAACGAAGATGATGTAAAACGAGAGGTTGAGTTTATGCTCAACAATCGTAAACAACAGAAACAATGGATGGAGAAAGAATTCGGGCAATGGGTATACTTTGATAGCTCTGATGGTAAGATTATTGGAGCAGTCTATACTGTCGGTACTAAAACAGGTATCTGGGGTGGTCGTGTATACTTGGAGAACAATATGGAAAAAACGCTTGGTCAGTTTATTGATTCCGATTGGGCCCGTAAGGGTGTAGAGCGATACTGGGAAATCGATGGACGTACTCTACTGGAGTAATTGATGAACGATTTAAAATTTACTACCGCAGGAAATTATATGGATACTAAATTTGAAGACCTGATGTATCGGTCGGGTCTAACTGCCTCTGGTTGTTGGGATCAACTTGATGAGTATGATCGTAAAGCTATTGAGCGATTCGGTGAATTAATCGTTAGAGAATGTGTCGAGGTTGCTATAGATAATGGATGTGGAGATTTTGTAGATATCGAGCAATTACTATTAGATCATTTCGAAGTTAATCGTGATATTTGACCTTATTATAAAACTATTGGGAACTGCGTTTATGACAGCAGTGTTAACCTTTTGGGGCCTGATACTGCTTGTTATTGTATATTGGATTATATACTGGATAATTAGACTTTGGAGTTACTTATTATGAATGAAAAAATTAAACAATACGCTGAACTGTCGAAAGCGTATAAAACTATCTTGGTCGACGGGCAGATGCAATCTGTTCTCCTTATCGATCCCGAGAAGTTCGCTGGAATGCTGATCGACGATGTGTGCGACGATATGCTGTCCCTGGAACCTATGTATCCCGCGAACATCGTTGCCCTGAAGATTCGACAAAAGTACGGAGTAAAATAAACTTAGGAAAAAATATGAATAAATTTTTAATTTGGGCTAATTTCTATAGAAAACCTATTGGTTATTTTGTGGGCACGATCAATCTACTTGCCGCGGCCGCTGTGTATCTTCGGCATGGTGATATGACTACGAATGCTTGGATCGCGCTAATTTTGGGTGCGGTTATTCTTTTAGATACTTCTAGAAATTGACGGATTTCGGCCGTTGAAGAAACCGGGAAATAGGGGAACTTATGAGTATCTTTAGACATATGTATTATGCGATTCGATATGGTAAATGGGAATGGGGATTTGACAACCATTCTGATAGATATCGTTTTGGCTTTAAACATAGCTATTACGACGGTGACTGGGTTACGATCTGGTTTTTTAAATTCTATATTGCGGTAAACTACTAATGAATATCTCACTTGATTACGATAACACTTATACCAGAGACAAGTATCTTTGGAACGGATTTATTAAACTTGCCAAAGCCTCTGGGCACAATGTATATTGTGTCACAATGCGATCCAATGCAGAGGGTGACGAAGTACGAAATCAATTGGGACCCATGGTTGATGGTATTATCTTTACTGCTCGCAAGGCCAAAAAAGAAGCATGCTATAAACTGGGAATACATATAGATGTGTGGATTGATGACATGCCACTATTTGTCATTAAGGATGCACCTCCAGACCCGGACTACGATGCCTCATTGGGAGATTAATATATAACACATACTATGGAGATTCAATATGTCAAAAGAAGAAGATCGTTTTAAGCATTCTAAAAGAATTTACCAAAAAGAGACCAAAATACATAAGCAAGAAGTAATTGCAAAGACGTTTGGGATCCCTGTTAAAGAACCGCATAAATTTAATAAGCATCATGCTATGGCATGCGGAAATCCAAATTGCGTAATGTGTGCAAACCCCAGAAAAACATTTGGTGAGCTAACATTTCAAGAGCAAAAGTTATATCAACATGATAAGGAAATTGAACAATGAGTACAATCTATGATATTGAAAAATACGGTCACGAAATGATTTCTCCGTATAATGATGGATACACTGCTTTCCATTACAAACAACAAATCTTGCAGACTTTATGGGAATGTCAATATTGGTTATCCAAATCTTCCACATTTACCGGTGAAGATGAGTGGATTGCCGAAAATAAACCAAAAAAATTGGATAATCTCGGCACAAATTGACGAAAAAGATGTTATAATAGTAACATGGAAGATAAACAATCTATAAAAGAATTGTTAGAAGAAATCTATTTCGCACTTACTAAAGATAGAATTTTAGTACGTAAGAAATGGGTGTCCAGACTACTAAGTCCGGATAACTATAACCACCTAATTCCTAAATTGGAAAAAGCAATCGAACAACTTGAGAAAGAAAGTAAAAAATGATGGAAGAAGACGACGAGCAATATACAGACTTTGATATTAATTACGACAATGTGATTGCCAGCAAAGAATGTTTATCTATGACACGTATTCTTGCTGCAGATTTGAAAGCTAATCCATATATGACGGTTGGGGATTTTCTAATGAATATTTCCAAAAGTGATTTAGCAATTCTTAGTGATATCGTTGAACAACATATGGGGTTTGACGAAGACGATGAAGTAACCGACGAGCGAATGGCAGACTTTGTTCTTATGACAGAAATGCTTTCTCGTGCAGAAGGTTTAATCTCTGAAGATGACGATGACCTAACACGAAAAATTAATCAATTTATGATAATGGTTACAATGGAGAACCTTTATCGAAAAGGACTGATTAAGTTGTACCATGAAAATATGTCATTTGGTAAAGATGTAGAACATAGAATTGTTGCAGAAAAAATTAAAGGTGCGGGAGATGAGGATTAATATAGCGTCTGATATTCATTTAGAATTCGGACCAATTGAAATTAAAAATACAGAGAGGGCAGATGTCCTTATTCTGTCTGGTGATATTTGCGTTGCGATTGATGTAATGCATAAAGATGATTTAGATAACAAGTCTAGAAAGATTCACGATTTCTTTGAAATGTGTTCTAAAGAATATAAAAATGTAATTTATATTGTTGGTAATCATGAACATTATAATGGCGACTTTCAACAAACAATACCTCACCTAAAAAGATCCTTCGAGTATTTAGATAATCTGCATATTCTCGATAAAGAGATTGTTACTATTGATGATGTAACATTCATCGGCGGAACATTATGGACTGATATGAATAAGGAAGATGCTTCATCTATGATTAGTATTAGTGGTATGATGAACGACTTTATAAAAGTCTCTAATGGTAAATTAGATAATAATTCCAATAAACCATATTATCGTATTAACAGATTAAAACCTGACGATGTAGTTATTGACCATAAATCAATGTTGGAATATATTCGTATTATCATTGAAGGCAAATACGATCAAAAGTTTGTAGTTGTTGGTCATCATGCACCAAGCAAGTTATCTACAAAACCAAGATATCAAGATGATTATCTTATGAATGGTGCATATTCATCTGATCTATCAGAATTCATTTTAGATCATCCGCAAATTAAAATGTGGACACACGGACACACGCATGATACTTTCGATTATCTTGTGGGTAGTACTAGAGTAGTTTGTAATCCGAGGGGATATGTTAATTATGAGCAAAGAGCTGATGATTTTGATCCCAATATTATTTTTGAAGTTTAAGGAGTTTATATTATGAGTAAAGTTGAGCAATATTCGCGTCCATGGGTAACATTTAATCCAACCGATAAAACACACCGTGAAATTTTCCATACAGCATTAAAACATAATACGTGGGGAAAATCCCCTGTTCGTTTTTGGCTAGAAGGAGAAACATCTAGTTTAATGGATCAATGTACTCAAAAAATGGCCAGATATTATATGGAACAAGAATTTGGTAGAATCAAAGATAAAACGATTGCAGATGAAATTAATGTTATTAATCAATATCGATATGTTTCTACAGCATAATACCCTTACGGTTGACAGGGTTACTAAAAGATGTTATAATATAGCATGAAAAGGAAAAATATGACAGATACCGAAAAGTATACAGGCGCATGGTATGCGACTGCTTCAGACCAAGAGCGCGATATATTTAAAAGTTGGATTAAGAGTCATCTTGCAATGGGTGAGATGAAAATTAAATTTACCAAAAAAGACAATACAATTCGCGATATGCGTTGCACTCTCGGCGCAGGATATTTGCCTGTAACTGAAGAAAAAGAAATTAAACGAAAAGAAAACACAGAAGTACTTCCAGTATGGGATATGGATAAAGGCGCATGGCGTGCTATTCGATATGAAACAATCAAAGAAATCCGCTTCGACATTTAAGCCAACAAAATTGATTGAAAATAAACGCAAGTTTATTCCCGATCCGTTACTAAATAAACGCGATCTTAGAGAATTTAAAAAATTAGTAATTAAGGAAAAATAATGGCACGAGTATCACTTGACGCTGAACCTAGCATTGCTGTACTATCTCCAGAAGAAAATACTTATAATGTTCAATTGATGAGAATCATGAACTGGTATTCTGCTGAGAAAGTAAAAGCTGACGCTCGCAAGTATATGCGAGAATATGTCAAAGCTAAAATGCCAAGTGAGTTGAACACATTTGACCAGGTTAAAGATGTAAACATTGTAAACACATATGGTTGGATTTCTCGTATCATTATGCGCAATGGTAAAATATCAGATAAGCATGTTACAAAACTTACAGGATATCTAAAAGATACATTAGCTTCTACGGTTTATATTCCAGAACCAGTAGAACAAAAGGTTGTTGTATCTGCACCTAAGCCTTCAATCCAAGATGCAATGAAAGAAAAAATTTCAGAGTATTTGGGCGAGTTAGAAGGATCATTCGATTCTGTAGTTAATGCAAAAGAAGATTTTTCATTATATAAGAATATGCAGGCGAATCAAATTCCAAAGCCTTATGTAAATGATATTAAGGAATGGTCTAAGAATAAACTTCGCGAATACATTCAAGTATATGAGGGCAAGGATTCTCAACTTGTAGAAGGTTATTCTAATATTACAAAGAAAGAATTAAAAAGCATTGTAAAAATGCTCGCACAATTTATTGAAGATTGTGATAAATATTCAGAGTTCAAGAAAGCAAATCGTAAACCTCGAATGATTAAGGCTAAGCCTGCGAGTGTTCAAGTTAAGAATCTTAAATATAAAAAAGAAGATACTGAGCTAGGTCTTAATTCAGTTGACCCTGCAGAAATTATTGGTGCACAACAAGTGTGGGTATTTAATAGTAAAACTCGTAAGTTGGCTCTATATAAAACAGATTCAGCTATGGGTATTGTTGTTAAAGGTTCCAGCTTTCAGAACTACGATCCAGAAATGGGATGTCAAAAGACTTTGCGTAAACCTGCAGATCAACTTAAAGATTTGATGGGTGCTACAAAGGTACAATTAAGAAAGTATATGGATAGTGTAAATTCTAAAGCATCGCCTGCAAATGGCAGAATGAATGCTGATACATTAATCCTTCGAGTTATTAAATAAGGTTTCAAATGGCGTTAAAAATATCATATTGCCAATTAATTAAGATTGTTCTTGCACAGATTGGCGGTAGTCCATTACAACAGGTATACACTCAGTTATCTCAGGGCATGAAGCAGATATCTACACGAGGAATTATTCCTTCAGAGATTGCACAAATTAAAGCATTTATTGATCAGGTAACTACTACATTAAATGGAATATCCGGCGACGTAAATGCTATGCAACAAATGGCTAATCAGTTTTTCTATAATCCAGTAGGAACTGTTACGACTCAGACTATTACGCAAATTAATTTGCGCCTTGCTCAAATTACGGAAGATCTTGGTGCTGGTCCTGTGGCAACATCTGGCAATGCAACTGAATTTGCATATTTAAATAGTTTAAAAACTGAAATGACAAATTTTAAAACTCATAGTGATAGATTGTCAGGCCAAGCTGATCCCGAAGATGGTAAACCATTTGGTGGATGCACACTTGCAGATTTATTGGGAGATGGATGTAGTCCGGCAGGTGATGTACCAGATATTGACCTTCAAGTTCTTGTAGATGGATTTAAATCTGGTGCTATTATTGAAGGTGCAAAGAGTGCGCTGACCCAGGCAGTACTTGCTAATACTGGCGGTGCAGCATTAATTAGTGCGCTTGGAAATTTACAATCAACAGTTAATACTTTTAATACTACTGTAACTACCAAGATTAATAAACTTGCAATTAAAAGAGCGGTTGAATCTTACGTAAATTATGTTGTTTTTAACTTATTAACAGGTTGTAGCAATACTTTGCTAAATGCAACACTAATCCCTTCGGTAAAAGAAGCTATAACCCCGTATGCTCAATATATACAGAAACAACAACTTGACGCGGCTTTGGATGGCGCAACCGGTCAACCTTTTACAAATACCACACTTGCAACCTAAACAGAAAGATATATTATGATTGTTGTTGATTACAGCCAAACGGCTATTTCAAATTTGATGGCAGAAATTGGCGGCAGAAAAGATATTGAAATACAGGTGCCCCTATTGCGTCACATGATTTTAAATTCTATTCGAGGCTACAAACAAAAATTCGGAAAAGAATTTGGTCAATTAGTTATTGCAGTAGACAATAGAAATTATTGGAGGAGACAAGAATTCCAATATTATAAGGCAGGTCGCAAAAAAGCTCGTGAGGATTCTGGTTTAGATTGGAAAACAATCTTTGAAGCTCTGGATCTAATCAGAAATGAGATCGATAAGTTTTTTCCTTACAAAGTTGTTAACGTCGATGGCGCAGAGGCAGATGACGTTATTGCAGTATTAGCAGAGTGGTCTCAAACAAATGATTTTGCAGGTGGTGGAGTTTTTGAAGATGATCCAAAACCCTTTTTAATTGTATCGGGCGATCATGATTTTATTCAACTTCAAAAGTTTAAGAATGTAAAACAATTTTCTCCAGTACAAAAGAAATATGTTAAACCTGATATGTCACCTAAACAATATATCTTCGAACATACAATTAAAGGCGACAAGGGCGACGGAGTACCTAACGTATTATCTGCAGATGATAGTATTGTTGCAGGTGAAAGACAAAAACCAATCACAACTAAAAAATTAGAAGCTTGGTACAAAGATGCAACGCTTATGCCACAAGATGATGAATTTAAGACTCGATTTGAACGTAATCGCAAATTGGTTGACTTTGCCTGCATCCCAGAAGAGATTAAAAATTCTATTATAAATAACTACACAGGTCAGCCTGATAAAAACAAGAGTATGCTTTTGAACTTTTTCATTGAGCATAAAATGAAGAATATGTTGGAATTAATTGAGGAGTTCTGATGCGAACAACTATACCACAAATTTTCGAAGAAGTCGAAAAAACAAACGGCAAAGATAAAAAGATTGCTGTATTAAGATCATACCATAGCCCACAGCTTGAGGGCGTTCTACAAATCAATTTTAACCCAGATGTTAAATTAGATTTACCAGAGGGTGAACCGCCATTCAAGAAAGATGAGAAAATTCCAATTGGATATTCCGAAACAAACTTGTATGCAGAATTTAGACGTATGTATATTTGGCTAGAACCAAATATTAACCTATCTAAAATTAAAAAAGAACAATTGTTTGTTCAAATGCTTGAAGGTATCCATTGGACAGAGTCTGAAGTAATATGTTTAGCTAAAGACAAAAATCTTGAAACTAGATATAAAACGCTTACAGAAGATTTAGTTAGAGAAGCATTTCCCAATATTCTTCCCCCTGCTAAACCAAAAACTATTGTAGATATTATTCCAGTTCTTAAGAAAGAACCAAAAGCAAAAAAAGCCGCAGTCTCTTTGAAAGATTGACTAGGTTCTTCAAACGAGACGAACCCGAACCAGTCGTAAGTAATTGGTTAGTTTCGGATGATATACCAGATGACCCAATGTATGACAGTAGAACGGTAAACCACCACAAATATCGAGCATTTGACAAGTATTGAAAAAGATGTTATAATATAGTATGGGAGATTTAATATGACAATGCACATCGTTGGACCCTGGTTATCTACAACCGGAAAAAAGAAATCAAAAGTTAAATTTCAAAGTGCTGAACAGGCACGTAATGCTAGAGCTTTAGCAGAAGAATGGAAACTTATGCAGAAAAAATGGGGTATTGCAGATGAGGATAAAAAACGTAAACGAGCTATGGAAGCAGATGCGTATATTCCTCCGGTATCTTCTAATCCCCGAGGCATTACGAATAAAAATATTAAAAGTTTAAACGATAAAATAACAGGTGCAGTTTCTAGCAAGCCGGCACCCGTGTATACTGGAACAAAGGTTCTAGGTATTGGTACAATGCACAAGTCTAATGCTGTCCCCATCTTTAGTGATGACGAGGCAAAAGAAATTTCTACAATGAGGCGATAATGAGAAAAATAGTTTTAGTAACCGGAGGGTTTGATCCCTTACATTCTGGGCATATTGAATATTTTAAATCAGCTAAAAAATTAGGTGATTTATTAGTTGTTGGAATAAATTCAGATGCATGGCTTAGTCGTAAAAAAGGTGCACCGTTTATGCCTGAACAAGAGCGTAATGGCATTGTTAAAAATTTGAGCATGGTAGATCGTACAATATTTTTTAATGATCGAGATGGATCAGCTAAAGAAGCTATTCGAGATTTGCGAGCATTATATCCCAATGATCAAATTGTTTTTGCAAATGGCGGAGATCGTACTCAGGAAAATATTCCCGAGATGGATATTAAAGATGATAATTTAGTTTTTGCGTTTGGCGTTGGTGGCGAAAACAAAATTAATTCTAGTTCATGGATATTACAAGAATGGAAAACACCTAAAACTGAAAGGGTGTGGGGCTATTATCGAGTTCTTCATGAACAAAGTAAAGATGTCAAAGTAAAAGAATTAACTGTTGCCCCTGGCAAATGTTTAAGTATGCAACGACATAAAGATCGAAGCGAGCATTGGTTTGTATCAGAAGGAACAGCTACGGTTTATACGTTAAATTGTAGCACAGATGTTGAACTAATTGGGAAATTCAATAAATTTGAAAATCTCCATATTGGTAAAACAGAGTGGCATCAGCTTTGTAATGAAACTGAGTCACCATTGAAGATTGTCGAAATCCAGTATGGCGACAATTGTATTGAAGATGATATTGAAAGGAAATAAATTATGGCAGGTATCCCATCCAGTCCCACGGATCGTAAAGCAATTCTTGATTGTATGAAAGAACTTTCAGCAAGTATGACACGTACTGAAGGTGAACGTGAGTTTCAACGAGAAGCAATTAAAGAGTTATGTGATAATCTAGAACTTAGCAAAAAGACATTTCGTCGTATGGCTAAGGTATATCACAAACAAAATTTTACCAAAGAAATTGAAGAACATGAAGAATTTGAAACAATGTATGAGACCATTACAAATTCTACAAGAATGTCTGCATAATATGAAAACCTTGTATATTTTAGAAGCTGAATGGCGTGACACTATTGGTCGTACTCGAAAACAAGATATTATCGGTGTTTATGACGATATCCAAAAATTAGAAAAAGCCAAACAAGCGGTTGAAGATGCTCCTCATAAGTATACAAGTATTACTTATAAAATCAACACCGAAATGCGACCATTTGCTTAAAAAATGAGCACTTTTATGCTTGACACTTACCAAAAAAGATGTTATAATAAAGCATATGAAGAAAGGTTATTATGACAACGGTATATGATATTTTAGATCAACTCGCATCTGACAATTCTCGCTTGGCTAAAGAAGCAATTCTTACAACCAATAAGAATAATGCTGACCTAAAAGAAGCGTTTCGAATTGCGCTAGATCCTCTTATCAGTTATTATATTCGCAAAATTCCAGCATACACCAAACAAGCTAAAGGTAAACAATCTTTAACTTGGGCTATGCAAGAACTCCTTAATGAATTTGCAACCCGCAATGTGACGGGCAATGCAGCAATTGAACATCTAACCTTTGTATTGGAGTCAGTGAATGAAAAAGATGCCAGCGTTATTGAGCGTATCATCAAGCAAGACCTTCGTTGTGGAGTCAGTGAAGCAACCGCAAACAAAATCTGGCCCAAGCTTATCTCAACGTATCCGGTTATGTTGGCTTCTGGATTCGACCAAAAGCTTGTCGACAAAATTAAATTCCCGGCATATTGTCAGTTAAAATTAGATGGCATGCGTTTTAACGCAATCGTCCGAAATGGCACAGTAGAATACAGGAGCCGCAATGGTAAAGAACTTAATATTCCAAGTAAGCTATTTAGCGATGCTTTACTCAAATTGGCTTCTTATTACGGTGCCAATTATGTTTTTGATGGTGAGCTATTAGTTGTAGATTCTGCAGGCAAACCTCTTGATCGTAAAACAGGCAATGGTATCTTAAGCAAAGGTGTTAAAGGTACAATGTCAGAAACAGAAGCAAGTTCTGTTCGTGTAACATTATGGGATGCTATTCCATATGATGATTTTAAAATTGGTAAATTTGTTACACCGTATGAAGATCGTTTACAATTTTTAGTTAAACGCACGGTTAATCTAAAAACATCAAATAAAGCATTGGGTGCATTGATTGATTGTGTTTGGACTAAAGAAGTAAATAATCAATTTGAAGCACAAACGATTTTTGAGAAATTCTTAGCAGAAGGTCAAGAAGGTACTATACTCAAATCTAAAACAAACATCTGGGAAGATAAACGCTCTAAGGAGCAAATTAAATTCAAAGGTGAATTGGAATGTGATCTTGTGGTTGTTAATTGGGAAGAAGGTACCGGCAAAAATGTCGGCAGATTGGGAGCACTAGTTTGCGAATCATCTGACGGATTAATTCAAGTTAATGTGGGTTCAGGATATTCCGATGAACAACGTAAAGAATTTACCAAACAAGCTGTAATTGGAAAAATCGTAACTGTTAAATATAACGCACGCATTAAAGATCGCGGAGACGGCGTAGAACGTCTGTTCTTGCCTACATTTATTGAAATGCGTGAAGATAAAGATATAGCAGATTCAAGCAAAAAAATAAAATGAGTAAAATAACAAGTACGGAAATAACTAATAATCTATATAATAGAAAATATGGAATAATTGAATATACTCGTAAACTTGAAAGATTCGAAAACGAAAAACTAAAAGAAGCTACGGAACAAGCCCGGCGCATTCTTGCAATTCAATTAATGAAAGAAATCGAAAAAATACGAGAGTATGAAAGTATTAGGCAAAAGAAACAATTCGAGATTCATCAAAGAGGTTCTAATATTGATACATATATATGAATATTTTTTATTTACACCATGATCCTAAAAAGTGCGCTGAATTGCACAACGATAAACACGTCGTTAAAATGATACTCGAATATGCTCAACTTCTTTCTACTGCTCATCGTGTTCTTGATGGTTTTCAATCTGTGGGTGTCAGTAAAACTAATCGAAAACAAACCAGGTATGTTATTTCCGATGAGCGTGAATATACTTTGTACCGTTCTACTCATATTAATCATCCTTCAGCGATTTGGGTAAGACAATCATATGAAAATTATGAATGGTTATATAAGCTATTCATTGCAGTATTAGAAGAATACACGTATAGGTATGGTAGAACACACGCAACTGCTCGATTAGTAGATGCATTGTATAAGCCACCTGCTAATATCCCAAAAGGTGTAGGATTTACTGAACCCACTCCGGCAATGCCAGATGAGTATAAGGTGTCCGGTAATTCCGTCAGATCATATATAAATTATTACCTAGGTGCAAAGCAACATCTAGCAGCCTGGAAAAAACGACAAATACCTGAATGGTTTACATATGCCTAGTTATACATTAAAATGCAACGATTGTGATACAATATTCGACGTGTTATGTCGTTACGCAGCACGCCCAGAACAGCAATGCACAAATTGCAAATCAATAAATCACGAAAACATCATCACCGGTGCTCCTGCACTAGGTGATCCCGTTCGTCTCGGGATTACTCAACCTGATGGTGGTTTTAAAGAAGTCTTGTCTAAGATACACTCTCAAAATTATAAGAGTAACTTGGCAGACAAATTAAGTAGACGATAAAATGTTTCAATTCAATTTTTACCTGAGGGGACAATAGCACGGTAGCTAGTGTCCTTTCTTTTTCTTAAGAGGGTATACATGGCCAAGTCTAAAAATAATCTTCAATTGCAGCCAACTCATCCACCGCTCAATTTAGTTGTTAACAACAAACTAAAGATGAGAATAGATGATATGAAAACAATTGATCCATTGACAGACAACCAGCGGCGAGTATTTGATGCATATGATAATTCCAAAATCATGTTGCTTCATGGAGTAGCCGGGACAGGAAAAACATTCATAGCACTCTATCACGCATTGGAGGAAGTATTAGATAAATCAAATCCATATCGACAAGTAATAATCGTTCGATCAGCTGTTCCTAGCAGAGAAATCGGACATCTACCGGGAGATGAAAAAGAAAAAACAGAAGTATATACTGAACCTTATATCGGAATTTGTGAAGATCTTTTTGGTCGTAGCGATGCGTATCAAAGATTGACGGAACAAGGTGCAGTAAAGTTTTTAATTACGTCGTTTGTCAGAGGCATTACTCTAGATGATTCTATTATCGTTGTAGATGAATGTCAGAATATGACAGATATGGAACTTAATTCAATTATGACTCGCGTAGGAGAGCGGTCAAAAATTATATTTTGCGGCGATTTTCGCCAAACGGATTTGTATAGAAAAACCGATATGTCTGGACTAAAAAAATTCATGGCAATTGCCGACCTTATGCCCTCTTTTAAGGTCTTCGAATTTGGTGTAGATGATATTGTTAGATCAAAACTTGTTAAGGAGTATATTCTTGCTAGATTAGACTACGAAAGTAGACACATCGTTCATTAATATAAATAAAAGAGTCGAGCTAATAATTCGGCTCTTTTTCATCAAAAGAAACTAAAATGAAAAAACTTCTAATTCTTATTACTTTATTATTTTCAGCAACTGCATCAGCGCAATATATGCACTGGCACTCGAGACACGGTCCGTATCGTACATCTAGTGATTTAGTTGTTCCCTTAATTATAGCCGGAGCAATTGGATATGGAATTAGTAGATCGCAGCAATATCCCAGCACAGTAATTATTCAACAACCGAGTGTTACTGTTGAAAACAATATGGAATGTTCTGCTTGGAAAGAAACACAACAACCTGATGGCACAATAAAAAGAGAACGAATTTGCTATCAAAGATAAAGGATAATACAAATGGCAGATGGATTTGATTTCGATTTCACATTAGACAAAGTACAGCATTTATTACCTCGAGTTAAAAACCACCAAGAGTGGTATGACTCAATGGTAGAAACTTTACCGCAATATGGTATCAACGATATCGCTCGAGTCTCTGCATTTATTGCACAATGCGCTCATGAATCTGGCGGATTTGCGATTATGCAAGAAAATCTTAACTATAGTGCAGATGGCCTGCAAAAGATATTTGGTAAGTATTTTCCTAATCCTCAAATCGCAACCCAATACGCAAGACAACCTGAAAAGATTGCTAATAAAGTGTACGCAAATAGAATGGGTAATGGAGACGAAGCAAGTGGTGAGGGTTGGAAATTTAGAGGCAGAGGCTTAATTCAATTAACAGGTAAACATAATTACACAAAATGTTCTGAAGCATTTTTTGACGATCATACTTTATTAGAACAACCTGATATTCTAGTTCAACCCTACTATGCGTTAAATTCTGCATGCTGGTTCTGGAATGCTAATAATTTAAATGTGCTTGCTGATGCGCAAGATATTAAAATGATGACAAAGAAAATCAATGGTGGATTTATTGGTCTTGAAGATAGACTTAAACACTACAATCACGCAGTGGAAATATTACAGGAATAAGAATGATTTATAATCATGTTAAGGTGAAAGAATTTGAGAAACTGGAACAAGTTACTCGAGAAGATGGAGTAAGATTTTACGCAACACCGAATGGTAAAAAATATCCTTCGGTAACCACTGTTTTATCAGCACATGGTAAACAAGGTCTGATGGAATGGCGTAAAAGAGTAGGTGAAGAACAAGCAAATAAAATTGCAAGTGCAGCTGCAAGACGTGGCACTAAAATGCACTTACATTGTGAGAATTATCTTAATAATGTAAATGTGCTAGATACAATTCCAGTATTTCAAAGAGAATTGTTTGAAAGTATTATTCCATATTTACACAAAATTAACAATGTTCATGTTCAAGAACAAAGATTATATTCCGATCATTTAAGATTGGCGGGGACTGTAGATTGTGTTGCCGAATATGAAGGTCGCTTAGCAATTATAGATTATAAAACGTCTAGTAGACGAAAAGATAAAGATCACATTCATAATTACTTTATGCAATGTGCTGCATATGCAGTTATGTATGAAGAACGAACAGGGGTACCTGTAAGTAAATTAGTTATTATTATGGCAGTTGAAAACGATGATCCGCAAGTATTTGTCGAAAAACGAGATAATTGGGTAACCAAATTATTAGAGTATAGAGATTTATACGAAAAGGACAAACAACTTTTGACTTCTTAAACAAAAGGCGTTATAATAGAGTTATTGCTGTATGAAGCAAAGAGAAACAGATTCTGGACGCGGGTGCGAATCCCGCCAGGTCCACCATAAAGATTTACCGCCCGAACCGCAAAAGCCAAATTCTTGTTGCGGTAAAGGATGCGAAGGGTGTGTTTGGATTAGTTATTTCGAAGCACACAATCGTTGGAAAAGTCTTTATGATGGGCCTGAAATAGATTCGACAGGGTAAAGAGTACCAGAGTGGACAGCACATCAGAGTAGATGTTAAAACTAAAACAAAGTAAACGCAAACGACTCACAGTTTCGCATTGCCGCCTAAATAAGGTAGCTAGGGTTTCGGTTAGTTTCCTCGTAACAGAATAACTAACCATTTTACAAACACTCATACACACAAGGAGATTAAAATGAGTAATATGACACCGTTCGAAATTAGATTAGAACTTTTAAAAATGGCCAAAGATATGCTTGGTGACGATTACTACGGTAAACGTGAAGTAATATCTAACGATTGGTCTACTAAGGTAGAGACAGCTAAACATGCTGGCCAAACACCTCCGGATCACCCAGGCTTTCCAGCCTACCCCTCAGAAACTGATATTATTGCAAAGGCTCATGTATTGAATGGCTTTGTTTCTAACATTCCTCAAGATAATATAAAGACTATTAGTAAAAAGTAATCTGAAGGCAGGGGGAGAAATCCCCTTGCATAGATAAATGAAAACATATACACAAACATTTTTAGTAGCAGTATCTGCAGTATTGTTGGTATCAATACTAACACAAGTAACAACATCGAAACTACAAAATTTAAAACAACTAAATTTTAACGATACTAAAGCAACGGTTGCAGTTAGAGAACAGCAATTGGATTGTTTGGCAAAAAATATTTACCACGAAGCAAGAAGTGAACCATTCGAAGGTAAAGTCGCAGTGGCTCAAGTAACAATGAATAGAGCAGCAAATGCTGGATTTCCAAACGATATATGTAAAGTTGTATATCAAAAGAACGTAGTGTATGAAAAAGTTATTTGTCAGTTTAGTTGGTACTGCGAAACTTCTACAAAGACAAGACCTATTCACCAATCCGCATATAGAGAATCATATGAGGTAGCTAAGAAAGTATTACTTGAGGGATTCCGATTAGCTGGTCTAACTGAAGCACTTTATTATCACGCAACATACGTTTCACCTGGATGGAAACGACAACAAATCGCACAAATTGGCAATCACATTTTTTACAAATAAATTATGAACTTTAAATACCCCACACTACAAGATGTTATTAATTATTGCAAAACAACATTAACGGTTGCTACTGCAGAAACGATTTCATGGATTGGAATTGTTCTTATTCATGCCGCAACTGTGCCAACAATGATTTCCGTAATGTCTGGACTATCAGATAAGATGCCACCGGTTGATCTTATTTTGTTTATTTGGGCGGGATTATCTATGCTGTTTGTTAGAGCAGTAATACTTAAAGATATTCTTCACGTTGTAACAATCGGTGCAGGTTTTATTATTCACTCAACTCTACTTGCACTTATATTATTTAAATAAAATTATGTCTACATTAAAAGAACAAACACACGAAAAACATAAAGAAGCGGAAACGCAATCATTTATTAAAGAAATCTTTCAGAAGAGAGTTGATAAAAATAAGTATGCGGAATACCTCTATCAACTATACTTAGTATATCATGCAATGGAAAACATTGCAGGTCCAAAATTAGGTGCGTATGAAGGTATCCCTGGCCTTTATAGATCTAAAGCAATCTTTGAAGATTTTCAGGAATTAGCTGTACCAGATAAAACATATACGATTAAAGAATCTACATTAAAGTATATTCAGTATATCATGGACATTACTAAGCATGATGATTTAATTGCACATATGTATGTAAGATACTTAGGTGATTTAAATGGCGGCCAAATTTTTGCTAAGCTTGTTCCTGGTTCAGGCAAAATGTTTCAGTTTGAAAATAAAGAAGAATTAACAGAAAAGTTCCGAGCTAAATTAAAAGACGATATGGGCAAAGAAGCCTGTGTAGGATTTGATTATAACATACAAATTGTTAAGGAATTTAACTAATGTCTTTAGTATGGGATAAAATGATTCCGTTGTCTCAAAATATTCTTGAGACATTGGAACAAACAACAGATGATGAATTAAAATATACCGCAGAACAAGGAAAAGGATATCTTTGGGAAAATTATATTTTTACTTCGAAGAATTATCGCAGAGCCCATGTGGAAATTGTTGATGCGCGCGAAGCAAAAAAGATCTGGGTTATGCACATGACAATTTTTCCAGAGTTTGATGATCCTACTCCAATCTTTGGATTTGATGTAGTGTGCGGAGCTAGCAAAATTACAGGTGCATTCCATGATTTTTCTAAAAACGGAAATTGTGATTTGTATACTTGGTTTATTGATCGTTCATCTAAATTAGAATGGAATAAACCAAGAATATTGCCTGAGTGGGCAACTCAAATTTTTAGTCCCGGAATGATTGCGGCGGGCAATATATCCGAAGAAGAAGAATTGGACAAATTGTCCGATCTAGCTATTGAAAGCTTGCACGTTTACCTTTATAATGTAGGACAAGTAGAAAAAACCGGAGAGTCATATAAAGAGAGATACAACAACTATTGTAAATTTCAAAAGATGAATCCCCACACCCCAGCAATGATGACTACCCTTGGCATAGATCAAACTGTGTTTAGAACCTTTATGGATGAAATTTTATTTCCAGAGATCGAATGACAGAACTTAATTTAAATGAAGTATTGACCGACAGTTTAATTATTACCAAAAGATTCAGATCACAAAATGAATTCTCTTTGTATATTGAAGAAAAGGTCTTATCTGAAAGTATAGGATATATGGATGCAGTAATACAATACTGCAATGAAATTGATATTGATGTTGCGGCCGTTGCCAATCTAATTAATCAATCACTAAAAGATAAGATTCAAAATGAGGCAGAAGAGCAAAACTATATGAGGCCGCGTGGTAAATTACCCCTATGATAATGGATGAATATTCAGTTTATAAAATGTACTTAGCTTTGCGATTACATTTCACAACAGACAATTATGATGTAATTCAACAAAAGGGCAGAGTGAGGGCAAGTCGTCAAGCATATGCTAAGCGTAAAGATTTGTTCTCAATTAGAAAAATTGCAAAAAGCTATTCAGATGAAGAAGTTGCAAATTTTTTAGTAGCAAATTTTGTGTCAGGTGATCGCTGGGGCGGAATGTTTGATTTAGAAGCAGGTCAACGATATAAAGAATGGAAAAAGCGAGTCGAGAGTTTATCCTATAATTTCGAACAAGAATTGGATAATATTATTAATGATTTGGAAGAATCCAATCTAAAAATTGAGGATATTTTTGCGGTGTCAAAAGGTCAGCATCCATATATAATTAAAGCATTCTTACGAAACACAATTAGTATAGAAACTTTAGTGATATTGGAAAGACTAAATAAATTTACCGAGAGGTTTGATCGAGAGATTAGTGACACCGTAGTGTGGCCTGATGTTTCTAGACTTATTAAAAAGTACAAACCTTTTCTTTTAATCGACATGGAAAAATACGATGCAATCTTTAGAAGACGAGTTGGAACTAAAAACGCAAAAGATTAAGCGTTTAGAACAAGATATTTTAATGTTACAAGAATCGCTTTTTACGACTCAGGAATCTTTGAAAGAAACTCAAAGATACTTAATTAAGTTGGCGCACAGTCAAATGGAATTAAATAAAAGAATGACAGCTTGGCCTTTCCTAAAGGTTAAAGCTAAGGGTAAAGAAGATGTTTAACTTTAAGGTAGGAGCCTTGATTTTTTAAAATGGAAAAGTTTAAGAAGAACGATTATAATGATCGTGAGAAGAAAATGCGCCGAGTTGAAAAGGGCACACAGAAGATTGACAAGCATCGAAAGATTATATATAATGTAGCATCGTTCAATAAAGACGACGATGCGTTTGATGAGTACCTAGATTATGCATACGCTAATCAAAAATTTAAAAAACGTTAATACTAAAACGAAAAACCATACACCGTTAATACGAAAGGACATACTATGGCATTCACATCACTAGCAGATCTCCGCAAATCACGAGGCGGCTTCGATTCTTTAATGAAAGAAGTTGAAAAGATCGCAAATCCACAATCCGAATCTAACAATAGAAATGACGACCGTTTCTGGCAACCTGAGGTTGACAAAGCGGGTAACGGCTACGCTGTCATTCGCTTCTTAGCTCCTCCTAAGGGCGAAGAACTTCCATGGGTTAGAGTTTGGAATCACGGTTTCCAAGGCCCAACAGGGAAATGGTACATTGAAAATTCACTAACAACTATTGGCAAGACTGATCCTGTATCTGAGTTTAATACTGAGTTATGGAATTCTGGCTCAGAGGCCAATAAAGAAGTTGCTCGAAAACAAAAGCGTAAACTAACTTACTACACAAATATTCTTATCGTTCAGGATTCTAAGCACCCTGAAAATGAAGGCAAAGTATTTTTGTTTAAGTTTGGTAAAAAGATTTTCGACAAAATTAAGGATGTTGCTGAGCCACAGTTCGAGGACGAAAAGCCACTTAATCCGTTCGACTTTTGGGAAGGTGCAAACTTTAAATTAAAAATTCGTAATGTGGAAGGATATCGCAATTACGATAAATCAGAGTTTGATACACCAAGCCCAATTTCCGAGGATGATTCTATTATCGAGAATATTTGGAATAAGCAACATTCTCTTACAGCGTTTCTTGACCCTAAAAACTTCAAGTCATATGACGATCTTAAGAAAAAACTAGACATGGTTCTTTCTGGAGGTACATCTGCAATTAAGAAGGCAGAAGAAGTTACATTGGGTGAAGATGCAAATTATGTGCAACCTGCAACATCTGCAGCACGCCCAGCAGCCGCGCCAAAGGCAGCTCCTACAAAGGAAGTTGACTTTGATGACGATGATGAATCATTGTCATATTTCTCAAAACTAGCGAGCGATGACTAAGCTTGCGACTATTCTTTTTGGAGAAGATAACATGAAATCCCTTATTGTATTTCTAGCCGCAATGGCTATGGCTCATTCAGGTTTTGCAGCAGAGCCTGCAGAAAAGAAAAAAGAGCCAGCAAAGGCTGTAAAGGCAAAGCCTGCAGCACCGACACCTACAGCAACACCGGGTGTTATTAAAATAGAGAAAAAGGAAGGGGCGGCCAAAGAAGAGAAACTTCCAAAGCCAACTGTTAAACGACCTGAAGAGTTAGCTGCCGAAAAAGCTAAGAAGTAAAAAGAAAAGCCCAGTTAATTCTGGGCTTTTTTGTGGCAGCATATGTAGGTTAGTACCGCTTATCTTGCCAACGATCAACTCCGTTTGAATTTGGATATGGTCTTGGAGGAGATGTTACAAATTGTTGGGTACTGTTATCTACAGTTCTATTCGATATCATAGGTGCAAGTATTTGCGACATAGATCCCATAGAATCTTTTAGATCCATATTTACATTTTCTAATTGGTTTAATAAATCTATTTTTTGGTCGCCGGTTGTAGCAGCTTTTAATTGTTTAAGAGTTTCATTTTTAAAACTATTGGCAAGAGTTGATTCTAACGATTGATCTTGTTTTGGCACAACATTTTCTGCAGTTGCAGATGATTGTTTTGTTTCAATATTGGAATAACGATTTAATCTTGCGGTCTCTGCCGCCATTTGGTCTGGCATATCTGCAGTAGGAATACGTTTGTTCAACGTGTCTATATCTGTTTGCAACTTATCTCTATATTCTGCATTAAGCATCGGCCCAGATGTCTTAAGACTTTGTTCTTTTATTCTAATTTGTTCTTTTAAATCTTTAGAAGAACTGGAACTTTCAAAATCAGTATTAGCTATTTTTAATAGAGCTTCTCTTCCACCTAATTTTTCTATATCTCGATTGCTTCCCCCTAAAGCATTTCTTGCTTGTTCAGGAGTCATGCCCGTTTTAACAGGATCGATAGTGGGGGCAACATTTTCTCTAAATGCCGTCTCTGCAGCCTTGCCTGCACCTTTTGACATATTGTTGCCATACTCAGTTTCACCTAAAAATTCACTTGCTTCATACGCACCCAATGCAAGACTAGCCGGACCTAATAATCTTCCACCCAACCCCATTTTTCCTGGAACTTTTCCGCCTGCCGGTGGCACTTTGCCACCTTTGCCTCTGCCTTTGCCTCTGCCTTTGCCTGGGCCGCCATCTAACAATCCTTTTAATCCTAGGGCTTCAAGTATACTAGAAATTATCCCACCACCTTTATTATTGTCTGCTAAACCCTTTAATTTTTTTGCAATTGCTTCTGCCAAAAGTTCTCTATCTCTTTGTTTATCTTCTTCGGTGTTAGGTTCTAACCCTGAACCCGATAATGCAGGTATTGTACTTTTATTATCACCATAGCCAGCTTTTTGCGCAACAATTTTTCGTATTACAACCACTTCCGCAAGTATATTCTTTTCCAATTCTGTATTTTTCATCTTTAGCAATTCATTTTTAAATTGCGATAATGTTAATACTTTATTTTCAGATTTTTCTTCACCTTCTGCCGGTTTTAAATTCATATTAGGTGGCATTGTATTCTTACCCCCTAATATGTATTTTTTTGTTTCGGCAAATGGGGTTATAAATCCTTTACCAAAATCTTTAATATCACCAACCAGTGTTCTTTGTTTATCTTCCTTATCCTCGGCAGACTCAGAAGATTTTTTAACTTTACCTACTCGTCGTTCTAAAATCTTAGATAAATTATCTATTGATTTTTTTAATGCTTCAATATCTTTATCTTTAGCTGTTGCGGTAAAGGACTGCATTAATGAAGTCATAATACCCGAAGAATTAACTGGTTGTTTAGTTGCCATTATACAGGTCTTCTAACTATTGGTTTGGACGGTGCGTTTCCAAAACTATTATCGACCGAAGCGGGACTCATGCTAAATTCAGTTGTTGTTTCTGTAGTATTAAATGACTGAGAAGATCCGAATGATTGAGTCTGAGGTCCAAAGCCGGTTGATTGTGTTTGGGAGTTAAATCCTCCGCCAGAGAATGACGGTACTGCCGAAGATAGGTTAGGCGTTGGTACCCCACCTGATGAAAAGCTGGTTGAGACATTTGATGCGCCTGCAACTTTTTCCTGTGTTCTACCATACGCAGAAACACCCAATACCGCACCCATCGCTACGTGAAATAATCCACCACCTTGTAGGGTAATAGGTACCCATTGTCTAAATGCGTCATTAGCAGCTTGGACTTCCCAGAACTGCACAATTGTGAACATGATTGGAAATAGAGCAAAATCAAACAAACAGCAAGACATATACATCATTGCCATCATAGGACGCCATTTTTTTGTCATCCAGTCTTCATCTGGTTTTTTCTTTTCTTCTATAACTTCTTCAGTTTTATTATTACCTAACATATTAATTACCCCTGTTTCTTAGTTTGTATTTTACGATTTTCCTCACCAATATAATTAATCAACATAGACACATAAATTTCTCTTTCCCATGGAATCATATTTTCAATTTCTGTTAATGAGTATTTATGGTGCTGCATTAACGAGAAATTCAATTGATAATAATTCACTAAACTATCATGAGAAAGAGTTAGACGAAAAAATTTTGCAGGCCCTCTAAATCCACTGTATTTTTCTTACCACATGCCGGGCAATCGGCTTCAATATGATGCACAATTCTTGGCAATTTCTCAAAGAATTTTTCCAATAGGTCAAATTGATTCTTTGAGAAAGAACTAACAAAATCATCTAATTCTTTTTCAGAATAAGTATCCTTATCAAAGTATTCCGTCTTCGTATAAACGGCATCTATACAATTTCCAACTAATGATAAAATTTTATCGGAATTTGAGTTTTCGTATATATCTAATATTTCGTCAAATCTAGGATATCGCATAACGACCCCGATATCATCAGTCAACATAATTTTGTTTTCTATACCAGTTGGCTTATCGACTTCAATCTTTGTTAAATCCATACTGTAGTCTATTTTTTCTCCGCAGTCACAATTAATAATGATATCAGTAGTTTCGCTTATAGACCTTGCTCGTATGTTTAAGAATAAATATTCTATATCAAAGCTTGCTAATTTATCAATATCTAATTTTTTAAATGTACAATTATCTACAAGTTCTGTAACTATTCTAGATATCTCTTTGCTTTCTGCTTCCATTGTTGTTAATAGAATTTTATATTCTTTAACTAGAAATGGTCTATATTTAATTTTTTTGCCGGTTGATGGTAACATCAATTCATAGTTTGGCGTTTCTAATATTGGTAAAGGCATAATAATTTCCTATGTTAAAAAGATTGTCCGAGTACTGCCCCGGATGCTGCCCCAGCTGCAAAATCAGATAAGTTGGGGTTAAAATTTATTCTGTTTAATAATTCGCTTTCGGGAAACCATCTTCTGTACGCAAATGTAACATTTAATTTGTGTACTTGATTTGTCGACCCCATATTTAAATCTAACATATTAACTGCTCTGGGAAATGCATCTTCTAGATATACTGAATAACTTTCATTATTCTGTTCATCTAATTGCGCTATTTTAATTTGCGACACATATTCCTGCTGATAGCTAACATTAAAAGAATTTGGATTGACAACTTTGAACATCCAAGCGTCAAAGAAAGATTTAACTTCCATTTTGTTATCTATATAGAAAGATAAAGTTATTCCATCTCCATTAAATTCTGAAGATACTGGTCTTTGATAACTTGCTCCGTAGATTCTAAAAGGCTTTGTAGATACGCTCATTGCAGGTAAACTAGCAGACTCGCACAATAAACTAACAAGTCTTCCGCTACCAGTGAAAGCCCCCAATCCGGAAGGCGGGAGAATAAATACTTCAAATCTATTGGGTCTAGCTAAACCTCTAATATTTACTTCCGAAATAAAATTTGATATACTAAAGTTTGACATTATGTCCTTTATAGTGTTCTGTTAAAGTCTTGCCAGACTTTAGTTTTCTGTGCACCGACAAATTTTTCAACAGGTAATTGAGAAGCAGTTACCCAATCGGTATAGGGTATTTTATAAAGACGAGATTTGACGTGTGAATTTAAATAGTGTTTTACTGCGAATTTTGCCGGATGTAATCTTGAAGAGGCATTTAATAGTCTCCAAGATAATTGAATTCTAGTATCTTCATCTTTACCCGTGGAGTAGTCTGATAAAAGCCCTAATATTCTGAATCTCATCATATATGGTAAATAATGTAGGTTTATTCCATAAAAGCCATCTGGTACTTTTCTAAAAGGTAATACTAGCGGCAATCTATCATAGTAAGGCAAAGTATCTTTGTACTTAGGGTCATAATAAAACAAGTACATTTCGCCAGGAATAAGTCTAGTAGCAATTTTTGTATCTCTTAATATCTGATTAGTATTTGTTAGTTTGCCCAAAGATGCAATTTGCTGCCTATACCATTGGTATGACTTTTCTTCTCCGGCGGCATTTAGCCTAATTGTTTCAAACGCGTTGGTGGCCATTACTTGGATAATCCTAAATCTTTTTCGGTTAATACTATAAATTTCATATTTCGATCAGTACAAAATTCAAAAGCTGCTTTCCATTTAGCTTCATTTACGCCGTACTGGAAAACTTCGTCAATAAACCGTTTTGTTTTCTTTTTAGGGATTTCTGGCGGTTTAGTAAATTTTTCGGGTTTTATTTCTATGAGGAACTTCTCAGTCGTATTGTTCTTAGATTTAACTTTTATATAAAAATCTACAAAATATCTGTGCACCTTTTTATCAACCGGGGACACGTAGGGTATTATAACGGTCTCAGATCCCCATTCTATAATTGAGGGGCTCTGATCGCACCATTTCATAAATCTAAGTTCCCATAGAGACCTATAGATTACCGTAGTAATGTCGCCTTTATATTTTGCAGGATTCAATACCCTAAATCGGCCTTTGTAGGTTTTGGTGTACATAACTCATATAAATAATTAATAACTATAATATTTATAGGCAAAATATGGCAGATATCCCAAAAGACATACGAGAATATACGGAAAATAGAGCTAAGAAATACGACGCTCCCTTTAGTTTCCCAGAATCTAACAAGTATAATGTTAACCAGTATACATATCCTAGCGGTGTGGGCAAATCTCCGGATTTACAACACTACGTAGCATTCTTTGTTAATATTCGAGGTAAATCTAAATTTTTTGAATCTTATCAAAAAGCCGATGTTAATGTAAGAAATAGAAGATCAGATAATTATGATTTAACAGCCTCCGGTACAGGAACTGTTACTAAAATAGGAGCCTTATCTGCGGCAACAGGCGTTGCTGCAGCATTACAAACAGCAATAGATGATCCTAGTAGAGCAGGCGCGGTAGGTATAAAAACTGCTCTGGTAACAGCAGGAACCGCTGGGGCGGTTGTAGCTGCAGCTACATTGGGTGATACATTAAGGCCTGATAATAAATCAAGATTAAAAGATGTTATAACATTACATCTTGAAGAAAGACCTAGTGTAAAATATGGCATAAATTATCAAGACAAAGATATGGGTATATTGGGAGGATTTTTAACCGATAATTCATCAATAACCGAATCTTTTAAAAATAGTGGCGGAGAACTTGGATCAGCATTTGCATTACAGTTAGCTAAAATCCCATCAATGTTGCCGGGGTTTGGGTCAGCAGGTTTGGGAGATATTGCGCAATTAAGTGCAAAGGTTAGAACAAATCCGTTTAGAGAGGTATTTTTTGAAGGTGTTGATTATAGACAATTTAATTTTAGATATAGATTTATGCCGAAAGACAGAACAGAGTCTCAAGCAGTATACAACATTATTCAAACATTTAAAGAACATATGCACCCTGAATTATCTAAGGGAGGATATTTTTACATTTACCCTTCGGAGTTTGAGATTGTTTATTATTATAAAAATAAAGAAAACCCATACTTTAATAGAATTTCTCAATGTGCTTTAACTGATATGTCTGTAGATTACGGCGGCGAACAATTTGCAGCATTTTCAGATGGGTCACCTACAGAAATTAACATCACATTAAGTTTTAGAGAATTAGAATTGTTAACTAAAGATTCTATTCGACAAGGATATTAAATGTTTTTTAGTAAATTTCCTCTACTTGCGTATACGCTTGATAACACAAGTACATATCAACTTGTGCCTGATATTTTACGACGAGTAAAATTCTCAGATCAGTTAAAAAACAATGATGCGTTTTTTGATAAGTATGATATTCGTGACGGAGAAACTCCTGAAATTTTAGCAGATAAATTTTATGGTGACTCAACTTTTCATTGGATTATATTAATGGCAAATGACATTATTGATCCTAGATTTGATTGGCCCATGGATTTCAATATGTTGAACGAATATTGCAGTGGTAAATATGGTAAGAATCAAGTATATCATATACATCATTATGCTAATCAAGCGGAATATATTATCAATGGTTATAGAATGTTACAACCCGGATCGACATTTAATAATCCCATTTCTTTAGTTGTGCAAAGTTCCGGAACATTTTCTTCTCCAATAGTATCTCAGAATGCTCCTACAAATAATTTATTTCCAATTACAAACTTTATGTATGAGGATTCACTAAATGAAAAAAGAAGGCGTATTAGTATTTTAAAACCCGAATTAGTATCGGGAATAGATTCCGATTTTAATAAGATCATAAAAGAATGAGTAACACGGTTCAAGATGGGTTACAAACCCCAGGCGAAGTATCAATCGAAGAATTATCTCTGATATCTACTAACGGAAAATCTATCTCTCTAATAGATTATCTTATAGAATTAAATTTATATGAAAGCATATTTAGTAATGTTATAAGCGGAGAAATAATATTATCAGATAGTGCAAATTTAATAAGACATTTTCCAATTACCGGAGAAGAATATTTAAGCGTGCGTTTAAAAACACCTGGATTTAATAATGATAACAAATATAAAATTGAAAAAATATTTAGAGTTTTTACAGTTGAAGATAGAGTCTTGGCAAGAGATCAAAATACTCAAATTTATAAACTAAAGTTAATTTCTCCTGAGGCAATTGTAGATTCATATTCAATGTTATATTCCCCATTTAAAGGAAATATAACAAAAATAGTACAAGATTTATTTAACAATAATTTAAAAATGGGTAAAGACTTAATTGTTTTTACCGGTGCAGATAACAATGTGAAATTTCTAAGTAATGGGTGGAGTCCCTTTAAATGTATAAATTGGTTAGCAAAGAAAACTATTCCCAGCGACGGAAAAGCCTGCAATTTTTTATTCTGGGAATCAACTAAATCATTCTATTTTGGTAGTTTAGAAACTTTATTTCAAAATGGAAATTCTATAGGTGATTACAGATATGCAGCAACCGGTGTATCTGTTGGCACTGACGATATAGAAGAAAAGATGACTTTAATCACAGAGTTATCTGTACAAAATGGACTTGACTATGTTGTAGGATTAGATTCTGGGTATTTTGCAAGTAAATTAATTTCATTAAATTTATACAATAAAAAACAAGAAGTTACAGAATACGATCACGTTGAGCAATACTCAAAATATAAACACTCGACACAATATAATCCTTCTCCTTTATTTTCAACGAATGCGATTACCCGAAATGTAAATTCTCATGTGCGTGTTTATCCTAAATATCCTAATCTGCACACCGGAGTTAAAAAGAATTATAATGAACGCATGGGTGAAATTTATGGCAATAGATTATCAAATATAAAAGAGTTGAGCAATTTAAAATTAAACATAATAATACATGGCCGAACAGATATAGAAGCTGGGCAATTTATGAATGTAAAATTTCCTGATATGGATCCTCCTAGCGAAGCTGATATTGCCAAAGATAAAATTGATCCTAAGTATTCTGGAAGATATTTAATAACTGCAATCAACCACAAAATTAATATATTAACTCATAGTATATCTATGGAAATAATAAAAGATTCGTTTGATCCTGCTGCCGCAACTTTAATAGATGCCACAAATGTATCAACTACTGCGTTTTGAAAGATAATTATGAATAACCTGTATGGCGGACAAAATTTTACCTGGTGGGTAGGGGTAGTTGAAGATAGACAAGATCCCGAAAAATTAGGTAGATGTAAAGTAAGAATATTTGGATATCATATAGATGATTTGACCGTGTTGCCTAAAGCAGATTTGCCATGGGCTATTCCCATGCAGCCAATAACATCTGCCGCTACATCTGGTATCGGTATTGCACCTGTTGGCCCAGTTGAAGGCACTTGGGTATTTGGTTGGTTCTTAGATAATGAAGAAGGACAACAGCCTGTAATGATGGGTACTCTTGCAGGCAAAAATGAAAAACATCCAAACGCTGATAAGAAAATTGCGCAAGATCAATTAGCTGCGAACAATTTATTAACAACTTCTTCAGGCAATCCAGTAACCGATATTTCAGGTAACCCAATACAAACTGGAACAGATGTTGCAGATTCTAATTATGATCAAAATTCATCATTTTTAAATCATCCAAATAATCCAAAAGCTAAATCTTCAGGTCCTTTAAACAATCCATCGGATGTAAAGGCCAAAGCATTCAAAGATCCAAATGGAGTGTATCCTAAGATCGAGTATTCAGAAAAACCCGACACTAATAAATTAGCAGCAGAGGATAAATCACATAAGTATTTTGCGTTAAAAACTAAAAATAGAAAAACAAGTATATCCAAAGCGCAATCAACGGGAACATGGGATGAACCGGAATCGGCATATAACGCCTTGTATCCGTACAACCAAGTTATTGAAACTGAAGCAGGGCATGTCATTGAATTAGATTCTAGTCCAAATGCTGAAAGAATTCACATATATCATAAAAAAGGATCCTATATTGAAATAGATGTAAATGGTTCATCTGTTAAAAAGACTGTAGGTGATAGTTATGAATTAACTGATAAAAATGGTTATGTATATGTTAAAGGTGCATATAATTTAACAGTAGGTGGCACTACAAAAATACTCGTACAAAATGATGCAGACATTGAAGTAGACGGCGAAGCCAGTATTTTAACACATAGATCTGCTTTAGTGCAAGCGGCGCAAACAGTTCAAATAGTTGGAGATGATATTAAAGTATCCGGCAAATCTAGTGTACAAATTACAAGTGACGGGCCTGTTAACATACAAGGTAGTAGTATCACACTAAATGCAAAAACCGGCGCATTTGCTGCAAAAGCTGCAAAAGAAGTTGCATTGCAAGCAGGCACAACCGCAAGTGTAAAGGGCGGATTAGAATTGTTATTAGATGCGGCAACCGTAAAAACAAAAATGGGGTCCATACAAGTATCCACTACTACGCTTCCTGTGCCAACACCTCCTGAAGTTAAATCACCTACACCTGTAATTATTAAAGATTCTGTAAGACCCGATAGCCCGGAAAGTATATTCTTAGGAGATTCTTTAGATAAAAGCGCAGAAACTTATACTGCAGCAAGGATTAAAAATAATGAAATTACTACAAACGTAGAAGATCTAACAACATTATCTAGAGATACTAATACAGAAAAATCTTCATCGATAACCGGAGGCGTTCAACCAACACCGGTAGATGTATCAGAATTTGCAGGATTGAAGACTTTCCCAGATTCTATGAAGTTATCAAAATATTTTACATTAGGAGATCTTTCAACCAGAGCCGCTGCTTCATCGTACGCAGTCAGGGATCAAGGTGGACTAACCTCTGCTCAGATTGTAGGAAATCTAAAACACTTATCCGTAAACGTATTAGATAAAATAAAAGAACAATATCCTGATATGATTATAACCAGCGGGTTTAGAAGTAAAAATGAAGGATCGGATCATGATAAAGGACAGGCAGTAGATATACAATTTACAGGCAGGTCAAACGATGATTATTATGATATTGCAAAATGGATTGAGGCAAATACTCCATATAAACAAGTATTGCTAGAATATGCTAAAAAACCAAATGGAAAAATAGTTGCTTGGATACACGTTGCGGCAGCTAGCAACGGATCAAAATCTGCAATGCCTATAGGTACACTGGTAAATCACAGTGCCAATGCTCCTGGGGCTCGCAATTCGTTTGTAAATTATGGATAAAAATTACTACATAAATAATAATGTTCTAGCCTCTTACCAAAAACAATAAATATAAAAATGGCAACCGTAAATCGAATTGTACGAAGATATACAGATTTAAATCTGTTATTTAAGCCGCATCCTTATTCAAAAGATGTTTTAACTAGAACAAATGCTGACGCAGTAAAAACTGCTATTCAGAATTTAATTCTGACAAAAAATTATGAGAGACCATTTCACCCGGAAATAGGTAGTCAAATTAGTGCGTTGATTTTTGAAAATTTTATACCATCTACAATTACTGCATTAGAAAAATCAATTGAAACCACTATACGAAAATTTGAGCCAAGGGCAAGAATTATAGATATTCAGATTATTGATAATTCTGATAAAAATGCAATTGATATAGAAGTAACATTCGCACTTAGTAATACCGAAGAACCTATAACCGTAGCAACAACTATTAGCAGAGCAAGATAATGTCCAATCTAAGAATAGCGGAATTAGATTTTGATACAATAAAATCAAATCTAAAAGACTTTTTAAAAAATTACGTTGATGACGATGGTGCACCATACTTCACAGACTTTGATTATGAAGGATCTGGGCTATCTATTCTGTTGGATGTGTTATCTTACAATACTCACTACAATGCTTATTTAGCAAACATGGTAGTTAATGAGATGTTTTTAGACTCGGCCGTTAAAAGAGCGTCGGCAGTTTCTATTGCAAAACATCTGGGATATACACCATTTTCTACACAAGGTGCAAGAGCGCTATTATCATTCGAAGTTGACTCCCCTACGAATAATCCAAACTTTTTGACACTTGAAAGATTTACTCCATTTACAACTACTATAAATGAAAATTCTCTAACATTTGTTAATTTAAATTCTGTAACGATACAACCCAATGTTGGAACATATACATTTACTGATGTAGAAGTTGTAGAGGGAATTCCATTAGAATATATATTTACTGCAGATGTTCCTGGTCCAGCAGAAAAATATATAATACCTAATGAAAATTGCGACATTTCATCTATTCAAGTTATTGTGCAAAATTCATTATCAGATACAACAACTACAGTATACTCCTTAGCAGAAGATACTTTAAATATTGACGGAACGTCTAATGTTTATTTCTTAGAAGAAAATACAGCCGATAGATATCAAATACATTTTGGCGATGGTATTTTAGGTAAAAAATTAAATAGAGGCAATCTTGTTAAAGTTACCTATTTAATTAGTAATGGCACGCTAGGTAATGTTTCTGGTAATATTTCTCAAGAATTTTTTTGCGGCTCGCAAATTGGCGGCGGTTCGGTTACCGGTATAATCACACCCACTTCAAATTCAAGAGGCGGAACTTCTAGAGAAACGATTGAAAGTATTAGATTTAATGCTCCAAAATTTGGATCTTCTCAAAATAGAGCAGTTACTGCTGAAGATTATAAAGTATTAATTTCTAAAAATTATCCTTTAGTTGAATCTATCTCAGTATGGGGCGGAGAAGATAATAATCCTCCGAAATATGGCAAAGTTATTATTTCATTAAACCCATATGATGGATACGAGATAACACAACAAACTAAAGATGATATTTCAAATTTAGTTCTACAAAGTAAACAAGTATTATCTATTATACCAGAATTTATTGAACCAGAATATTTTTATATTAATTTAGCAGTGAATGTGAAGTACAATTCTAAAATTTCTACAGTATCTGCAACACAAATTAAAAATTTAGTAATATCAACGATACGAACATATTTTAATAATGATTTGCAAAAATTTGATAAAGATTTTGTTTATTCTAAATTATCAAGAACAATTGATGCAGTAGATAATTCTGTTATAGGTAATTTAATGACTGTTAAATTGCAGAAAAGAATAACACCAATATTAAATTTTGATAATTCTTATACTATAGGTAACACAATTAACTTTAAAAATGGAATTGAACCCGGTAGTTTAGAGACTACCAGATTTGTTGTTTCGCAAAACGGCAATTCCGTTGAAGCCAGAATTAAAGATTTTCCTAATGATATTGTCCCAAATAGATTAGGATTTGGCACACTTAAGTTAGTTAATGCAGATACATCCGAAATTATTACATCAAACTATGGAACTATTGATTATAACAACGGTATAATTTCAATAGACTCTTTATATCCTACAGGATACACGGAAGATACTACAGATATTAGATTATCAACAACCGTGCAAGATTCATATTTAGATATTATGGTTAGTAAAAATGAAATTTTACTATTAGATGACAGTACTTTTAATGGTGCTGCAAATAGACTACAAGGATTAACTGTTAATACAATCGCAGTTGTAACTGAATGAGCCGAATAACAGAAAAAATATCAAAAATATTTACACATCAAATACCTGAGTTTTTGCGTGTAGGAGAATCTGAAGCAGTATCTTATGCAATTGGTTCTACTGTTGCTGGATCTGATATTGTAACTGTAAATAATAGTGTAGATATTATGGCAGGTGATAAACTATCACATGCACAAATTACTAGTTCACTCTATGTTATAAGTATATTATCAAATACTAAAATTCAAATTAGTGCAGTTGCACCAGCAACACTTACTTCTGTACAATTAAGTTTTGTTAAAACGGATACTAGTTCTAATTTTATAAAATTTTTAGAGGCATATTACAAATTTTTAGAACAAGATCAAAGCCCACAAGAACTATTACAAAATGCAAGACAATACGCTGATAGTGAAACTACAATTGATTCATTAATTGAGAATTTCTTTATAAATTATGGCAATGATATTCCGCGTAACATCATTACAGATAAACGCACTTTTATTAAACACTTTAAAGATATACATAAAACAAAAGGAACTGAAGAAGCTTACAAATTATTATTTAGAATAATTTTTAACGATGAAGCTAGTTTCTTTTATCCGGATACTGTAGTTTTAAAGGCATCTGACGGAGTTTGGAAAAAAGATTATAATTTAAGAGTTATATCTATAGATAATTCCAATATATTCAATTTTATTAATACTAAAATTGTAGGGGATGTATCTGGAGCATCTGCCGTAGTAAATAATGTTGTTAAAATTAATCCTGATGTAGGATACACAATTACTGTATATGAATTAACTCTTGAAAAAATTAAAGGTAATTTTTTAATTGAAAATATAACTGCTAGTAAATTAACAAATTCTACCACAAATACTAGAGAAATTATAAATGCAAGCATAATTCCGCAGTTAATTAAACTTGACATCATTGACGGAGAAAATGGATATACTGCAAATACTAAAATTTTAGTACGAGATGCAAATGTACGAATAACATCTTTAACAGATACCGGCGGAATTCGAACAATTAAAGTAGTTAATCCTGGAGTATTTGCAGGCCTTACTCCGATAAATGGTGCACTACCGGTAGGATTTTTTGTTAATGCATCTATAGAAGATCCGGTAAATGTAGTGCAAGGAAATGTTCGACTTAGTAATACAATAGGCACATTTACCGGTACAGTTCCTCATGGTTTATCTAGAGGAAAAAATGCCAATTTAATTTTTTACGGAAATTCTAATAGTTATATTAATGGCGCGGAAAATGTAATTACCGTCACCACAATTTTAGATGATACCCGGTTTAGATTTACAATGACCGGGTTGGATTCAACTGCTATTTTTGCAAATTTAAAATATACAAGAACAGCAAACTTATTTAGTAATATTGGAGCAGTTCAAGAAAGTGAGGGGTATTGGTTAAACAACAAAGGTAAATTATCTGAATTAATTTATATCCAAGGTCCTGCAGTTGATTCTGTAGATAAATCTAAAATATTTTATCAACAATATTCATATGTGGTAAGAAGCGGAGAATCTATTGATAAATGGAAAGATATTGTCAAATCCACAGTTCATCCGGCGGGCATGGAAGTTTTTGGTGAAGTTTTTATTACTAATCAGATTTCAGCAAATGTTGAAACAACGGTTGATAATGAGATTTGGGATTATTTGGGTATAACTGCAGATATGAATATTCCCCCATTTGATGCAAGCATGACTTCTTATTCAAATAGCAGAGTACAAAATTTACCTATATCTACAGATCATGTATATTATATATTCAATATACTGTAATAAATAATTAAAAATTAATGGAATTATAATGGCTCAAATCATTACAGAAAATTTTAGAGTATTTAATGCTACTCGTTTTATAGAGTATGTTGTTGATACTAATAACCTGTATCTTTTTATAGGTAGACCCCAAAGTTGGGATAATGAACCAACGGCACCCACACCAGTAAACGTTCCATATCAAGATACACTTTATTGGACGGATACTGTCGCATTAAAAAGAATTGTGCCAAATGATTTCAAACAAGTTGTCTTACGTAACAATTGGTCTTCGGGTGTTGTATATTCCCAATATGATAATGAAAATCAAAATTTTTATGGATCTAATTTTTATGTACTAACACAAGATAATAATGTTTACAAATGTATATCTAATAATTTTGGGGCAGCTTCATCCAGTAAACCCACCGGAACATCCATGAGTGTTATAACAACCTCTGACGGATATAGATGGAAATATTTGTATTCATTGTCAGATACCGATTTATTAAAATTTTTAACAAGTAATTTTATGCCGGTTAATTTAAATTATGATGTTACTTCAACTGCAATTAAAGGCACTATAGATAATGCAATTGTAGTTAATGCCGGCAATTCTTATACAACAAATTCAAATATTACTGTTAGTATATTGGGAGACGGTAGCGGGGCTGCCGTAGGAAGTATTATTACTAGCGCAAATACAATTAGTCGTATTATATTAAGTACCCCAGGATCTAATTATAATTATGCAAATCTAGTAATTACAGGAGGAGGAGGAGCAAATGCAACTGCTAGAGCAATTATTTCTCCCGTAAATGGTCATGGATCAGATGTGTTGACTGAATTGGGTGCTAGATATGTAATGATTAATACAAGGCTTAATTATGCAGAAGGTGGTGGTGATTTTCCTGTAGTAAATGATTATAGAAGAATTGGAATAATTAAAAATCCAATTTCAAACATAACATCTACAATAGCAACTGAAACAACGCTTGATGCAACAATTACATTAAATGTTTCAAACGTTACTGGCACATTTGCATTAGATGAATATATTAGTGGAGATAATACCAACTCAAACGCATTTATAGTTAGCGCAAATGCGAATGTGGCGGCCGGGAATGTTACTATTAGATATATTACTCCGATTGAATTATTTTCGGGAAATATTATATTTTCAACCGGGGAAACAATTCGTGGAGCAAATTCATTGGCAGTAGGAACTATTAGTGTAATAACACCTGCTGAAGTAAATAAAAATACTGGTCAAATTTTATATGTGGAAAACCGCGCTAAAATTACAAGAGCTTTAGACCAAGCAGAAAATATTCATATAGTTATAGAATTCTAAGGTAAAATAAAAATGGCTGTAAATTTAACAACAAACCCATATTATGACGATTTTGATAGTACTAAGAATTTTTATAGAATTCTTTTTAAGCCAGGTACGCCCGTACAGGCAAGAGAACTTACGCAAATTCAAAGTATCCTACAGGATCAGATAAAGAAATTTGCAAATCATATTTTTGTAGATGGAAGCAGAATATTAAGTGACGATCCTGTAGCAGTTACTATTAATGATAATGGCCGTGCTGTTAAATTGCAACCAGACGCAAATACTGCAAACTTACAAGTATATTTAAATAAGTATGTTACCGGAACTACTTCAAATATTATTGGTAAAGTAGATTTTGTATTTGATGCAGATAATCCAGATGTGGGAGATCCTCCAACTTTTGTAATGTCTTTAATTAGAACAGAAGGTACAAGCGAATTTAAGTCTGAAGAAACTTTAAAGTTCTATAATACAATTACAGATGCAAATTCAAAAAGTGCAACATCATTAACAGTATCGGCAGCTTCTGATTCATTTATTACAGGAACTGCAAATTTAAATGAATATTCTGATACAATCACATTAACTACAACCACAGGTATAATTAAAGTAGGAGATCAAATAATAGGTCCAAGTTTAAGTTCAGATTTATATGTGGTTGAAGTTATTACAAATACAAGTATAAAAGTTAATCAAATTATAGGAATTACCGATACCAATGTTAGTATACAATTTAAACGAAGAAATACCAGCCCCACATTGATATTTGGAACTAGTTCAGGAACCTATTATAAAAATGGATTTTTTATAGAAACTATTAAACAAAAAATTGTACCTCAAAAATATACAGCATATCCTACAAAATCTATTATTTTAAGGTACAACGAAACTATAATTGATTATAATGATGATAGCAGTTTGTTAGATCCATCATTTGGTAGTTCAAATTATTTAGCACCAGGTGCTGATAGATTAAAAATGCAATTAATTTTAGATGGGGTGGACTTAACATCTGATAATAAACCTGATATATCTGGAACATTTATAGAAATAGGTAGATATAAAAATGGTAATTTAGATTTAATTGAATCTACAGGGGATTCTAAATATGCTGAACTTGCAAAAACTCTAGCATCAAGAACATATGCTGAATCTGGAAATTATTTAGTATCTCCTTTTAATTTACAAACTACTGGCCCATCTACAGATGGATTAAGTGAGAACTTTTTTATTAGCCCCGGCAGAGCATTTGTAGGAGGATATGATATTGCAACTTACGGGAAAACTGAAATTTCAATTCCTAAGGCATTAACAACTGATACCTTAGAAGCGTTAAATATAAATACCTTTTTTGGAACTTATGTTGTAATTGAGGCACCAACTTTTGGATTGCCGCAAATAGCAGATTTAGCTGGTGAGAATTTTTACGAATGTCATAATACAACTAATAGATCTGCAATGAATGCTTCTACCCTGGTGGGGTATGTTGTCCCAAAACACATACAATATGAAACTGGAATTGGAACAGGTTCGTCTTTTAGATTTTATTGGTACTATTATGAACAAGCATCTACTACTTTAACCCCAGATAATATTAGATCTGTTATCGGGGTTCAAAATCCATTCACAATAAATTATGGCAACAATGGTACATATAATCATCCAACATTTTTTGCAAATATACATCCAACATATGGATTAGTTGATAATAGACTAAGATATTATGAGGTAGGAGAAAACAGAAATGTTTTTAAAATACCAAAAAATAATATTAAAAAAGTATCAAAAAATAAAGTTGTTTATTCTCAATTATTTCCTAATGTTTTAGGTACTTCTGGAATTATAACATTAAATACTAGTTCTCCTAATAAATTTGTTGGGCCCCTTAGTTCCTCATTGCCGTCCTCAATAAAAAGAGAATACTATACTATGGTGGTCAGAGACTCATATTCTGGAGGATATTCTGGTAATATTTTTGTTCCTCTTGAAAATACTTCAATGACATTAAATGGAACCGGTACACAATTAACTATAAATTTTAATAATATTATATTATCTGGCACTGTTGATATAATAGCAACTTTGGAAAATGACACTTTAACAAGAAGAACTAAAACTTTAGTTGAAAATCAAACATTTAATGCCAACATACAAGTTCCTCAAGTAGATTATTCAGTATTAAAATCAGATGTTTATTCGTATAAAGGAATTTTTAAAATAGGTAGTAATTCCTATGTTGGAAATTATAATTCTTCTACCGCATATAATACAAACAATCTAGTTCAATATAATGGTTTAATTTACAGAGCAAATACCTCAAGTACAGGACAATCATTAACAAATATTGCATATTGGGAAAAGGTCAAAAAAGAATCATTATTGTCTTATAGTTTAAATACTGGACAAACTGATAATTGGTACGATCACGGATCCGTTAGATTTTTAGGGACACAAGATAGTATACCCGGCAATGTATTAATTACTTTTGATTATTTTACACATTCGGGAACAGGCGCATTAGATGTAGAATCTTATCCGGCAAATCTATATTCTAAAATCCCTACTTATAGATCTGTAATAGATGCTACAGAATTTAATTTAAGAGATTGTTTAGATTATAGAATTCGCAGACAAGATGACACTCCTCTTAGTGTTCAACCTGGGTATGATGGAAGATTATCAAATATATTTTATTTTGATGCTCATATTAAACCAAATCCATCCGAAGTTCCGGGTACAGAAGCAGATGTTGAATTTTATCTAGGTAGAATTGATAGATTATATCTAAATAATAGAGATGCAAGTGTAAAGAAAATTCAAAATAAGTTTAGTATTGATTCCGGTGTACCTAGTTTAAATCCAACTTCTCCTAAAGATTTTACGGATAGTACTAAACAATTAATTGCTACTTTATACGTTGAGCCTTATACCGCAAGCTATCAAGATATATTAATAGAATACAATGATGCCCCGCGTTATACTATGAAAGATATCTCTATAATTGATCAAAAATTGACATTATTAGAAAAACGTGTTAAAAAACAAGGTTTAGATATTATTGCGTTAAACAATATAGTTTTTGATAGAAATGGATCTACGGGAAATATATTATATAAAACAGGAATACTTGTAGACAATTTTTCAGGGTATGGTCCCGGGTATGTAAGAAGTCCGGACTTTACCGCAGCTATAGATACTTCTAGACAAGAATGTCGACCTGCGTTTTCAGCAATAGAACATAATTTGTTTTATGTTACAGATCCAGACGTGTCAATCTTAAATGATTTGGTCTATATGAATTATACTGAAGAAGAATTTATTAGTCAAACTATTGCAAGTAATAAAAATTCAAATCCTAATCCAGACGGAGTAGTTGGGGATAATGCTAGAGCAGTTATATATCCTTCAGTAATTACAGGTGGCGGAGATCTTGCATCGTTAATTTATGAAAATGTTATACCGGAAAATCAATTAACAGGACAAACACAATCTAATAACGAAGATCAAAAATCAGGGGTAACGGGAGCAACATCTACAATTACTGGTGAAAAAGGCACGGTCACTACTGTTTCATATTCAAATCGTGATTTTTATGCTGACAATGCGTCAGCAGGTGGAAGCGAGTAAGAGATGATAAAGATACTTGCACGCAATTTTAATAAATTATTTTAAGGTAAAAATGGCAAATTTTTTCAAACAATTAGTTAAACCTTTAAACATAAACGCGGCTGCCACTGCAGTTTCACTGGTGACCGGATTAGGAGCATCTAAAGATGCTGCTATAGATTTAGCAAAACTTATTCTTAACGATGAGAATAACACCAACAGTTCAAATACAAACGGATTATTATTAACTGTGCAAAATATAAATGTTATAGCTACTGCAGATGCTATAAGAGATTTAAAAATAAATGAAACTGCAACTGGCAGAGCAATTGCAGATACAATTACTAATAAAAGTTCGGGAAATGTTGTAAATCAAATTGCAATTGAAAATACTACTAGAAGTATTCCTACAAATTTTAATACCGCAAATGGAATTGTTGCAAATAGTTTTCAAGTAATGATTCCTGAGAAAAAATTCTATAGTAATATTACTGGATTTTCTGCAAACATAGCCGCTCTAGATTCTTTTGTTAATACTACATTAAATACAAATAATGTTTATGTCACGTCTAATATAACAACATCTTCAGACTACACAATAAACAACGGATACTTAAATAATTATACGGGAGTAGCTGTAAACGATTTAGATTTATCCCCACACCTGCAAGGCGTGCAAGATTTAGCAGAAGAAAATATAGCAAAATTGAAAACTGCATTTTTAACTAACAACTTTTTAAACTAAAAAAAATGAACAATGTAACACGTTTATCCTCTTCTGTTGTTAATTTTGATGTATTCAATTTGCCACCTTATACAAATATTGCTGTGATGGTTGCAGGAGTAGATCATACTCTTATGTGTGTAAATAACTCTGGTATTGTTGAACCATTAATCTCAGATGGTACGGGCAGATTAAAAGGTAAACTTATTTTAAATAAATGGTTTTCTTCATATTCCGGCGATATACAAATTACGTTTGGTAGCTCAGAGACAACACGCGATGGGTTTGATCCCCCTATTTATGCTATTGCTAATTTGTCTTCCAGGTCTGATAATAAATTAACAAGTGGAGGAAGGGCAGTATCTCCTACAAATAGCTCAGGCATACAAGAAGCAACAAACACACTAAGTCCAGTTACTCAAACATTTTTTGTACCTGAAAGATATACTCAAGGTATTGTTATTACTTCTCTTGAACTATTTTTTGCAACAAAAGATTCCGAATTACCTGTTTCTATAGAACTAAGACGACTTATAAATGGATTACCGTCCGCAGGAGAAGTTATAAAAGACTCCACAGTTGTTAAAAATTCTTCAGAAGTAAATGTTCCAAATGATCCTAATTCTGGCATCGGGCCATCTACGAAATTTTCATTTTCCCCGGTATATTTAACTCCTGGAGAATATGCGTTTTCCGTAGTGTCGAATTCCCCAAATTATACGCTATATGCTGGAAAATTAGGAGAAACTATTTTAGGTAGTAGTGTAACTGTAAGTAAAGAACCATATACTGGAAGATTATTTAAATCGCAAAATACAAATCAATGGTTGGAGGAAACAAATACTGACCTGTGTTTTAAAATTAATAAGGCAAAATTTGTAACAGGAGAAAAGAGTTTTGAATTACAAACTGCGGCAATTCCAAGAACAGAATTTGATAATATATTTTTAGATACTGCTCAATATAATTTTGGCGCTTTAACAAAAATAGATTATGAAATTAAAGGTACTCGTTCGTCAGACAATGTTCAACAATCTTATTTGGCTTTTAAAGAAAAAACGCCGTTTAGATTAATTAATAGATTCGTAACAGAAAATGTAGGTGATTGTAAAGTGCAGGTTACCTTTACAAATAATTCAACCGATGTATCTCCCGCAATAGATAAAGCAAGAACTAAACTGTACTCATTTAAAAATTTAATTGACCCCTTTGAAATAGATACAAGAAACTCTGAACTACAATATAGTAACGGAGTTGCGCAATCTAAATATATTAGTAAAATTGTTACTTTGGAAAATGGGTTTGATTCTACTGGGTTGGAAGTCAAACTGGATGTAAATAGGAAAACAGGTACAGATATAGATGTTTTTTGTAGGGTAATTAGTTCAGCTGATATTGGTATAGATTCTTCAATAGAAAAGAAAAATTGGAGATTAATGCCGTTGTTTAATCAAACTGCAAATGTAATTAATGAGAGTAGTATTACCGGAAGTATTGGTAAAAAATATGTAGGTTCATCCGAAACAGATTTTCTTCCTGAAATTTATAAAATTTTAGAAGGAGATTCTTTAGTAACCACGGGTACTCCTAATTTATCATATACTTCAAATGTTGGGGCGGGAGCAGCTACAACATTTACATCCTTTAACAAGTTTCAAGTCAAGGTTGTATTTTATGCAGAAAATACTACAATTGTGCCAAAAATTAAAAATCTAATAGCAACTGCGGTTATTTAAAATGTTTGTAAAATTAGAAAATGAAAACAGTTTTGTAAAAAACATAGAAAATCTTGCATTAATTAATCAAGATATTGCTGGGTTAAAAGAGTATAGAAATAAAAAAGAAACAACTACCAAAATGATACACATCTCAGATGAAATAAATAATATGAAATCGGAAATTAACGAGATAAAATCATTGCTTCAACAATTGGTAAATAATTCTCAGTCGGGAAAATAAATGTCAAACACATATTCTGTAAGTAACGTAAATATAGGCACCGTTGCAAATGACGGGCAAGGTGATCCTCTACGGACCGCGTTTGTAAAAGTAAATCAAAATTTTGCAAACGTATATGCGTATGCCAATTTAGCATATTATAATGGTTTAGGTGGCGGCGGAGGGGGTAATGTAACAAACGTTACTAATTTTTATGGCGGAGGCGACTTTGAAGGCTGGCCAAATATTTCAACAACTAATTTGGCAATTCTTTCAAGCAAATTAGCAAATATTGGCCCTACAAATTTAGGAGCTCTTGCAAATGCATTAGCTAATGTTGCGCCGGTTAATTTGGGAGCACTTAATAATGCTTTGGCAACTGTTAATTATACATCTTTATCTAATTTTACAAACGCATTTAATACATTAACATCGAACGCTACAGCATCAAATGTTGCTGTGGGGTTGGTATCTAATTTAACCGCAAATGGTACTGCAAATGGTCAAGCGGTATATAATGTTACAGATGGTGGGTTGTATATTTGGGGAGGGAACTCTTGGATAAGTCCTGGCGCGGCCTTTACCCCTACTGCTAATTCTATTAGCGGTGTTGAAATATTCACAACTTTTTCTCTAGCTACCGGACCAGGAGATGGTAGAGATTTTGAAGGTCGCCAAGGATTTTATAACAACAAATTATACATCTTTATAAGTGGTGGATGGAATTCATATGATACTTACATTGCTGGCACAGGCAATGTTGTTTTAAGTGCAAATATTATAACATCGTCAATGATTGTAGCTGGAGCTATTACTGCTGGAAAAATTGGCGCGGCTGCTATTAGTGCCGCAGAAATTCAGGCAAACGCAATAACTGCAAGTTTAATTGCATCTAATGCAATTATTGCGGGTAAAATTGGCGCAGGAGTAATTACCGCAGTAGAAATTGCAGCAAATGCAATTACCGCAACTCAAATTGCAGCAAATTCTATATATGCTGAGGCATTACAGGCAAACGTAATTACAGCAAATAAAATTGCAGCAAATTCCATTACAGCAGTTCAATTGGCAGCCAATGCCGTTTATGCAAATGCAATCCAAACAAATTCTATCACGGCTGCTCAAATTGCTGCTAATGCAATTACAGCAGTTCAATTGGCAGCAAATTCTGTTTATGCAGACGCAATTCAGGCAAATTGTATTACGGCAAATCAAATTGCAGCAAATGCGGTTACTGCTGTAGAAATTGCAGCAAATTCTGTGTTTACATATCACTTGGTCGCAAATTGCATTACAGCAAATCAAATTGCAGCAAATGCAATTACAGCGGTATCAGTCGCGGCCAATGCAATAACTGCGGATAAAATTGATTCTAGAGGATTAACTATTAGAGACGCTAATGGGAATATTTTAGTTTCTGCGGGATTTATTTCTGGGAATATACCAGTAGCAATTGTAGGAGGTGGCACAACAACTCTTGAAGCTCTTGCATCCAATGCTACAGCACAATTCTTAACTTTGAGAAATGATCATCCAGGGTTTGGAGTGAGTGGAACTGGTACATTTACTAATACTCCAGAAATAACATTAACTGCAGACTTAACTGGATTGTCAGGTACGGTTACATTCGCTGTTACAGCTGGAACAGCTGCTTTGACAGCTGGCGCCACTGCCAATGCTAGAAAATTAACATTTGCAAATATGTTGTCTGACTCAGTAACAATTACTGCGTCAATTGTTGACGGATCAACAACGTTCGAAGATGTTGTTAGTTTATATAAAGTATATGACGGTAGTACTACTCCGTTAATGTATTTAACCGATGAAAATAGAACTTTACCTGCAGATAGTTCAGGTACAGTTGCTTCTTTCTCGGGAGTTAATACTACAGCAGCGGTATATCTAGGATTAGTAGAAGATACTAATAATTGGACATTTGCGTCTACTGCAAGTGGGTGTACCATTACACGGTCAGGAGTCGGCAATAGAACAATAACAGTTACTGCAATGTCTGCAGATACCGCAACAGTAACTATTGTTGGATCAAGATCAGGATATTCTAATTTAACAAGAATATATAAATTATCTAAGGCAAAACAAGGCCCACAGGGAAATCCTGGAACAAATGGCACAAATGGTGCACCTGGTACAAGAGGAAGTATTAGAACATCTGCAGCAGCCAGTTCATGGAGCGATGTTATTGCAAATAACGCAATAGCAGTTGCAGGAGGAGGATCGCCTATTAGAACAGATGAGGTTACTTTACATTCAGGAAATTATTCAGAAACCAAAGTATATACGGGATCGGCATGGACATCTGTTGTAGCTCAATTTAATGGGTCGATACTGGTAAACGGAACAGTGATTGCAGATAAAATTGCAACTGGCGCAATTACTACAGATAAAATTGATGCATTACAAATTACTGCAGGCAAGATAGCAGTAGGTGCAATTACTGCAGACAAAATTCAAGCAGGTGCAATTACTGCAGATAAAATTACAGCAAGTTCTGCAGCGATTGCAGGATCAGGTACATTTGGCTTTGGCGCAGGAACAAATGTTGCAGGTTTTGGTGCAGTTGGTGCATTTGAAGTAACTTCAGCCGGTAAATTTGGGGTAATTGCTGCAAGCGCAACAACCGAACCTGGGCTGGTCATGGCGAATAGAGGATCCGGTACGGCAGGGGCATTCTATAATATGCGTTACGGTTCGTATTCTGCTGGCCCCCAAAATTTTAACACGCACGGTTTCATAGGTGGGACAGTCAATGCGGGTGTTTTTGGTGCTTATAATCCTAACGGATCAGTAAACAGTTCAGCATTCCTTGGAAACTATGGGGATGTTGCAGTTTCTGCAGTTCAAAACGATTTCAATGGAACTCAGGTTGCAGCAGTAAGGCTTGCAGAAGCAACGGGTAATGCTATAAAAGTAGTTAGAGGTACTATAGTTACAGGAGCAGGCATAGTTGTATCATTTACAGGATCGCACGACGGACTTATAGAACTAAATGAAGCTGTAGAGATAGGAGATATTTTAGTTGATGTAAGTATAGTTGCTTCAAAAAATATAAGTGATGCTGTAGGTATTGTTACAAAATCAACACAAATAAATCAAAAATCAGTATTTGGCATTATGCGAGAATATACATATGAGAAATATATCCCATATACATTAGCTGAAGAATATGAAAAAATTATAGAGAATATTTCGATAGGAGATACCGCTAACATTGAAGTTGCACCTACTATTGTAAAGGATGAAAGATTAAATCCAATTTATCAATCTATAATAGATACGCATAAATTTGTATACATCAATAGCATAGGCGAAGGCTTAGTTAATGTATGCGGAGAAAATGGTGATATTGAAATAGGAGATTTTATTACAACATCATCAATGCCAGGTAAAGGTATGAAACAAGATGATGATTTATTACATAATTATACTGTAGCAAAGGCAAGAGAAAATGTTACATTCTCATCACCCACAGAAGTTAAGCAAATTGTTTGCTCATACCATTGCGGATAATAAATGGCAATAACTAAAAATTTAGTAATAGACCAAGGTAGTACATTTACTGCCAATCTACAATACGTTACAAATAGTAAAATTCCTGTAGATTTAACAGGATATACTGTTAGAAGCCAATTACGCAAATCTTATAAAAGCGCAAACTCCGCCTCAATTGCAGCAACTGTTATAAATGCGGCATATGGAAACATATCATTATCGTTGTCGGCAACTCAGACTTCAAATTTACCGCATGGAAGATATGTTTACGATGTTGAAGCCTTGCAAGGAAACACCGTTATACGAATCGTTGAAGGAATTATAACTGTATATCCCGGAGTTTCTGGAATAGCAACCGGATCAATTTTAATAAATGGTAAAAATACTTCGGATATATCTGAAGGTACTAACTTATATTTTACGAATGCAAGAGTATATGCAAATGTCATAAGTTTATTGCCAAATAATACAACAAATATTAAAGCTGATTATTTTACAGGTAACGGATCATTCTTAACTGGTATAATTGGATCAAATGTTGTAGGGACAGTACCTGCATCAAATATTGTAACAAATCCCATACAAACAAATATTATTAGTGTTGGCACTTTAACCGCATTAACAATAGCAGGAACGTTAACCGGCAATAATATCGTTGCGTCGGGAAATATAACTGCTTCAAATTTTGTAGGATCGGGGGCAGGCACTCCCGCTATATCTTCAGTAACCAATTTAGATTTAATACCTACCATTGCTGTTAGGATATTAGGCAGTGGAACTTTAACAGCAATTGGTGATATAACAAGTTCAAATTTACTCACAAGAAATTATTTAATAAATTCAATACAAACTAATATTTCTGCAGCTGGGACTACGCAAAATTCTGCTACACTATTAGGTAATACAATTAACATTGTAAATACCGGTATAAATGGATCTGGTGTTATTTTGCCAAATGTGAATCCTGGCATTGTAATTTTTATTAAAAATGCAACTGGCAATGATATATCAGTATACCCACAATTAAATGCACAAATCGATGGGGCATCTGCCAATACCGCATATGTACTAACAAGTAACAGCAATACTCTGCGTTTAATTTCTGCAAGTTACACACAGTGGTATACATGATGCAGACAGAATTTAAAGAATATATTGTGGGGTTGAAAGAGAACGTAGATTATAATACTTTTTGGTATGAAATTGAAAATGAAAATGAAATTCTCGAAACTGAATATGTTCCAAGTCGCCCAGTAGAAATTATTAATGAGAGACCTTTAAGTACACGGTGTTGCCATTACGCATTAACTGACTTAGAGGCGATTGCATTAAGACAAGATTCCAGAGTACAATGTGTTGAAATTCCCGCAGATCAGCGAACAGATATTAAAATTAAATCTTTTGCAAGCCAATCTGGGATTTATTATAAATTTCCAAATACAGGCAGAAATCCCAACAATGCATTGGGTGTGAATTGGGGATTATTCAGACTAAACAGCAATACAAATAATACCATAGGAGCATCTGGAAATTTATTGTATAACTATCCGTTAGATGGAACAGGCGTCGATATAGTAATTCAAGATGGAGGATTACAATGCGATCATCCAGAATTTGAAAATTCCAAAGGAGAAACCAGAGTTCAAAAAATAAATTGGTATTCTGCTAGTGGATTACCTGGCACACAACCAGCTGACAATCTTTTCTATATTGATACCGACGGACACGGAACTCATGTTGCAGGAATTGCTGCTGGAAAAACTTATGGCAGAGCAAAAAACTCCAACATTTATTCTATTACAGTTGACGGATTAAACGGTGCAAATTCACAGGGCATGCCTATTAGTGATGTGTTTGACGTAATTAAAGGTTGGCACAATAACAAACCAATAGATCCTACAACAGGATTTAAACGCCCTACCGTTGTCAATATGAGTTGGGGGTATACCGCTACATTTCAAAATATAACTGGCGGAAATTATCAAGGCAATGCGTGGACAGGAACAACCAAACAAGCTGCGTATGGTATGATTGGAAGCGACACCAATACTCACGGTGTTAGAATAAGTTCTGTAGATATAGACATTAGCGAAATGATAGCAGCTGGCATTGTTATATGTGGCGCTGCTGGAAATAATTATCAAACAATAGATACTCCTACTGGAATAAATTTTAATAATTACTATAATAGCAGCGTATATGGGCAGGTTTATTATATGCAAGGCGGTAGCCCAACCGCAGCTTCAGGTGTAATTACTGTGGGAAATATATGGATAGGAGATCCTTCCATAGGATTTGCCGAACAAAAGGCAGCATCCAGTGAGTCTGGCCCAAGAGTCGATATTTATGCTCCTGGCACATTTATTATAAGTACAATGTCAACTACAAATGCATTTAGTTGTAATACGCAGTATCCTAATAACAATTCTTTTTTGATAGGAACTTTATCTGGAACTTCAATGGCCTCACCTCAAGTTGCAGGTATGTGTGCGCAATTGTTACAGGCATACCCATCGTATACTCCAGCACAAATCAAAGATAGGATAGTTAATGATAGCGCATCCAATGTTTTGTTTGATACTGGATTAACTGACGATTATAGTGTACTGTACACCCTACACGGTAGCCGAAATTCTTATGCGTTTCAACCGTTTAACGCTGCAACAAATTTTAATGTTACTCCTGGTGTTGTAATGAATAATATTACAATAAATACATAATAAAAATAAATATAAAGGATATCACATGGCGTCAATAACATCTAGAGAACAATTGAAGGAATATTGCCTACGCCGACTAGGTGCTCCTGTTATTGAAATCAATGTAGATGAAGATCAGCTTGAAGATCGTATTGATGATGCATTTCAATTCTACAGAGAGTATCATTATGATGCTGTAGAAAAAGTTTACCTAAAGCATTTGATAACCGAACAAGACCTAACTAATTTGTACATACCTATTCCCGATGCGGTTGTTGGAGTCGAACGAGTTTTGCCTTTTAGTAATAAATCTACGGGGATAAATATTTTCGACATTAGGTATCAAATTTTAATTAATGATCTGTATTCTTTAATGTCTACTGATTTAATTTATTACACGCAAGTTAGACAACAATTAGAATTGATTAATCAAACATTAGTAGGCGTAAAGCCTGTTAGATTCAATCGCCATATGAATCGTCTATACATAGATATGGACTGGGCAGCGGATGTTGATGTAGGAAGTAATATCGTTGTTGAAGCCTGGAGAATATTAGATCCGGACACATACACGGATGTTTACAACGATATGTTCTTGAAAAGATATGCGACAGCTTTAATTAAGCGGCAATGGGGAACAAATATGAAAAAATTTGACGGAGTGCAACTTCCTGGAGGAGTTGTTTTAAATGGTGGTAAAATATATGATGAAGCAGAGGATGAATTGCTAAAAATTGAAGCTGAAATACAATCTAGATTTGAACTACCAGTAGATTTCTTTACAGGCTGATACTTAATATCACCTAACCTCATAGCATATACTAACACCGAAGTCAATAGAAGTCTATAGAATTATGGCAACAGTTAACCATTATTTTCAATCTGGCATTCCGATGGGCAGAGCCTCGGAGCAGAATCTCTACGAAGATCTAATAATCGAATGCCTACAAATCTATGGTTTCGAAGTCTATTATATCCCAAGAACATCTTTTAATGAGGATCGTATTTTGGTTGAGGATCCGTTAAACTATTATGAGAATGCGTATCCAATTGAGATGTATTTGGAAAACACAAATGGGTTTGAAGGTGAGGGAGACCTGCTAACAAGATTTGGAGTCGAACTTCGCGACAGCGCATCCTTTGTAGTATCCAGACGTAGATGGGATAAAGAAGTTGGCAGTAAAGGTCAAACAGTTTTGGCTAACAGACCCGCTGAAGGTGACGTATTATATTTTCCACTAACAAAATCCTATTTTGAAATACGCAAAGTAGAAGGTGATACCCCATTCTATCAGCTTGGCAAACTCTACATATTTAGAATGCAATGTGAGCTAATGCAATTCTCTAGCGAGAACTTTAATACGGGTATTGATGAGATTGATACTTATGCAGATTCGATAGATCAAAATCTCAACAACTTTGAATTATTGATAGAATCAGACGGGTCATTATTATTAGAATTTAACACAGAAACACCGATGATTCTAGAAAGTTACAAAATAACAACAGTTGATGCTGGCGCTAGAAACGACGACTTTGATACCGGCATTACTGACATATTAGATTTCACAGAAAGAAATCCATTTGGTGAGGTATTTAAATAATGTTAGATCAAAGATTTTACTGGGGAACAACTAGAAAAGCAATTGTTGCTTTTGGTAATATGTTTAATTCAATTACCATTGATCGTAAAGATGCGGATGGAAATAGTGAGGAAACATTAAGAATACCGTTATCATATGCGCCTAAAACAAAGTTCTTAACTAGAATACAACAGCAACCCAATGTGGATGAGCGGCCAGTTCAAGTAGTATTGCCAAGAATGTCTTTTGAGATGTTGTCGTTGGAATATGATGTTAATCGAAAAATAAGTCCGCTTCAACAAAATAGAGCAATTAATTCTACAATTAATACTTTAGATACTCAGTATGCACCTACTCCGTATAATATACAAGTTGCATTATACGTATATGCTAAGAATCAAGATGATGGTTTACAGATAATAGAACAAATTATACCATACTTTAATCCTGATTATAATTTAACGATGAAAACAATACCGCAGATGGGTATTAAAAATGATTTACCAATTCTACTAAATAGTATATCTTTCGACGATACCTATGAGGGCGATTTTTCAGATAGACGGTCTATCATTTGGACATTAAATTTTACAATGAAATTAAATTATTATGGCCCAATTAGTAGACAGGGTGTTATTAAGAAAGTTATTGCTAACACTTATAGTAATGAAAATTTAACTGAAAAGCAATCATCTATTACTATACAACCAAATCCATTGACAGCTAAACCTGGAGATGACATTGGCTTTATTGAAACCTTTGAAGATTTTTAATGAAACATATACCAGAACTTGATAAGATTTTTGACATTGAATCTCAGGCCCCTGCGGAAAATTTGCCTGTAATTGCGCCAGAAACAAGCAAAAACTTAGATCAAGAAGATGATTACCAATTGGCAAGAAGTACATTACGCAATCTAATATATAAAAGTGAAAATACTTTGGATGACATGATTGAACTTGCTAAAAATTCTGAGCATCCCAGAACATATGAGGTTGCTGGCCAATTAATAAAAACCGTATCAGATGTTGCTAAAGATTTAATTGAATTACAGAAAAAAGTTAAAGATTTAAAAGACGGCGACTCTGTATCTGCAAAGAATGTTACAAATAATAACGTAGTATTCGCAGGTTCAACCGCTGAGTTATTTAAAATGCTAAAGAACAAAGACGACGGCAAAACAATTGAGCAATAAACAAATATCATATAACGGCAATCCAAATCTTAAACCGATAGGAATTGTTGAATCTTACAGCGCAGAACAAGTTAAAGAACTTATGCGTTGTATGCAGGATCCTATCTATTTTATTGAGAACTACTGTAAGATTGTTTCTCTTGATTACGGACTTGTACCATTTAAATTATATGATTGTCAAAAAGAAAAAGTGCACGTAATACTCAATAACCGTAAAGTTATTTTGATGGAAGGTCGCCAACAGGGAAAGACCATCACAGCTGCAGCATGTATTCTTTGGTATACGTTATTTCAAGAAAACAAAACCGTTGCTATTCTCGCAAATAAATCATCGGCAGCTCGAGAGGTTCTTTCCCGATACGAACTAATGTATGAGATGCTTCCTATGTGGATGCAGCAAGGTGTCAAGACATTCAACAAGGGTGATATTGAACTTGAAAATGGATCTAAAGTATTTACGTCAGCTACAAGCTCATCTGGTATTCGAGGTAAATCTGTAAACTGGTTGTATATTGACGAAGCAGCAATTATTCCAAATAATGTTGCAGAACAATTTTTCACATCTGTTTACCCAACAATTTCTGCGGGACAAACAACAAAGATTCTTCTTACATCTACACCATTGGGATATAACCACTTCTGGAAATTCTGGAATGAGGCAGAACAAGGATTGAATGGATTTGTTCCAATGTTCATTCCATATAGCAAAATTCCTGGTAGAGATGAGAAATGGGCAGCAGAACAAAAATCTATGCTTGGCGAACTAAAGTTTAACCAAGAGGTTTTATGCAGATTCTTAGGTTCATCCAATACTCTTATTAATCCCGACACAATTTCTCAGATGTCTACTCGTCAATTCGTTTATACAAAAGACGGACTGGATGTTTTAGAAGAACCAATTAGAGCAACCAAAAAAGACGATGGAACGTACGAAGGACAAGATCATATCTATATGCTTGTCGCGGACACATCGCGAGGCGTTGGGGGAGATTACTCAGCATTTGCAGTTATAGATATTACCGCATATCCATACAAAGTGGTTGCAAAGTATAGAAGTAACAGAATCAGTCCGTTGATGTTTCCCAATGTAATATATAAAGTAGCAAAAGATTATAATAAAGCTTACTGTTTAGTTGAGATTAACGATAACGGACAGCAAGTAGCAGATTCGTTGTATATGGATTTAGAATACGAAAATGTATTCTTTGTGGGAAGTAATAGCAAAACAGGACAATACTTGTCCGGTGGATTTACCCATGGGGCGACTCTTGGAGTTAGAACTACGAAACAAGTTAAACGATTAGGATGCACGTCATTTAAGAGTTTGGTAGAAGCCACGAAACTATTAATACATGATGCAGAAATTATTGAGGAAATATCTACATTTATTGAAGTTCGAGGAACCCATAAAGCAGATGAAGGATACCATGACGATTTGGTCATGTGTTTGGTTTTATTCTCATGGGCAACAAACGAACCATTCTTTAAAGATTTGACAGACACAAATCTTAGAAAAGTATTATACGAAGATCAATTTAAACAGATTGAGGAAAATCTTACACCGTTTGGAATAGTAAATGACGGGCTACCGGAAAAATCGCAGCCAGAAGTTATTGACTCGGATTTATGGTGGAATCAAGACCCTGAAGCAGAGATGAAAAAAATGAAAAGAAATTGGTTGGAAAATGTCTAAAAAGAGATACTTATAAATAAATAGTAATCAATAGTTATATTGGACTATCTATAAAATCTTAAGGAGAATAAGATGGCATTTCAGCTTTCACCTGGCGTACTAGTACAAGAAAAGGATCTATCTTCGATAGTGCCGGCTGTTGCTACTTCCGCTGGCGCATTCGCTGGCGCCTTCCAATGGGGACCTGTTGGGCAAGTTACCACCGTCGATTCTGAGAATAATTTGGTTAAGTTTTTCGGCGGGCCTACTGACGAAACTTATACATCATTTTATACTGCAGCTAACTTTTTATCATACGGTAATAATTTACAACTAGTTCGTGTTGTTAACGAAGGAACCGCGAAAAACGCAATTGCAAACGCAAGCGCAACCGCAATTTTAATTAAAAATGAAGATGACTTTTTAAATGGTATATATTCGGCAGGTGGCTTAGGCCTCGGCGAATTTGCTGCAAAATACCCAGGAAATCTAGGTAACTCTTTAAAAGTTGTTTTAGTAGACGCAAACACATTTGCAACTACCGCAGTTACTCCTAATATTACGGGACAATTTGATAGTTCTCCAGGAACGTCAACATACGCAACTTCAGTTGGCGCAACCAATGATGAAGTTCACGTTCTTGTGATTGACGAAGACGGAGCATGGTCTGGCGGTGCACGCAACTCCGTATTAGAAAAATTCGCATTTTTGTCAAAAGCATCAGATGCTAGAAATACTAACGGTTCTTCCAATTACTATAAAGATGTAATTAATTTATCTTCGGAATATGTTTGGTCTATAGATCATCCAACAGGAATGACCTCTGGCGCAAACGCGTGGGGAACTGCAGCAATAGCGGGGAAGGCATTTACTTCTTTATCTACAGGTGTAGCAGCATCCTTATCGCTAGGTGTTTCTGCAGAGACTGCCCTAAGTAATGGCAATGTTATTGCCGGATTTGATTTATTCTCCAATGACGAAGAGTTCGACGTTAGTTTAATTCCTGCAGGTCCATGGAGTAACGCCGCAGTTGTTAGTAGTTTAGTAGCCCTTGCAGAAGACAGAAAAGATTGTATGGTATTCTTATCACCTGAGTTATCAGATGTGGTAGGCGTTACTCCTGCTCAGCAACCAATTAATGTTGTAGATTATAGAAATAATCAAATCTCTGTAAATTCTAGCTATGCTGAAATAGATTCCGGATGGAAATATCAGTATGACCGTTACAATGACAAATATCGTTGGGTCCCATTAAATGGCGACGTTGCTGGTTTATGCGCAAGAACAGATTTTGTAGCAGATCCATGGTTCAGCCCTAGTGGTTATAATCGTGGCCAAATTAGAAATGTTGTTAAATTAGCATATAGCCCAGGTAAAACTGACAGAGATACGTTATACAAAGCAGGTATCAATCCTGTAGTAACATTCCCTGGACAAGGTACTATATTGTTTGGTGACAAAACAATGCAAGCTAAACCAAGCGCATTTGATAGAATCAATGTTCGTAGATTGTTTATCGTGTTGGAAAAAGCAGTTGCTACAGCCGCAAAATTCCAGTTGTTTGAATTTAACGATCAATTCACACGTGCTCAATTTAGAAATTTAGTTGAACCATTCTTAAGAGATGTTCAGGGTCGTCGCGGTATTACAGACTTCAAAGTTGTTTGTGACGAAACAAACAATACTGGCGACGTGATTGATAGAAATGAATTTAGAGCTGACATTTTTGTTAAGCCTGCTCGTTCTATTAACTTTATAACATTGACATTTGTTGCCACTAGATCGAGTATTTCTTTTGAAGAGCTCGGCGCTTAATACCGGAGAAAATAAATGAGCAATTTTAGAATAGATCAATTTAAAACGCAACTAAAGGGCGGCGGTGCTCGTCCTAATCAATTCCAAGTTAGAATTGGGTTTCCGGCGTATGTTCAAAACGACAGACAACTATTAGAATCTAGTAGTTTCTTAGTTACAGTAGCAGAACTTCCAGGCCAGACTATAGGTACCACTCCGGTATTTTATAGAGGTAGGGAAGTTAAACTGGCTGGCGATAAAGTATTCGCACCTTTCCAATGCACAATTTTAAACGACACAGATTTTAAACTAAGAAATGGTATAGAAGAGTGGATGAATGGAATTGAAAACATGGGACTAAAAACTGGTTTTACTAATCCTACTGCATATCAGTCAATCATTGATGTTATGCAATTGGATAGAAATGGTGCAACTTTAAGATCATATAAAATGCTAGGTGCATTTCCAGTGGATATTTCTCCTGTTGGATTAGACTTTAGCGCAAATGATCAATTATCTACATTTACAGTTTCATTCCAATACCAGCATTTTGAGTATGGTCTAAGAGCAGCTGATAGTGTAGCGGCTTCCACACTAATAGCAGGTGCAGTGCTTGGATTAAGTGTTTAATTTTTTGGAATTTAAATAATGGCAATTAATTTGTTTGGCTATACAATTAGTCGTGACGATGTAAATGATATTAACAAGGTGGCGCGGAATCAATCTTTCGTGCCACCTGTTACTGATGATGGAACAGCAACCGTACAAGGTGGTGGCTATTTTGGCACCTATCTTAATATGGATGCTACCGCAAAGTCTGAATCTGAGTTAATTACTCGATACAGAGAAGCATCTATGTATGCTGATTGTTCCAGTGCAATTGATGAAATTGTAACTGAAGCAATTGCAGCGGTTGAAGATGAAGCTGCAGTACAGATTAATATTGATGGATTAGATTTACCTGACAACATTAAAACCGCAATTACGGAACAGTTTAATACTGTTGTGCGATTGTTGGATTTTAATATGAAGGGCTTTGATATATTCCGCAGTTGGTATATTGACGGAAGAATATATTATCAAAAAATTATTGATACTAAGACCCCTAAAAAGGGAATCTTAGAATTAAGAAAAATTGACCCAAGAAAGATTCGTAAAGTCCGAGAAGTTAAAAAGGATAAGGATCAAAAAACGGGTGTTGATTTAATTAAGTCAATTGAAGAATATTTTATCTATAGCGAAAAAGGGATTAACTATAATCCCAATTATCAAACTTCAGTTTCTGGTACAAATCAGGGACTAAAAGTTGCTGTAGATTCTATAACATATGTTCCTTCTGGGTTAAATGATTCAGAACAAAATGTAGTTTTAAGTTACTTACATAAGGCTATTAAGCCGGTTAACCAACTTAAAATGATGGAAGACGCGTTAGTCATTTATAGACTTGCTCGTGCTCCAGAACGAAGAATATTTTATATTGATGTAGGTAATTTACCTAAATTGAAAGCTGAGCAATATTTAAAAGATATTATGGCTCGCTATAGAAACAAGATTGTTTATGATTCTGCTACCGGCGAAATCAGAGATGACCGTAAATTTATGTCAATGTTGGAAGACTTTTGGTTGCCTCGTAGAGAAGGCGGCAGAGGTACTGAAATTACTACTTTGCCCGGCGGTGAAAACTTAGGTCAAATTGAAGACATAGTTTATTTTCAGAATAAGTTATATCAGGCATTGAATGTTCCTTTATCAAGAATGCAACCTCAACAAGGTATTTCATTTGGTAGAGCAACAGAGATTACTAGAGATGAATTAAAGTTTGCTAAATTTGTTGGCAGACTGCGTAAGAAGTTTAGTGAATTATTTAATGATGTTCTTAAAACACAACTAATCTTAACAGGTGTTATAACCGACCAAGATTGGGATGATATTAAAGAAAAAATACAATATAAGTTTGCACAAGATCAATATTTTGAGGAAATGAAAAATTCTGAAAATCTTCGTAACCGCGTAGATATTATTAATCAGATGCAACCATATGTTGGGACTTATTTTAGTAAACAATATATAATGAAAAATGTGTTAAGAATGACTGATGAAGAAATTGGGCAGATGGAAGAACAGATTGAATCTGAACCTTCACCTACATTGGGCGCTGGCGGACAACCTCTAGATGCTATAAATAATCAACAGTAAGGAAAATTATGGAAACTACAGCAACGCTTAGAAATATGGTAGATGATATTTTAGCTGATCGTTCAAACGATGCAGTTAATCAATTTAATGCAGCAATGGGATTTAAATTATCCAATGCATTAGATACAAAGAAACAAGAAATAGCAGCTTCAATCGGACAAAAAGAAGAACAAGAAAATGAAGAAGTTTAATCAAATAAGATTAGATTTAGTAGAAAAAACTCTTACTCCCGCTGAAAAGAAAAAGCGAGAGGAAATTGCTATGGCCATGGAGCGTGAGAATCCAGGTATGGACATGGGCAAAAAGATGGCTATTGCTACAGCAGCCGCTAAAAGAGTTGCTGAAGAAAACCTTGATGAAATATCAACAAAGACTTTAGCTAAAGCTGCTAAGTCAGCATCGGATCCTGATTCCGATTACTACTATGGTAAGTCACACGATCCTCAAAAATTTGCAGACCATGCCAAAAAGACTAAAGATGCAAAATCAGCAGCTGCCGTTCAAGGTGCCGCTGATGCCAAAAGTCACTATGCAAGACCAGGCCATACACTTGGAAGTTATGATAAACTTGCAAACAGAACTCCTGCTCGTGTAACTAGCACAGGAAAAGCAAACAAACAAGATGTTAAAACTTTAAAAGGTAACATTCAAAGAAATGAAGAAGTTACTACAACTCATGAAGATCCTTTAGTGCTTACAAAAGACTCAGAAGGTAATATTCATACTCACGCTAATTTATCTGTTGCCAATGCTATTCACGGTACAAATGTTAAGCATCAAGCTATTCATACAGGTATGCCTGTACAAGCTGGTAAATTTACATTTGAGTTATCAAAGCATCATGCTTCGGAAGTTAAAGAAGCCAAAGAAAAAAGTGAATACGATTACGAAGGCGATATGGCCCGTGGTCAATTACGAAGTATTATAATGAATGCTCAAAGAGTGCATGATATGCTAGAAGACAATGATAATCTTCCTGAGTGGGTTCAATCTAAAATTACACTGGCAGAAGATTATATTTCAACTGTTTCAAACTATATGTCAAGTGAAATAGATGAGATGAATTTATCTTTTGGTTCACAGAATAAAAAACCTGCTCCTGTATCAGCTAAATTGGCAGATATGAAAAAATATTTTGCAACTAATGATAAAGATCAGATGAAGCAAAAAATTACAGGGAAAAAATTCCGCGATATGTCTGAATATGAGGCATGGATGAAATCAAAAGGCGCAATGCAAGTTGCATCATTTGAACCAGACGGCGAAAACACTTTAGATGAATTATCAAAAAATACTTTACAAAATTATAAAGTAGCAGGCCACAAGAAATTTGACAGCATACGAAACAACACTGATGCAAATTCAATGGCTAAAAAAGCCAAATTGGAAAAAGGCATTAAAACCGCCAGCGCAAAACAATATCCAAAGCCTGCGAGTGCACCTGCTCCCAAAGCAGATCCCAATAGCAGAGGATATGAAAAAGGTCGCTATATGGGTGATAGCGTTGAGCAAGATGACGAAAATCAAATTGACGAATTGAAATCATCTACATATCAATCATATGTGAATAAAGTTACAGACCCCAAAGTTGCTTCAAAGCGTGGTAACACACAAAAAGGTGTACCTAAAAGCATCAAAGCAATTGGTGGCGTAACTAAAGCTATTGGTAAACAAAATTTTGCTGCAAGA
>Ga0208723_1000030_pt1 | contig 57827 bp, 71 predicted proteins | sample LakMenEpi31Aug12_FD_150750 | JGI IMG/M metagenome (GOLD analysis project Ga0208723, IMG submission 150750) | Freshwater microbial communities from Lake Mendota, WI - 31AUG2012 deep hole epilimnion (SPAdes) | ecosystem: Environmental > Aquatic > Freshwater > Lake > Epilimnion/Euphotic zone ...
GCGTTACTAGAGATTTTTAACAATTTTGATATGATATTTCAAGTTGGAGATGGTAACAAATTCAATAAAAACCTTATATTACTCTCTTTAAGAGAAATGACTTCATTGTCAACCAAAGAAATTAGAATATCCCTCAAAAGATTTAAAAAGTTGTATGATGGAATTTTAGGTGGATTTTTAGAATAAACCTATTTATTGGTATGAGAACACAAAGAAATTTAATCTCCTTAGAGGTTGATTCTGCATTAGCTTTAATGCAGGAAATCTACAATGACATTGTGGAACAAAAGAATACAGCATCAATGATAACAAAGAAAATGTTAACATTTATGAAAGATGCTGAGGACATGAGTGTAATAGGTCCCGTCATCAAAGAACAACAAAAAATCCTAAACGATTGTACTGAGAAAAAAATCTCCTTAGTTAAACTACAAGGTGTTTTATTAAAACAAACACAATCTACAGGTAAGGCCGGTGGACCTATGGGTAAATTAACCTTATCTGATGAAGATAGAGAAATATTGGACAAATTAATGGAAACTGGTTCTGATAATAAAGGTAAGTCAAACTACACACTATAATGTCCAACAAAATAAAAGAAACAAGAAAAAAGATTAGGCAAAAAATTGATGCCATTAAAAGGGCAAAAGATAATGCTAAGGATAAGGCTAACAAATTTGTTGATGGTTATGAAAACAAAGCATTAAAAGGTGCCGATGACCTATCAAAAACTCTATCAGATTTTTCCGCAAAAAAACTAAAAAAGTTAGAGGGTGGGATAAATCGAGCTAGTGACGTATTCTCTGATTTATTAGAAACGGTAGAAAAATTTGTAAGTGCGAAAAATATAAAAGTTGAATCTTCGGATAAGTTATTCTCAAAACAAAGGTTAAGACAACTTACAAACGAATCGGCTATCGAAACTTTAAAATCGTCACAACAAATTATTTTAGAAGCGGTACAAAAAATATTATTTGCAGGAGACGGTATATGTGGTTCCAACAAAACATTTGGTTCAACTGACACTGTAACATTAAAACCACAAGAATTTGATTTTATGAACGTATTAACCGTTGACCCAACATCAAACGTTGGTCAAATTGTTTATGAAAAAGAATCTCCAGATTTAGGTAAACGTAAAATGAATAGAAATTTATATAATGCTTTTAATAGTCCATATACTTTTACATCTCTAAATGGTAATAATTTATTTTCATTATCGTGGGACACATCGAACCAAAGATATGATGTTGCAGGTTTACAAGGTAAAAATATAAAAACATTTTTTACTGATTATTATTCAAGTATTGAACCCGTAGATTTTAGTGGAGTTACTAAAACCGCAATATACATGACATTACATGGTGATGGTAGTGAACCTCCTTTATTTGATAAGGGGTTTAATGATTTAAATAGATTATTGGCGAAACTATGTGCAATGTGTGGAAACCCCAAAAATGGTAAAATTCCTAACGCAACCACAGAATTTAACGAAAATGACGAAGACATCCAATCTTATTTTGACTTTGATGATGTAGAGGGAGTTGACTTAGATGATGAAAAAGATAGGTTAGATAAAGTACTAAAGTTTAGAGATTGTAATAATTTTAAAATACCCATAAACCCAACACATTTCGAAGATTTTGTTTATGATGACGGTAATTTAAATGATTCAGTAAATGATGCTTTATTTAATGCTGCGTCCGATGCTCATAATCAGTCTGAAGGTTCAATACCTCCAGATAATTTTCATTTGTCAATTTTAAATACTTTCATACTTAGTTTACCCAAGGCACTTATCGGTTCTTTATTAACCCCAAAATATTTTTTACCATTCATAATAGTTTATAAAGTTTTAGTTACAGGTGTTGGTGGGGTAATAAAAACCGCTAAACAAATGATGAAAATTTTATATAAATTATTTAATGAAATTATTACAAAATTATTATGGAAATTTATTAATGAATTTTGGAGAAGAGTTAAAAAAGATTTATTGGTATTTTTAGTTGACATTGCTGCAACAATATTAAAAAAGAAAGGTAAAAGATATCGATTAATTTTATTATCATTAATTGCAATTTTAACAAAAATACTTGAAAGTGGTTTTGATACTTGTAAAGACTTATATGGTTTAATAAATAAAGCAATTGATTTAGCTTTATCAGGTTTTGGTGGTGGGTTCGCAACTGCCGGAATTAGTACCTTTTTATTACCATTTTTCTTACAAAAACCTGGATATAGTGAAGATGGTGCGGTGATTCGTGCAATTGAAAAATTGGAAGAATCTGGTGTTTCAACCTCACCCATATTTGGTGAGGATAATAAAATAATTGATTTAGTAAAATCAGTAATAAGTGGTCACGTGGAAGAACAAGATACAAATGGATTCATAGCCGCAAGTAATACTTCGGTTATTATACCACACCCAAGTCCATTCGTTGGTGCGGTATTTATTCCACCGGGATTATTAACAGTAGGAGGAGGTACATTTTAATATGGATAAAGAAAAAATTATTGAAGTTATTAGCGATGTTAAAAATAAATCAAATAAAGATTTATTTCTTGCAATAAATGAATTGAATGATGAATTTGAAAAAACAAAAACATTAATCATTGATTTAACAAGACATCTTGATAGTGTTGAAGAATTGTTCAATGAAATAAACGATGAAATAGAAAAAAGAATTAAGAAATGAGTGATGTGAGCACTAGAATTATTGAACTGGGTCTATGTTCAGATAATAGAGACCCGTTGGGGTTAGGTAGAATACGTATCCAAACATTTGGTAACGGTTCTGGACCTTCTGCTGGTGCTTTAAAATATGAACCATGGGACGACAAAGACCCTTTTATTGCTATTCCATTTTTACCCGCTAATATAAACTATGTACCCTTAATCGGACAATCAATTAAAATCATCAATTATGACCCGATTAAAGACACAGTAAATAGAGAATATATTTCTGGACCATTTACCACAACACATGATTTTAACACACAAGTATATGCGTCCCAAGTTAAAAACACAACATACGGAGGTGCCGATTCAGAATTACCCAAAATCGTTAATCAAAAAGATGGCCAAATTATTGATACCTTTGCAAAATCGTCAATTGCAAAATATGAAGATTATGCCGTATATGGTAAAAATGGTTCAGACGTTTTGTTTACAGAAAACGGACTATCTTTAAGAGGAGGTAAGTTTGTACCAAAAACGATGGTTGCTCAAGAACCAAACATGTTTAATAAGCCATACATGTCAAATAAAATGGCAACACTTCACCTTAAAAAATATACTAATAAATTAGAATATTATGATGAGACCACAACTGAACTTATTACTGAGTCTAAAAATTTAAAATCTATAATAGAATATAGTATTGATAAATTTGATGGTAGTAACGCAATTATTAGTTTCTATGTATATCTAATTAAAGATTTTGATAATGCTAAACAGACAGTCTATGGTAACATATATAACACAAATAATCCAAAATTAGAAAATTCACCAATTATTACGGGTAGTACTCAATTAATAACAACGGGAACAACAGAACCAACATTTACTGTATTCGTATCGGATATTTTGTCTAATGGAGTAAATGGTATCTATAAAAAAATTAGACATACCTTAAAGAAAATACACAATAAAACAAGTCTTTTTCATATAGATCCAACACTACCATTTTCAAGTGTTGATTTACATCCATTTTATTTTAGACCAACATTATCTTGTGTAAATTCTATATTGACAACTCAAGATGAAATAAACAACAGGGTAATCATATTCAATAATATTATTTTAGCGTCTGGAATTGGTCCTAAAAGTGGGTTAGTTTATGATAAAACAAAAATGTCACCAGCAACCAAACCTATAACTAAAACTGTTACAAAATTAAGAGACACACCAAGTTCCGAACAAACTTTCTCATCTTTGAAATCGGATAAAATATTTTTGTTATCTCCAGAGTCTAATCCCCCTGAAAAACAAATTGCGATAGATTTTTCTAAATTGGAAAAATATGAATTAAGTCAGGAAAATTACATGAATGACATTTTACCTCACACATATTCGTCAGTTAGAGGTGAAACCCTTATTAGACTTATTGAGTCCATAATTAATTTAATATTCAGTCACCAACACAATTTAGTCGGTCCTCCAGTACCGAGTGACCCAAATTATATTAATTTAATGAAGTTAATGGAAACAATGAAACAAGATATTTTAAATAATTCAATTAGAATCAACTAATTTGATATTTATTAATAAAGAAGATGTCATATTTCCGTTCATATTTTGAAAAAAACAACACGATAATCAAGAATTCTCAGGTAAACACGGCTAAAAACCCAACTACTGAGATTTTCTATGGTTCAGGATTTTCTAAATTTTTATTTAAAGTTAATCTTACAGATTTACAAGGTAAAATAAATAATGGTGATTTGGTTATTGACCAAAATACTAAACATTATTTAAAAATGACCAATACCATATTTGGTGACGAGGGATTAAAGGGTCAGAATAGAACCACTGGTAGAAATCGTGCAACTTCATTTAATCTAATAGTTTTTAAAATAAGTGAGTTTTGGGACGAAGGTTTAGGTTTTGATTACCAAGATAGTGAATATGACTTTACTGCAGGTAATAGTACATTTGATGAGAGACCATCTAACTGGTTTAATAAAACCACATTGAATCAATGGTCAAGTCAGGGTGTTTATAGTACCGACCCTGTTATTGTTACCACCGCCCATTTTGATAATGGTAATGAAAATTTAGATGTTGATATTACAAGTTATATAAATGGTATAATTTTATCGGGGAATACAAATCACGGGTTAGGAATTGCTTTTGAAGTAATATATCAAAATATCACACCTGAAATTGACCAATCTGTGGCGTTTTTTACAAAATACACACAAACATTCTTTGAACCGTTTGTTGAATCTGTGTTTCAAGATAGAATAGAAGATAATAGACATAATTTTATTGAAAAACAAACACAGAATTTATACCTACATGTTACAAAGGGAACTAATTACTATGATTTAGATTCATTACCAACAGTTGACATTACTGATAATAGTGGAACACCAATTAGTGGATTAACAGGACTTACAACAAATAAAATACGAAAAGGAATATATAAGGTTACATTTGGTTTACAAGGTGTCTTGTGTGACGGAAAAAGGTTCTATATTGATAAATGGAAAGGACTACTCCTTAATGGGGTGTCAATAAGTAACGTTAGTCAAAAATTTGTACCAAAACCTTATACTGCCGGATTTACAATTGGTGAAAATCAAACAGAATTACAAAGATACGTTATTCAATTTTTCGGATTGAAACAAAATGAAAAAATATTAAGGGGAGAAAAAAGAAAAGTGGTTGTTACATTTAGGTCAATAAATGAACCAAAATCAGTTTTATTTGATGAAGTATTCTATAGAATTTTCATTAAAGAAGGTAGAACCGATGTTGTTGTTTACGACTGGACACAACTTGATGTAACAAACGAAAACTCATTTGTGTTTGACACTTCATTTATGATACCGAGAGAATATATGGTCGAAATAAAGGGAAAAACTCATACAGAGGAGATATTCTATAACGAAACAATAAAATTTGAGATAGTATCTGAAAAATAAAACTATTTATTATTATGAATATAACTGAATTAATTAAGAAACATTTAAAAAAAGTGGTAAAGGAACAAGAATCACACATATCTGAAGACGGAACTTACATGGTTTTATCCAACTTAGTTCAAATTAAGAATGATATCGAAAAGATATTGTCCTATAAACACCAATCTGATTTTCCAAAATTAGTTACGGGTGAACACGCGTGGGCGGGTGACCATATAACTACATCTAAAGATGATATTGAAGAAGTGGCTAACTTTATTGATGGTTACTTTGAACAAAAGAATTTGTCAGAAGCGGAAAAAAAGAGTAATAAACTTTGTTCAAGAGGTTTATCTGCTGCAAAATCTAAATTTAAAGTTTATCCATCGGCATATGCGAATGGTTATGCTGTACAAGTTTGTAAAGGTAAAATAAAAGGATTAGATGGTAAAAAAAAATGTTCGGGTTCATATTGTAGCGGTAAAAAGTAAATCATGAAAATACACATAAACGAAGAAGATCTACAATACATTAAATTATCCATCAATAATGGTGAGGTATTACAAGAAGATTTAGGTAGGTGGTTTAAAGAAAAATGGGTAGATGTAAGTAAAAAAGTTAATGGTAAACATCCACCTTGTGGACGTAGTGATGCTGATGGTGAAAAAGGAAGGAAAGGATATCCAAAATGTAGACCATCAAAAAAAGTGTCAAAAGATACTCCTAAAGTTGCCTCTTCATATGATAAAAAGGAAAAGAAGGCGATGACATCTCAAAAAAGAAGTGCAGAAAGAAAGGACCCTAAAATTGGAAAAGGTAATAAACCAACAATGACAAAATTTGACGAACAACAAAATGTTGATGAAAGAAGTAGAAGTTTTGCGTTTACAAGAAAAAAAAGATTGTTTAGTCAACCAGAAAGAATGTCTAATCCTTTTAGATATAAAGAATTTGATAGATTATCTGAAGGTGTAGAAAAAAGAACAATTATTCAAATATCTGAAGAACAATTTCAAAGACTTTTTGAATATAACGAAGATACGCCAGTTTTAATTTATGAAGATGAATCGGGTTCCGTTCAAAACACAAATTTTGAGTCGACCAATATGTTAAATGAGGCTGAATATCAAGGACGTAAAGTTCAACTTGGAAAAATCATGCAAGGTGATATTAAAAAGTTTAAAGTGTATGTCAAGAACGACAAGGGTAAGGTTGTTAAGGTAAATTTCGGTTTTGGTGGTAAATCCGCTAAAGGTAAACGAATGGTTATCAAAAAGAATAACCCCGCAAGACGTAAGTCATTTAGAGCTCGTATGAATTGTGATAATCCAGGTCCTCGTTGGAAACCAAGATATTGGGCTTGTCGTACTTGGTAAAATTTTAACTTATGAAATACATTATAACCGAGGAACAGAAAAGAACGATTATAAATAAAAGTGATTGGAAAGAGGGTAATAATAAACTTACCAAAACATATCACTTCAAAAACTACAAAGAAGTTATACCATTTGTTAATTCAGTTATGAAAATCGCAGATAAACAAAATCATCATCCTGATATAATCGTTCATTACGATAATGTGAAATTATCTATTACTGACCACGATAAAGGTGGTGTATCTGAAAAATGTCATAAATTCACAGGTGCCGTAGATAAAATATAAAATTTTAATGAACTTACAAGAGAACATACAAAGGATTAGAGAAATGATGATTTCGGAAGAGATGGTACAATCTGATGCTTGGAAATCTTTAAAGAAAACATTGGATGTTCTTAAAAATAAGAAAAAAGTTTTACTATTAAGTTGTTCTAATAGACATAATTGGGACAAAAATAATATTGATATACCAAAATCTAAAATGATTGCAATGTATCTTAATGATGAATTGGGTGATAAGTCAACATTAATAGACGTACCTGAACTTAAGATATTTCCATGTGAAGGTAACGTATCAAGAAAAGACGGAGATTCATGTGGAGTATTAAAATCCAAACTTGAAGACAAGGATAAAAATCCTTCAGGTCATCACAGATGTTGGGCGAGTATCAATAACAAATCAGATGAACTTTGGAAAATATCCAAAGAACTATTTGAATCAGATTCGGTTATATTTTTTAGTTCAATAAGGTGGGGACAAACAAATATGTATTATCAAAATCTAATTGAAAGACTTAATTGGGTTGAAAATAGACATACGGTACATAATGAGTCTAACATAGTAAAAGATATCGAATCTGGATACATTTGTACTGGACATAATTGGAATGGAAGTAACGTTGTTGATTTACAAAAACAAGTTCATTCATTTTATGGTTTCAAACCAAACGATGATATATATTGGAACTGGCAGTATACTAAAGATATTAACGATGAAAGTCAAAAATCATATAAAGATTCTTACAAAAAATTTATAAAGGATACTAAAATACCTGATTCTCAATAATAAATAAGATTAACCCCACACTCATTTAAAAGTTGTTTAGCCTTACTTTGGGATTCATCCCACTTTTCTTTATTTTTAGTAGTACAGACTTCCTTACAATATACCGTCTTTATACCGGAATTAACAATTCCTCTGGCACAATCCATACAAGGTAATCCCGATGTTAAGTAGATTGTTGAGTTTTTCAACGATACACCTTCTAATGCCGCATTATAAATTGCATTACGTTCGGCATGTTCCATCCAGAAGTATTTTTCGGGTCTTTCCTGACGTTCTTGTAATGAATCGTCTAAACCCCTTGGGAATGAATTATAACCCGTAGAAAGGACGTTATTACCCTCACCGACTACAACGGCACCTATCTGTGTAGATTGGTCCTTAGATTTGAGTTTTACCACCTCAGCAATCTGTAAAAAATACTCTATCCAATTCATATTAAATTAATTTTTGTTTCACCCAATAATATAACATACCGGTTGCGTACCTGTGTAAGTTTTTTGCTTCTTTCTTTAAAATTAAGTTCCCAAGTTGTATTAAATGTGAACGATTATATAAATCTACACTAACAATAAACCCTCCATCGGATTTTTCATACGTTGTCTCTTTCATTGGTGGAATATACTTTCCCTCATCGTCGAGTTTCAACGTCCTAATCATTTCGGTCTTATTCATCTTACATTCTATACCTCTAGAATGTATCATTTTTTCTAAGACATCTAACCTTAATTTAGTGTAGTCCACTTCACTCATAATGCAAATATAACTAATTTTTTGGAATATTCCAATAACAAAAAACCCCCGAATTTCTTCGAGGGTTTTTATATTCAATCCTATTAAGATTATCTTAATGTATCCAAAGAGAATGTAGTGATACCTTTCACGTCGATTACACCAAAGTAACGGTTGTTTACCATTTTCTTTGCGTAACGTGTCATGATTCCTTTGATAGGAGTCATTGTGAACGGATTGTACATTGTTGGAGTTAATTGTAAAGGTACATATGGAGCGTAGATGTAACCAGCGTCCAATAGTGATTTACCTTTGTGACCAATTAAGATCTTGCTAGCTGGGAAGTAAGGATCACGATATACTTGATATCTTCCAGCAAGAGAACCGATTTTCTCGATACCCATGTTGTATGAATCTTGCTCAGGAGCTGCGTTAGATACGTGGAAATATTCTAAATCATCGAATACTGCAGAAACTTCTGAAGAAACAACGATCCAGTTAGCACCACCTCTTAATGTAGTCTTATGGATTTGAGCTGAAATTTGGTTAACCTTAGTTACCAAAGTTTGGTTCCAATCTTTTTGAGTGTAACCTTGTAATGTAGCACCTGATGCTCCACCGTATTTCCACTCATTGTAATCCCACTTAGCTTTCCAAGCTGCACCTTTACGTAAATCACGTAAAATTTCACGGTCAACTTCTGCTGCAATTTGCTCAGATAATAAAGCTGTTAATTCAGCTTCAGCATCGATGTTGTGGAATGCACTAACGTCTTGAGCCAATTCAGGAGACCATGTAGCTCTTAATTTTCTTTCAGTTACAGAAACTGTTACTGATTGTAAATCGAAAGAAACTTCACCAATTTGATCTTCAAATTCTAAAGTATCATAAGTTCTGAAAGTTAATGTGAAATCACCGATAGTTGTACCTGTAGGTAATGTGATGTTAGAGAAACCAGATGTTGCACTGTAGTTCTGCATATCAACACTTACGTAGATAACTCCATCAGCATCACAGATATCATTGTAGTTACCTGAAGGGTAGTTAGTAGAAGATGCAGTTGAACCATATTCAACAATACCTTTACCATACTTCTGAGTAACAACGTTGAAGTTCTTAGAGTCAGTTAAGTATTTAACTTCAGCTGATGCTAAAAATTCTTCAGTATCCATTGCGTTACCATTTGGTCCGATTAATTTACCTTGACCATCTTTTGCAAATCCTGTAAATTTCAAGATTAAAGATGATTGTGCGTTTGATGAACCAGTAACACCAGAAACTGCAATTGCAGAAACTGAACCATTACTGAAAGTAACAGCAGAAACAGCGGTTAAAGTTACAGCTGAATATTGACCTTTTGAGTAATCAAAAAGACCTGTATCAGGACTGTTACCATCACCTGCTTCGTAGAATCTGTCATATAAGTTACCACCTGTGTAACCAGTTGCGGCGCTTCCACCAGCACCTGGCATACCATATGGAGAATAGTGACCTGCTCCGTTTCTTTCCTGAATTTTAGGAATGAAGAAGAATAATTTACCAATTGGTAAGTTCATAGCTTGTACTGACACGATGTCGTTAGCTAATAATTTAGAGAATACACGACGAATGATTGGGAAAACCACAGTCTCGAATGAACCAGACGCATCAGCTACTGCTGCTTCGTTGATTAAATAAGACGCTTGGTTTTCATATAATTGCGCGATGTTATCTTTTTGGTGACCGTCAAGACCTTCTAAAAAGCCTAAGTCATCCCATTTTCTGATGGTATCTTCTTTGATAACACGAAGGTGCTTAAGACCGATGTTACCTACCATACCTGATTCTAATAATGCTCCCATTTTGTATGTTTTTGTTTTTTTGTTTAATTTATTATTTTATTTTTCCCATTAAATCTTTCATTCTTCTGAATTGTGGATTCTCATAAGCTTTAGCTTCTGATAACACTTCTTGAGATGATGATGTAGATGGGGTGTTAGAGATTTTTCCAACTACTGACTCGGTAACTGTTGTTTTTGTACCTAATTCAGATTTGATTGTGTTGAATAAACCTTTAGATTCATTCATCGTTGAAACTGAATCAAATCTCTTTAATATGTTCAATTTCTCTTGTTTAGTAGTAGAGTGTTCAGTAAATAAACGTGTAGCGTAAGCTAAGTTTGCATTAAACACAGCAACTTCGTTAAGTTTGTCTTTGAATAAAACTAAAGCCTTCTTGTATTCAGAATTTTGTTTCTTTAACTTTTCAACTTCTTCGTTCATTTCGTGACGACCAGTCTTGTATTTTGTTTTTTGAGATGGTCCCCTAACTCCCGTTCCAAATGTTCTTGCTGCTTCAGTAGCTTCGATTTCCATCTCATCACCTTCAGCAACTTCTTCTTCATCTTCTTCTTCATCAATCTCAATTTCGTAAATTGTTTCTTCCTCATCAGTTTCCATATCATCACCCATCATATCCATTTCTGAAAATTCATCTTCTTCAGTACCGAATTCGGGTTCAGCATTAAACTCAGAGTCAGATTCCATTTCATCATCAAGTTTGATAATATAATCGTCTTCTCCGTCACCAAACTCAATGTTATTTCCGTCTTTCTTAACTACAATACCATCTTCTGGTTTCATCGCTTTGAAAACTTTTAATACTTCATCATCTGAAGCACCGGTCATATCCATTACGTCCTCATCTTCAGAACCTTCTTCTGCTGGTGGTAAAGCGAGATCTTCATCTCCTTCTTCATCATCTTCAGAATCTAATCCTTCAATGTCTTTGTTTGGTTCGTTATCGAGGTCTGTATCATTTTCAGAGTCGTCTGCTGTTGCATCGTCATCTGACATATCGTCTTCCTCTTCTTCAGGATCAACTTCATCCTCAGGTTGTTCACCCATCGGCATTTTAGTTTCATCCTCTTCTTCCAATGATTCTTTAAGCAAGTCATTCAGTTCTTGTTTCATGGTTGAAGCAAGTATACCCTTTGCATTTTGCTTTACTGCTTCTTCAAGTGTTTGTACTTGAAGTAACGCTTGTTCTAAAATTGATTTTTCAGTCATTGTGAAATTTTGTTTTATTATCTAATAAATAGTACGACTTTAATAAAAAGTCTTATTTTTAATATTTGTATCCCTATAAAATTGGTTATTTACTCAAAAAAGTATCTAATTTTCCCATAAGTTTGGACATTCTATCATCAACCGCGGGTTTTTTAATTTCTGATTCTTGATATTGGTCCCTATCTGAGGGGTCACTAAAAATGTATGCACCTGGAGTTGATGGGGATGACACTAAATCAAAACATACCAATTCAAAGTCATCCTGAACAATGTTTTGACCTTTAATGTTTTTTAAGGAACCAACACCACGAGAGGATATACCCAAAGTAGCTCCGTTCATAATTAACATAGCCGCTTGGTCACCCTTAGTGGATACAATACCCATCTTCTTCCATCCTGGCGAAGTGAATAATTTTATTTTACCCATAAGGATTTTTCCGTCCCAATAAGTTTCAAGAATTGAATGAGAAACTCTATCTAAATCGATAAGAGATGATGAAGGGTGATTAAGTTCGTTTAATGCTCCTCCCTTCTTAATAAGTGATTGGTATTTTTCGTTTTCTCTTTTAAGTAACATCTCAGGATAAATCCTTCCGTTCTTATTTGGAGTGTCGTATTTTTGTAAAACGGCATAAAGGATAAGGTCTTGTGAAAAGTCCATATCCCTCATTTCCGAAATAATTTTCTTGTTTTGTTCGGGAGAAACATGACCTGCGTCATATTCTATTAAAATTCCTCTACCCGTTTCGTTTGGTCCTAATATCTTCATTTATAGATTTTATTACTATAAATACATCAATACCAAGGTTATTTCTTGCTTTTGTAAAAATTGAATAGTTTTTTATCAATTAAACCATCCTCAACAACGGATTCGGTCAAATCTGTGATAAATGTTTTTATTTCCTTTGATCTAATATCGAATTGCTTTTCAACATATAAAGTTATTTCTAAATTCATAAAAGACTTTTTTTCAATCTTAATTCCTTTGGTTCTTATATCTAAATCAACAATTGATTGTTGTTTAAAACTTGAATTGTTTAAATTATAAATTAATTCTTTTATTTTTCTTCTTGATTTTGAAATTAGATAGTCATAATCGTCAGTTTCATTTTCTGGTTGCAACCAAGAATTTAATTTTACATAAATAGTTTTAAGATTTTTAAAGTCTACTGTACCATAACCATACTTTACATTGTTGTAAGTCCCTAATGGGATATACTTACCTGTTTTCATTAATTTTATTCATTATCTTTATTTTATGGTGTTATTAAAATATATGAAAAAAATGTTGTAAATCCAAAATATTTTATATATTTGTGGTATAATTATATATTATGATAATAATTGACGTAACAAAAGAACGTAGTATCGAAACAGCATTAAGAACCTATAAGAATAGAGTTCAAAAAACTAAGCAAATTCAAAAATTGAGGGAAAGGAAGGAATTTGTTAAACCTTCAGTCACTAAAAGGAAGGAAGTTTTAAAAGCGGTATATGTTCAACAAATAAAAAATGGTCTTAATTAAGACCATTTTTTAATTCTGTTAATCTGTAGTAGTTGTACTTAGATGTTGTCATTTGACTAACTTCATCTTTTACTTTATTTAGTTTAGTGGTTAAATCGGGGTCGTTCGATTCACTTAAAAGTGTAGATACCTGATTAATGATTGATTCTTGTAATTCATTGCTCTTAGTAATTAAATCATCATAAGAAATTGATAAAATATTTTTTAATTCTTCTTTTTGTGATTCTGATAATGTGTTAGAATATAATACGTTAAAATTGTTTGCTAATACCGCTTGTAGTAATGTTTCGTTAGGAACAACAGTCGAATCTTTAGATTCTTTAATTTCCTTTTTAGTTGTTAAATGTTCTACTAATTTCTTTTTTGCAATAACTTTCTTTTCAATATTTGATAATGAATCTTTTTCTGATAACATATCTAAAGATTCATATAATTCTTTAGTTTCGATTTCAACCTCACCTAATTTAGTATTTAAAGATTCACAAAACATATTTAAACTATCCCAATTACCTATTGGTTGACCAAAATATGTATTTAATCCCTCAACATATAATTTTGCTGTTTCTTTATCCTCAATATATTTGTTTTCAATTTCTTCGTAAAACAAGTACATTTCTTTAAAGTCTTTGTTTTCTTTGATTGTGGCTAATATATTCTTAATTTCTGTCTTATTTTCATTTGCATAAGATTCAGTCAATTTGTTTAATAATTTAGATTTAAGTGCCCCAAATTTGTTCATTTTTAGTCGTTTAAAATATCGTTCAATTTATTTTCTATTTCATAAATATTCTGTTGTGCCTTTTCCATGTCAAACAAAACATTAAAATCTTCTTTTTCTTCACCTAACATACCTAATATTTTTGATTTTTTAGATGTTGCTTCACTTAAAGGAGCTTCTCCTCCTCCACCCGCCGCTGGAGGTGGTGGTATTCCTCCCATGTCTCCACCAGCACCCTCACCTCCGGATGCTGCTGCTTCTGCTGCCGCTCTCTCCTCTTCAGGAATTCCATATTTCTTATCAACCTCATCAAATACACCAGAACGTTTAATAATAAGTTGACTATTTTGTAATTCAAAACCTACCGCTCTTTCTAAACGTTGTTGTTGTAAATCAAGTAATACCTCACTATCACTCATACCTAAGATATTTTTCTTAGCCCATGTATGTGATACTGGTAAGATACCTACTTGAGATTGATCAGATGTCGCATCTTTGTAAAGAGTAATCTTTTCCTTCCATGTTTCAATCTTTAATAAATCTGATTGCTGTGATGGGTTAGTTAACGATAATGAAAAACTATTTAAATCATCTTCTAATCCTAATAAATAAAGATGCATTAATGCAATTTTATTTAATTCTTGAATTAACGATTTTTGTATTTTATTGATTGTTCTTGCAAAACGAATATCCATCAATGCAAGATTCTTACCATCACCAACAACTTCTTCAAAACCTAAGAAAGCTTTAGGGATACGTAAAGCCGCCAATAATTTCTTTTGAATATATTCAATATCTGCAATTTCGCCCAAGTTCTGAGCTCCTGGTAATGTTTCGATTGGATTTGTTTGTGACGGGTCACGAACAGGTATGAAATAATCTTGGTCTACAGCCATTTGATTGTATCTCATATCCACGTTACCATTACGTGGGTCTTGTATTTGGTCTCTTTTAAATTTATTGGCAACACGTTGTACATATGGTTCAATATCTTTATCGTCCATATTACCAACAAACACCTTGAACACACGTCTTTCAGGTGCTCTTGATGTTCTATAAATTAACATTGCATCTTCAGCAAGTAAAAGTTGTTTCCAAATTCTTCTAATCTTATCTAACATAGAAGTACCATATGGTAACTTTCTATCGTCACCCAATAATCTAAAGTGAGCAACTTCCCAAGCTTGGAATTCCATATCTTTGTTCTTCCAAGTAAATCTTAATTCTCTTGTTGGTAGTTTTAAATCAGAACTTTGATTTGGACTTTTTCCTGTTGCACCCTCTAACCTCTCTATTTCAATATTCGGTAATTGTTGGCAACCAATAATACCCTTTTCTGGATCAATTTTTAAATAAACAAAATCGTCACCATACTTACAAAGACCTCTTGCCCACATTTGTAAATTGGTATTTATATCTAACTTATTATTAAATAAGTCCACTAAAATACTTTTAACTCTATCTGATTCTGAATATATGGTTAATATTTCACCCTTTTCGGACATTGTTGTAGATTCTTCAGCGTATATGTCTAACGACGCTGAAATTTCAGGAGTAAACTCCATAGACTCGTAGTCATAATATGCTGCCAATCTATTTGGTTCGTAATAAACAGATTGATTATAAACCGATTGGTCTAACTTGGTCCATTTATCTGCAATGTATTGCGATTGTTGTGCTTGCAACATCGCCTTTTCGTAGTCTTCTCTACTATCTGTTTTTAATAACTCATCTTTGTTAAAATTAAAAGATGGTGTTTTATCCTTAATCGATTGACCCGGATAACCAAACATTCTTGTTAGTTTCTGAAAGACGGTGTAATTCTGTTCTGCCATATCTATAAATACTTTTCTTTATAATATAAACTAAATTATTAGTAATTGGAACATTATTTTGATCTTCCAAATAACCAATTATATTCTTGATATTGGTTCTTACCGGGTACGTTACGTATATCTTTAAATGCTGGATTATCGTCAAACCCCATTGATCCTATTTGGTCGAAAGCGGTCCCATATGAGTAAAAAGACTTATTTGGTTCGTATGTACGTTCACTCATTGTCCAAGAATCTAACATTGCTTTGTTAGCATTTTCATTCTTTTGTAATAAGTTAAAAGATACGTCCGCAGCGTATAATGCCATTGACATACCCATAATGGCATCATCGTGTGAACCTTTCATATGGTCAGGTCTTCCATTCATGTAAACAAACGTATTGAGTTCGTTTAATAATCTTGCAGATCTAACAATAAATCCCTTCCTAAGTTGCTCTTCAAATGCGGCAACAATTTGAGTTCTTTTATTATTGAAGTTAAGTCCTGGTATTTTCTCCATCGCTTTGGCGTTATAGTCCCAAATGTTTTGAGTATTAACTCCTTCAATGTAAACATTCTTATAGTTTAACTCAGTTAATTTTCTTGATGTGGCAACACCCATACCACCTGTAATATCCGTAACAATAAACGCATTACCATATAAAATAGCCCATTTATATGCAACGGCAGCTAAATCATCAGGAGGTATTTTACCAATATATTCCGCAACCTGTTCTCTATCATCAAAATCAATAATTGATATTGCTGAAAAATCCTCACTATCTCCTCTACTCACATCCACCCCCATAATATAACGATGACCGATGATTGGTTCTTTCCATTGCCAAAATGTGGCTTGCATGTATTTTTCAATTGGTTCTCTTATCATGTTCTTAGCAATATTCTCTTGAATATCGCCAGGAATAACACCATCTCCCGAACCTAAGAAATCACATTCCAACTCCTGAGCTATCTTACGTCTATCATATTTAAATTTCTTAGACATTGACTCAAACCAAGATGAAAATGGTTTATAACCGTCTTCTAAAAGTTTTAGATATTCTTTCATGTCAAAATCATGTAGAACAACTTCATCATCATTATATTGTTCTCTATTTAACATGTAATGACAGATGTCTTGACATTTTATCCAACGTAAATCTTTGGTGTAACGAGGGTCTTTAAACCATCTTAAATCGGTTATATGGAAATCATTGATTCCACGTAATGCTTGGTCGTAAACACCATAATAGATGGGGTCGTAACCATTTGGAGTTGAGATAAGAATAATCTTACCACCCGTTGATAGGGACGCCATAGAGGCCGCCCAAAAATCATCTCCCGCTTCAATGTATGCCGCCTCATCAAATACAAGTATGGTAGGTGTGTAACCACGAAGGGCATCCGCTGATGTTGCAACCGCCTTAACCTCACATCCATTGTTTAATCTAAATCTACTTTCTGAGTTTTTATCGGGTGAGAACCCAACATTAATCCATTCAGGCCATTGTTCTAAGAAATGTCTAACCTTATTAGCCATCTCCACCGCAGTATCACGTTTGTTTGCAATAAGTAGAACTCTCTCAGGATTATCTGGTTTTGCTAATTGTAATTTTTTTGATAACCAAGCAGCCGTTACTGTTGTAACACCGGCTTGTCTATATTTTCTTGTAATATTTTCGTTGTAATCTTCGTAGTCCTGTATTAGTTGAATTTGGTCTTCAAATAAGTCCATTGGGACATATTTCTTCTGTGTATTATCAAATGTCTGTAAATACGTTCTAAGTGCATATGGGGTATCTTTTATAATCTTAGCATACTCCATTAATTGTTCTGCTCTACTATTCATATATATAAATACAAAAAAAGGTGGTTAAAACCACCTTTTCAATTATTCATCGTCATCGTCATATGTTGACATACTATCATCGTAGTAATTTTTATTAATATCTTTCCTAATGGAATCATAATAATCTTTAATCATTTTTTCACCTTTTGAAGTCTTTCCTATTACTTCTTTCATCATTGTTAAAAACTCTTTAGCTTCTAATGTGTAAAGGCTAGATAAAAAATATGATTGTAAACCTTCTTCATTTTCATCAATAACAACTTCATCGGGTAACATACCTCTTACTCTATTCCATATTGATGGTCCTAATCTTAAATCCCACATTTCTTTGTCCATAGTGTCTTCATAACCTGAAACCTTATTCCATAACTCCTCATCAAAATCACCATTTTCATCTCTTGGTCTTCCGTGTACTGCAAGTAATTCTAAATAACCTTTTATACATTCATGAACGGCAACAGGAAAATTCTGTGCTCGTACTTTAATGATTGGTGGTTCCCCTTGTTCAATTTCTTCGGTGCCAGCAACTTGTCCCGATTTACCCATTTGTGACAAAAATATATCAGGAAATTGCCAATAAGTCGTGTCATTTATTGACATCATAACACCATATAAATCTAAAATAGTTTCACTTTTAGTTATATCTAAAATCTCCTCACTAACCAAATGATACGAATAATGACCTTTTTTAGATGCTCCCTGACTAATTGCATTAATTAATCTTCGTTTAGCTCTTTCTAAATTTAATCTTTCAAAATCACCATCAATCTCATTATCTAAATCAACCTGAGGTATTTGGATAGTTTCTTCATCATCCATATTAAAATTATCCGTAGATATACTGCTACCATCAACAATTTTTACATCCCATTGAATTGAATCTTTTGGTATATGAAATTCATTCATAACTAATTTGATTGCTAATTGTTCCAGTTCGGGTCTAACATTCCTTTCAATTCTAATAATCTCAAAGTGAGATCTCATCATAAATGAGGAGAATTCACTATATTGTGATTTGTTATTTAAATTTATTTTATTTGGATAATGTGGACCTAAATAATGATTAACATTAGATATAACTTCTTGATATCTTTCTGATGCCAATAACTCTTGAAAGTTTTGTTCTTGTGAATTTTCACAAATTGGCATAGGTATTTTAGTTAATGAAGTGTCTTCATTTTTTAATTTATGTTGTAAACCTCTATCGGGTCTATCAACACTTGAGAAATTCATTGCCATACGTTTAAATTATATTAAGGCTAATATAAGATTTATTTCTTATAATACCTAATTTAAACCTTACTTTTCTCAGCTTTTGGTTTTGGTTTTGTAAATGGACCCGGTTGATTTGGGTTATGAGGTTTCGGTTTTGTACCTGGCGTAACCTTTGGTTTAGATGGTTTTGTCTCAACATCACCATCTGATGAAGATTCATAGGTCATAAATTCAGGAACATCGTTATGTCCAATATTAACGTTTGGACCCGCCTCTTGTAATTTAAATTGTATCATTTCCATAATTTCATTTTTAGATGTGAAACTATGATAGTTATTTTCCGCTAAAGATTCAACCCATTCTTTAACTTCTTTGTCTTTTGTATCTGTTTTAACTGATTTTTTTTTCTTTTGACCCTTTAATATTTTAAAATCTTGTCCATCAATTTTACCATTGTGGTTCTTGTCTAATTTCTTTTGATTACCTTTTAAGTCCTCTTTTACCTCAACTTCAATATTTGGGTCGTTCGCAATTGCTTGTAATTTGGGATCTCTTAATTTCTCAGCATCAATAACCATTCTTTCATGTAAATCAGAAAGTTGTTTATCGCTGAAATTAACTAACGTTTTTTCAGACATACCCTCACTTATTAACATCTTAACTAATTCTGACCTTTTCATGATTCTTTAATTTTTAATTCTTCTTTTATTAAAAGATATTCTCTTTGTTTTAATTTTTTTGTTACACTTTCTAATGATTCACCAAATTTAAATGATATTCTCTCAAATTCGGAATCAAAATTAAATTTTTCCCATCCCAACGCAACTACACCATCTACTGCATCAATAACTCCGAAATAATCGGAGTCTTGAATTAATTCTAAATGTAAATCGGTATCTTTTAATAATCCAACTAAATCAACGTATTCCACCTCAGGTGATTTTGGTTGAGATGTTGAGGAGGATGGGATAACAAACCATTCATCCATATCTATTTCTGTACTCTCACTAAAAATGAATTCGTATTGTTTTTGACCTTTATAGTCTGAACCAATTTCATTTATATAGATTAACTTCATTATTTGAAATATTTTCCTAATGTTGTTTGAATACTATTGTTAATCTCCTTTTTCATTTCTTCCAAATCTAACTCAACTTCCTCATCCATAGGTTCTTCTATTGGATGACTATCTTCACCAAAGTCTACTCGAACATTTTCAGAAAAGTCTACATTAACATCTTCCTCCATTTCTAAATCAGCATAATCCGCTAAACTAGTCTCTTCAGTATCAAAATCCGACGAAGAGTTTATAAAATTTTCTAACGCATCCATTGTTGTGTCATATCCTTCACCAATTTCAGAATCTACAGGTTCTTCCGCAGATACCTCATCTTCAGGTGACGGCTCTTCAGAAGGAACTTCTTCGCCATCTTGTTTTTCGTCACGTTCAAATTTCTTAGCAATATCTTCAATATCATCATCTTCTAACTTATCTAAATTAACAGCAGAAATAATCATATTAAGAACATATTTTATATCATCACTTTCCATTGATTCGTGTTGGTCTCTTAATTCTTGACCTAACTTACCTGCAAATTTTTGTACTTCCGCCATGTAACTTGATCTTTTTCCTGATGCATCGTCTTCACCATCTACAGGTGCTTCCGGTGCTGGTTCTTCAGCTGGTACTTCAGGTGATGGTTCTTCAGATGGTACTTCAGGTGCCGGTTCTTCAGCTGGCGTAGGTATAGGAGCGTTTGCTGCCGGATCACTCATAGGAGATTCACTTTTAGGTGAACTTGGTTTTAAAACGTATTTCGTTGCCTCTTGTAATTCTTCCTGTCCTTTTAATAGGTCTAATCTTTTAAACGCTTCAGAGTATGATGAAAATTTGTTTTTGTTTTTCATGAACATACCACCAATATAATCAAGTGATGATTCATTTAATCCTCTTTTAACGTAGTATCCGTCTTTTTCTTTAACGATACCAAAAAATCCACCCGTTGTGGATTCCTTTACTAATTCTGGTTTTACAGAAGAAGACTTTTTATTATTTTGATTAAAGTAAGTTAATTCGAGAATTCTTTTTAATTTCTCGTCGCCATTAAGCTTCTCACTTCCTAGAGGTTTGATGTCTGCCATTGTTTTTATATTAAGATAAACTTATTCTTATCCTATAAATACATAGATATAGGGAAAAAAATAAGGTTCTTTATTGTGTTATGGACAATTTTTTGTTTGAAATGTCCGTTTTTAGTTTTAAAAGTTTCTCTATATATCCGTTTCTTCGAAGTAATTTGAAGGTTAAGTTCTCATATGAGTACTCTCCTCCTGATTCAAGACCACTTTGTCTAAACTCTTTAATTTTACTTCTTAGTGTTTCAATATCTGAAGTTACGTCTTTTTTACTACCTAATTTAATAAGTCTATCTATTTTTTTTGCGTACTCTTCACCCTTTTCTAATATTTTTCTATCGTCAATATTAGCCTGTTCCTTTTTAGGTTCAATAACCCATTCGTTATTTAAAATAGAATAAACACCAGATGAAATGTGTTCCTCATTAACATCTTGTACGTATATTTCAACATCATACCCCTTTATTTTGATGTCGTATTTTTCGTTCCATACGTTTTTCTTAGCATCAAAAAATTCTTTCAATATTGCATGAAAAGACGATGAGTTTTTATCTTTATTGATACTATCAAAATCTATAAGAATGTGTAAATCAACGTCAGAATATTGTGACCAATTATAGTTAGAAAGTGACCCCGTTAATACGATATCATGTATAAACACATCAACATTCAAAGAGTCCACGAAATCATTTGTTATTACTAGTAATCTTTTTCTTATATCGTCTCGCATAGAAAAAGATTTACCACTAACCTCAAATATTTGGTCAGATAGTGAATCTTTAGGTTTAAAAGAACCTACGATTTTTTCGTCCTCACCCCTATCTTCAATTAATTCTTCAAATAAACTCATCCTTTCTTTATGTACTTATGACTTCTGGCGATATTCTCGTTGAAGTATTTTCCTTGTGATTCAGCAAGTCTAAACTTAGTGAACTTATTCCAAGGAACTTTATTATACTCATAAATAGCACCATTGTTAAAAGTTACCGTTAAGTCTTCCGTTTCGGTATTGAAAGATGCTGTCTTTAAATTAGATGAATTGATTATAACATCAATTACCTTTCCATTAATTGTTTCTGATATAATTGCCATATTTGATATTTTTAATGTTATAATATACATAATAAATATCAAATAAAAAACCCTCGATAAATCGAGGGTTCAATGTTAGTTAAGTGAAATCAACCTTTCAACTGATTTCTTTTTACTTTTAGGTAGAATAATTTCAATTACTCCATTTTCCACACCACCTACAATATTTTTCTCATCAACATCATCAGGTACGTTGTATGATTTTTTAAATGAATTAGTAAATGTGAATTCATCACCCTCTTTTTCATGTGATATGGTTAATTTACTTTCCTTTAATGATATTTTAACATCATCTTTAGAAAGTCCTGGAACCGATAATAGGACCTTATAACCATCTTCTGTTGTGGTAATGTTAGAGTTAATTCTGTTATCCACCTTCAAGTAGGCTTCATCAAACACTTTATCAAAAGTGTTAAAAAACGGGTCTTTAAATAATGTAATCATAGTTTTGTTTTTTTTATTTTACATATTATTAATTTTTCATTTTACAAATTGCAAACCAAACGTCTAAAACTGACATTTAGACATTCGTTAGACATTTTTTTAGACATTTTGACATTTATTTGTTTTTTAGAATGAAATGTGTTATGTTTGTAGAAACTAAACGTAAAAATAGTATGGCAGTAGATTTTTTTGAAGACGGACCAACGACAAACCCTAAAAGGGGACGTAAAGGTTCAACCACCCCAATCTTAGATAATTTTTCTCGCGATTTAATTAAACTCGCGGAAGAAGGAAAGATTGACCCTGTAGTGGGAAGGGATAAAGAAGTGAGAAGAATCGCACAAATTCTTTCTCGTAAAAAGAAAAATAATGCAGTTGTTGTTGGAGAGGCTGGTGTTGGTAAATCAGCATTAGTTGAAAAACTCGCATTAATGATTGTAAAAGGAGATTGTCCCACAAATCTACTTGACAAAAGAATTGTCTCTTTAGATTTAACCTCTTTAGTTGCGGGAACAAAATATCGAGGACAATTTGAAGAGAGGATTAAAGCAATCTTAAATGAATTACAAGAGGCACACAATGTTATTGTATTCATCGATGAGTTACACACAATGGTAGGTGCAGGAAATGCCAGTGGAGCAATGGATGCGGCTAATATTATGAAACCCGCATTAGCTAGAGGAGAGATTCAATGTATCGGTGCAACCACATTCGATGAATTTAAGAAACACATTGAAAAAGATTCTGCTTTAGTTAGAAGATTTCAAAAAGTAATTTTAAAAGAACCAACTCAATCGGAAACCATTGAAATTTTAAATAACCTCAAAACTTCATATGAAGATTTCCATAAAGTACAATATGAGGATGGTGTGATTGACACGATTGTTAAATTATCGGGTCGTTATATTACTGATAGACAATTTCCCGATAAGGCTATTGATGTTATTGACGAGTTAGGATCTGAAAAAAGGATTTCATTACGTGCTCCCGATACAATTGAAAAATTAAAAGGTCAAGCTGATGAGATTAAAGAAAAAAAGATTCTTGTTGTTAAAAATCAGAATTACGAACAAGCGGCAAAACTTAGAGATGAAGAAAGAAAAATTTTAGATAAACTTGAGGTTGAGAAGTCCAAGTGGATGGAAAAACAAAAGGATAATAAAATTCCTGTTTCTATTGATGATGTTTATACTATTGTATCTGAAATGACGGGTGTACCAATCACTAAATTAGATTCTAACGAAACTAAAAAGTTATTAAAGATGGAAACCCTATTATCAGAAAAGGTTATTGGTCAAGATGAAGCAATATTAAGCATCTCAAAAGCAATTAGACGTAATCGTGTGGGAATTAAAGATGCCAACAAACCAATCGGTTCATTTATTTTCTTAGGTTCCACAGGTGTCGGTAAAACACATTTAGCTAAGTCCCTTGCGAATTTATTATTTGGTGATCCCGATAAAATCATTCGTGTTGATATGAGTGAATTTATGGATAGACACAATGTATCCAAATTAATCGGTTCTCCTCCGGGTTATGTTGGTTATGATGAAGGAGGTCAATTAACTGAAAAGGTTAAGAATAATCCTTTCTCCGTTATCTTATTTGATGAAATTGAAAAGGCACATAAAGATATCTTCAATTTATTATTACAAATTTTAGATGAAGGTCATTTAACCGATTCATTTGGTAGAAAAGTTAATTTTACTAATTGTTTGATTATCATGACATCTAATATCGGTGCTAAAAAAGTATCTGAGTTTGGTGGTGGTGTTGGTTTCAGTACTTCATCAAGTGAAACACAAAAATATGAAGTGAAGAAAACTATGATTCAAAAATCATTGAAGCAACAATTTAATCCCGAATTTTTAAATCGTATTGATGATATTGTCTTGTTTAACTCGTTAAATGAAGAATCACTAAAGAAAATTATTGATATTGAAATTGGTAAGTTAAATTCCCGTTTAGTAGATAAAAATTACATTGTTACGTTTGATAAAACTGTTATCGATAAAATTTTTGAATTAAACACTCAAGAAGAATACGGAGCGAGACCTTTGAAACGTATCATTCAAAATTTATGTGAAGATTTCTTAAGTGAGGAAATCTTAAAGGGTAATATTATTGAGAATTTACCGATTATTTTAAAATATAAAAACGAAAAATTAACAATTGTGAAAAAAATGTTATAAATACTTTACTTTTACTCAAAGTTATATATATTTATATCAATGAAGGTTCTCTTTGTCGATTACCTTTTCGTTTTTTATAAGTAAGTGGGGTTGAACCCACCGAAAGACCTTAAACCCCAACAACTCGTTGGGGTTTTTTTTATTAAATTTTGCGTTACCAAATGTTTTTCGTATATTTACATTATATGAAAAAAGTAACATTTATTTTAGCTCTTGGTGTTGTATTAACACTATCAGCATGTGGTTCAGGGTCAACCTCAAAAGAAACAACTGACTCAACGGCAACTCAAGTAGATTCTACTTCAATTACCGCAACAGATTCAACAACTGCACAAATTCCAGCAGACAGTTCAGCTGTAAAATAAGAATTAGGGGTCGGATTAATCTTCGACCCCCATTTTTAATTTTTTTTAAATCTCTCTCCAATGGATACAAATACAGAAAAACAAGGTGATTTAATACTTCTTAGAGGTGTTCCGGGTTCGGGTAAAACAACATTCGCTAATGTTATATTACAACAACCAAATAACAACCCACAAGAAATATTGTCTGCGGATGATTTTTTTGAGGGTGAAAATGGTGAATATAATTTTGACCCAACAAAATTAAAAGAAGCTCACAACTATTGTCAATTTAGGTGTTCCGAAAGAATGAGACAACAAAAGGTGAGAATTGTGGTTGCAAATACATTTACACAAGAATGGGAAATGGATGAATATTTTAAAATGGCCGAAAGGTACAATTATAGAGTTCATACAATAATTGTAGAGAATAGACATGGTAATGAAAATATTCACGGAGTTCCAAAAGATAAACTTCAACAAATGAAGAATAGGTTTGAAATTAAATTATAGATGAGTCAATTTATTGAATCTTTTACTAAGTCAATAAACCCACCACAAAAAACACCAATCAAAAATTGTGCTAACTACATTAGAAAAATATTACGAAAATGGTTTGTTACACAAACAAACCCACCCAAATCTTGACTTAACTATTTGGAATTATTCCCCAAAAGTTCAGTACGAAAGATTATGGGATGAGATTACTTTGCAATGTCGTGGATTGGTAACCAACTCAAAAGGTGATATTGTTGCAAGACCATTTAAGAAATTTTTTAACTACGAGGAACATAAACCAGAAGATATCCCTAATGAAGATTATGTTGTCTATGAAAAAATGGATGGTTCGTTAGGTATTCTCTTTTATTACAAATATGAATTAAGTGAAGAGAGAAGATATAATATATGGTTTAATAACAATTATGAAACAGGTATGGAAAGGTTCTTTGACCCTAACAATTTACCTGATTACGATAATCCATATTATGACCCAACACCAAAAACAAAAGGTGAATGGATATTAGCAACTCGAGGTTCGTTTACATCACCACAAGCAATTAAAGGAAAAGAAATACTTGACAGACACGATATTAGTGCGTGGAGAAAAGACAACACATATTTGTTTGAGATTATTTATCCTGAAAATAGAATTGTGGTTGATTATAAAGGAGAAGAAAAATTAGTTGTCCTTGGAGCTATTCATACTGAAACTGGTGAAGAAATACCCGATAGTAGTTTGTTTTGGACACAGGACTCGGGTTTTGAAGTTGTGATGACATATAAAACTTGGGGTGAAACATACGACTTATTAAAAGAAGAAATATCTAAAGATAAAGAAGGTTACGTAATAAAATTCAAGAATGGTTTCCGAATGAAAATAAAAGGAGATGAATATGTTAGACTTCACAAAATTCTAACTAACATATCTAATCGTGACATATGGGAATATCTAAAAGATAATAAACCATTTGATGAGTTACTTGAAAAGGTTCCAGATGAATTTAATGATTGGGTTAAAACCACAATCAGAGATTTAAAATACGCATGTTATCAATTAAGAGAACGAGCGGGTAAATTACATGATGGTTTTAGATATGGGAAATTTGGTGACAGAGACCCTGAACCATCTAAAAAAGAATTTGCTGAATTTGTAAATAAACAACAAAAAGTTTTACATGCAATTATGTTCGCAATGTGGAATGGAAATAATCAAAAAGTTGACGACATAATTTGGAAAATAGTTAAACCGGAATATTCAAAACCATTTAAGAAAGATGAAAACTGAGAAAAAAAGATTATACTTAGACGATGTTAGAACACCAATTGGAACTGATTGGGTTATTGTAAGAAATTATGAACATTTTGTTTCTACCATTAGGCTATATGGATTAGAAAATTTTGATGTTATTTCGTTAGACCATGATTTAGGTGATGAGTCTATGGTTGAATACTATACAAATGTAAAAAATAATTATGTGTTAAATTATGACAATATAGTTGGTGAGAAAACGGGATATGATTGTTGTAAGTTTTTAGTGGCGGAAAGTATGAGTAAAAAAATACCTTTACCCCAAATTTATGTTCACTCCGCTAATCCAATTGGTAGTGCTAATATGATGGGTTATATTAATAATTATTTAATGAATTGTAGTTTACCTCAAACCTGTATTAGAGTTAAAATTGAACACACAATTGATACACCAATGGTACTCTCTCCCGAAGCTAGAAAAGCAAAATGGGATAGAAGTAACAAAAAATAATTTTTTTATTCCGAATTATTATTTATCTTTATAACCTTAAACAAAATAATCATGTCATACACATCAAAAACAAAAACACCCTACAAAACAATGCACATTAAAGGTAAGTATACCGATTTTAATGACTTTTATGACATTAATAAGCAATCGATATATGAAAACATTGTCGAGGTCTTTAAAGGGTTTAAAGAAACCAAAAAACGTGTTCTGTCCCTATATGTTCAGGCTATCATTCAAGGTTTAGAATGGGACACAGAATTTAAGTTTAATAGAAACGAAACAATCGTATTATCTAGAGATGTTATTCCTTTTTTTGAGAGCATCGAAGATTACGAAAAATGTGCTGAAATAAAAAATTTATACGAAGACTTGACTAATGAAAAAATATTAGTTACAATTTAAATGTATCAGGAGAGAGGTACATTTATTTTTGTCATGTCCCCGTTGGTTTTTATCAATGGGGATTTTTTTATAACATCATTCTTGACCCAATAAGAAAATTACTTAAGAATGGGGAACCTGGTTTGGTATTACCTCCCAATTTATAATTGAAACTAAATCCAAAACGTTTAGTTATTTTATAATCAAATGATGACCCCAATAAAAATCCCATATGTCTATTAACTGTCGTTTCTCCGTTTGTACTATTCCAAGCTATTGGTGAAAACATAGTAAACACCTGCGGTGATACTGTAAGTTTTTTTGAATAAACATATGGCTTCGTCCAAAATGCGATTGCTGAAGATGCTACATTATAATCATATCCTTTTCCATTATTAAGGAATAAATTAATGATACCAACATTATAACCAAATGTTCCTTTTTTAGGTGTTGGCTTAATCCAAGTATAACCTAACAAATTCATATAGTTACCAGCAAGATAAGCAAATGCTGTTCCATATGAATGTATCGCATCTAAATTACCATCTTTTTTCATTGCCATTTTAGTGTAACCACCCGTTAATACTATTTGACTTAAATCACTATTCACCACCATACCTGAACTATAACTTTCATCACCCGCCATAGATGATTTACTTACACCCATTGATATCGATACCAAATATCTATTATCGGGCATTTGAGATGTTGTTAAGTCAGAAGACATTAATAGTGGATTTGTTACCTCATCTTTCTTCTTCTTTTCTTCCTCTTTCTTCTTCTTTTCTTCTTCTTTCTTTTTCTCCTCCTCTTTTTTGGTTTCTTCTTTCTTTTCTTCCGATTTCTTTTCCTCGGTTTTAGACTCCTCTTTTTTCTCTTCAGTTTTAGTTTCTGTTTTCTTTTCTTCTGTTTTACTTTCAGTTTTAGTTTCAGTTTTAGTTTCTTCTGTTTTAGTCTCGGTTTTAGTCTCGGTTTTAGTTTCTGACGATGATGAACCACCACTACTTGAAGATGATGAACCGCTACTTGATGAAGAACTACTTGCTGGTGGAGGTGATGAAGAACTACTTGCCGGTGGTGGAGTACTTACTGGTGGGGGCGTTGAAGCACTACTTGCGGCAGATGATGCCGCACCACTTGCTGCACCACTTGCAGATGAACTTGCGGCTGACGCAGCACTAGCCGCCGCAGCATCTGATGCAGCTTTAGCCGCCGCAGCCGCCGCAGCATCTGATGCAGCTTTAGCCGCCGCAGCCGCCGCAGCATCTGCCGCCGCCCTTGCCGCAGCATCAGCCGCAGCCCTTGCTGCCGCTTGTTGAGCTAAGAAAATTGCATCGTCTTGTGTTGAACATGGTGTTGCAAATATACTATTAACCCATGTTTGAAACGCACCACTACTGATATCTGCTAATGTTACAATTTTAGATTTACCTCTAATAACAGCAACGGTTGAGTTTTGTCCGAATGGAATAATAACCACATATACCTTTTGATCACACGGATCAATATATGTTTGTGTTATGGTTTGACCAAACGACTCACTACAAAAAAATAATATTAGGAGAGAGATAATATATTTTTTCATTTTAAAAATTAATACCTAAACCAAAAGTACCATTACTAATAATTGGGTCGTAATCCATTTTTATTGTAAAATTTTTATAATCATGTAAAGCCCCTATTTTTATTGTTGTAAAACGATTTGAATATTTTGGGAATGTTATGTAACCATCATCATCTTTTCCACGATATCTTACAATCTCGTTAACGTTACCCACCATAAAATGAACTCCCGTTCTTTTAACTCTTTTCCCAAAACCAACATAAAATGAGTTTAATTTAACTAAATCATCAACAAGTGGAAAATCAACGAGGTCTAATCTTCCATGTGGATAAAAAGTTGACCTATCATGTGTGAAATTATATTCTGTTATGAAATATCCTTTGTTACCAATTGTAAAGAATCCACCAATTTGTCTATCTGTTGTTTTTTGAATACCAAAACTTATGATAGGTTTTTTTCCTCTAATAGTATCTCTATTACCATTATCATAAACATAAATTCTTGCAGGTTGTCTGTAACCCCAATCGTTCCAATATGGCATTGGAGACCAATAATTCCACCCAAAATTAGGTGCTCCCCACATGTCCCATCTATTCCATCCCCAATTGTTCCACCCCTGTCCATAGTTATTCCAATATGGGTCTCTGATTACTATATTTGAACCTCGTCTTGGTTGTGGTTGTGATTCTTGTGGTGGATTGTTTCTCCAACTACTCACATTGTTTTGTTGTGGTATGGATGGTTGAACTCTTGTTTGAGTTGATTGTGTCTGTGATTGTGTAGGTGGGTTACTTCTCCAAGTTGATATTTGACCAAATAGAAGTGTTGGTATGAATGTTAAAAATACTAATAGAGTCTTCATAAGTTTGTTTTTATATAAATATAAAAAAAGGGGGTATTACACCCCCTTTTTTTTATCTTAACTCATTAAAATATGTTTATTTTGTAAAAATTCCCTTTTTAATCATTCTATCAAGAATGTTAGCACAAGCAATATCTAAAGCTTTTTTGGTTGCAGTACTAATTGTTGATTGGTTGAATTTAATTGGGTCAATCGTTGCGTCAGACAAAAGAGTTAATTCTCTTTTTGTTGTTGCCTCACCTAAACCCGATCCACCAAATACAACACCAGTTTCCGCGTTTGTAAATCTAACTTGAAGACCAATACGAGTTACCATATTATCTTGTACACCATTTTTAAGGTTCACAGTTTCATCTTCAGATACCGAGTAGTCATAACACTCAATGGTTACAAAATACTCAGCCAAATTGATTTTACCACGTCCGTCTAACTTATTCTCAGAAATTCCGGATTGAGATGCTTGAAATTGTTTTACCATACGATTCTTAATTTCTGTCTTGTCTTCAGTAAATTTGAATCTGTTTAAGTTTTCAAGATATTCCATAGATATATTTGCAACACCCAAACCAACACGTTTTTCTTTTAATTCAGGATACATCTCATACATCTCATCAGAAATGCCCGCCTTTAATATTTGAATTGGAATTTGAGGACCATCGTAGTCCATGTAAGCACTTATATCTCTTTTCTTTTCGAAGTCCGCCTTATAGTCTTCCGTTTTAGTTTTACCTATTGTTTGTCCGTTAACGACAACAGCGCTTAGTAAAAAAACACTTAATAATGTTAATAATTTTTTCATACATCTTATTTTATTAACCTTCTAATTCTTCTTCTTTCTTTTTGTGAGAGAATTTATCCAAAGTATCGGCACCCATTCCAATTCCCGTTATTAACATCACTGCATTTACCAATTCAGGTGATGGAGCAAAATCCGCGTGAGAGAACGAATTTAATACCATTGTAACACATAGGAACATTGCACCTACCATTGCTATTACCGGCTTAACCGATATTGATCCCCTTTCATCTTTGAAAAGTTCGATAACCCATTCTTTAAATTTCATTTTTGTCAATTTTTAATTTATATTTATTTTATCCTTCCATGTGCATTTCTGCATTTTCATCTTTTATTTTACCACACTTTAAACATTCCTCAATCCCATCTCCGTCTAAGTCACCCCAAACGTGATCACATTGTCTATGTGCAAAATACATATCAATTTTGCCATCCCCGTCGAAATCTATACCATCCATTATACCATCACCATCTTCATCAACTTCAATACCTGTTCTTGGTTGAACGGTTGGTACTTGTTCAAACGTATCATTTACCTTTTCGGTTTTTGAATTCTCAATAGCTGTTTGAAACGATTCTGGAATTAGTGGAGTATTGTTTGGTGGAGTTACAGGTAAATCGGCGGTATTGCTTAACGCCGTACCATCTTCCTCATCCATTTTCTGAACTAACATCTTATCCTTATCCGTATCACTAAACCAATAGTCAATAATTTTACCATAAGAACCAATAAAGGCTCCCAATAATAATAGAAGAAGTTCTTTCCATTCTCCTTCTATTGCCGATTTATTTAATATAGCGAAGAACATTCCTCCTATAATAAACATAAATCCACCCAATACTAATGCGGTGATGTACCATCTTCTGGCCATCATATTACTTAATAAATCTTTAAATCCACTTGGTGTTTCTTTATTTTCCGCCATATTACTTATTTTTTTTTAATTTATGGTCTATTCCAAGACCATCCTTTTTTTCTACCTCTTATTACTAAATAACTACAACCCCCAATAAAAAATGTTAAAAACATCAATGGAGAATTAAATACAAACATAGCTATCATGCATAATACAATTACTGCTATAAAACTTAATCCTTGTTCCATTTTAATTTTTTACCACTTAGGAGCCTCTTCCTTAAACTCATCACCTTCTTTTTTCTTAACCGGTTTTGCGGGTTCTTTAACGGTTTCTTTTTCTTTAATAATAACCGTCTTACCACCACCCGCTGATTGTTGTTGAGTTTGTGAATTTGTAATGTTTATTACTGGTGCCGCTTGTACTGGTGCTGGTTCTGATTTGTCACCACCACCTAAAAGTGAGGCTGCCCATACACCACCTGCGGTTACTATGGTACCCACAGCACCGATAAGTGTTTTCTTTAAACCACTCATTGTTCCTTCTTGTTCTTGTGTTTCTTCTGACATTGTATTTGTTTTTAGTTTATTTTATTAATATTATGCACCAAACGCTTTAGTAAATCCTTCAGGACAAGTTTTTGTACATATCAAATCTGCAATAACTGGTGCAAATGCTGCTCCAATTGCAATACCAACTCCAGCTGGTGTTGCCCATAACTCTGCGGAATCTAAACTTTTACCTAAACAATTTGAAATTATATTTTTTAATAGTGTGTGGTCAATACTATCACTAACGTATGGTATTGCTAAAAATCCTTCTGTTATAATTTCTGTCATTGCCATTACTACCACCACTTTAGCCGCTTTATCTGCAACATAAAGAACAGGTGTTGCCATAAGTGATAGAGTGGTTGATGTCGCTGCGCCCGCTGGTTGTTCTGGTGCAAATGCCGCAACACAACCCAAACCAATTGCTGCGGTTACTCCTATATTACAAGCATTTTTATCAGCCCATTGATATGCATCAATTACCCCTTCTTTTACTTCTTCGTAACCTTCTTTAATTACAGACTCTATTTCATTTCCAATATTAATGAGTACTGGTACTACTTCTTCTTCCCACTCTCTACCAGTTACATCTTCAATTCTATGATTTGTTTCAGGATGGTCGTGTATGTACCTTATTGCTCTATCGGTAAGTCCCCATGATTCACATGTTGAACAAGGGCCGTCACCACCAAATCCATACCATCTTACATTGTTATCTCCGCAATCTGAGCGATGATAAACTATTCCGTCTCCGTTTCTGTCTGCCATAATTTTTATTTTTTAATTTTTTAGTTTATTTTATTGAAATCTGTTATTCCTAATTGTTTATTATTAGAATCGAATAACCCTATTCTGTATGCTGATGATGGTAATGCGTTAGTGTATACCTTTAAAAGGTTATCACCCGCAATTACGTTCATTGTTTCTTTAGATACCACCCTATTGGAAATGTCAAATATTTTAATCGTTACCGGACCTGCGGTTTCAATTTTAACGTTCATCGCCACTTCTGAAGTGACAAATGATGATTGTAATTTAATACCAATAGAACTTGTCATTTTCAGGTCTTCTGATATTGATTGAGGTGTAGGTAAGATATCGTCCTTATAACATCCTGTTAAAATTGTGGATACCAATACTAATAAGAGAATCTTTTTCATTTTTGTCATTTTTTAATTTACTATTATTGTTGTCTTTTTTAATTCTTTTTTATCCACATCCTCAAGTACTAAATATAAATATCCCTTGGGTAATGAATTGGTATAAATCTTTTTTTCATTTTTACCTATTTGACCAATAAACTTTTCTCGACTTATTACTTGTCCACTATTTTTATCGATTAAAATTAAATAATGAACAGTATTAGAGGTTAAATCAAAAAAAATTGATTGACCATTTGTTACACTACTTTCACCCACATTGAATATTTTTTCAACAGGAGGAGTTGGAGTTGGGATATCCATCTTAGTACAACCCCATAGTAAAATCACAAATATGAATAGTATTTTTTTCATATGTTAAAATTGAAAGTTTGTTCCTATCATAAACATTATTGGATTACTCTTTTTATACCCAACCGATTCGCTCAATTTGTCAAAAGTTGTGTTATATCTAATATTAGTATTCAAAATGAACCTTTTAGTTATTTTCCAATCAAACGATGTTCCATAATATAAATCTAAATTAAAATCATCAAAATATGATAAATCCGATGTCGTACCATCTTTAAATACTTTATAGACATCACTCATTGCAAATATTTGCGGTGATATGTTTACCCTTTTTGTTTTCAATGTATATGTGTACATTACCATACCTCTATAACTTATTTCACTTGATGCCGGCACCATTGGATATATTAAATCTTTAAAATCACCATTTTCATCTACCGTATATTTTCCTTCCCATTGACCTTCATATGTTCCCCAAAAAGATTTTGATGCAATTAAACTATATCCAAATGTTCCAAACTTTTTAGTTCTGAATACATCTATGAATGATAGTGTAATATCTTTTTGGAAATCAAAATCGGTTGAATAAAATGATTGTAATGTAGTAGTTCTCTTATCTGTATTTCTAGTGAAACCATATCCTACTCCATAATATTTCCATATAGGGTTTATTGACGCTGCGAATGTGTGTCCCCATTGACCATTCATAGATGATTTATTGTAACCCAAATTAAGAGTAGTTGATACTTGTCTACCAATTATACCAACTGAAAGATTTGATGATGATAGAACATCTTTTGAAAAATTAACATAGGATTGTAATATACCCACATCGTTCCAATCATCACTTTCCCCAAATAATTCCTTTGGTGATAGTTGTAATGTATCGGGTTTTTGTATTTGTGCGTTTGTCACAAATGTTGTCGAAATTAGTGACAGAATTATTATTAGTTTTTTCATTAGTTCATTTTTACTTTTAATTGTATTCCATTCTTATTGACGGCATCGGTTGTTGATATTGAAGTTAAACCCAAAGTACCACTCAATCCTATTAATGGTAAAAATGTTATTTTATATTCTGTTGTTTTATCCAATAATGTTGAACCATCAGTAATCAATGAACCTAATGTTATTGATGAACCTCTATTAGTTCCAAAATTGGTAGGAGTTCCATTTGTGGTGAATTCTACCTTTTCAAACTTTAATGCTGTATTATCGTAGTTTAAATTGAATTGAGTACCAACCAACTCTTGTTGTAAAGGGTCTACCGAAATCGTTACTACTAATTTACCACCAATGTTTTCACCCATTAGATATGCGTTGATTTGATTGGAAACTGAATTAGTACCCAAACTCATAGTTCTAATAGAATTACTAGCAACACCACTTGTACTTTGTTGTGCTGAATGAGATAGGTTTACATCACCAAGCCAAGTAACATTAACATTGTATGTGTTATTAAGTGTACCCGTATTTAAACTAAACGGATATAAACTTCTTGTTGAATTAAATTTGGTATTCCAATTAGATTTAGTAATCCCATCATAATCTGATTTACTATAAAGTTTCATCAGAAAAGTTAATAGTGGATTTTGTGTAAGTGGTTGAACTCCTGTTAAATGTTGTAATAGTTTATATGTATCTGCTTCGTTGAATATACCATTACCATCAACGTCCGCATTAATAAATTGAATACCGTTTGTAAATTCATTTCCACTTTCATTTCCAAATATTCCACCATTTGATAATTCTTTGAAGGCAATAAAGACATCCGATACGGTCACAATACTATTGTATAAAGTGTTTAAATCCGTTTGATTGGTGTATGTTAACTCAATCCCATGTTGTTTATATGACATTATTGGTGAGAAAGTAAATTCTGCTCTTGTTCCATACCAACCATCTTGTAATCTTAATTGTGCCTGAAATGTGGATGATGTTATCTTAGTTGTCAAATTACCGGGCATTATATAAGTTTTCCAAAACCCACTTACACTATGAATACTAACCGGTCCATCGTATATATCAAATAATTTAACTGATGTTATATCACTTGGAGATACTCCTGTCCCATCAAATTCCCTTTCGTCTATTAATAATTGATGCCCACCTAAATTTGCATCATACGGATTTATTATTGCCCATTCAACTTGTCCTGCAGTTGTTGACGCTTTAGTACCAATACCACTTACCTTTGCAGTATCTAAATCATTTGTAATGTCAACCTTACCCAATCCACTTATTGCTCGTGATGTGTTGGTTGTTGTACTCCATAGATTATTTACATATCTATTTGCCTTTGTTGAGAATTTAGTTTCATCTATATTACTCCCAAAATCAAAATTAAATTTAGCGGTTAAAACTTCACCATTTGAATGAGATACACTATTGGTATAAAATTCAGTAAATGTTGCATCATCGGGATTAGACCAAGTTCCATATTCAATTATGTATGGATTAGTCCAATTATTTGATAAATCATTCCAAGTTGATGCACCACCCCAATTTGTTACCGCATAATCCTCACTATGATTATATCCATTAGGTTCACCACCTGCCCAGTTGTTATACACACCAGGTCTATTTCCTGCCGTCTGTCCATTTGATGTTTTCATAACAGTTCCTTTTTCAGGTCCCGCATCAATTACCCAAGTTCCATCTATAACCTCATCTGTTGCTGCAAACCATATATTAGCTTGTGGTACGTTAGAAAATATAAAAGCATTTTCAGATGCCGATGTTATTGTTACTAAATAACCTGTCTGTCCTTTGAATGTTGTTAATAACGATGCCGATCTAGCACCAGTATAAGTTGTACCTGCCGTTACGGGTTTATAAAAATGACCATTTACACCATTGTAATAAAATCCTGTTGGATTGATTGTTGCAGCAACCGATAATTTTACATTACCAACTACCGAACCTGTGTTTATTTTTAGGGATGTCAATGCCGTATTGATACTTGCCATTGTACCCGTTATTACTAAACGAGTTTTATTACCACTTAAAGTAAATCCACTTGCAGCAGTTAGACCCGTTGTTGTGTTCAATACGAATGTTGTACCTGTTGGAAATTCTACTAAACTAATTGATGCTAATAAAGTTGACGTTGAACTAAACCCACTTAAAACAAAACCACTAGCATCTTGTGCACTAGTGGATTGTAAAAAAGACTTAGAGTCCGGAGCAGATACACTCTGTCCGAACCCTAAGAATGATGTAAATAAAAATAATATTAAAAATAATTTCTTCATAAATTACTCCACTGTCAAATTTATCTTGTTTCCGTTTCCGTCAACAGCATCAGATAAAACTGTATAGAATAAACCCGCAGTGTTTGTTATGGTTTCTTTTGGTGTAAATGTTAATTTATATGGTGTACCTGTTTTAATTCTTGCGGTTTTTGTTTGATCCATAGAACCAAATGTTAATCTACCATCTCCGTTTGTTGAGAAGTTAGTTACGATTGGTCCCGCGTCAAATGAAATATTATCAAAAGTTAATTTAGAATTATCATATTGTAATATAACCTCCAAACCAGCTAAACCTTCTTTTGTTAAATTACCTGTCAATACAACCTTACCGTTAACTATTGTAGAGGTTAAACTTAATTTAGCGGTTTCAAATACTTGATTATATGACATTGATTGAACTGACATTGATTTATTATTATCATTGACGGAATTAACAAAATTACCACTTGCAACTCTACTTGCAATTTCGGTTGCGGATGATGAATGAGACCAATCTAAATCACCTCCCCATGCAAATACCATATCTACTACTTTAATAGGAGTATCGATTATAACTTTATTTTTTATAACACCATTTAACCAATTTTGATTTAATAAACCACTATACCATCTTACATTTTCAGATGTGGTGGTTGATTTTGGAATTTTTGCACTAGAAGATACATCTATTCCCATTACATGTGCGAATGTATAATATGAATCCGATTCACTAAACGCACTATTGGCGTTTGTAACTCTTGCAATCATTTTTTCTAAATTAGGATATACAAAGTATGTTTGTGTACCTGAAATATCTACTTGTGAAATACCTAAGAATGATTTATATGCGTCCGATACGGTTATAATATTATTCATAAATGTTTTAGTCCCCGTTGGTTGGACGTATACACCAAAAGTATCTCCCACCTTAACTTCAGTTGTGAATATTGCTTCACCAGTTGCATCCAATACCTTTTGAGCTATTGGTTGTTTAGTCCAATCTATATCACCACTAGCATCAGTTTTAAGTGGCATCAATTGTATATTATGACTAGTTATACTATATCCTGTTGGAAATAAAACTCTAACTTTGAATTGAGAAGTATTACCCGATACATTTGATAAAGATATTGTGCCCGGATTAGTTGTGATTGGAGTAATATACTCACTCGTAGCATTGATGGAATATGATAAATCTAATTTATGAATATTTGTATAATCAACTAAATCTTTGATTACATATTTTTGAGTTGCAATATCACCATTGATTGACGCATCGGTTCTTTGTACTGTCAATTGTCCGGCGTTCCAATCTGCGTTAGCCACATATCCCCACGGAGTTGCTAAATATTGTGCATATAAACTTGTAGCAGTAATACCATTTGCTGTACTTGGTGTAAATTTATACCCTGACCAACCAGTATAAAATGTTTGTACTGATGAACCTTGTGAGAATACAGTAGAAACATATGATAATGCTTTATTGTTGAATTGGTATCTTAACCAAAAATAACGAGGGGTAGTCGTACCTCTATCAATTGTATACTTCACCGAAAGAGTATCACCAACTTTTAAGTTTGAAGTGGGTGAAAACGATTGGTTAATTGTCAATTGAGCAAATGATGTAAACGTAATTAGGGATAGGGTTAGTATCACTATGAGTGTTAATAGTTTTTTCATTTTTATTATTTTTTATCCATTAATTTATTTATTAGTTTTTCACTAGCCTTTTTGAGAGCATTACTTAAAGATGTCTGATTAAATGAACCTCCTTCGTCAACAATAAGTGTTGACATAGAAACTTCAGATGATGACTCCTCAACAATAAGTTCTTTTTCTTTTTTACCGTCTTTTGTTAATGTTCCTTTCAATCTAATAACCACTTCTTCCTCACCAGAATGGAAAACCGATATGTTCTTCTTTGTTGTAAGAACGTCTAAATAAACAATTTGTACTTTTAATTTGTATGGAGATGATGCCGATAAATCGTAACCCTTTTCTTGTAAAAACTCTTCTAATATGTTTTTAACCCCAAATGCTAAATTTCTATTACCTGCTAGTTTACCAATTTTAACCTCATTGGTTACACTTTCGACCCAAATGTGGTCGTCGGCATCGTACCAAATATTTTCAGGGGAGTTTTTGAATGTACCATCGATTCTCCATTCAATCCAATTTATTACGTTTCTCTGTAATTCATGTTTACCTGAAAATTCTAAATAAACGAAGAATAATTGAAAACACAGTGCGAATGCAATCCAAAACCCAACTAATGATAAAAATATCATAGCAAGTTTGTCGCCAATGTTAATAGTAAGTGATTTGATTTTTTCCATAAGGTTCTAAGTTTTTTTACCCACTCAGAACCACATATTAATATCATATTAATATAATATGTAATGTATTGAGAGAGATACATTTATTTTTGTCCCTTATAAATATCAAGATATGGTAACTAGTCAAAAAAAATTTATTAAAATATTTTTAACTTTTTCTTGTTTATATATATATTTATTGTTATCTTTGTAGAAAGAAAAAAATATTAAATAAAATTCAATGAGACAATTAACACATATGCCGTCAACATCAAACCAACTAAATTGGAATGAGCAACCTATGTCCATATGTCTCGATGATACTGATGTGGGTTAAGTAATTAACCTAATATAATTAGAAAACCTCGGGACTTAAAAAATCTCGAGGTTTTTTGTTTTATACAAATAGGGTAATGGACTAATGGCTAAGTCACTTGCTTTGGGAGCAAGGCATCATGGAGGTTCGAGTCCTCTTTACCCTACAAACGCTGATTTAGCTCAGAGGCAGAGCACGAAGCTGTTAACTTCGGGGTCCGGATATCGTAATTCTGAATCAGCGCAAACATCCGTGTAGTTCAATCGGTAGAACGTCGGTCTCCAAAACCGAAAATGAAGGTTCGAGTCCTTACATGGGTGCAATAATACCCGAGTGGTGGAATGGTATACACAGCGGTCTTAGAAACCGTGTCGAAAGGCGTGTCGGTTCGAGTCCGACCTTGGGTACATATTGTCCTTTGGTATAACGGTAGTACAAATGTTTTTGGAGCATCTAGTTGAGGTTCGAATCCTTGAGGGACAACTGTGTTTATAGTGTTAATGGTTAGCACGTCAGTTTGTGGTACTGATAGTATGGGTTCAAATCCCATTAAACACCCTTTGGTTATTAGTGTTCCAAATCAAACAAAAAAATGGACTTTTGGAACATTAATAATATATTGCGGGATGTGTAGAAAATGGTTATCTCGTCGGTCTCATAAGCCGAAGTTCTGGGTTCAAGTCCCAGTCCCGCAACTACAGAAGCAAAGTATTTTAAGTAAAATTTTGCAAAGTAAAAAAAAAGTTTTACATTCGTACCATAATTAAATGGGGTGAGATGTATTACCTATAGTTCCCATAAATGGGGTCATAAATTATTAATTAATTAAGTATGAAAAAAAGATTATTATTTATCGTGTTGTTTATCATAGTAACAACATCAACAATTAAAACAGAAGGAAAAACAATTAAATTAAACAATAACCAAATACCAAAAATAAGTTATGTAAATTTATATAATACTATTTTATCGATGGGTATTCTATATCCAGATATTGTATTTGCCCAAGCGGTGTTAGAATCTGGAAGTTTTAAATCAAATTTAGCAATATTAAATAATAATATTTTTGGTATGAGACACCCAAAAATCCGTGAAACAACCGCAATAGGTGAAGGAAAGAGTGGATATGCAAAATACAAAACGTGGGTACAAAGTGTTGAGGATTACCAACATTGGCAGGATTTTTTTCTAAAAGATAAGGAAATTTCAAGACAAGAATATCTTAATCTATTAGGAAGAATATACGCAACTGATAAAAATTATATATTAAGATTAAATCGTAAAATTAAAGAATATAAACACATATTAGGTTAAAAATAAATTTGACAATTATTTTTTAATTTAAAGTATTGTTCATATATTTGTTAAACAATGGTTGATTGGGATTTAACGGGGCTAGCGAATAGCGAGAAACGCCAATTATAAAAACAGATGTCCACACCCCCATCTTCTGTTTTCCATAGTAGCCCGAATAGCTCAGTTGGTAGAGCAGCTGATTTGTAATCAGCAGGTCGTCAGTTCGAGTCTGACTTTGGGCTCAACAGGTGACGACGGTGGTGGAACCCCACTGTCTATAAATCTCAACACCCGCCTTGATTCGCGGTATTATAGCGGTGAGAGTAGAGTTATTACAAGTCGGGAGTAATTAACCCAATGACGAAAGTGTAACCACAGATATAGAAATATATTTGTTATGATGTACGAAAGGGTACGAAAAACCTGTTATTTTGGGATTGAGGTCAAACGGTTAAGATGTCGCCCTGTCACGGCGCACGGAGCGGGTTCAACTCCCGTCAGTCCCGCAATGAGTAAGAAGTACTCAGTAAGTTTGGTAACGTTCTTTCAAGATGTTATGGTTGTCTCCTACCACGGCCTTAAGAGGGGGTCTCGGAATATGGGGGTAACAATCCCACCGAGTATGTTTGACTTTTTAAGCGGTAAGACGCGTTGGGTTTTTCAATAGGAAAAACTGTGAATATCTACTCACTGGGACTTCAGGTGGGACAATTGGAAGGATGGCAGAGTTGGTCTATCGCGTCGGTCTTGAAAACCGAAGTACTGAAAGGTACCGTGGGTTCGAATCCTACTCCTTCCGCATTTGCTCGGTTCGACTAGTGGTTAGGTCGCGTCCCTTTCACGGACGTAGCACGGGTTCGAATCCCGTACCGAGTACTGAATATAATAAAAACATGGAGACAAAGATTATCAACGGAGATTTTAGAGATTGTGTGGTACCTGATGGTTTAGTGATAACTGACCCTCCATACAACCAAGAATATTCTTATAACGAATATAAGGATAAACTTACTGAAGAAGAATATATTGAACTACTATCTAAGATACCAACTCCATGTGTAATCATTCATTATCCTGAAGAAACAATTAATTTGTTACCAAAAGCAATTAACGCAAAATGTGAACAAGTGGTTTGTTGGGTTTATAATTCTAACACGGGAAAACAAAGTCGATTAATTTCTTGGTGGGGATGTAAACCTGATTTTAAAAAGGTTAGGCAAGAATATAAAAATCTAAAAGACAAAAGAATTCAGAAAAGAATTGCTGAGGGTAAAACCGGAGCTAAACTTTATGATTGGTGGGAAATCAATCAAGTAAAAAATGTTAGCAAGGAAAAAACCGAACACCCTTGTCAAATACCCGAAGAATTAATTAGACGAATTATTCTTACAACGGCACAATCAAATCAAACAATCATTGATGTTTTCGGTGGTAGTGGTACAACATCAAAAGTCGCTAAAGAATTAGGATTTAATTCGATTAGTTACGAAATTGATGAGAAGTATTGTGAAATTATTAAGAATAGAATTACATAAAAACTTTTACTTTTTTATATTAAGATATTGATTTACAATATTTTATTTTGTATATTTGTTATATTACAAATATTTATAATATATGATAGATAAAATCACATTATCGTTAATGTTATTTTTTAACACATTAACGTCATCTATCGACCCAAGTCTTTCTGATGAAAGAAAGTCTGTCAATCAAATAAAAAAACAGATTAAATCTCTTGAAAGAAAAATTGAATGGGTTGAAGTAACAGATGAGAATTACGCTAGCAGGGCCGTCAAAACCAAAGGAATCACGGACGAGATTACCAAATTAAATGGTGAAATTGTAAAGATTGAGAAGGTTGCAAATTTAAAAGATAAATGGGCTAAGGAAGATTCCTTAACCAAATCGAAAAAATGAAAAAAATTTTTTTAGTGCTAACGTTACTTTTGGGAGTGGAAGTCGTAGCAAATGGACAAGAGTGGTTTATAACTGCCACTCGAAAAGGCGGTCCATCAGATGGTTATATAACTGGTGGTTTTATGAAAAAAGGTTGGGGGTTTTATGCTGGTCTTCCTTATGGTGAAATAGGGGGTCCGAATGGTGGAATTTCAATTCCTCCTGGTGTTAATACCAAAACGGGAAACGTATCTGATAACATGAAGTTCGGTGTTCTTAGACAATTAAAAGAAGATAAAGCAATTGTTGGATTTGGATTACAACCAACACTTGGTGGTAATAAACCAAATTTTCTTATAATGTACAATCCACTTAGGCCAAGTACCGTTATAAATTTATGGACAATTGGTAATTTAGTCGGTAGTGATTTCACATTAGGACTTGGTTTATCGTATAAAGTAAAATAAACATTTTTAGTTAAGTTAAAACCCTGAACAAACTAAAAAAAATTGTTCAGGGTTTTTTTATACCATTTTTTTTTATTATATTTGAATTATAGTTCTTTGATTTATTGGAAAAACAAAATGCCTGAGTGATGAAATGGTATACATGACAGACTTAAAATCTGTTGAGCAGAAACGCTCGTGCGGGTTCAAGTCCCGCCTCAGGTACAAATGTAATGATTCAGAAATGAGTGACGGAACGGACGCTACGTATGAAATGGAAACTTTTGAAGCACGTACAAAGGTGCTGATTTGAAACAAACCGTACAGACATTACATTTAAACACTATCGTTCTTTGAAAATAAAGGAGAAAATTAATATGGATATATTATCATTTATTTTAGGAATGTCAATAGTTGTGGTTATCGCAGTTGCGGTAGTTGCGGTTATTGCCTTTGTTAAGGTTAATAAAACTAACAAAGAAATTGAAACGATTCATACCATTATGGGTAATGAATCCGAAAGGTCGCATAGAGAGCGTGAAGAAGCAATTCAAAATGTTTATAGAACATTAGATTCACGACTTGATAAACTTGAGAGTAAAATTACAACAAGCCGTAAGGCATAACGATTAAATAAAAACTTTCAAAGACGATAGTGTTATTTTTGGTTCCGTAGCTCAGTTGGATAGAGCAACATCCTTCTAAGATGTGGGTCTTTGGTTCGAATCCAAACGGGATCACGTAATCATTGAAAAAAACGATATCAGATTTTATCGTTAGATTAAACGATAATGGACTTGTAGCTCACTAGGTTAGAGCGGCACACTCATAATGTGAAGGTAATAGGTTCGATTCCTATCTGGTCCACTATTTAAAGTATGGGATTCCGATGGAAGTCCGCAAGAAAAATAGATGTTTTTCATCCATCAAAAAATCATCATAGAGGCCGCTAAATCGAGTTAGTGAAAATCTACATTCTCTGTGATGATCATATTGTAGTGTGACGAAATTGGCAAACGTGCCCTCCTGTCTCGGGGGCGTGGATAAAGAAATAGATTGATAATATTAGGGGGTAGACCACCAGCTTGCAAGCGTCATGTTATCAATCGAATCTCCACTTGGTGGTTCGAATCCATCCACTACAGCTTTTTATAAATAAATTTTGTTTTGTCAATTTTATTTCTTATATTTTATTATAAACATGGAAAATATGAAATGTATTAAATTAATTAAAGCAAGTAAAGGTCACGAAATTGGTCAAATTTTAAGAGTAAACGATGATGAGGCAGATTTAAGAGTAAAAGGTGGTTATTGGTCATTTGCACCAAAGACCGAATATAAACTTTATAAGAATCCTGACTACAAAACAAAGAAGACATCTGAGAAAGTATCTTCTAAAAAAACCTTGAAAAAAAATAAAGTAGAAAATAATTAAAAAATATTTTGTTTTTTCAAAAAGTATTCGTATATTTGTAAAAGAAATCAGATAGATGGTTTCTAAAAACAAGAAATAGTTCTTTGAATTAAAAATATTGGCCGCCTATGGTCAACAAAATAAACCACGAAAGTGGGATAAAGTGATTTGGTTTGGTTAAATCAAGTTGCGGTTTCAGCAATGGAACTTGAGTAGGCAAACAGAATATCGTTGAACCTTAATTACCGAGGGTAACACTGTAGGGAAAGTGGTTTAATGACTAAGCAATCCGAGTTGTTTGGTTGAGGTGGGAACACCAATAAGAATAATCTGTAGAGTTATTACAAGAAGTAGGACGTCCAATCTTACAATTGTGTGACTCAATATGATGGGAATCTTAAAACCGAAAGGTATGGTGAAGTACGAGTGGTGTCGTTATCATCCTTAATTGAACTCTACCAAGGGTTTAGTTTTGAAGGGGTCCAAAAATATGGTAGCAGGGATGTTACAGAGAGTAGTTTAGTATCGAGTTGTTCAAAAGATAACTTGGCTGGCAGACGAGCCACTACTTTCCAAATTCGGAACCAATAACAATTGTTAATTACGGTTTAACAACTCAAACAACAAGGAAAAGTGCTCGTCAGTCGTTGGAGACAGGTGACTACACAGTCGAGAGAGGTTCTCGGCCACAAAGGGTCCAAACCCAATGTGATTTTTAAGAAAGTTCTCTAAGTTCGCAAGACTTAGTCGGGGTGGCAACCTCGAAGAGTAATGAGTATTAAAAGAGTATCTAACGACTTAAGGATTGGTTAATCTAATTGACCGTCGCTGATTGGTACTACTCAAAAGGTAGTGGATAAGAGAAGAAAAGATAATGTCTCTAAAGTCAATCGTTAAATGGTGTAATCTCAGCCTTTTCTTTTTTTAATTTTGTGTAAAATTAAATGGTGGAATCTAACGATATTAAAAACCGTTCGGCCCTAAAAAATTAGTCATAAGAAATTATGGCTTTTTTTGTGCTTTTAATAAAATTTTACTTATATTTGTTTTATGAGAATAGTTTGTATATCAGACACACATAGTCTTCAGGATTTAATGTCTCACCCAATCCCCAAGGGTGATATATTGATACATTCAGGGGATATTTCAAATAAAGGAGGTGAAAAGGATGTCACCAATTTTGTACATTGGTTTCAAAACATTGAGGGTTTTGATTCTAAGGTATTCATTGCCGGTAATCACGATTTTTGTTTTGAAAAAGTTAATCAACCTCATCACAAAGGTGATTATGATTGGTTACATAATTTAATGTCGCCTGAGAATCTATCACAATCTAATGTTGAGTATTTGGAGGATAATTCATTTGTAATAGAGTCACCTGAATTTTCAAAACTAATTAAAATTTACGGAAGTCCTTGGCAACCAAATTTTTACGATTGGGCATTTAATTTACCGAGAATGGGTGATGAACTTAAATCTAAATGGGATATGATTCCTGATGATGTTAATATTTTAATCACTCACGGACCCCCAAATGAGATTAGAGATTTTGTAAGTAACTGGAGACAAGGTGATATGAATGTTGGTTGTGAATTGTTAAGACACCAATTAGATAACAGAATTAAACCAGTACTACACGTATTTGGACATATCCACGGAGCATATGGTGCGGCACTAATTAAGGATACTCTTTATGTAAACGCATCAACTTGTACTGAAAGATACGAACCAACAAATAAACCAATCATTGTTGACTTAACTGAAGTTGATGGTAAATTAATTGCAACATATGTCGAAGAATAACCAACCAATTAGTGTTGTAATATCAACACGAAAAATTGATGATACGTATTTAAAACACGTAGAAAAAATGTTTTCACACCCTAAGACTCAAATATTAATTTATGAGAATGATGGTGTCGATTCTTTACCCAAAATTTACAATTTAGGATTACAAGAATCCGAACATGACATTGTTGTGTTTATGCATGATGATCTTATTTTGGAAACAACAAACATTACACCGAAAGTTGTTAGATTATTTAATGAGAATCCTGAATATGGTATAATTGGATTGGCTGGTACCGATAATCTAATAAGTGGGATGTGGTGGCAAGACAAAGAGTCGATGTATGGAGTTGTTGGTCACGAACACCAAGGTAAACGACATGTAAATCACTATTCAAAGAAATCATTTGGCGATAAACCAAAGGAGGTTGCTATTGTTGATGGTTTATTCATGATGATACATAAAAAAAGAATTAAACACACATTCAACGAAGAGTTTAGTGGGTTTCATTTTTACGATTTACCGATATGTGTGGAAAACCACTTAGATGGTGTTAAAGTTGGTGTGACAACCAAAATTATGGTAACACATAAATCGATTGGTATGGTAAATAAACAATGGGAAAAAAATAAGTTGTTTTTTGAGGCATTATATGAAAAACACTTCCCTTTAAGGGTTAACTGATTTTAGTACAATAACGGATATTTATATATAAAACAAACAATTATGATGACAGTATTTTTAATTTTAATAGTTCTAGTAATAGCTGGAGCTGTAACATTTTTCCTAATGAAAAAAGGTAAAATCGAAGACAAAAACGGTAATAACATTCCTGATGTGGTTGAAGAAAAAATTGAGGATGTTAAAGAATTGGTTAATGTAGTTAAAGAAAGAGCAACAAGAGTCGTTGAAGAAACTAAAGATGTTGTTGAAGCGGCTAAAAAAGTTGTTAAACAATCTAAAGACGTAGTAGATGCAGCTAAGGGCAATGGTGCTCGTAAAGGAAGAAAACCATCTACTAAAAAGTAAATTATTATACACATAGAAATTTAATGGGTTAAAATTTGTTTTTTAACCCTTTTTTATCTATCTTTGTAAAAGTTCTTTAAAATATGGGGATGCTTGGAATTGATTTCAGGTATCAGGGGTAAATGGCACGTAGTCAGACTTCATCTATGACTTAAATCTATGGTGGAAAATTTTAGACGGCAACGTTTATAAAAACATGGAAATTGCAGGTTTACTTGCAACTTCTAACGTAGAAGTAGCCTAAGGCAAAACTACAATCGGGTCGATGTACATATAACCTAGGAACAGAAGTACTCAAGGTGTAATACCACCCAAAGATGTATTAGGAGTCTCGTTCAGGGGTCTACTCCAACACAAGTGAACCCGACACAGTTATTGGTAACGATGTCAAAATAGGAACCAATTATTTGTCTGTTGTGAACTAACAGAATAAACGTGTAGTCATTTATTGTTGAACCGGGAAGACCGGAGTTCGAGTCTCCGCATCTCCACTCAAAGGGGTTTCATTAATTGGAACCCCTTTTTTATTTTAAAAAATTATACATATATTTGTAATATGAAAAATGTCATTGATAATCGAAAAGCTTATTTTAATTATAATATCGAGGATAAGTACACCGCAGGTATACAATTAATTGGTACTGAAATAAAGTCCATTCGTGAAGGTAAATTAAATTTTAACGATTCATTTTGTTTATTCATCAATGGTGAATTATTTGTCCGAGGGATTTACATATCAGATTATTCTTTTGGTGTAAAACATGAAAATGTTAGAGATAGGAAATTACTACTAACCAAAAAGGAATTAAAGAAAATACAGGAATCAATTAAAGAAAAGGGATATACGATTGTACCATTAAAAGGGTACTTTACGGATACGAATTATTTTAAAATAGAGATTGGTATTGGTAAGGGTAAAAAGTCCTACGATAAGAGAGAAACAATAAAAAAAAGGGACTCTGAACGTGAGGTTAGAAGATTGGTGACCACATAAACGAACAAAAGGTCCGAAGACCCTTTGCCGAGATTAAAAACACCTCCTTTTCGTTTAGATAAGTTATCGTTTAACGGCGACCAAACCAATTAAACTCTACTTATAAATATCACGTTATACATATCTTTGCGCTAAAAGTTTTAACATTCCCATACCCATTGTTCCACCAAACATTCCACCATCATCTTCCTGGCTTTTATCTCTACCTTCGATTTTGGCTAAATCACTTTCTGATGTATTTGAATTAACCATTTCAGAAAATTTTTCATTTTTTGAGAAACGTTCCAATTCATTAGGGTCCCCCATTCTTCTTTCAAAATCTGTTAAATTTGGAATACCTAAAATAGCCAATAAATTATTAGCAACTATAAAATTTCTAATATATTGTCTTTTTGCTCTACTACCTAAATAAGTTATATTATACCAGTTAGATAACCATGTTTTTGGTGCATATCCTTTTTTAACAATATATTGTGCTAATTTTTCTTCTCTAAAAAATTTAGTTAGTCCCCCACCAATTTTACCGGTACTAACAACCGCACTTGCAATCCCTTTAGGTCTTTCCAATAATTTAGTAAGAACCGACTTATGTTGAGTTAAGGAAATTTGAATTTGTTTTGCAAACGTAGGTGAAACTTCATCAACCTGAGAAATTAATTTATTTACTGTCTTACTATCTGCGTATTTACCTAATTTACTATATTGTTCAGCAACCTTAGGGTTCTTTCTCAAGAATGAAACCATTTCATCGGTTCCCTTTAATGCATTTTTTGCTAACGGAGATTTAAATATTTTTATCAAAGGTTTTGCTATAAAATCACCAACTGTTGGTATTAAAGCAAATAACATTAAACCAGCGTATAACCATTCTCTTTTGTAACAATAATAAATAATCAAAGCTAAATCGGCAACTTCACCGATAACGGGAACAAATCCCACTATCATTAAAGTATTCTCAATCCAGTTTTCATTTATGACCTGTTTTGATTCTAATAACTCTTCTTTAGTGTAATATTTTTTCATTATCCGTGTATTAAATTACAAAATTTTGCTCCAGCAATTTCACCAAGATTAGAAGCTTCTATTGATTCACCAAATAAATTACCAACACCTAATTTAACAACCTCACTTCCACCTGGAGATACTCGCCCACCAATATATGAACCAATACTTTTCATTATGGCATCACATAGAGCTGGCATACTATCGGATGCCATACAAGATGACATATCTTTAAATGGTTTTAATAAATTAAGTGGGTCAAATCTTGCAAATGTTGAAGCCACAAATTCCGACGCCTCACCTTTTAACCCTAAATTACTAAGTAACCATCTTATTGCGTATTCTTTAATTGACGTCATTATAGTTCCTTTTGCAATCTTACCCCAGTCAGCATTTTTAACTTGTGATAATGCATCATCACCAGCTGCAACTAATGAACTTGCGTCTTGTTCGTTTAAAAAACTTTCAATCTCATCCATTTCATACCCCTCACTTATTAAGTTTGAGGAAGCTATTAACACTCTAGTTAAGAATTCATCTTTACTAGATGAACCCCTAACTATTGAAAAAGATTCTTGAAAAATTTCTTTTCTTGTACGTTGTAAATTTTCACTTACAACCTTTCTAATATCTACTTTTATATTACTCATTTTTTATTGTTTTACCCAAACGTATTTAACCCCGTAACCTTTATCTTTGTCTTTAATTGATTCTTCTCTATATCCCAATGTTGCAACATATTGACTTAATTGGTCTTTAGCGTCTCCTCCCATGGATTCTCCTTTATATTTAAGTCTTCCTCCTTCACTAAAGATGTATGGGAATTCAGGATTTGATCCATCACCATAGTTTGATTGTAACATTTTGTAAATTGATTCACCATTATTAGATGACCCGCTACCCATATCAATAGGTTTAACTTTACCTGTTAAATCACCTAATTTAGTGGTATCGGATAATTTTATTTTTTCTGTAGATATTGGTGCCAATTCTGCGTCACTATATTTTTTACGTTCAGGTTCGGAGGTCTCGGCTCCACCACATTTGGCTTTAACGGCATCATATATTTCTTTTGTAATACCACCTGATAAATCATAAGTTGGTTCCATTGTACGCTTTGTTTTAGGTCCAAAATAACCTTTTTGTGGTGTGATACCTAAACAACCTTGTATTTCTGCAATTTTTGGTGAAATACAACCAAATTCAAATGGAAAATCTTTAGAAGAACAATCATGATAATTAACTCCAGATTTACTACCTCCACCAACACTTCCTCCACCAACTGGTGTTTCATCTTTCTTTTCACCATCCCATGAGATATCTATTTTGGATAACCCAATTTTACCAGCAACTGGAGGTGTCACACCGGGTGTCACAGGTTGTGTACTTGTATTATTTGCTAAAGCAATAATTTGAGGTTTCATGTTTTTAGCCTTTACGCTTAAATTTGCAACACCGACACCCTGAACGTCAGATACAAAATCTTTGTCCTCATCTTCTTTATAATATTGTAAGAATTTTTTAATTGCATCCTCACCATTATTTGTTTTACCTTTTAATGCCGTTAAAATATTAAAAAGACTTTGTAAATTATATTCAGCAACATATCCATCTAAATCATCTACAGCATCATCAACATATGTATCCATCATTTCATCACTAATTTCATTAGCTTGCTCATTAAGTACTAATCTTGTTAATGACATTATTTTTGATTCCGTCTGTATTTTTACCTGACCATCTTTACATTTCCATGTACCCATTTTCTTTGTTTTAATATCGGCAACTCTACCGTTAGAGACAAAATTCAATCCTTCGGGATATTCTGGAGTTACTAAACGTACAACCGTTAACTTACTGGCACCTACCTGCATTATTGTACCTTCTTTTGAATCAAGTAATTCTTTGATACAAGGTGCCCATTGAGTATCGTCAGCCGGTGGAGTCGGTGGCGTTTCTGCTGGTTTTTCACCATCAGCAACAAACCCATCCAACATATACCAAAGAGCGGCGGCACCAATACCTAATCCAGCACCCCATGCAACCATTTCTTTCCAACTTCGCTTTTTCTTTAATTGTTCTTGTATTTTAGTTTTCCATTTTTCCCATAAAGTTTTTATATTTGATGGTGCTGGTGGTACATTAGGTTTAGGATTAGGTTTACCGGACGTTGCTCCAATATCTTTTTTTGCAATTGTTTCAGGGCGAGCGTATGGTTTTCCAGTTTTTGGATCTATTTGATTAAATTTCTTTTGTACAATTTTTGTTATTGCATCTTCACTATAACCTGCTTGTTTTAATGCCTTTTCATATGCCGGCTGTCCTTTTGCAAATTCAGCTGCATATTTTTGGTCAAATACTTTATTTCTAACTAAATTTTCTGAAGCTAAATCAATTAATTTAGCATTTTTAGTATTTGATTTTAAAACACCCAATTCTAATGAACCTTTTAATGTTTTTGATAGTCTGTTACCTTTTAACGCAGCTAATAATTCTTCAGCTGTTCTAATTCCATTTTTCGTTAATTCGGCAGCAATCTTTTGGTCCTTAATCATTATTTTAAGGTAAGCCTCTAATTCAGAAGCCACTAATTTACCTTCTCTCGCTGCGGATGCGATTAAATCCTCATCTAAAGATTGTTTAATAGTTTCAATAAGACTCATTTTATTTCTTATTGGCGAATAGTTTTTATTTTCCATTTTTATTTTTTGATTTTTTTATTTTAAAGTTGATCGTAATTGTATTCGGACTCAATATCCGGGTTTGTTAATGCCAATTCGAGCGATTGTTCATAATCATTTTTTTGTCCTTGTGTATATGCCCCAATTCCTCCTAATAATGCTCCCGTATTTAACGCCGTTTGTGCACCACTACCCAATTTACCACCACCTAACGCCGATTTAAGTACTTTTCCGGGTTTACTTACAACATTAACTGCAGCCTTAGCTCCACCACTTAATAAATTAATAATTTGTGTCATGAAACCACCAATAGCATTTAGTGGTGTACTTATAAAACTATAAATTTTTGGGGACGTTGTTTTTAAATTAGCTAACGCCTTTCCTATAAGTCCCTTAGCTCCTGTTAAAGCGTCTAATATTTTTTTAGCGATTCCTTGTAATGCTACGTTCGATTTGATTGCCTTTGTAAATCCTTCAGTACCCGCTCCAAAACTTTTAAGTGCCGCTCCCACAATTCCTTTAGCTCCTTTAGCCGCTATACCAGCAAAAACTAATCCTATAATATCAACACCTAAAAAAAGTAATCTCCAAGGTAATGATAATGTAGTATCTTCGTGATTTCCTGAAATTAATTCATATATATCTAAACCAACAACTATAGCCCATATAACAAATTGTGCTCCTTTACCAACACCTGTAGCGATTAAAATTGCGTCTAATAAAATACCGATCGGGTTGTACAATGCTGCCCTAATTGATCTTGCAACGTATAAAATACCCTTTCCAATAATTTCAAAGGCTTTCTTCCATTCACCATCTTTAATATTCGTGTATAGTTTTTTTAGACCGTCTATAGAGGTGTTTGTAAAATCTTTTACTCCTTGTACGGCCGCCGCTCCTGTTTCTTTTGCATAATCCCAAGCATCGGAGAAGTAATTTCGTTCAGATAAAAGTTGTTTAATGTAAGGTTTTAAACCTGACATATTTTGATTAGATTCAGTAATTAAAAATGAGTCTAAAGAAGTTAATACCGATTCTTTGATTTCTTGAGGTAAATTTGTTGCAACTTCAAACGAATGTTTTAAAAAGAACTTAAAATGGTCAAAATTTTCCCAAATATTACCAATTTTAACTTTATTTTCTACGTCAATTAAATCGTCAAGAAAAATACAAAACTTTTCATCTGGTGATAACCATTCAGCAATTACTATTGATTCTGATGATATTGGTCTTCCGTACATTCCCAATATTCTGTTTTGTTCAGATTCCGTAACTATTTGTCTTCTTTGATATACCATACTTTTTAGAGTTTTTTATATAAATATCTCAATAATTTTATTTTAATGGATTTGATTTACCTCTTTTTAATACACTACCGACAATATCACTCCATTTTGTTACCCCAATTTGATTAGATGGACCCCTTGTTACTCCACTTTCCCATTTACCAACCGAAGGATAACCCTGACCTCCCGATTGAGCACTTGACGTACCAGTTTCAGGTTGAGCGGCGGAAGGGTCCGCTTGTTCCTCCATTTCTTTCTCAGAAACTTCTTGTGATAATATAACTTTTAATTGTCTTTCGTTAATTAGTAATTCCATAATATATAAATACTAAATAATATCTTTGAGGGACATTATTATTTTTAAAAATACGTAATTTAATGGAGTTTATAAAGACATTAATCCTCGTATATGTCGGGATTTTCTTTTGAGAACATTTTTATGTATTGACCGGCCTTAGCATTTGCCTCATCTTCTATCTCACCTCCAATATCGGGAGGTCTAACCTCTAATCTACCCTGTTCAAATTGTTTGTGGTGAACTAATTCATGTGCCACACTCCTCATGATGTCAACAAGTGCTCTGTTTTTACCATAAACCTTAACTACCTTGTTTTCTTTGGTGTAATCGTAATTTGCGGTGGTTTTAAGACCATCTCTATTGCTTTTAATAACAATGGTCGGAATAGAATCCAATTCCAATTGATTTTTAACGAATTTAACAAACCCGTTTAATTTTTCCTTATTGATATCGCTTAAAAGTGCCATAGTAATAAATATCACAAAGTTTTTTCTTCGGGTAAATCGTTTTCTTTTAGATATTGTTCAATTAATTCAATAATGAAATCCTCATCAATATCCTCCAAATCCACCTCGTCAATTATTTCTGGTGAGTAGTACTTAACCTCGTCATACCCTAATTGTAAGACCCTGTAAAAAGTGTCGCCGTCCTCATCCGTTGAGAATTCAACAGACAACCTTCTATGGTCCTCATCGTAATAGTATTCAATTATATTCATGGTAAACATTGATAATTATATTCTTTTTATTCAAAAAACAAAAAATTGTTTAATCATATACAAAATACCATAAAAATTATGTAATTTATAGTATGTTAGACTGGTATACAATTAATTATCTTTATCCTAAATCCTTTGAGAGGTTTTCTAATGTCATGTTCCCAAATGTTGGGGTGGTTAGTTTATCGACTCTTGAATTTTATGACGCTAAAAAATTATATCAATTTTTTGACAAAGAGGGTGTATATTTGAATGTTGAAATGTATAACCCACATCAATGGGTTTTTAGTGTATCACTTTCTAATGGAATAGTGTTTGGCCCAACACAAGAATCTAAAAAAAATAGAGAAGATGTTGAATATGATGGATTTGTGGAATGTTTTAAAATAATGGATAAAATAATAAGAGATAAGACCCAATAGTATTTATATGGAGATGACAATTAATTTTTTACTACAAACAATGAGGGTTCTACATGTCGGTAATTACGATGAGGAAGAACTATCAATGGTGTATAACTTCATAACTTCTGTTACCGATGACGTATTAAATGACTATAAAGATACATGTACAATTTTATCATATGAAAATGATTTAGAGTTATATATGGAGATTTTAGACATTTGTATTGTTATTTTTGAAGATAGGGAAGAATATGAAAAATGTCAAAAATTAAAAGATAAAAAAGAAGAAGTAATAAAAATAATAGAAAATAAAACAATTTAAATCATGAGCGTATTTGGAATGTCGGAAGACGAAAAAAAGAAAATACTTGATAAACATAAAGAGGCAACTAAAAACCATTATGTTAAAGTAGATGAAACAAAAAAAGGTTTACAAAAACCAGTAGATAAGAAAGACATAAAAAAAACCTCCAAATAGGAGGTTTTTTTTTATTATGAAAATATATTATAGTATTCTCTCCATGTACATTTAATTAAATGATATTTTGATGTGTCTTTTAAATACGTTATATCAAATACCTTCTCATCACTACCGATAAATTCAGATTCTATACATTCGTTTACTGTGTTGTTAAAATTAAATAATAAATCATTAACTAAATTTGATGGTACAAAAAATGCCGTCCCTTGAATATTCCTAACCTGTGATAAAGAATGCCATTGATTATCATGTACACCAAATGGGTCATTATGACTAAAAAATGTTATTTTGTTATTATCTAAATTATTTATTTTTTCAATGTTTGGCCAAACCTTACCTTGATAAACTTCGACAGGTTCTCTTAAACCTCCCGCGTCTGCCCAAATAACAAAGTCGTTATCGAAATACCCATTATCAACACAATGTTTAATCCAATAAACTTTATTGAACATGATAACATTGTATAATGGTTTATCCATCTCAGGTACATCAAAATGTGCTTTTTGTAGAAACACATCCGAAAACATTAAATCATTTAATTTTTGATTATAGAGTTTATATCCTTCCAATTCCTCTAATTCTTGAATAACAATAATAGTTTTTTCTAAATTAACATCATATTTTCTTCTATAACTTTCAATTTCATCTTTGAATTTTTGTTGAGTGTATATTACAAGATTGGAATCTAAGGATAATGTTCGTTCCATCCAATGAATGTATCCACCATATGATTGTGTGAATTTTTCCCATTTATCCCTACCAATGTCGTAAAGTGCGGTAACAATTACCGGATTGTTTATAGCCATTCCCATGTTATTTTAACGTTTTTATGATATATGTTAACCTCATTAACATCAAATAATAATGATGTATTATCAGGTTGTATTATTGTATTTAATTTCATTCCATGATAATTTAACATGGTTGGTACAAATCCTTCGTGATATGCGTGAAATTGATTTTCGTTATCTGTTAATAGTTGTTTTAATGCTCTGTTCGAAAATCTTGTAGTTGGAAAGAAGGAACCGAAATATTCTGTTACCTCATTTGGCATCACAGCTCCATGACCAGGAAACCTATAAAACCATTGGTCATTTGAAAACATTCTACTATCTGTTGTATGTATATTCGGTTGCGATAATACCCCTTTATTTTTAAAACAAAAATAAGCTAAAAAATCTGAATCGTCTTTATCGACACCATCAAAAAATTTAGACCAATTGTCCATTCTAATATCATCATCAAAAAACCAATAGTGATCGTAATCTGGATTGGATATGTAGAAATTTAACATCCTTAGATGTGCATAAAACCACGCTATGTTTCTTCTACCTAAACAATTCCAATAATTAGTGGTGCTCGGTTCAGTATTAAAATTTAAATTTGTTTTTAAATCATTTTCATCAAATGTAAATCCAATATCAAAAGATTTATCTTTTGTGTTATCTGAAACAAATAAAAATTCTTTACCACTATCTTTAAAATTATCCCAATGCTGGTGATAATGTGGGTACATTTCAGGTGTTGTACAAACACAATATACGTTATTCATATTCTTTAATTAAAATTTCATGCCATTCAGGTACTCTATTAAATTGATGTACGATGTCAAATAGTTTATCGTCTCCGGTATATACTTTACCATCAATAAATTTTGGTACACCATATCTAGACTCTAAATTTCTCCTTAAACCCCAAGACTCAAAGAATTGTGTTGGTCCAGATGATTGACAATGCATTGCCCATCCTTCATCTAAACTAAAAACTTTCAATTTATCAACCATCCCTTTCGCCATCATGATTATTAATGCAGCTTGGTCCCTAACATTGTGACCATTAACAGCATATTCACACATTAAGTGCATTTTCTCAAATAAATGCATCAATGACTCTCTTTTACCCCCAATAACACCCGAACATGTGATTTCATTATTAATACAACATTCAATTTCACCAGGAAAACATCTATTAATAACATCAGTATTCCATGGCTCCTCTCTTAACATAATACCTTCATTACTAACAAATAAATCGTAATTATCTAAATCGAATTTATCAAATGGATTTGATTGAAATAGAACGTCAAAAACATCTGTTGATAAGAAAACATCAATATCACTTGCTTTTAAAAATTGTGATATGTGAAATAATCTTTTATTATTTATATACCACGGGTCACCAACATCTGCAACATGATATGTGATATTTAATTCTTCACAAACCCTAATATCTTCTTCGTCTGCGTTCGCGGCAATCAATATAACTTCTCCATCGGAATGTTTTCTAAAACTTTCCGACCACACTTTAATTTTACTCTTATGTTCTT
>Ga0208723_1000032_pt1 | contig 57515 bp, 50 predicted proteins | sample LakMenEpi31Aug12_FD_150750 | JGI IMG/M metagenome (GOLD analysis project Ga0208723, IMG submission 150750) | Freshwater microbial communities from Lake Mendota, WI - 31AUG2012 deep hole epilimnion (SPAdes) | ecosystem: Environmental > Aquatic > Freshwater > Lake > Epilimnion/Euphotic zone ...
CCGCGTTGGGGAAGAGGATGCGACCCTTGCTGGTGAAGCCGCCGATATGGTCGATGTGCGAGTGGCTGAGCAGGGCGTGGGTGACCTGCTCGGGTTTGATGTCCACCTCCGGCGAGGCCATCGCCTGGGTGAGCCAGCCCCAGGTGTCGCGTTCGACCGGGCCGAAGCCGGCGTCGACGAGGATCACTTCCTTGTCCTTACGCAGGAGCAGGATGTTGATGTAGAGGGTGACGTCGTCGGGGCGTTCGCCTTGGTCGACGAGGGCCTTGGTCATCGCGGCCGTCTCGGACTTCGGGAACATCTTCTTCGTCACGCAGTTCTTGAAGGTGCCGTAGCCGTCGCTGATGGACCAGGCCTCGAACTTGCCGATGGCGAACTTGTAGATGTAAGGGTCGGTGATCTTCTTGCGGGGCAGGGCCTTCGTTTCGGCCTTCGCGGCATCGGCGGCGGAGAGCGCGGCGGGGATGCTGAGGGCGGCAATGGCGGCGCCAAGGTTGCCGAGGAAGTTGCGACGGGAGTTTTCCGGGAGGGGCTTTTCCATGAGGGTATGAGGGGAGATAAGGTGCAAAAGTTCCCAAGTGCAAACGTGCAAAAGACAAGTAAGGGCTAGGGACAGGGCTAGGGACAGGGCTAGGGAGGAGCTAGGCCAGAATTAGCCTGTCCCTGACTCTGGCCCTAGCCCTGGCCCTGCTGAGCCTCCGGCTCAGCCTACTTCTTCACGCTGAAGTCCTGCGGCTTATAGACGTGGCGTTCCAGGAGCTGCTGCTTGAGCTGGAGTTCGCTGTCGCCGGAGCAACGGCGGACGTCGTGCAGGATGATGTAGGCCATCAGCGAGAGCAGGAGGGCCATGAAGGTATACTGGAGGATGATGACCGCCTTGTTGCTCAGCAGGCCCTTCGTGAACCGCTGGATGGTGGCGATGAGCATGTGGCCGCCGTCGAGGACGGGGATCGGCAGCAGGTTGAGCACGGCGAGGTTCAGGTTGATCAGCACCGTGAACCAGAGCACGCGGCGGATGTCCTCCGAAAGATTGTAATAGGTCTTCGTGATCGAGATCACCGAGGCGAGCTGCTTCACCTGGATGTCTGAGCCGCGGTCGAAGAGGCGGCCGAGCGTCGTGAAGGTCGACTTTACGATACCCACGCAGGTCTCCCACGGATTGCGGTAGGCGAGTTCGGTCTGGCTGACGAAATACGTCCCGATCTGGGCGTGCTGCACGGGCTGCTTGTCGACCGACTGGGCCTTCTTGAGCGTGAGGTTGCCGGCTTCGCCGTTCGCGCGCTTCCAGTAGAGCGTCAGGTCGCGGGGCGTGCGGCCGACCGCCTGCACCAGGCCGTCGAGCGAGCGGACCGAGACGATCTGGTCGCGGCCATCGACCTTGTCGATGATCGTGCCGATCTTGAGCGTCTCCGCGAGGGCGGGGTCGTCGGGTGAGATGCCGAGCACCATCAGCTGGTCACGGACCGCCTCGCGATCATTGGTCAGGAGGTCGCGGGTCGCGGGGACGAGGATGAGGGAGTGGCGGCGGTCTTCGCCGTAGGCGATGATGCTGACCGGGTTGACCGTCGTCGTCACCTGCGGGGTGATGACGACCTTGGCCGAGACGCCGTCGGCCTGCTCGATCAGGAGCGTGCGGGGCTTGGCGCCGCTCTTGCGGAGAAGTTCGCGGAACTCGACGGTGTTGTTGAGCGGCTGTCCGTCGATGGACAGGATGCGGTCACCGGACTTCAGGCCGGCCTTCTCGGCGGGCGAGCCCGGCGCGGGCGTGCCGACGATCACCGCGGTGCGCGGCTGGAGTCCGGCCACGCGGACTTTGTCGCCGGACTGCGAGTTCACTTCCAGCCGGGCGGGCTGCACCACGAACTCAAGGGTCTCGCCGCCGCGTTCGACCTTGAACGTCGCGGTCGGATTACCCTGCGAGTCCTTGCGGTTGCCGAGCATGACGGCCTCGCTGATCTGGTTGAAGTTGGTGACCGTGGAATCGTCGACGGAGAGGACCTTGTCGCCCGAGCGCAGGCCGGCCTTGAAAGCCGGTCCAGGTACGGTGTTGCCCAGGCCGAGTTCGGCGAGGTGACCGGAGCTCGTCACGACCTGTTCGGGGACGTAGCCGATCACGGTGGAATTGCTGCCCGAGGCGACGGGCATGCCGGTGACCCAGAGAACGCAGGCGAGGGCGAAGGCGAAGATGACGTTGAAGACCGCGCCCATGACCGAGACGATCATCTTGTCGGCGTAGGAGATCTTCGGGAGTTTCTCGGCCTCTTCGCTGCTCGCGCCTTCGATGCCTTCCATGTCGGCGAGCTGCGGCAGGGCGACGTAGCCGCCGAGCGGGATGATCGACACGCGGTAATCGACGCCGTCCTTGCCGGTCCAGCCGAAGAGGCGCGGGCCGAAGCCGATCGAGAAGCGTTCGATCTTCAGGCCGCGCTTGCGGGCGGCGAGGAAGTGGCCGAGCTCGTGCACGAAGATCGAGCCGCCGAAGAAGATGGCGACGAGGGCGAGGCCCCAGAGGGAGCCGAGGAGGTCGCCGAAAGAAAGGTTGTCCATGTAAAGGGGAGGGAAAGGGGTTATCTCAAAGGCCGAGGCCCGGGGCGAGCCTGGACGCGACGACGCGGGTCTCGGCGTCGGCGGCGAGGACTTCGTCCAAAGAGCCCGGTTCGCGGGCCGAAACCGCCGCCAGGGTGCGTCCGACGAGCTCGGCGATACCCGTGAAGGGCAGTTTGCCGGCCACGAAGGCGGCCACGGCGACCTCATTGGCCGCGTTGAAGATGGCCGGGGCGGTGCCGCCGGTGGTGGCCGCCGCGCGGGCCAGGCCGAGGCAGGGGTAGCGGGCGGGGTCCGGCGGGGTCATGCCCAGCGTGAGGGCTTGGGCGAGGTCGAGGCGCGGGGCGGGGCAGGGCAGGCGGTCCGGGAAGAGCAGGCAGTCCTGGATCGGATACGCCATCGACGGCGGCGAGAGCAATGCCTGGAGGCTGCCATCGACGAGCGTGACCAACGAGTGGATGATGCTCTGCGGGTGCACGACGACGTCGATGCGGTCGGCGGGGACGTCGAAGAGCCAGCGCGCTTCGATCACCTCGAGGCCTTTGTTCGCCATCGTGGCGGAATCGATGGTGACCTTCGGGCCCATGCTCCAGTTGGGATGCTTGAGCGCCTGGTCGAGCGTGACGTTGCGGAGCTCGGCGAGCGGCGTGTCGCGGAAGGCCCCGCCCGAGGCCGTGAGCACGAGGCGCGCGATGTCGGCCTTGGGTTTGTCGCGCAGGAGCTGGTGGATCGCGTTATGCTCGCTGTCGACCGGCAGCAGGCGCGCGCCGGAGACACGCGCGGCTTCCGTCACGAACTTACCGGCGAGCACGAGGAGTTCCTTGCTCGCGAGGGCGACGTCCTTCTTGGCTTTGAGCGCGGCGAGCGTCGGCGCGAGGCCGGCGGTGCCGACGACGGCGGAGACGACCATCGAGACTTCGGGAAGGCAGGCGACTTCGGTCAGGCCGGCGGTGCCTTCGAGGATGCGGGTGCCGGCGGGGAAGGCTCCCGACGCACGGGCATCGGCCGCGGCGGCCGGATCGGCCAAGGCCACGACGCCGACGCCGAATTCCTTGGCCGGGCCGACGAGGTCTCGCCAGCGCGAATGGGCGGCCAGTCCGGCGATGCGTAGACGGGACGGGTGGGCCCGGACGACGCTCAGGGTGGTCGTGCCGATGGAGCCGGTGGCTCCGAGGATGGCGATGGCCCGGACGTGCATGCGGCGTGGGTGCATCGAGGCAACCGCAGGAGCGGGATGTGGCAAGCAGTTTGGGGCAGATAGGGTCTTTCGCCGTTCGACGCTTGTCTCTTTCGTCGGGATAGGTTGCCTGTCCGCATGGCCACTCAGCCTCAGGACCTCACCGGGCTCTCCCACCTCGGGAATACCCAGAACAAGCCCCAGCAGACGCTGGAGACCTTCCCGAACCGCAACGCGGGCCGGAACTACACCGTCGAACTGACGACGGATGAGTTCACCTGCCTGTGCCCGGCGACCGGCCAGCCCGACTTCGCGAAGATCACGATCCGCTACGTGCCGGGTCCGCGCATCGTGGAGTCGAAGTCCCTCAAACTCTATTACTGGAGCTACCGCCAGCAGGGCATGTTCCACGAACACCTGACCAACAAGATCCTCGACGACCTCGTCGCCGCGATCGACCCGATCTGGTGCGAAGTCACCGGCGCTTTCGGCGTCCGCGGTGGCATCGGCATCACGGTGCGTGCCGTCCACGGCAAGCAGCCGCAGCCGTGAAGCGTCGCCCCGTCCAGCCAGCTGACGGGGAACCGACGGATTGGCCGGGTTCGGCCCAGGTCTCTGATTTCCTGACGCGTCAGCTCGCTGGTCGCCGGCTGGCGGCGCGTTCGTGCCTGACCTACGGGCGTTCGCTCAAGGGTTTCGCCCTTTGGATGAAGTCCAACGGGGGCTGGGACGGCGATTGGTCCAAGCTGACCGCCCGTAATCTCCGCGACTTCGTCATCGAGCGCCAAGGCACGCACAATCGTCGCTCGGTCCATAACCAGGTCTCGGCCCTGCGCGCCTTCCTCGCCGACCTCCGCGAGCGCGGGGGCATCACCACCACGCCCGCGGCCGGACTCGTGCTGCCCAAGCTGCCGAAGTCCTTGCCGAAGTTCCTGACCGAGGCGCAGACGGATTCGCTCATGGACGCCGCGGAGGGTGCGGAAAAGGACGATCCCCAGGAGAATGCCCGCGACATGGCGGTGCTCGAACTGCTCTACGGCGGCGGCCTGCGCGTATCCGAACTCTGCGGCATCGACGGCGGTGACCTCGATCTCGGCAGCGGGCTCGTGCGCCTGATGGGCAAGGGCTCGAAGGAACGCGTGGTGCCCGTCGGCGACGCGGCGATCACCGCGGTGAAGGCCTACCTCGCTTTGCGCGGCGCCCCGGCCCGCGGCGAACCGCTGCTGCTCGCCGCGCGCGGCGGACGGCTGAATCCGCGCGCGGTGCAGCTGATGTTGAAGCGCAAGCTCGCGGTCGCCGGCCTGCCCGCGGACCTCACCCCGCACAAGCTGCGCCACGCCTGCGCGACGCACCTGCTCTCCAATGGCGCCGACCTCCGCCTCGTGCAGGAGCAGCTCGGTCACGCCTCGCTTTCGACCACGCAGATCTACACGCACCTCAGCGTCGCCAAGCTGCGCGAGGTCCATCGTAAGTCGCACCCGCGGGCCTGAGCCGCTGATTCGCCTCGCCTCCCCGGGCCCGTCGGAGCATCGTGCGGCGTGCTCGTCGAAGCCGCCCAAGCGAAGCTGAACCTCTCGCTGGCCATCACCGGCCGGAGGGCCGACGGCTTCCACGAACTCGTCAGCCTCGTGGCGCCGATCGCGCTCGCCGACACCCTGACGCTCGACGTCGGCCGCCCGCTCGGCCTCACGTGCGATGACCCGGCGCTGCCCGTCGACGGCACGAACCTCGTGCTCAAGGCCGCCGCCGCTTACGCGCGGCGCCGTCCCGCCGCGCCGACCGGACATTTCCATCTCACCAAGCGCGTGCCCCACGGCGCCGGCCTCGGTGGCGGAAGCGCCGATGCCGCCGCGGCGTTGCGCCTGCTCGATCGCGCGACGGGCGATCCGCTCGGCCCCGAGGCGCTCGAAGCGCTCGCGGCGGAGGTCGGTTCCGACTGCCCTTTTTTCGTGCGCGGCCAGACCGCGGTGATGCGGGGCAGGGGAGAGCGGCTGGAAATCCTGCCGGTTGCCGCGCGCTCTGCTTTGGCCGGACGTAAGGTCGTCCTCGTGAAGCCACCTTTCGGCGTGCCGACGCCTGAAGCCTATGGCCTGCTCGCCCAAGTCGGAAAGTATCGTCCGGCCGCGCAGGCCGAAGCCGAGCTCGCGGCCTGGCTCGCCGTCCCGGCCGCCGATCCCGTGAAGCTGGGCAACGACCTCGCCGCCCCCGTCTTCTCCAAGTATCTCGCCCTGCCAGCTGGCCTGGCCTCTTTCCGTCGCGTGACCGGGTCCGACTGGCAGATGACCGGCAGCGGCAGCGCCTGTTTCGCCTGGGTCGAGGACGGTTTCGACCAAGCCGGCCTGCGCGCGGACGCCGTGCGGGTCTGGGGTCCCGGAGCGTGGGTGGCGGAGACCGTTATTTCGGCTTAGTTTCGGCTTTACTGTCGGCCATCGGGTCGCCAAGTTGCGATTCACTATCACCCATGGGAAGCCTCAAGAAGAAGCGTCGTCTGAAGATGAACAAGCACAAGCGCCGCAAGCGCTCGAAGGAAAATCGCCATAAGAAGCGTCTCTGGGGCTGATTAACCCCACCTTCGGTCCGATCCGGGCGGCTCAAAAGGCCGCCCGGCTCTTTTTCGGGCTTGCTCCGGGTCAGCCCGTTCCCAAACCTCAACCTTCCAACCGACAAAAACCATGGCTCGCGAAATCGTTATCATTGAATGCACCGAAGCCCGTAAGGAGGGCAAGCGCCCTTCCCGTTACATGACCACCCGTAACAAGAAGCTTTCCCAGGAGAAGGTGGAGCTCAAGAAGTATAACCCCTCCCTGCGCCGCCACACGCTGCACAAGGAGATCAAGGGCTAAGCTTCCGGTTCCCCTCAGCCAGCAGGGCCGGCCGCAGTGATGCGAGCCGGCCCTGCTGTTTGGCGGGGTGGAGGGTCGGCCTCAGGCCGCCTTGCCGCCACGGCGCAACTGACGCCAGCGCGCGCGGTGGTGGCGGGTCCAGTCGAGCAGGGCGCGTTCGAAGCCGATGTCGCAGCCGGCCTTCTCGGACTCGATCCACTTGTGACGCAGGATCTCCTCACGCTCCGCGAGGAACTCCGCATAAAGAGAAGAACGCGCGGCCAGGTCGGCGGCAGGCTTCGTCTTGGACGGCTCTTCTCTCATGCTTGCGATGACTCTAGGGGGAAATCCGGTTGCGTGGCAAGCCGGAGGCGAAAGGGTGACTTTAAGAAGCCTTTTCCAAGCCGTTGAGGACCGTCAGGCCGATCGAGCGGAAGACGCGGGCCGGATTGCCGTCCGGGTGGCTGATCACCACGGGGATGCCGTGGTCGCCGCCTTGGCGGATGGCCGGATCGAGCGGGACTTCGCCCAGTAGGATCGAATCCAAGGCCGTGGCGACCTTCAGGCCGCCCCCTTGGCCGAAGAGATACTGACGGGAGCCATCCGCGCCCTCGAGGAAGCTCATGTTCTCCGCCACGCCGAGGATGGGCACGCCGACCTTGGCGAACATCGCCGCGCCGCGGAGCGCCACGGAGACCGCCGCGGTCTGCGGGGTCGTCACGATGATCGCGCCGCTCAGGGCCATCGATTGGGCGATGGAGAGCTGGGCGTCGCCGGTGCCCGGGGGGAGGTCGATCAGCAGCACGTCCAGTTCGCCCCAGCGGACGTTCGTGGCGAACTGCGAGATGGTCTTCATGATCATCGGTCCGCGCCAGACCACGGGGGCGTCGGCGTCGATGAGGAGGCCCATCGACATGATCTTCACGCCGAAGTTCTCCAGGGGGATGAGGGTGTCGCCGTCGAGGAGGGGGCGGGCGTTGACCCCGATCATCAGGGGGACCGAAGGGCCGTAGATGTCGCAGTCCATGAGGCCGACCCGGCCCGGGCGGCCTTTTTCAGCGAGATCACGGGCCAGGGCGCAGGCCAGGTTGACCGCGAAGGTGGACTTGCCGACCCCGCCTTTGCCGCTGGCGACGGCGATGATGTGCTTCACCTGACCCACGCCGGCGTCGGCGGGTAGTTTCGTGGGGGCGGCGGGGGCGGCGGCCGCGGGCGACCCCTTCGGGACGGTGACCGTGATGGCAATCTCAGGCTGGCGGGCGCCCAGCGCCTTTAATGCGGCCTCGATCTCGGCGTAGAGCTTCTTCGGGACCTCCGGGTCCGCGCTGGTCACGGCCAGGCCGACGCTCACCTTGCCGTCGAGGGTCACCTCGATGCCTTTGACCAGGCCGAACGAGATGATGTCCCGGCTATACCCAGGGTAGCGGATCTGACCGAGGGCCTTCTGGACGGATTCCTTATCGAGCGACATCAGCGGGATTGAACTCCCTGCCCAACCTAGGTCAAACTGCTAACCTTCTAATCCTCTTCCTCGATGCGCTTCCTCGCCCTGCTGGCCGTCTTCCTCTCCGCTCCGCTCTTCAGTCAGGATAAAGTCGTCGTCGACAAAGATATCACGGCGCTGATGGCCAAGGGCATCGTCTCCGTCGCCGTGGTGTCCGACGACCCCGCGCTCGGCAGCCTCGTCCAGTTCGCGCTCTCCACGCACGGCGCGATCCAGGTGTCGCCGTCCTCTTCCGTCAAGCTCCGCATCGGCCGCTCCGCGAACACCGCGGTCGTCGCCTGCGACAACGCTTTGTATACGTTCACGACTAATGTCGAGGCGCGCGATGAAGACCAGCTCGCGCTCAAGGTCGCCGACGCCGCGATCGTCGGCCTCGGCCGCAAGTGGCAGCTGAAGCCGATGTTCGCCGACACGAAGGTCGCCTTCGTCTCGCGGTTCACCGGCCACGCCGAGATCTACGTCACCAACCTCGCCCGTTCCAAGACGATGCGCCTGACGAACTACCGCAATACCTCGATCGGACCGCGCTGGTCGGCCGACGGTTCGCGTGTCTTCTTCATCTCGTCCTTCCGTTCCAACTGGCCCGAGATCTTCTCGACCAACGGCATCGGCGAGGCCGCCAAGGTCATCACCAACGTGCGCGGCGCCCTCGGCGCGGCCAGCAGCGGCCCCGACGGACGCATCGCGTTCGCTTCCTCCAACAAGGAGACGATGGACATCTTCGTCGCCGGTCCGCAGGGCCAGTCGCCGGTGCGCGTCATCAAGGCGCCGAACAAGCAGTGGGTGAACACCGATCCGTCCTGGTCGCCCGACGGCGCGCGTTTCGCCCTCACCGGCGGTCCGACGGGACGCCCCGGCATCTATCTCGCGAGCACTTCCGGCGGCTCCCTGCGGGCCGTCGCCACGGGCTTCAGCTACAGCACCGAGCCGCGCTGGAATCCGGTCTTCCCCGACCAGCTCGTCTTCACTTATCAGTCGGGCAGCCTGCGTCTCGGCGTCATCGACCTCGCCGCGGGCAGCGTCCGTTCCATCGAGGCCGCCAGCCCGGTGGCCCTCGCACATGCTTCGTGGTGCGCCGACGGCCGCCACCTCGTGGCTGCGCAAGGCGATTGGCTGGCCGTCGTGGACAGCGTGACCGGCAAGGTCACGCGCCTCACGCCTTCCAACCTCGGCCGTTGTTCCGAGCCGGACTGCTGGACGCCGCGCGCCCGCTGAGCGGCGTCATTTGCCCGCCGGTCTGGGCGTGAAGCCGTTCTGCTGACGCTCACGTTCGATCAGGTAGGCGCGGTCACGCAGTGAGCTCCTTAGCACGGAGTAGTTCGCCTTCGCGTTCCCGTCCTGGTGCTGCAGCAGCGCCGCCGATCGTTCGATGCTCAGGCTGACCGGGTTGGCCGTCGCGCCGAGCACGACGCCGATCGTCAGCAGGACGAGGAAGGCGCCGATCTGGATGGTGCGGTGGACGATCCAATCGCCCCGCAGTTCCCGTTCTTTGCGGACGATCGCCATCACCGCCTGCGTCTGCGTGAATCCGTCGATGTTGACGGCATCGGCGAGCCCGTAGGTGAGGAGGCGTTTGCGCGTCTTCTCGTCGATCCGGTTCGACTCGCTGATCTGTTCGACCGCGCTGGCCGGCGCCTTCTTGGTCCGCACCTTGAGCCCCGAGCCGGCCGGAAAGAAATCGCCCACCGTCCGCCAGACGTCTTCTTCGGCCAGCCGGCAGGGGTGTTGCGGCGTCAGTTCGCCGGAAGCGAGCAAGGCGGCGACTTCGGCCTCGGAAAGGGCGGCGGGAGGTTCGGCGCCTAGGTGAAGATGAAAACTACGCATGGTGCCGTCCGTGAGGGCCGACCACCGGAGCGTGGCGGCTTTCGCGGGGCTCGCAAGGCGATAGGGCCTTCAATACCCTTTGCCAAACGGCTCAGACCTCCCTTTCATAGACCTCGCTCGATGGGCAACCAAGGTATCAATCAATCGCAGAAGCAGGTCCAAGGCCTCGTCCTCACCCCGCAGCTTCGCCAGTCGCTCCGCATCCTCCAGGTGCCTGCGGCCGAGCTCCTGCGCGAGATTTCCTCGGAGCTGGCCGCCAACCCTTTGCTCGAAGAGGTCGAACCGGTCTCCAATGAGAGCCTGGATGGGCCGATGCCCTCCGAGGAACCCGAGGATGACGGTCCCCGGGAGCTTTCCCTCGGCGACGACGATTTCGACGCGCTGAAGCGCATGAAGGAGGACTGGGACGAGAGTTATTACGAAGAGATCCGTTCCCAGGGCTACACCCAGGAAGACGAAGAGCGCCGCCGGCACATGCTCGAATCGGCCACCGGCGAAGCTTCGCTTTCGGAGCATCTCGCCGACCAGGCCCGGACGGCCAGCGACGATCCCGCGGTGCAGGAAGCGCTGAAGCTCCTCATCGCCTCGCTGGATGAACGCGGGTTCGTCGAGGAAGACCTCTCGACCCTCGCGCTCCGTTCCGGCCAGCCCTACGAGGCCGTCATGACGGCCCACACGCTGCTGATGGCCTTCGATCCGGCAGGTATCGGCGCCCGCGATCTCCGCGAATGCTTCCTCGCCCAGCTTCGTCAGCGCGGGCGCGGCCTGTCCACCGCGGCCCGGCTCATCAGCGACTGCTGGGAGCCCATGATGGGCCGTCGACTCGAGGAATGCGCACGCGTGCTCGACGTCGAACTCGACGACATCCGCGAGGCCCTCACCGAACTCGCCAAACTCGAGACCGTCCCGGCCCGCCGTTTCGCGCGCGACGACAACCGCGTCGTCACGCCGGACGCCACCGTCGAGCCCGGTCCCGGCGGCAAATGGAAGGTCATCATGGACGACCGCCACGTCCCGAAACTCCGCCTCGCGCCCGCCTACAAGGACATGCTCGCCGGCCAGGCCCTCGGCGAGAAAGAGCGCACCTACATCCTCGAGCGTATGCGCCAGGGCAAATTCCTCATCGGCGCCATCGAGGAACGCCAGCGCACGATCGAGAAGCTCGCGCACATCATCCTCGAACGTCAGGCCGATTTCTTCGAACACGGACCCTCGCGGCTGCGCCCGCTCACGATGACCGACGTCGCCAAGGAGATGGGCGTGCATGAGACGACCGTCGGCCGCGCCGCGGCCAACAAGTGGATGCTCACGCCCCACGGGCTGCGCGAATTCCGTTGGTTCTTCACGTCCGGTGTCTCGACTTCCGACGGCGGCACCGTCGCCCAGGAAGGCGTGCAGGAACTGATCGCCGATATCCTCGCCCGCGAGAATCCCGCCGAGCCGCTGGCCGACGAGGCCATCACCGCCGAACTGCGCAGGCGCGGCGTGCAGATCGCCCGCCGCACGGTCGCGAAGTATCGCGAGGCGCTGGGCCAGCCTTCGGCGCACATGCGCCGCAAGCGTCTCTGATCAGGCGAGCCGGCCGAGGACGGAGTCCCAGCCGAAGTTCGCCATGTCGGGGAAGAGGAACTGCACGCCGGCGGTCCGGCCAGCGGGCAGGCGCGCGGGCGCGGCCACGAGGGGCAGACCCGCGAGCGAGGCCGGCGCATTGAGCGCGAGCAGGCGTCGGCGGTGGGCATCGTCCGTACCGGCCTTGCTCACCGCTCCGCCGAACGTCGCCGGCAGGGCGATGAAATGATGGCGGCGGAAAATCGTGCGGAAGGCGTCGGCGATCCGGGCGCGCGCCGCTTCGGCCGCGCGGAGTTCATCGTAGGTGCGGCGCCGGCCGGCATCGAGGCGCGCCCAGACGACCGGATCGTATTCGGCGCGTCGGCGTTCGAGCCAGCCCGCATGGACGCGCGCGGCGGCGTGGCCGCCCAGGACGGGATAGACGTCGGCCGCGTCGGCGCAGGCGAGGCGTAGTAAGGTCGCGGCGGCCACGTCTTCCTGGGCGCCGGCCTTGAGCGCGACCGCGCGCATGGCGGCGAGATCGTCCGCGGGGATGCCCAAGCCGAGGTCGCCGGCCCAGAGGCCTGCGCCCGCGGGCGGGGCTTCGCCCAGGACGGCGGCGGAGACCTGACGGAGGTCGCCGGCCGAGCGGGCGATCCAGCCTTGGGTGTCGTAGCCGGGCGAAAGGGGGAAGATGTCGCCGACAGGCGCGACGTCGGGCGAGAGGCGCAGGCCCCATACGCCACAGTAGCCGCAAGGCACCCGGATCGAGCCGGCCGTATCGGTGGCGAGCGCGAACGGCACGAGCCCGCGCGCGACGGCGAAGGCCGAGCCGGAGCTGGAGCCGCCGGCGAGCAGTTCCGGGTGTTCCGGATGCGGGCAATCGCCGAAGTGCGGGTTCTCGCCGCTCAGCCCGAAGGCGAACTCATTGAGCTGCGTGCGTCCGCATTCGATGGCGCCGGCATCGGCTTCGAACGCCGCGGGGAGCGAGGACGTCGCGCGGGCGGCGCCGATCTCCTGCGGGAGGAACGTCGAGCCCGCGAAGGTCGGTTCGTGCTGCCGGAAATAAAGGTCCTTCATGAGGAAGGGCACGCCGCCGAGCGCCGACTCGCGGAGCGGCCAGGCCTCCTCGAAGCGCCGCGTCAGCGTGCGCGTGTCGGGCAGGCCGCACAGGGCCGCCCGTTGTTCCGCCGGGCCGATCTCGGCCAGCTTGAGCAGGAAAGCCTCTGCCGCCATACGCGGACCACGCGTGAGCGTGAACTCGCGCCAGTCTTCGACGGACTGCGGCAACAGGGTCACAGCGCGAGCGGGACGCCCGGTTCGGGGTCATGCACGCGGGTGCCGGGCAGGGCGGCCGCGAGGGTCTCCTTCATCCACGCGCGCGCGGGCGGATCGCCGTGCGTCAGGACGATGTCCTTCGGCGAGACGGATTTGGCGAAGTCGATGAGTTCCTCGCGGTCGGCATGGCCGCTGAGGTGGAAGCGTTCGACCTTGGCGCGTAGGGTCGCGGTGTGGTCAAGGGTCTTGAACTTGAATTCGCCGCCGGGGTTCATGCCGATGAGTTCGCCGCCCGGGGTCTCCGGATCGCAATAGCCGACGAAGAACACCGCGTTCTCCTCGTGGTCGAGCATGTTCGCGGCGACGCGCCAGGCGGGCGTCTTCTCGACGAGCATGCCGCTCGAGAGGAGGTAGATGCCGCGTTCGGGCATGTTCTTGCCCGGCTGCACATACTTGCGCGAGAGGGGCAGGATGCCGAGGTCGCGCAGGACCTGACGGCTGAACTTCACCTGCTTGGTCTTACGGCTCGCTTCGTCGAGGTAGTCGCAGAGGTCGAGACCGAGGCCTGAGCAGAAGATCGGCACGTCGGCCAGGTTGCCCGCGTCGGCGGCTTCCTGGAGCAGCAGGAGGATCTCCTGCATGCGGCCGAAGGCGAAGGCCGGGAGCAGCACCGAGCCGCCTTCGTCGCAGACTTCGTTGATCGCCTTGATGAGGCGCTGTTCTTCCTTGCCGCGGTTGAACGACGGCGCCGTGGCCGTGGCCCCCCGCGTGCATTCCATCACGAGGGTGTCGACCGGCGTACGCGGGAAGTTGGCGCCGGCGACCGTGCGCTGGGCCTGGAAATGGACGTCGCCGGTGAAGAAGTGCTTCTGCTTACGGTGTTCGACGAGGCAGCCGACCGCGCCGGCCACGTGGCCCGCGAGGTGGAAGGAGAGGGCGACTTCTTCGCCGCCGCGGCCGATGATGCGCGGGTTGGCCAGAGGCACCGCCGCGAGGGCGTGCTCGACGCGTTCGACGTCGGTCTCGACGTAGAGCGGGTAGTCCTGGTTGCCGGTCTCCTCGCGCTGGCGCTTCATCACCTGGATGGAGTTGCTCAGCAGGCGGCGAACGAAGAGCGTCGTGGCGCCGGACGCGTAGACGCGGGCCGACGGGTGCTGCTTGAGCAGGAGCGGGAGCGAGCCGAGGTGATCGAGGTGGCAGTGCGTGAGGATCACGCCGTCGACCGAGCCTTGGATCTTGTCGATCTGCGGGAGCGCCTTGCGGCCGTCGAGCTTGGGATGGAGGCCGCAGTCGAACACCAGCCGCAGGCCGCCGAATTCGGCGAGCATGCAGTTGGCGCCGATTTCACGGCCGGAGTTGAGGTCAGTAAGTCGCATCAGGAAGGGTCGGGCGGGGGCGTCATCGCGAAGACCGGGATCCGCGTGAAGACGCGTTCGCCGGTCGAGGTCGTGCCATGGAAGGAGCCTTCGGCCGTCCGCGGGCCGCCGGCCAGGTGGTAGCTGTTGTAAGAGAACTGTTCGCCCGGGGGCAGGGTGGGGGTCTCGCCCACGATGCCGTCGCCCTCGAAGATCTCGATCTCGCCGTCCGGCGAGCGGATGATCCATTTCCGACCGAGCAGCTTGACCGTCTCCTGGGAGAGGTTGCTGATGGTCAGGAAGTAGACGAAGGCATGCGGGGTTTCCGGGGGGAAGTTCGCATCCCGGTGGTGGGACACCTTGTCGACGGTGACCCTGAGGCCTGGGAGTTCCTTTCCGGTAGCTTGCACGTGACCCAAGACAAGAGGGCTTGGCCGACTTACGGAAGCCATAAATGGGGCAATCGTCGGGCCTATCGACCTTCCCTTCTTGCCCCTTGGGGCGGACGACCTTTGATGAGGTTCGGATGTCCACCCTCGCCGATCGCAAGCGCAACCTCGGGCGCGTCCCGGTGAAGTGGATCGTGCTGGCCGCCTACATCTTGCTGGTCGTCGTCTCCCGCTGGGTCACCTCGGCGGATCGCCTGCCCAACCCGGAGCTGGCCCAACGGGTGGAATTCCGTCCGCTCGGCGACCCGCAGCCCCGCGCCGCCTTGCCGGTCATCGTCATTCCCCGTCTCCCGGACGGCGGAGCCGATTGGGATCAGGCCGCCGTCGACCTCGTGAAGACGAAGGGCGCTGACACCTTGGGCCTGGTCTACGCCGTCCGCTGGCCGACCGCCTACCATCGTTCACGTGCGTCGATGAGCGATGAGAGCATCGCCGCCGACATGCTGCGTTCGATGGAGCCGAAGCTCGGCAAGGGCCGCTTCCATCTCGTCGGCGAAGGCATGGGCGGGATGGTCGCCCTCGCGGTCGCGACGAAGTATCCGGACCGCGTGGCCTCGCTGACGCTGATCTCCGCGCCCGGCGCGCAGGAATACACGCTCCTCGGTAACGCCGTCGCCAACAAGTTCGTCTACTTCTTCCATCACATCCCGTTCTTCCTGTTCGACGTCGCCACGCCCCATTTCGGGCTGGCCGACCGCCTGCCTTATAACCGCGGTTACTCCGGCGTCTTCTTCGACAGCGATCTTTCCGACGCCAAGGCCGCATTACGCGCTTGGAACGGACCGGCGCTGCTCGTCCACGGCAAGAGCGATTGGGTCACGCCGGTCGACGCCGCCCGCTACTCGGCCAAGCTCATGCCCCAGGCCAAGCTGATCGAAGTCGAGGGCGGCCACGCCGCCGAAGCCTCCCCTGAGGTCATCGGTTTCATCGCGTCCGTCGAGTCGGGTCAGGCGGCGAAGCGCCCGGCGGCCGTGCCGGCGACCGAACCCTATCCGCATCTGGTGGCTTCAGACGGCGCCCGCTTCTGGATTCTGATCCTGATCATCATCCTCTGCACCTTCGTGGCGGAGGATCCGACCTGCCTGGCCGCGGGCCTCCTCGCGGCCGAAGGCATCATCGGCTTCTGGTGGGCTGCGCTCGCCTGCACGGTGGGCATCTTCATCGGGGATATGGTGCTCTATTCGCTGGGCCGTTGGCTCGGGCGAGGAGCGCTCCGTCGCGCGCCGCTCAAGTGGATCGTCAAGGAGCACGAGATCGACCGCATGGCGGGCTGGTTCGGTTCGCCCCGCGGGATGCTCGTGATCGTCAGCTCGCGCTTCATCCCCGCCAGCCGCGTGCCGACCTTCGTGACCGCGGGGATCCTGCGTCTCGGCCTGCCGCGGCTTTCGATGCTGCTCTTCACCGCGGCGCTCGTGTGGACGCCCTTGCTGATGCTGCTCGGCAGCACGCTCGGGCCTCCCTTCATGGAGCAGTTCCCCCGCTACAAGCAGTATGCGGCTTGGATCGTGCTCGCGCTCTTCGCCCTCATCTGGATCGGCACCCACTGGGTCATCCCCGCCATGACTTGGCGCGGCCGTCGTGAAATCGTCATGAAGGTCCGCGGCCTGATGCAGCCTTCGCTCTGGCCGGGCTGGCTGCTCTACCTGCCGGTGCGCCTGGGCATCGTGCTCCTGAGCCTCCGCCACCGCCGCCTCACCGCGTTCGCTTCGGCCAATCCCGCCCTCGGCCGCATCGGCGGATTCATCGGCGACTCCAAGTCGCTCCTGCTGCGTCCGTTCCAGCGCGACTCGCGCTGCTGCCCGACGCTCGCGCTTTCGCTGGAGGACACCCAGGAAGAGCGGGTCAAGGAAGCGGCCGCGTTCGCGGCCTGCCACGGCTTCCCGGTCGTCTTCAAGCCCGAGGTCGCCGAGGACGGCGCGGGCCTGCGTTTCGTGCACACCCAGGAGCAGCTCGAACGCCTCGTCCGTGCGGCGCAGGAAGATTTCCTGCTCCAGAAGTTCATTCAAGGCTTCGAGTTCGAAGTGGTCTGGCGGCGTAATCCCGGCAAGGACGACGGGCGCATCATGGCCTTGGTGCACAAGCATGACGTCACCGTGCGCGGCGACGGCGAGCAGACGCTCGAGGAGCTGATCTGGCTCGACGAAGTCGCGGTCTCCCGGGCGAGCCTCTTCCTGCGCTGCCACGCGCGCGACCTCAATCGCGTGATCCCTGCGGGCCAGAAGGTGACCCTCAATCTCACCGGCAGCTACGGCCACGGCGCGCGCTGCCTTCATCGCGCCGACCTCACGACCGTCGAGCTCGACGCCGCCGTGACCCAGTTCGCCAAGCGTTTCCCCGGCCTGCATTTCGCTCGCTTCGACCTCCGCGCCACATCGATGGAAGACCTCAAGGCCGGCCGCTTCATCGTGACCGAGGTCGGGGGTTGCTGCCACGTCTCAAGCCTCCTGCGCGACGAGTCTCTCCGTTTCTCGCGGTCCTACGCCGCCGTCTGGGGTCAGCTCAAGGCTTGCCTCGAAGCCGGCGCTTATAACCTGCGCCAGAAGGTGCGACCGGTGCCGGTCGAAGAACTCATGGCCCGCTGGAGCCAGGCCCGCGGCCGCCACGACGAGTTCGCGGTCAGCGAAGAACTCTGAATCACCCGCGCGCGGTGAACGCGTGGCAAAGGGCCGCCGCCGCGGCGTCGGATTCGTCCAACGCCAGTTCCGCCGAGAGGCCGAGCACGGAGCGGACCATGCGGCCGACCTGTTCCTTCTTGGCGGAGCCGTGGCCGGCGACCGCCAGCTTGATGCGCGTAGGCGCGTATTCGCCGACCTTGACGCCTAGTCGCGCCAGCACGCTGAGGGCGGCGCCGCGGGAGGCGCCCATCGCCTGGGCGGTGCGGAAGTTCTGCACGTAGATCGTCTCTTCGATGGCCGCTTGCGTGACCTTGTGTTCGCGCGCCAAGGCTTCGACGGCGTCGGCGATGCGGCCGAGGCATTCGTAGGGGGCGAGCTTCGGCCCGAGCTTCACGGTGACGCTCGCGAGGAGGCGCATCGGTTCGACGCGCGAATCGACGACCGCCAGGCCGGTGCCGCGCAGGGAAGGGTCGATCCCGAGGATCACGGCACGGCAGCCACGCGCGGCGGCGGCCGGCGCAGCCTTGCGGGCGCGGGGCGCCGGGGCGCCCGTCGGGGTCGACGCGACGCCCCGGAGCTTGTCCGTCCAGAGCGAGCGCGATGATTTCCGGGCCATGGCGAAACGATGCTCGGTCGTGACCTGATTTCGACAGCAAAAGCGGCGGCGATGGATTGCCAAGGCCGGCGCGCTCCCTAGCGTGGGCCGATGCGCACCTCGCTGCTCCTCGCCGGCCTCGTCTGGGCTGCGGTCGGCTCGTGCGCCGAGCCTGCGGTGCAGCGTCGCGAGACGGCGGAGGGGCCCGCGTTGGCCTTGCGCGCCAGCGGGAAACTGGACCCGAAGCTGGTCCCGGAATGTTCGGCGCTCTTCCCCAGCCGACGGCATCCCGGCGTCTTCTGGACCTTATCTGACTCCGGTGCCAAGCCGGTGCTCGTCCCGGTGCGGGCGGACGGCTCGAAGGTCTTCACCGCCAAAGGTTACGCCCAAGGCGTGGCGCTGGCCGGCGCCACGAACGTCGATTGGGAGGCCCTCGCCGGCGACGAAGAAGGCAATCTGATCGTCGGCGACGTCGGCAACAACGTCTCGCGGCGCAAGGAACTCGCCTTCTATCTCTGCGCTGAGCCGGCGCCGGAAGCGGCCTCGGTCCCGGCGCGCAAGGTCACCTTCGCCTGGCCCGACCAGACGGCGTTTCCCGACCCCGAACTCGCCCATGACTGCGAAGCGATGTTCCTGCTGCGCGGTAAGCTCTACCTGCTCACCAAGCACCGGCGCGACACCCTCACCGATCTCTGGCGCGCGGATATCCCGGTGGGCGGCGATCGCGCCACGCTGACCAAGATCGCGCGCTTCGATATCGGCGGGATGGTCACCGATGCCTGCCTGTCGCCGGATCGCACCCGCCTGGCCGTGCTGACTTATCGTAACGTCTGGGTCTTCGACCTGCCGGCGACCGGCGAGGACTTCTTCCGCGGCCGCGCGGTCCAGGCCACGCTTTCGCCGCCGGTGCTCTCCTTCCAGCTCGAAGGCTGCGCGTGGGCGGACCCGGCTAACTTGCTCTTGGGTTCGGAGCAGGGCGACCTGTTCCGCGTCCCGCTCGGCGAACTCCGCGAGGTCAAGTGACGCCGTAAAACAAGAAGACCGGCGGCCTTGCGGCGCCGGTCTTCGGGGCGAGGGTTGTCGGGTCGCTCAGAGCGCCTTGGCGGCGGCGACGACGGCTTCCTTCGTGATGCCGAGTTCCTTCATGACCACGTCGCCCGGGGCGGAGAGGCCGAAGGTGTCGGTGCCGAGGGCCTTGCCGGCGGTGCCGACGTAGCGGCCCCACGAGAGGGTCACGCCCGCTTCGATGCTGACGCGCTTCGTGCAGGCGGCGGGGAGGACTTCTTCCTGATAGGCCTTCGGCTGACGCGCGAAGACTTCCATCGAAGGCATCGAGACCACGCGGACGCTGGCGCCGAGTTCTTCGCCGGCGGCGAGGGCGAGGGAGAGTTCGCTGCCCGTGCCGATGATGATGTGGGTGAGGGGAGCGGTCTCCTTACGGAGCACGTAGCCGCCCTTGAGCACGCCCTGGCGGCGCGTGGCGACCGGGACGGCGTCGAGGGAGGGGACGTTCTGGCGGGAGAGGATCAGGGCGACCGGACCGTCCTTGCGCGCGACGGCATGGGCGAAGGCCGCGGCGGTCTCTTCGGCGTCGCCCGGGCGGACCACGTCGAGGTTCGGGATGCAGCGCAGGGCGCTCACGGTCTCGACCGGCTGGTGGGTCGGGCCGTCTTCGCCGACGCCGACGGAGTCGTGCGTGAAGATGTAGAAGGCCTGCAGCTTCGCGAGGGCGGCCACGCGGATCGACGGGCGGAGGTAGTCGGAGAACGTCAGGAACGTCGCGCCGGAACCCTTGAAGATGCCGTGGTAGGCCATGCCGTTGAGGATGGCGCCCATCACGTGCTCACGGATGCCGAAGTAAAGGTTGCGACCGGCCGGGGTCGCGATGTCGAAGTCTCCGGCGTCCTTGATGTAGTTCTTGGTCGAGCCGTGGAGGTCGGCCGAACCGGAGAGCACGAGCGGCGAAGCCTTCGCGACGGCGTTGATGCAGCTTTCGCCGGAGACGCGGGTCGCGAGCGAGTTCTTGCCGAACTCCGGGATGGCGGCGAGGAGGGACTGGACGTCACCGTGGTCGCCCTTCTGCGCCTTGGCGAGGATGGCGGCCTTCTCGGGGTTGGCCTTGGACCAGGCGGCGAAGGTCTGCTGCCAGGCGGCGTGCGCGGCGGCCTGCTGGACCTTGCGGGCGGCGAAGAAGGCGCGGGTCTCGGGGGAGACGAAGAACTTCTCTTCCGGGAGGCCGAGGGCCTTGCGGGAAGCGTCGACGAACTTCACGCCGGCTTCGCCGTGGCCCTTGGAGGTGCCTTGGACTTCGGCGATGCCTTTGCCGATGACGGTCTTGCAGATGATCAGCTTCGGCTTGCCGTTCTTGCTCGCGCGGGCCTTGTCGAGGGCTTCGGCGATCGGGGCGAGCTCGTTGCCCTGGGCCACATTGAAGACTTCCCAGTTGGCGGCTTCGTAACGCTTGGCGGTGTCCTCGTTCTGCGTCTTCGAGGCCATGGCGTCGAGGGTGACGTCATTGGAGTCGTAGAGCATGATGAGGTTATCGAGGCCGAAGCGGCCGGCGAAGGAAGCGGCTTCCTGCGAGATGCCTTCCTGGAGGCAACCGTCGCCGGCGAGGCCGACCACCAGGTGGTCGAAGATCTTATGTTCGGCGGTGTTGAAGTGGGCGGCGGCCATCTTGGCGGCGACGGCCATGCCGACGATGTTGCCGGTACCCTGGCCGAGCGGGCCGGTGGTGGCTTCGACGCCGACGGTCTCGCCGAACTCGGGGTGGCCCGGGGTCTTGGAGTGGAGTTTGCGGAAGTTCTTCACCTCCTGGAGCGGGAGGTCGAAGCCGGCGAGGTGGATCCAGGCGTAGACGAACATCGAGCCGTGGCCGGCGGACAGGACGAAGCGGTCGCGGTTGATCCAGGAGGGCGCGGCGGGGTCGTGGCGGAGGAAGTTGCCGTAGAGCACGGAGCCGATTTCGGCGGCGCCGAGGGGCAGGCCGAGGTGACCGGAATGGCAGGCGGCCACGGCGTCCATGGCGAGGCCGCGGGCTTCGGTGGCGGCGCGGGAAAGGTCGGCGGAATTATTGAGCGACATAGGCCTTATGCGTAAGGCATAAATAGGAGGGGTTTCCAGCCTTGAATGAGCCTTTGAACCTCTTCAAAACGGACACATGTCCGACAAAGAACTCGAAGAAGGCGGCGCCCTTCGGCTGGATTTCAAGAAACTGCGTAAAATCGCTTCCGGCGAGGCCGACGTCATCCCCGCCGTCGCCCAAGACGCCGTCACGGGCGAGGTGCTCATCCTTGGTTATGTCAACGAACTGGCCCTGCAGACCGCCCTGCGTGAAAAGAAGGCCACGTTCTGGAGCACGTCGCGCAATGAACTTTGGATCAAGGGTCTGACCTCGGGCGATTTCCTCGAGCTCCTCGAGGTGCGCGTGAACTGCGAGCAGAACTCGATCCTCTACAAGGTCCGTCCCGCGGGCCAGGGCGCGTGCCACACGAAGGAGAACGGGAAGGCCCGTTCGGGTTGCTACTACCGCCGCCTCAAGACGGACGGCACGTTGGAGAAGGCCTGAGCCTCAACGCTGGCCCAAGGCCTGCCGGACGAGGTCCGTCTCGATGTCGAAACGGATCACGAGCAGTTTGGTCTGACGCGTCAGCCGATCAGCGCCGGGTCGCGCGGCGAAGCCGAGCGCCTCGAAGTCGCCTTGGCGTTCGGTCAGCCGCCTGAGCGCGGCTTCGGCTTCGTCGCCGGTGCGGTAAGCGAAGGCGACCGTCGCGACCAAGAAGGCTCCGTCGTCGCTTTCGCCGACGGCGATCGTGGCGCTCTCGGCCGAGACGCCGGTCTCGACGAGCGCGCGCCCGAGCCAGCGACGCCGTCCGGCGGTCTCAAGCAAGGCGCCGACCTCGGCGGTGTGCACGACGAGATAACCGTGCGACAGGGCTGCCAATTGCGCCCGGGCCAATCCGGGCAGGCTTTTGCCGCCTTCCAGCGGCTGACCTGATGGGAGGCGGGCTTCGGCCATGCCGGCGGGCACGAAACCTACTTCGATGCGCTCCGGAAGGGTCGCCCGTAGTTCATTGATGCGGGTGCGCAGACCTTCGCGTCGAGTCGGCTCGGTCAGCTCCGCGAGCGCGCGCAGGACGCCGTCCGCGCAACGACGATCCGCCGCTTCCTGCGGGTAGATGACCGCGACCTCGCGGCTGCGCGGATCGACGGAGAGCCGGAGATCGCCGGGTCTTAGCCAGCGCCAGGCCAGGAGGCCGCCGACCGTCATGACGGCGAGCAACAGCAGGGCGGCGGGGCGGGGCATCTCGAGAGGATTAAACCTTCGGCGTCCGCTTGGGACAAGCGGATTGGCCGCTCGGATCCGGGCACAAAAAAGGGCGCCGAAAGGCGCCCTTGAGGAGGTTGTTAATCCGAGGATTAGTAGCCGCCGCGGTCGCCGCCGCCGAAGCCGCCGGAGCGACGTTCGCCGCCGCCGAAGCCGCCACGAGAGCCGCCGCCGCCGAAGCCGCCGCGAGAGCCGCCGCCGCCGAAGCCGCCGCGATCTCCACCGCCGAAGCCGCCGGAGCGGGGACGGTCGCCACCGAAGCCGCCGGAGCGGGGACGGTCACCACCGAAGGACGGACGTTCTTCGCGAGGGCGAGCGACATTGACCTTCAGGGGGCGACCCATGAAGTCGATGTTCTCGGTCTTAGCGATCGCATCCTGAGCGGCCTGAGCATTGGCCATGGTCACGAAGGCGAAGCCACGAGGACGACCCGTGAACTTGTCCATCATGACTTCCACGGAGACCACTTCGCCGCCTTGGGAGAAGTGAGCGCGGATGTCGGATTCGGTTGCGGCCCAGGGCAAGTTGCCCACGAACAGTTTGTTTTCCATATTATCTTTTGTTTTGCTTGGTTTACCTACACCGCATTGCCCGTTTCCGACCTTCGGATTTCGATTTGCCGTCTTAACGACCGTCAACTCACCGGATTATTGCGGGGCTTGTCTCTTACTTTGGTTATTTTCCGAGACAAACCTGACCGCTGATAAGGAACTTTTGCCCGGCTTCGGCAAGTTTATTCACAATGGGGGACATCCCTCAGCCCTGCGTTGACTCCTTTAATCGCCTGAAAGAGGCTATTTTCATGAGCGCCGCCCTCACTCCCGAACAGATCCAAGCGGCCTTGACCAGCTTGGCTGGCTGGCAGCTGGAAGGCTCTAAGTTGTTGAAGGCGTATAGGTTTAAGGATTTTAAGGCGGCCTTGGCCTTCATCAACCTGGCGGGGGCCATCGCTGAGCAGCAGGGCCACCACCCGGAAATCCATAATGTCTGGAATCAAGTGACTCTCCGCCTCTGCACCCATGATGCGGGAAATCAGATTACCGAGAAAGATTTGACCCTCGCCCGCGCCCTCCAATCCCTGTCCCTCCCGTGATCGACGATCCTGCAGAGGCTTTGGACATCCTTCTTGAAGAGCTCAAGCGCCAGAAGGCCGCCGGGGTCCGTCGCGTCAGCATCACGGCCGACTCCCTGACCGCCTTGAAGGCCCTGGCCGGCTCGCCGGCCGCCCCCGTCGCCCAGGCGACGCCGGCGCCCGTCAAGCCTGCCACGGCACCTGCGCCCGCTACCGCCCGGCCCGTGGTCCCGGTGGCCGCCGCGCCCAAGCCGGCCGTCGGCGTGTCCGCCGCGCCGATTCCCGATGCGCCGATCTTCACCCTCGCCGCCGGCCCGAAGGCCGAGCGCATGCAGGCGTTGCGTCAGCTCATCGAGGCGTGCGCCGAGACGAAGAAGCATCTGATCGCCCCGCAGCGGCCGCTCCTCGGCCATGGCTCGCTCGACGCCAAGGTCGTGTTCGTCGGCGAGGCCCCCACGATCGTCGAGATGGAAGCCGGTCAGGCTTTCGCGGGCGAGTCCGGCGAACTGCTCCAGAAGATTCTCTCCGCCGCGGCGATCAATCCGGCCGACTGTTATTTCATGCCCGTCATGGTGTGGCGTCCGGAGCCCCCGACCCAATACGGCAAGCGTCCGCCGACCGCGCGCGAGCTCGCGTTCAACCTGCCTTATCTCCGCGCGCAGATCGACGTCGTCGCCCCGCGCGCGGTCGTCGCCCTGGGCGCGCAGGCCTTCGAAGCGCTGCACGGACGCACGCCGTCGATCACGCAGGCCCGCGGCCAGTGGTTCGACCTCAGCGGCGTGCCGCTCCTGCCTACGTTCCATCCCAATTATCTCCTGCACACGCCCAGCGCCACCGCCAAGCGGACCGTCTGGGAGGACTTCCTGCTCCTGATGGAGAAGCTCGGCCTGCCGATCAGCGAGAAGCAACGCGCCTTCTTCGCGACGAAGTGAGGCTCAGCGGACGGAGTCGCTCAGGCGGCTGAGCGTGAACGACAGCACCTGCGAATTACGGCCGCTCGCCTTGAGCGACTTGCGCCGTTCGGCCGGCAGGTCCGTCAGCGCGGCCGGCACGAAGCCGCAGGCCGACTGGAAGAAGCCCTGCGTCTGCGTGGTGAGCGCGATGAGTTTCTTGGCGCCGAGCTTCTTGGCCTGACGCTTGGCGAACTCGACGAGTTTGCTGCCCACGCCGCGGCCGTGGTAGAACGGCTGCACGTAGACCGCGCCGAGCTCCATCGCCTTGCCGCCCGGGTAAGGCCGGAGGGCGGCGCAACCGATGATGCTGTCGTCGATCTCGTAGACGTAGAAGTCGGCGAAGGACTGCTCGATCTGCTGGCGCGTGCGCGCCACGAGGGCGTCGGTCTTCGCGCCGTGCTTGGCGAGATTGTAGAGGGCCTGGGCATCCTTCTTCTTCGCCTGACGGATGCGGTCGTAATCGTTGGCGTGCACCATCGTGCCGAGGCCGACCTTGTCGAAGATCTCGGTGAGGAGGCAGCCGAAGACGCGGCCGTCGAGGATGTGGGCGCGCGGCACGTCGTTGTCCAATGCCTTGGCGGCCTGCACGGCCTTGCTGCGGATGCGCGGGTCGAGCTTGGCGTGCTTGTCCGCGAGCAGGCGCTTGAGGTCGTCCTCCGGCAGGTTGAGCTGCACGACGCCGTTCACCTGCAGGCCGCTGAAGGGCGTGAGGTAGATCAGCTTCGAGGCGCCGAGGGCGACCGCGAGCTCCATGGCGAGGTGGTCGCTGTTGACGCGCAGGGACTGGCCTTCGCGGTCGCACACGATCGGCGTGACGAGCGGGAGGATGTCCTGTGAGAGCATGGACTTCAGGATCGCGGCGTCGACCTTCTCGACCTTGCCGGTGTAGAGGTGGTCCACGCCCTTGAGGCGGCCGATCTTGGTCGAGCGGACGGCGTTGGTGATGGCGCAACGCAGGCCGGCCTGGGAGAGGTTCTCGAGGACGGACTGCGAGACGAGCGCCGAAGCCTCGCGCGCGAGCGACATGGTCGAGACGTCGGTGGGTCCTTCGCCCTGGATGTCGGAAAGCGCGATGTTGTGTTCGCCGGCGAGGCCGACGAGCTGCTGGCCGATGCCGTGCACGAGCACGACCTTGATGGAGAGGCTGCGGAGGACCGCGATGTCGGTGACGATGTTCGCGAAGTTCTCGTGGGACACGATCGAGCCGTCGACCGCGATGACGAACACGTGGTCGCGGAACATCGGGACATACCGGAGGATCCCCCGGAGGTCGGTCGGCTTCATGGCGCGCTCACGCTGGCTGGACATGCTCAATCCTTATGGACTCCCCGACGGGCGGGGCAATACTGATGACGCATGCCGAAGCCGCCCCGAGTCCGCCGTGAGACGGTGCCGCCCGACCTCCGGGAGCCGGTGGACGCCTTCCTGGCGCACCTCTCGCTCGAACGCGGAGCGGCGAAGCTCACGACCGAGGCCTATGAGTCCGATCTCGTCCGCTTCGCCGCCCACTGCGGCCGGGCCGGCCGGACGAACTGGACGGAGGTCTCGCTGGCCGACGTCGATTCCTGGACGCGCGCCCTCGACCGCAAGGGCCACGCCGCCGCTTCGCTCGCCCGCCGGCTCTCGGCGGTCCGCTCCTTCTCCGCCCACCTCGTCCGGAGCGGGCTCCGTCGCGACGACTTCACCGAGCTCGCCCGCGGGCCGAAGCTCCGCCGCAAACTGCCCGGCATGATCAGCGCGGAGGAGGCCGCCAAGGTCGTCTCGGCGCCCGATACGGCCACCCCGCAGGGTCTGCGTGACCGCGCGATGTTGGAACTGATGTATGGCTCCGGCCTGCGCATCTCCGAACTCTGCGGCCTCGAGATCCAGGCCGTCGACGCGGAGTCGGCGCTGGTGCGCGTCACCGGCAAGGGCTCCAAGGACCGCGTCGTCCCCGTCGGCGAGACGGCGCTCCTCGCGCTCCAGGTCTACCTCAAGGCCGGCCGGCCCAAGCTCGTGCGCCCCAAGACGGGCAGCGCGCTCTTCCTCAGCGCCCGCGGCGTCGCCATCTCCCGCAAGACCTTCTGGCTCGGCGTGAAGCAGGCCGCCCGACGCGCCGGCGTCTCCGTCCCGGTCAAGCCGCACCTCTTGCGGCACGCCTTCGCGACGCACCTTTTAGAAGGCGGCGCCGACCTGCGTTCGATCCAGGAGATGCTCGGCCACGCCGACATCGCCACGACGCAGATCTATACGTCGGTCGACCGGACGGCGTTGTCCGCCGCGCACCGCCGCCATCACCCGCGCGGACGCGGCAAAGGGCGTTAGACTCAGCCGAGCACGTACAGGCCGCCGATCAGCGAGGCCGCGGCGAGCACGAACACGAGCACGCGCGTGGACAGGGGCAGTTCGAGCGGAGCCAGTTCTTCGTCATCCTCCGTCGGGCGGACGACCGCCTCGCGCACGATGGAGAAATAGTAGTGGATGCTGATCGCGACGCCGATGAGGGCGGCGCCGAGGATCCACCAGAGTTTGGCCGCCACGAGCAGGGCCAGGACGAGCAGCTTCGCGATGAAGCCGATGGAAGGAGGGATGCCGGCGAGCGAGCCGATGCCGAAGCCGAGGGCGCTGGCGAGGGCCGGCGAGCGGCGGAGCAGACCGCGGAGGGCGAGCTGCGGACGGCGGTGGTCTTCGAGGGCGGGCAGGGCGACGAGCGCTTGCGCGGTGAGGAACGTGCCGACGACGTAGGCCAGGAGGTAGATCACCACGATCTCATGGACGTCGTGTCCGAAGACTTTCGCCTCGGGCAGGACGAGCGCCACGGTGATGGTCGCGAGGATGAAGCCGGCGTGCGAGACGCCCGAGAGGGCCAGCGTGCGCTTCACGTCGGTCGTGGCCAGCGCGCCGAGGTTGCCGACGAGCAGGGTGAGGACGGCGCCGACCGCGAGCAACGGGGCGATCTTGGGCGCGAGGGCGGCGAAGGGTCCGGTGACGAGCAGCAGGAGCGTGAACGCGCCGGCGGCCTTGGAGGCCGTGCCCAGGAACGCGGTCGTCGGGGTCGGGGCGCCCTGGTAGACGTCCGGGATCCAGGCGTGGAAGGGAAAGGCGCCGAGCTTGAAGGCGACGCCACCGAGGATGAGGGCCACGCCCGCGAGGGTGAGCGGCGAGATCGCGCCCGCGGCGGACTGGGCGGCGAGGGTCTTGCCGATCTGCGTGAAGTTGAGCGAGTCGCCCACGCCGGGGACCGCGCCGAGCGCGCCGTAGACGAGGACGATGCCCATCAGCAGCAGGGCGGAGCTGAGGCCGCCGGCCACGAGGTATTTCACGCCGGCTTCAAGGGAGGCGGCGCTGCGGCGCAGGTAGCCCACGAGCACGTAGAGGCCGACTGCGGCCGTCTCGAGAGCCAGGAAGAACGTCACGAAGTGGTTGGATTGCGCCAGCAGCATGAACGCGGCGGTCACGACCAGCAGCACGTGGTGGTAGTCGGCCACGGCGGCGTCGCGATCGCGTAGGAAGCGGGCGGCGAGGAGGCTCGTCAGCAGGGCCGAAAGCAGGAAGACCACGCGGACCCCTTCGATCGGAAGGTCCTGACAGAGGAGCCCGCCGAAGGTCTCGACGTCGGGCTCCAACGTCCACGGCGCGTTGCTCACCGACATGATCGCCACGAGCGCGAGGCCGATGCGGGCGGTGGTCGGAATCAGGTAGCGCAGGGCCTTCGGCAAGGTCATCGCCTGCAGGAGGCAGAAGAGCGCGAGGCCGGCGACGGCGATCTCGGGGAGGATGCTCTGCCAGTCACTGGTGCGCGGAGCCAGGTTCTTGAAGGCGAGGTCGATGTTGGCGAGGAAAGGAATCATCGGACGGAAAAGATCAGCGCTGGGCGGGTTGGGCGGCCTTGGCGGGAGCGGCCTTGGCCGGCGCCTTGGTGTTGTGCTGCGAGTAGGTCGTGATGCCGGCGGCGACCGGGTTGACGGACTTCGTCACGAGCGAAGGCACGAAGCCGATCGTCAGCGAGGCGGCGAGGAGGACGCCGGCGGCGGCGCGCTCAGCCCAGCCGAGGTCCCCGAAGGGGGCGACGGCCCAGCGCTTCTCGAGCGCTTCGGAGGCGGGACCGAAGAACGTGGCGGCCACGGCGCGGAGCGCGTAGACGGCGGAGATCACGACGGTCGAGGCGACGACGGCCTGGAGCCACAGGGGTTGGGCGCGCAGGGCGAGGAAGACGCCGACTTCGCCCCAGAAGTTACCGAAGCCGGGGAGGCCGATGGACGCCATGGTCGCGGCGATGAAGAACGCGGCGAGGACCGGCGTGCGCGCGGCGAGGCCGCCGAGTTCGTCGAGGCGGTAGGTGCCGGCGCGGGCGCGGACGGCGTTGGCGAGGAGGAAGAGCGCGGCGCAGGAGAGGCCGTGCGCGACCATGAGGAAGGCGGCGGCGTCGAGGCCGTCGGCCTGGCCGGTCACGCCGCAGACCCAGATGCCGAGGAAGATCGGACCCATGTGGGCGACGGAGCTCCAGGACAGGAGCTGCTTGAGGTCGCGCTGCGCGAGGCAGATGAGGCCGACGAGGAGGACGTTCGCCACCGCGAACCACATGAACCAAGCGCCGAGCGAGCCGCCCGCGATGTCGAGGCTGCTCAGCCCGAGCAGGATGATGCCATAGAGGCCGAACTTCTTGAGGGCGCCGGCGTGGAGCATCGAGACCGGGGTCGGCGCGGCGGAATAACCCGGCGCGGCCCAGGAATGGAACGGGAAGAGCGAGGCGAGCGTGCCGAGACCGAAGAGCACCAAGGCGCCGACGGCGACCGGGATGTGCTGCGCGTTCTGGAGTCCGTCGGCCACCTTCACGAAGGTCGCTTCTCCGTAAGGGACGCCGGCGACGTCGATGGCGATGAGGATGCCCGCGAGGGAAGCCATGGCGCCGGCGGTCAGGTAGATCGCCATCTGCATGGCGGCCGGACGGCGGCCTTCGCCGCCCCAGAAGAGCGTGAGGATGAACGTCGGGATGAGCGCGAACTCGTGGAAGAAGTAGAAGCCGACGATATGGTTGGTGCCGAACACGCCGAGCGTGCCGCCGAGCATGAACAGGATCAGGCCGAGGTAGGTGTTACGTCCTTCGACTTCCTGGTTGAGCGCCTTGATGCCCGCGGCGAGGCCGACGAGCGAGGTCATCGCGAGGAGCGGCGCGCCGAGTCCGTTGAGCGCGAAGCCGAAACCCCAGAAGCCGACGGACTCGAACTGCTGCGGGGCGGTGGCCGGATCGCTCCAGAGGACGAGCAGCCAAGGACCGAGCACGGCCGGGATGGCGAAGCCGCCGAAGGCGAAGCCCGAGGTGAAGCTGCGCGGGAGGTCGCGGCCGGCGAGCAGGATCAGGCCGACGAGGATCGGGGCCGTGACGGTGAGCGCGAGGAGCGTGGCAGGAAAAGTGTCCATGAAATCAGCGGGCGATGAGGAACCAGGCCAGGAAGAGGGAACCGATGACGATCCAGAGCGCGTAGGCGCGCGTCTGGCCGCGGTGGAAGGAACGGCCGGTGAGGTAGCCCAGCACCGCCGGGACGCCGCCACCGATCCAGCGCACGGCGACGCCGTTGATCAGCAGGAGGTCGAGGAAGGCGATGAACTCCGAGACGCGGCGCTGCACGGCGTCGACATACCAGCGATACAGTCCGTCCATCCAGCGGTGTTCGAGGAGATGGTAGGCACGGGGCGAGACGACCTGGAGGGCGTCGGCGCCGCGGACGCTGCCGTAGAACTTCAGCGCGCCGAGGAGTCCGACGACAAGCGAGACTAGGCCGACGATCGTCGAGGGCGCGGTGAGGTGGAAGGCGATCGCGTCGAGCGCGGGCTTGATCGGCTGCAGCGAACCGGCGGGCAGCAGGGTCGAGGCGAGGAAACCGCCGGCGACGGAGTAGACGAGGCCGAGCACCACGAGGGGCAGGGTCATCGTCCACGGCGACTCATGCGCGTGCGAGGCTTCTTCGGAGTTGGCTTCGCCGAGGAAGACGAGGCGGAGCATGCGGCCGCTGTAGAGGCAGGTCGCGAGCGCGGCGAGCGACAGGAACGCGAAGATCGCGTAGTGGTGCCCGTGGTAGGCGGCCTCGATGATGGCGTCCTTGGAATACCAGCCGGCGAGGAAGGGCACGGCGCAGTTCGAGAGCGTCGCGGCGATGAAGGTCGCGGCGGTGAGCGGCATCTTCTTCAGCAGGCCGCCCATCTTGAGCATGTCCTGCTCGTGGTGGCAGCCGTGGATGACCGAGCCGGCGCCGAGGAACAGCGTGGCCTTGAAGAACGCGTGCATGGCCATGTGCATGAGCGCGAGCTCCGGGTGGCCGAGGCCGAGCGCGCAGCCCATGATGCCGAGGTGCGCGAGGGTGGAGTAGGCGAGGGACTTCTTGATGTCCGTCTGCGCGAGGGCGCAGAGGCCGGCGAGCGCGGCCATGCCGGCTCCGGAGATCGCGATGAAGTCCAGGACTTCCGGGGCGAGCAGGAAGCTCACGCGGGCCATGAAGTAGACGCCGGCGGCCACCATCGTCGCGGCGTGGATGAGCGCGGAGACCGGCGTCGGACCGGCCATGGCGTCGGTGAGCCAGACGTGCAGGGGGAACTGGGCGGACTTGCCGAGGAAGCCGCACATGAGCAGGGCGCCGACGGCGACGGGGATGGTCTTGGCGGCGGCGGCGTGGTCCTTGAGCGCGGCGAAGTCCAGCGTGCCGTAAAGCGAGAGGCACATGGCGATGCCGAGGATGAAGCCGAGGTCACCGACGCGGTTGACGATGAACGCCTTCTTCGAGGCGGCGGCGGCGAAGTCCTTGTCGAAGTAGTGCGCGATCAGCATGTAGGAGCTGAAGCCCACGAGCTCCCAGAAGATGAACGTCATGAGCAGGTTGTCGGCGACGACGATGCCCAGGATGGAGAACATGAAGATCGAGAGGCCGGCGAAGAACCGGCCGCGGGCCGCGTCTTCCTGCATGTAGCCGACGGAGAAGAGGTGGATCCACGCGGCGACGAACGAGACCACGAAGAGCATCAGGCGCGCGTTGGCGTCGAGGAGGTAGCCGAAGCCGAGGCTCACTCCGCCCAACTTCGCGAGCTCGACGTGCCAGCGGACATCGGCGCCCTGGGCGAGGAGATACAGCGAGAGGCCGGCGATGCCGAAGGCGGCGGCGGTGGAGAACCAGGCGGCGAAACCGCCCGCGCGGCGCAGGAACAGCGCGGAGAACGCGGCGGCTCCCAGCGGCAGGAACAGGATCCAGTGGACCAGGGACGAAAAGTCGGGGGACATCGGAAAAGGCTTAGTCGCGGAGGGTGGTGAGCGCGTCGGACTGCACGGTGCCGCGCTTGCGGAACAGGGCCACGATCAGCGCGAGGCCGACGGCGACCTCGGCGGCCGCGACGGTGATGACGAAGAAGACGAGGACCGCGCCGTCCATGGTGCGGTTGAAACGCGAGAAGGCGACGAGCGCGAGCGTGGCGGCGGCGAGCATGAGCTCGAGGCACATGTAGACGACGAGCAGGTTGCGGCGCACGAGGACGCCGGTGAGGCCGAGCACGAACAGGAGTCCGGCCAGCAGAAGGTGATGCGCGAGGGCGGTGTTTTCCATGGCGGTGTGCTCAGGCTTGGTTCTCGGGGTTGTCCTTGCTCAGCGACACGACGCCGACGAGGGCGACGAGGAGCAGGAAGCCGGCGATTTCCAGCGGCAGGAGATACTTGGAGTAGAGGAGTCGTCCGAACGCCTTGGCGGCGGTGACGAATTCGGCGGGGTTCGTCGACAGCTCGGGCGGCGTGGCGCCGGCCTTGACGGTCGAGACGGCGCCGGACCAGTGGAAGAGCCAGACGACGGAGGCGGCGAGGAGGAAGAAGACGGCCAGGCCGAGCGCGGCGGTCTTCCAAGGATACGCCCCCTGCGCGTCCTCGGTATCCAGCAGCATGATGATGAAGAGGAACAGCACCATGACGGCGCCGGCGTAGACGAGGACCTGCAGCACGCCGAGGAAGTAGGCGTCGAGGAGGAAGAAGTCCGCGGCCACCCCGACCAGGGCCAGGATCATCCCCATGGCGGAGGTCACCGCGTTGCGGCTGAGGACCAAGAGAAGAGCCGCCCCGAGGGTCAGGGCAGCGAAGAAAATAAACAGGCCGTCCGGCATGTGGCGGAAGGTAGGGTGGGGGTGGGCATTGGAAAGGAGAAAACGCCCCTAAACGCCCTTTTTTGCCACTTTATGGGGGTCATAAGCCCCCGGGCGGCCCCGATCCCTTAATTATGACTGAAATCAGTCAATACCTTAGAGGGGCCGGTGTCGGCGCATCTCACAGGTGGGGTGCCGGGCGATGACCTCCCCGGCGTCGAAGCGCCCCGTCCAGTCCGGGAAAAAGGCGTCCGCCTCGGGCTCCATGGCCACGTGGGTGAGGATCAGTTCGGCGCACCAGGGCAGGGCTTCCGCATAAAGGGCGGCCCCGCCGGCGAGGAAAAGGGTCTTGGTCGGCTCGACCAGGGCCGCCTCCTGCCAGTCCTTGGCGACGATCACGCCGGGCGCGCTGAAACCGGAGCGGCTGAGCACGACGGTGGTGCGCCCAGGCAACGGTCGTCCGATGGATTCATACGTCTTACGTCCCATGAGCAGCACCTGACCCATGGTGGTCGCCTTGAAGAAAGCGAAGTCCTCCGGGATCCGCCAGGGAAGCTTGTTGTGCAGGCCGATGCCGCGGTTGCGCGCGACGGCCGCGATGGCGATGAGCGGGCGACCGAGATCCACGGCGTCAGATGGCGACGGGCGCCTTGATCGCCGGATGCGGGTCGTAGCCTTCGACGGAGATGTCCTCGAACTTGAACGCGAAGAGGTCCTTCACTTCGGGGTTCAGCACCAGACGGGGCAGGGGACGCGTCTCGCGCGAGAGCTGCAGATCGACCTGCTCCACATGGTTGGAATAGATGTGCGCGTCGCCGAAGGTATGCACGAAATGGCCCGGTTTCAGGCCCGTGACCTGCGCGATCATGTGCGTGAGCAGCGCGTAGCTGGCGATGTTGAACGGCACGCCGAGGAAGAGGTCCGCGCTGCGCTGATACAGCTGGCAGCTGAGGCGCCCGTCGGTCGAGACGTAGAACTGGAACAGCGTGTGGCAGGGCGGCAGGGCGACCTGGTCGGCTTCCTCGGGATTCCAGCCGGAGACGATCAGCCGGCGGCTCGAAGGGTTGCGCTTGATCTCTTCGACCACGCGGCGGACCTGATCGACGCCGTCGTTGGCGAAGGTGCCGTCCGGCTTCTTCGTCGCCCCGAAATTGCGCCATTGGTGGCCGTAGACGGGCCCGAGGTCGCCGGCGGAGCGGCCGAACTTGGCGCACTGTTCTTCGGTGGCCCACTCGTTCCAGATGCTGACGCCGCGCTCGGTGAGCCAGGCGTTCTGGGTGCTGCCGGAGAGGAACCAGAGCAGTTCGTGCGTGATCGACTTGAGGTGGACCTTCTTGGTCGTCACCAGCGGGAAGCCTTCGGCGAGGTCGAACCGGAGCTGCGCCCCGAAGATGCCGATCGTGCCTGTGCCGGTGCGGTCGCCCCGGATTTCTCCGTGCTGCCGGACGTGGCGAAGCAGGTCGAGGTAGGCCTTCATGGGTCTCGGTTATTCTCCGGAAAGCCCCCGCCGCAACACGGAAAGCCGAACCTTTCGCCCTTGCCTCCCCGCCTTCCCGGAGACACCCCTTGCGGGTAGCCCACATGAGCGAAAAGCCCGACCTCAACGCGATCTCCCACGACCTCCACGCGGTCCGGAAAGAGAAGCTCGCCCTCCTCCGCGCCGCGGGCGAAGACCCGTTCCGCGCCGAGTGGGACCAGACCCATGTCTCGAACGATTGCCCGGCCCTCCTGCCCGAAGGCGTCGAGGAAGGTCCCGAGGTCTCCGTCGCCGGCCGCATCGTCGCCCTGCGCGTCATGGGCAAGGCCAGCTTCGTCAAGCTGCTCGACCGCGGCGGCATCATCCAGACCTACTTCACCCGCGACGCCCTGGGCGACGCCTACGACACCCATTTCAAGAAGATGGTCGATTCCGGCGACTTCGTCGGCGTCCGCGGCAAGCTCTTCCGCACGAAGACCGGCGAAGTCACCGTCCGCGTGGCCGAATACAAGCTGGTCTCGAAGTCCCTCCGCCCGCTGCCCGAGAAGTGGGCCGGCCTGACCGACGCCGAGAAGATCTACCGCCAGCGCTACCTCGACCTGGTCGTCAACGAGGAGTCTCGCCGCCGTCTCTTCATCCGCAGCCGCGTGGTCGAATCGATCCGCCGCTTCCTCTGGAGCCGCCAGTTCACCGAAGTCGAGACCCCGGCCCTGCACGCCATCGCCGGCGGCGCCGCGGCCCGCCCGTTCGAGACGCACTCCAACGCCCTCGACTGTGACTTCTACCTGCGCATCGCCCTCGAGCTGCACCTCAAGCGCTGCCTCGTCGGCGGCATGGACCGCGTCTTCGAGATCGGCCGCGTCTTCCGCAACGAAGGCGTCTCGGTCAAGCACAGCCCGGAATTCACGATGCTCGAGGCCTACCAGGCCTATACCGATTACCGCGGCATGATGGAACTCGTCCGCTCGATGATCCAGAAGGTCTGCGCCGAAGTCCTCGGCACGACCAGCGTCGTCCGCCCGGACGGCGTGGCGATCGAACTCGGCGGCGAATGGCGCGAAGCGAAGTATAAGGATCTCATCCTTGAGCGCACGGGCGACCCGCAGTGGTTCTCGCGCACGAAGGAAGAGAAGATCGCCGCGTGCAAGGCCCTCGGCCTCCACGAGCCGCGCGCCGACTGGGAAGATTTCGAGGTCACCAACGAGGTCTTCGGCAAGCTCATCGAGCCGGGCCTCATCCAGCCGACCTTCGTCACGCACATCCCGAAGGAGCTCTGCCCGCTCGCCAAGGTCACCGTCGGCGACGACTCGACCATCGACGTCTTCGAGCTCTGCATCAACGGCCAGGAGATCGCTCCGGCCTACTCCGAGCAGAACGATCCGGGCGTGCAGCGCAAGATGCTGGAGATCCAGGCCGGCGCCGAGACCCAGAAGATCGACGAAGACTTCCTTCTCGCGCTCGAGCACGGCATGCCCCCCGCGGGCGGCCTCGGCATCGGCATCGACCGCCTGGTGATCCTGCTGACCGGCGCGGCCAACATCCGCGACGTCATCCTGTTCCCGACGCTCGCGCCCGAAGCGCAGGCCTGAGTCCTTTCCCTTGCCCTGGTTCCTCCATCTCGCCCTCCGCCAGCTCTTCCCTCCCGGTAAGCGCTTCCCGGCGTTCGCGACGGTGTCGATCCTCGGCGTGGGCCTCGGCGTCGCCTCGTTGCTCGTCGTGCAGACGGTGATGAACGGCTTCGGCGAGGAGCACCGCCTCCGCATCCGCGAATCCTTCGGCGATTGCCAGGTCACGGGCGCCGCGACCCTCGAGCAGCCCGAGGCGCTGGCGAAGCAACTGACCGCAAGGCCTGAAGTCGCTTCCGCCGCGCTCTACGCCGAAGGCCCGGCGCTCGCGCGCCAGGGTGACTTCTCGGGCATCGCCCAGGTCCGCGGCATCGATCCCACCGATCCCAATCAGCCCGCCCGCAAGTATGTGCACGGCGGCACCTTCGACGACCTCGACGACGGCCGCATCATCTTAGGCGTCGGCCTCGCCCGCGCCCTCCGCGTCCGCCTCGGCGATCGCATCGAGATCTGGTCGCCCGCGATGGCCGAGCGCGCCGAGAAGGGCAAGGCCCCGCTGCCCGCCGAATTCGAGGTCAGCGCGGTGATCCTCACGGGCTTCGCCGAAGTCGACAACGCCGCCGCGCTCATCCCGCTCCGCCGCTTCCGCGAACTCTGGAACCTCGGCCCGCGCGCCCACGGGCTCACGCTGCGCTTGAAGGAGCCGGCGAACGCTGTCGCGACCGCGGCCCGCTTCGCTTCCGTTCATCCCGGCCTGCGCTTCCGTCCGTGGCAGGACTTCAAGAAGGACTTCCTCGAGGCGATCCGCTTCGAGAAGACGATGCTCTTCTTCCTGATGTTCATCATCACGCTCGTCGCGTCGTTCTCGATCGGCAGCACGCTCTTCTCGGCCGTCATCCGCCGCTCCCGTGAGGTCGGCGTGCTCGCCTCGCTCGGCGCCGCGCGCTGGCAGGTGGTCGCGCTCTTCGGCCTGCAGGGCCTGCTCATCGGCGCGTTGGGCACGTTCCTCGGCTTCGTGCTGACGTGGACGATCCTCGCCTTCCGCGACGGCATCCTGCGCGGCATCAACGCGTGTTTCGGCGACGGCGACATGATGGCCAACATCTACCAGTTCTCGAAGGTGCCGCTGCATTATGACGCGTCCGATTTCGTCATCGCCGCGGCCTTCACGCTCCTGACCACGGCGATCGCCGGTCTCGTGCCCGCGCTCTGGGCCGCCGGTCGCAAACCCTCGGAGGCCATGCGCGATGCCTGAACTCGTCCTCCAAGCCCGCGGTCTCGCGAAGAGCTTCGCCTCGCCGGCCGGTCCCTTGCCGGTGCTGACGGACGTCTCGCTCGAGGTCTTCGCGGGCGAGTCCGTCTCGATCCGCGGTTCCTCCGGTTCGGGCAAGACGACGCTGCTCCAGCAGCTCGGCGGCCTCGATCAGCCCGATAAGGGCGAGGTGCGCATCCTTTCGCCCGACGCCGGCCTCGTCGCGCCCCGCACCTCGCTCGGCCGCGGCGTGGGCTTCGTCTTCCAGAACTACCAGCTGATGCCCGAGCTCACCGCGCTCGAGAACGTCGCGTTGGCCGCGCGCATCGCCGGCATGCCGGCGCTTTCCGCGACCGCGGCCGCCCGCGCGTTGCTCACGCAGGTCGGCCTCGGCGCCCGCCTCGAACACCTGCCGGCGAAGCTTTCCGGCGGCGAATGCCAGCGCGTCGCCATCGCCCGCGCCCTGGTCAACCGTCCTTCGGTCATCCTGGCCGACGAACCGACGGGTAATCTCGACGAACGTACGGGCGTCGAGATCATGGATCTCCTCCTCGGCGTCGTGGCCGACCGCGGCGCGGCCTTGGTCCTGGTCACGCATAGCCGCGAGTTCGCCGAACGCGCCGGCCGCCGGCTGGTCCTCTCCGGCGGCGTGCTTTCGCCCGCCTGATTTGACAATGCGGCGGGGCGGTGGTTGTCTGACGTTCTCATGAACGCCGCCCTCACGCCCGCCCAGCTCCTCGCTTCCCTTGAATGGCGCTACGCCACCAAGGCCTTCGACACCCGCAAGCTGCCGGACGCCACCTGGGCCGCGCTCGAGGAATCGCTCCGTCTGGCGCCTTCCTCTTACGGTCTCCAGCCGTGGAAGTTCATCGTGGTCAACGACCCGGCCCTCCGCGCCAAGCTCCGTCCGGTCTCGTGGAACCAGTCGCAGGTCACCGACGCCTCCCATCTCGTGGTCTTCGCCCGTCGCACTGAGGTCACCGAAGCGGACGTGAACGAGTTCTTCAACCAGATGGTCTCCGAACGCGGCGCGGATGCCACGAAGCTCGAACCCTACCGCCAGATGATGCTCGGCGGTGTGGTCAACGGCAAGGACGCCGCCGGCCAGAAGGAATGGGCGGCCCGTCAGCTCTACATCGCCCTCGGCCAGCTCATGGGCGCCGCCGCGGCGATGGCCATCGACACCTGCGCGCTCGAAGGCATCGATCCCGCGGCCTATACGGACATCCTCGGACTCCAGGGCACGGGTTACGAAGTCGTCGTCGCCTGCGCCGTCGGCTACCGCTCGGCGGAAGACAAGTATGCCGGCATGAAGAAGATTCGCTTCCCGGCCGCGCGCGTCATCAGCCGCGTCTGATCAGCTGCGGGCGGACCAGCTCACGAACTCGTCGTCGTCGGCCAGCACCTGCGGGTCGCCGTATTCCGTCGAGAGCAGGCTGCGGTAGGCTTCGTCGGCGAAACGTCGGCAATGCAGGAGCACCCGCGCCGAATGGCCAGGCGCCCGCACGAGACGTCCGAGCGCCTGGTTGACCTTGCGCATGCCGGGGCGGACATACGCCAGCGAGAAGGCGTCCTCCGCGCCGGCTTCGACGAACATCTTGCGGCGGGCTTCCTGCAGGGCGTTCACCTCCGGGAGCGCCGGGCCGATCACGACGGCGGAGCGGATGCGTCCGCCGAGCATGTCGACGCCTTCGCCGAGCGAGCCTCCGAGGATGAGGCAGAGGATGGTATAACGGTTGAGCGAGTCCTCGACGAACCGGGCGGTGCCTTCGGGGCCGAGTCCGCGTGGCTGCAGGGCGACGTCCGCCTTGGGTTCGAGGTTCTTGACTTCTTTCACCGCGGCTTCGGCGTATTTATACGAAGGGAAGAACGCGGCGACCGCGCCTTCCTGCGAGAGGCGGAGCAGCGCGGCGGCGGTCCGCGCGATGTGCGTGTCGCGGGTCTTCAGGCGCGTGTCCACCCGTCCGTCGATGGCGACGGTGTAGGCTCCCTGGCGCCACGGGGCGAGGGCGTGCACGGTCACGAGGTGGTCGGAGTCGAGGCCGCAGTCGGCGGCGAGCGAGCCGCGCGGTCCGGGCGTCGCGGTCATCAGCAAGGTATGCCCGAAGGCGCGCAGGCGTTCGCCAGTGGCCTTGGCGGCGGAAAGGCAGTCGAGGCTGAGCAGGCCGGGCTTCGGTGACCAGAGGAGCCAGCCGAGATCGGCGGCTTCGAGTCGGTCGGACCACGAAGCGGCGTTCCACACGGCCTGCTTGGCGGCGTCCGGGAGGTCGTCGGTGTTGAACGGGTGCTCGGCCGCGAGCACGGACATCCGCTCCGCGATGGCCATCGCTTCGATCCGGTCGTCGGGGGAGATCGCATCGGCCTTGGGGAGGCGATGCAGGAAGTCGGCCCACATCTGGGCGGTCTGGCACCAGGCCTCCGGCGCGCGGAAGCGGGTGAGCGTGAAGGCGAAGTCCGCCGCCGACTGTTCGTCATCGCGGATGGAAAGGCATTCCGCCGCGCGCTCGGGCAGGTTGTGGGCCTCGTCGACGACGAGCACGGTGTCGGCCATGTCCCAGCCCGGCACGGTCTCGAGGGCGGCGCGGTTGCGCGGCGAGAAGACGTAGTTGTAGTCGCAGATCACCACGTCGGCGTGCCCGAGCATCGCCTTGGTGATGTCCCAGGGCGGCACGCCGGCGAGGCGGCCGATCTCGCGGACGCGTCGGAGGTCGGCGGCTTCTTCGAGCAGGTGCTGCGGGTCGATCTTCGCGTTGGCCCAGTTGCGGCGGATCTGCTCGGGGTCGTCGGTGATGCCTTCGACCTCGTGTTCGGCGCGCGGACGCAGGAGCACCGCGCGGAGCTCGTTGCTGCGGGCGAGGCGACGTAGTTCGGTGAGCACCTGCGTCTGGCCCGTGCCCTTGCCGGTGAGGTAAAGGAGCCGACCGGCGCGGCCACCGCGGAGGAGGCCCAGGCCGTGACGTAAGGCCGCGGAGGTCTTGCCGAAACCGGTCGGCGCGACGAGCAGACGCGTCGGCGAATCGAGGCCGGCCTGGTCGAGGTCGGCGCCGCACTGCAGCCACTCCGGCCGTGGTTCCTTGAAAGGCAGGCGGTCGGGCAGATTGAGGAGACGGGCGTGGCTCGCGCGTCGGTTCTCGGCGTGCGCCGCGAGCGTCTCCGCCTGCGCGAGCAGGTCGGCCTCGGCGGAGCGGGGCAGGGCGACGGGCTGACGCGTGCCGTCGGCGGGATCGATGAAGATCAGTTCGCCCTTCACCTCGCGCGTGCCCGAGCCGAGGCGGGCGGCGTGGCAATAGGCGGCGAGCTGGAGGAAGTGGTGCGCGAAGCGTCCGATGAGGAACTCCGGTTTACGCGGTAGCTTGAGGCTGATCGTCTTGATCTCGCGGATGCTCACCTCGGTCTCCGTCTCCCTCCATTGGTCGGCGCGGCCGGTGATGGCGATCGTCCAGCCGAGGGCGCTGACCTCGCAGGCGATCGTGCGTTCGAACTGCCAGCCCTGGCCTTCGGCTTCGGCGACCTTGCGCATCGTCTCGTGCCACTGGCGGCCGGCTTCGGCGCGCCACGGGGCGCCGCCGGCGCCCGCGCCCGGTCCGGGGCGGAACGTCGCGAACTCCTGCGCGCTCAGTTCGACGCGCTTGGCCTTGAGGTCGATGCGCATCAGGGCAGGACGAAGTGCGCCTCGCCGGCGGACCAGCGTTCGAGGTCGGTGCTCAGCGCCGCGACGGTCTCTTCGTCGGTCGTCTGTGCGTCGAGGGGCTGGCCAAGGATCGCGGCCGCGTGGGCCTGACGTGCGCCGAGGCGCGTGAACCACTGCTCATGCACGCCCCAGCCGCCGTCCTTGAGGATGAGCCAGAGGCTCTTGAAGTAAGCGCAGTCGGCGCGCGGGCGCGCGGCCATGGCGTCGAAGGTCTCCAGCGCGATACGGTAGCAGACCTCGGCGGATTCGGGGGGCGGCGGATTCTTGCGTAGCATCCCCGCGAGGCGGCAGGCGCGTTCGAGCGTGCGGTGGTCGCGGGCGAGGCCCGCGCGACGCGTGAGCAGGCGGTAGTCGCGGGCGAAGCGCGTGCCGCCGTCCTTGGCTCGTTCCAGGCTGACTTCGCCTTCGTCGAAGAGATCGGGCAGCGTGGTGCCCTTGCCGCGGTGGGTGCGGATCAGGCAGCGGACGACACCCTCGGCGGGTTCGAGCAGCGTGAGCAAGGAGTGCGACTCCCCGGAGGGGTCGCGACCCAGCACCAGGCAGCGGAGGCTCGTCGCGGACATCCGGCCTATTCCTTGCTTTCCGGCTTAGGGACGACGGCGCCGAAGCTCATCAGCAGCCCGAGGGCTTCGCCGACGGTCAGCTTCGTCTCGCGGACTTCATCCGGAGAGACCTGCAGGATGACGCCGGTGGTGGGCGCGGGCGCGGCGGGGATGAAGACGTTGACGACCGGTTTGCCGATGGCCTCGCAGAAGATCGTCGGCTGCTCGTGCGTGACGAAAGCGATGGACCACATGCCCGGGCGGGGGAACTCGACCATCACCACGCGACGGAAGGTGTCCTTGTTGCGACCGCTGAGGGCGTCGACCATCTGCCGGATCGTGCCGTAGAGGGCGCCGAGTCCCGGGATGCGTTCGAGCGCGGTCGCGAACCAGCGGTGGAGGACCTTGCCGAACAGGCGTTTCGAGAGGTAGCCGACAAAGATCAGGATGAAGATCATCACCACGGCCGAGGTGACCACCACCAGCTGGCGGTAGAGGCCGAGCGTGAAGTCAGGGACGGGCAGTAAGGCGTAAGTCCAGAGCCATTTCAGGCCGATCTCGACGGCGGGCTGGATGAACTTCCCCATCAGGTCGAGCAGGATGGAAACCACGTACAGCGTCAGCCCGATCGGTAGGAGGAGGAAAAGGCCGGTCAGGAAGTTGTGGCCTAGGCGGGAGGCTAAGGTGGTTTTTTCCGACGAGTCGCTCATCGACCCAAGCAAACGCCCTCCCGGACCGGAGGCAAGGTCGGTCGGTGATTTCGGGGGTTGGAACCTCAGCCGCAGGCCTTTAAGTGGTGATATGAACACGCTCCTCCGGGTTGCCCTCGCCATCATGGCGCTCTCCGCCAACCTCAGCGCCGTGGAAGAAGCCTACCCGCGCACCTCCCCGGGCGACCTCGAGCTCAAGACCTTGCCTGCGGCCCGCTGGATGCGCACGGAGTCGTCGAAGGATTATTTCGCGGCGGACAACGGGCTGTTCATGAAGCTCTTCCGCTACATCGACTCAAACAAGATCCCGATGACCGCGCCGGTCGAGGCGGGCATCAGGCCGGGCACGATGGTCTTCTACATGGACGAAGCCTCGGCGAAGCGCGCCGATCTCGCGGAGACGCCGGCGGTGAAACTTTCGTCGGTGCCCGAGCGCCGCGTGGCCGCCATCGGCATCCGCGGCTCGTATAGCCGGGAGAATTATGAGGAAGCCCTGACCGAGCTGAAGGCCTGGCTGGGCAAGCGTACGGACGTGAAGGCCGCGGGTGAACCTTACGCGGTCTATTGGAACAGCCCGTTCGTGCCCTTCTTCCTCAAGCAGTCGGAAGTGCACATCCCCGTCGCGCCGACGAAGTGATCAGGCCCAGGCGCGCTGGCGCCAGGCGAGGCCTTCGGCGACTTCGCGGGCGAGTTCCGGTCCGCGGAAGACGAGGCCGGAGTAGACCTGTACGAGGCACGCGCCTTCGTCCATGAAGCGGCCGGCGTCCTTGGCGGACAGGATGCCGCCGCAACCGACGATCGGGATGCGTCCGTCGGCTTCCTTCGCGAGGAAGCGCACGACCTGCAGGGAACGTTCGAGGAGCGGGGCGCCGCTGAGGCCGCCGCGGCCGGGCGAGCACGCTTCGGTGCCCGCGGGGCGGGTGACGGTGGTGTTCGTGGCGATGATGCCGGCGAAGCCGCATTCGCCGACGACGCTGACGATGTCGGCCAGCTGGTTCGGATTGAGGTCCGGGGCGATCTTGAGGAGCAGGGGCACCGGGCCGCCGGCGACGGAGCGATTCTCCTGTGCGATCGTGGAGAGCAACGTCACGAGCGGGGCGCGGTCCTGGAGGGCGCGCAGGCCGGTGGTGTTCGGGCTGCTGATGTTGACGACGACGTAATCGGCGAGCGGGGCGAGCAGCTTGAAGCAGGTGAGGTAGTCTTCGTGCGCCTGCTCGTTGGCGGTGGCCTTGTTCTTCCCGATGTTGATGCCGAGCGGGCTGACGCGCTGGCCGCGACCAGGCTGCTTGCGCAGACGGTCATGGAGAGCCTGGGCGCCGTTGTTCGGAAAACCGTAGGCGTTCACCACGGCGTTGAGCTCGGGGTAACGGAACACGCGGGGCTTCTCGTTGCCGGGCTGGGCCTTGGGCGTGACGGTGCCGACTTCGACGTGGCCGAAGCCGAGGGCCGCCGCGCCGCGCCAGCCGAGGCCGTCCTTGTCGAAACCGGCGGCTAGGCCGATGTGGTTGGGGAACTTCAGGCCGAAGGCTTCGATCGGTCGGCCGCCCTTGGGGGTCAGCGAACGCTCCATCAGGGCGCGGAGGGGGGCGCAGGCTCCGAGCAGGCCCATGCCGCGCAGGCCGACCTGGTGGGCCGTCTCGGGGTCGAGCTTGTAGAGGGCCTTGGCGATCACCTTGTCATACAGGAAAGACATGCCCCGGAGTTAAGGGAGGAAAGGCCGGAAGGAAAGCGGAGAAGCCCGCCATTTGGGGCCGCCGCCGACCCCTCTTGACTCCCGCCCAGACTTGGGCAAACCACCCAGCCATGGCTGTGACTACCTCAAAGCTCCTTTGGTGCACCATCCGTTTCAAGGAGAAGGAAGGCAACTGGTGGGTGAAGGAGAACTCCGACCCGAAGCATTACGAGCCCGACGGTCTCGGCATCCTCGATCCTTACCAGTTCCCCTGGATCCTCGACATGATGGACCCTCTCCGTGAGTACGGTCTCTCCAACGAGATCCTCGAGGCGGCCTTCGTGCCGTTCCAGGCCCAGGACATCGAGAAGGACCAGACGGTCCGCCTCGTCCGCGTGGCCGAGCACATCCTCGACTCCGAAGAGCCGCTCTTCGCCCTGCCGAACGTCAAGGACGGCGATAAGGGCGCCTACGCCGACCTCCTCGAGCACATCATGCGCCTGCGCGTGAAGCTCATCAACGACACGATCAAGCTGGAGCAGAAGCTCACCGTCGAGGACGTGGATGAGCAGCTCAGCGAACTCCGCAACCAGGCCATGATCGAAGGCCGCGACATCCATCCTTTCGAAGAGATCACCGACATCCTGGAATTCGTCCCGCAAGGCCACGAAGTCCCCGGAGACGATGACGATGACGACAAGCCCGCGCGCGCCCAGGCGGCCGCCGAGGACATCGCCGACCTGCCCGACGTCGAGGAAGTCGACAAGGACATGGAGAAGAACCTCCGCTGGGACGACGAGGAAGAGCCGGCCGAAGAAGGCGCGGGCGAATCCGAAGGCGGCGAATCCGGAGGCGGCGCCAAGGGCTCCGGCAAGTCCGGTCGCCGGCGCTGAGCCGACGGCTTACTTGCCCGGGGCGTCCGTCGGCTTGTCCGCGACCTGCGGCTCGAAGAGCCACATGCGTCGCGAAGCCATGTCCACCGCGATGGGGTGGGCGCGCAGGAAATCGTCGCCGAGCAGGTTGTGCTCTTCGTCGCGGATGAATTCGACGCCCGTCAGCGGGGCGCCGCCGATGCGCAGCGACTTGATCTTGCAGACCTGCACGCGCGTAAGCGAAGTGCCTCGCACGGTGGCCACGGGCAGGAAGCCGCGGAACTCGGTCTCGCCGCGGAACTTCAACGAGCTCATGTAGGACTTCGAGGCGCCGGAATCGACGATCATGGGCACCTTGACGCCTTCGACCTCGATGTTGACGCCGCAATGGCCGCCGCGGCTGTAGATGGGGACTTCGTGGGCCGCGGAGGTGTCGGGGATCTTGCCGAGGATCATGACCTTGTTGCGCAGGTCCATGTAGAAGGGCCGCCCGAAGAGCAGGTCGGCGCCCATGAGTCCGTCGATGTCCATGCCGTCGAGCGGCATGATGGCCACGTGGAAATCGCGCCAGGTGACTTCGCCGGCCTGCAGTTTCTCGACGAGGCCGTAGGTCGATTCCTTGCGGCCGGAGTTACCCATCGAGGGCACCGAGAAGGCTTCGCTGATGCCGCAGCGCTCCGCCGCGCGCGGCGTGAGCACGGCGGTGCCTTGGCAACCGGTGTCGACGCCGAGCAGCACGTTGACGCCGTTGATCTTCACGACGAGCGTGGGGATGGCCTTGATCCGCAGGCGATAGGTCGCGACGCCGCTCTCGGGGAACTCCTCCTTGGGCTTCTTGAGGTCCTGCGCCGCGAGCGAACAGGCGAGGCAGAGGCCGAGGCTGGCGAACAGGAGGCGCAGGGGCTTCATCGGTGGGCGGCGAGGCGCGGGAAGCGCCGGGGTCACCCTAATTTGGACGGAATCCGCGGGAGGTCGACAAGGACCTGCGGATTTCTGGCTCAGGCCGCCCGCCGACGCCGCCACAGATAGGCCAAGGCGAAGCAGAGGCCACCCAGGCCGACGGCCCAGTCGCCATGCTGGACCCAGAAGGTCTCGGGCTGGCGGTCGCGCGGGATCCGGACCGGCGTGGCCAGCCGGGCGCCCCGGAAATAGATGCTGCCTTCCTCCCGGACGGGGAAGGCCCGGCCGAGGGGGTCGATGGTCCCGCTCCAGCCGGCGTTGCCGCAGCGGACCACGGGCAGGCCGGTGGCGGCTGCCATCAGGACCGAATGAGCCGCGTGCTGGTAGGCCCCGGCCTCGCGGCCATACCAGGCGTCGTTGGTTATCACGACGAGCACGTCGGCGCCGGCGAGCGCATGTTCGCGGGCGAGCTCCGGGAAGACGTCTTCATAGCACACCAACGCGCCGGCCATGAAGGTGCGGCCTTGGCGTGTGCTCAGGGGTAACAGGGTAGGGCCGGTGCCGGCCACGCAGTCGGTCTCGATCGGTACGACCTTACGCAGCGGGAGAAAGTCGGCGAAGGGCACGTATTCGCCGAAAGGCACGAGGTGCCGCTTCGCGTAGGCGGGCTTGCGCACGCCTTCGGACGTGACCACGGCGACGGCGTTGCCGTAGCCGGCTCCGCGTCGGTCGATGGCGCCGATGACGAGCGTCGTGTCGGTGACCGCGGACAAGGCCTTGAGTCGTTCGACGTAGGCTTCGCTCTCCAAGGTCAGCGGCAGGGCCGCTTCCGGCCAGAGCACGAAGTCCGCCTTGCGGCCGCCGGCGACGTCGACGGTCATCGTCTCGACGAGGCGCAGGTGCTCCTGCAGGCGCGCGCCGTCCCATTTGGCGTTGGGATCGAAGTCCGTCTGCACCACCGCGGGCGTGATGGTGACGTGCGGAAGCGTGGCCTTGGCGGCGTTGCCGGCGAGCAAGGCGAGGAAGCCGCCGGCGATGGGCAGGAGGCCGACGTAAAGTTCGGGCGTGAGCCGCCGCAGCCAGCCGGCGGGGCCGACCGGCGCGAGGCGCGCGTCTTCGCGATAGGATTCGATGAGCCGGACGATCCAGCGGGCGAAGCCGAGGTTGAAGAGCACGAGCGCGATGGAGAGGCCGATGGGGCCGACCCACGCGCAGAGGCTGAGCATCACGGGATTACCCGTCTGCGAAGCCGACAGCGGCAGCCAGCCGAAGCCGGAGAGGATCGTGGAGCGCGTCCATTCGAGCAGACCCCACGCGCCCGCGAGTCCGGCGATCGCAAGCAGACGCGCGGGCAGGCCGGCGCCGGCGCAGGCCGGGAAGATCCAGCGCAGTAGGAGCAACCAGCCGAACAGGTAGAGCGCGCAGTATGCCGTGAGCAGCACCAGGCCGATCCAGCCGAGCGGCGGGTAGACGTGACGCAGCCAGACGAGCAGGGCGATCCAGAGCACCCAGCTCAGCGCGAAACCGGCGCGACGCCATGCGCGCCAGTCCGGCTTGAACGCCGCGACCACCGCGGCGGGTACGAGCGCGATGAACGCCCAGAAGGGATGACCGAGCGGGCCGAACGAAAGGAAGAGCAGGAGAGCCGTCAGCGACGTCCCGAGCCAGGCGAGCCGGCCGGATCCCGGGCTGCTCGCGTCCGTTCCGGTCATTCCGAGAGGACTTCGACGACTTCCCAGCCCTCGTCGCGGACGAGCGCTTCGGCCTTCTTCCACTTGATATCCTGGGTCTCCGGTCCCTTACGGATGCGGACGATGGCGTTGCGGCCGATCTTCGGGGTCTGGCGGCGGAAAGGCTCCTGCTTGGCGGCGACGGCGGGCGTGGACTCGGTCGCGGCGCCCGTGCCGGGTTCGGCGGGGCCGACGGCCTTGGCTTGGCCCTGCGCGCGGCGCATGAGCGATTCAAGCGCCTCCATCGAGGTCGCGGTGCGGAAGAGGCCGGAGCACGCGTCGGTGCGCAGCTGCTGCATCAGGCGTTCGAAGGCCTTGAAGGCCTCGGCCTTGTATTCGTTGAGCGGGTCCTTCTGCGCGTAGGTGCGCAGGCCGACGCCGCGGCGCAGGTCTTCCATCTCGGTGAGATGGTTCTGCCAGTTGCGGTCGATGGCGCGCAGGAGCACGCTGCGTTCGAGGTATTGGAGGATCTCCGGCGACTCGTGCTGTTCGCGGCCGGCCTGCAGGGCGCGGACGCGGTCGGTGGCGAGCAGGAGCACCTGCGACTTCGTGCGCGCGAGGATGTCCTCGAGGTCGAAGCGCATGTGGAAGGTGGTCACATACCAGTAGACGAAGGCTTCCGCGGCGCGGCGGTCGGCGCCGCCATCCGGTTCCGGGAAGACCATCGCGAGGCGTTCGTCGATCTCTTCCTCGACGATGTCCATGATCGTCGCGCGGCTGTCCTCGGCCTTGAGCGCGCGGTTACGCAGGCCGTAGACGATCTGGCGCTGCTGGTTCAGCACGTCGTCGTACTGGAGCAGGCGCTTGCGCATGGAGTAGTTCTGGCCTTCGACGCGCTTCTGCGCGGTGCCGATGGAACGGTTGAGGAGCGGGTGCTCGAGCGGTTCGCCTTCCTTGAAGGACTTCTCGAGCAGCGAGGAGATGATGCCCGCGTTGGAGAACAGGCGCATCAGGTCGTCCTCGAGGGAGACCAGGAAGCGGGAACGGCCGGGATCGCCCTGACGCGAGCAGCGTCCGCGCAGCTGGCGGTCGACGCGGCGGGATTCGTGGCGCTCGGTCGCGAGGACGTAGAGGCCGCCGAGTTCGCGCACGCCTTCGCCCAGCTTGATGTCGGTGCCGCGGCCGGCCATGTTGGTGGCGATGGTCACCGCGCCGTGCTGGCCGGCCATCGAGATGATGTCGGCTTCGGATTCGTGGTGCTTGGCGTTGAGGATCTTGTGCGGGACCTTGGCCATCGCGAGCATGCGGCCGAGGGTCTCGGAGGCTTCGACGGAGGCGGTGCCGACGAGCACGGGCTGGCCGCGCTTGTGGGCTTCGGCGATCTCCTTGATGGAGAACTGATACTTCTCCTTGCGGGTCTTGAAGACGATGTCGTTGTCGTCGGCGCGGATGCACGGGCGGTGCGTCGGGATGGCCACGACCGTCAGGCGGTAGATGTCATGGAACTCGGAAGCTTCGGTCTCGGCGGTGCCGGTCATGCCCGCGAGCTTCTGGTACATGCGGAAGTAGTTCTGGATCGTGACCGTCGCGTAGGTCTTGTTCTCCTTCTCGAGCGCGACGCCTTCCTTGGCTTCGACGGCCTGGTGCAGGCCGTCGGACCAGCGGCGGCCTTCCATGATGCGGCCGGTGTTCTCGTCGACGATCTTCACCTTGCCCTCGTGCACGACGTATTGCTTGTCCTTCTCGTAAAGGGTGTACGCCTTGAGGAGCTGGCCGATGGCGTGGATGTCTTCGGAGACCTGCGCGTAGGCGGCCTCGGCTTCGGCGCGGAGTTCGGCCCGGCGCTCAGGCGAGAGCGACTCGTCGTTGTCGAGTTCGACGTAGCGGCTCGGGAGGTCGGGCAGCACGAACGCGTCGGGCTCGCCGGGGCGGAGGGTGTCGCGGCCGAGCTGGGTGAGGTCGGACTCGTGCTGGCGTTCGCTGACGGAGAAGTAGAGGCGTTCCTTGAGGTGGAAGCGGCGGTCCTTCTCGATCTCGGAGGCGAGGACGCCTTCGTGCTTCTCGAGGAATTTGCGCCACTTGCCGTTCTCCATCAGGCGGAGGAAGACGCGGTTGCGCGGCATGCCGTGGGCGGCGAGCCAGAGCTTGTCGAGGGCGTCGGCGGACGGCTCCTTGTCCTCGCCGAGCTTCTCGAGCTCGTCGCGGACTTCGTTCATCAGGCGGGTGACGAGGCGGATCTGCAGCTCGACCAGGCTGGAGACCGGCTGGCGGAGGCGCGGGAAGGCCGGCTCGCGTTCTTCGGCGACGGGGCCGGAGATGATCAGCGGGGTGCGGGCTTCGTCGACGAGGATGGAGTCGATTTCGTCGACGATGCAGAAATAGTGGTCGCGCTGGACCTGTTCGTCCGGCGAGAGGGCCATGCCGTTGTCGCGCAGGTAGTCGAAGCCGTACTCGGAGGCGGTGCCGTAGGTGATGTCGCAGCCGTAGGCGGCCTTGCGGTCCTCGCTGGACATCTGGTTCTGGATGCAGCCGACCGTGAGACCGAGCCAGCGATACAGGTGGCCCATCCACTCGGAGTCGCGGCGGGCGAGGTAGTCGTTGACGGTGACGAGCTGGCAGTTCCGGCCGGTCAGCGCGTTGAGGTAGAGGGGCAGGGTGGCGACGAGGGTCTTGCCTTCGCCGGTCGCCATCTCGGCGATCTTGTTCTGGTGAAGGGCGATGCCGCCGATGAGCTGGACGTCGAAATGAACCATTTCCCAGACCTGCTCGTGGTCGCAGACGATGGCCTTGGTGCCGCAAAGGCGGCGGGCGGCGTTCTTGACGACGGCGAAGGCCTCGGGGAGGAGGGCGTCGAGGGACTCGCCCTGGGCGTGACGGGCCTTGAACTCAGCCGTCTTGGCGCGGAGGGCGTCGTCGGACAGTTTCTGATACTCGATTTCGAGGGCGTTGATCCGCTTGACGAGGGGAGCGCACTTGCGGAGGAACCTCCGGTGGTGGCTGCCGGCGAAGAGCTTGAGGATGCTGAGAAACATGGGTCCGGGAGCGAGAGGTAGCAAACTCCGACCCCGCCCCCCGGGGCAAGCCTTGACTCGGGTTGTTCACATCGGGTTTTCGGCCTTGCGGCCGTCCTCCCGCCGTCAAGATGGGACGTACCCATGGCTGAAAACGTCCTTATCCTCGGCACCGGTTGCGCCGGCCTGACCGCCGCCATCTACGCCGCCCGCGCCGGCCTCGCTCCCCTCGTCCTCGAAGGCGGCCAGCCCGGCGGCCAGCTGACCACGACCTCGGAGGTCGAGAACTTCCCTGGCTTCGTCCACGGCGTCGACGGCAACGAACTCATCACGAACATGAAGGGCCAGGCCGAACGCTTCGGCGCCAAGTTCGCCTGGGATCGCATCGACTCGGTCGACTTCTCCGGACCGGTCAAGAAGCTCAAGGGCGGCGAGGCCACCTATGAGGCCAAGGCCGTCATCATCGCCACCGGCGCCTCGCCCCGCCACCTCGGCATCCCCGGCGAGATGCATTACTACGGCGGCAACGGCGTCACTACCTGCGCGACCTGTGACGGCGCCTTCTATCGCAACGTCCCCGTCGCCGTCGTCGGCGGCGGCGACTCCGCCTGCGAAGAAGCCCTCTTCCTCACCCGCTTCGCCTCGAAGGTCTACCTCGTGCACCGTCGCGACACCTTCCGCGCCTCCGACATCATGGTACAGCGCGTCAAGGCCCATGAGAAGATCGAGCTCGTCCTGAACGTCACCCCGAAGGAGATCCTCGGCGACGCCAAGGTCCACACGCTCCGCGTCGTCGAGAAGTCCGGCGCCGATCGCGACCTCGCCGTGAAGTGCGTCTTCGTGGCCATCGGTCACGTGCCCAATTCGCAGGCCTTCACGCCGGCCCTCGCGGTCGACGAAGGCGGTTACTTCATCGCCGGCCCCAACACCGTCAGCACCAACATCCCCGGCGTCTTCGTCGCCGGTGACTGCTCCGACCACGTCTATCGTCAGGCCATTACCGCCGCCGGCATGGGTTGCCGCGCCGCCATCGAAGCCGAACGCTGGCTGGCGGGGCACTGAGGCTTGCGACGGAGTCGCAAGCCCTAGGTATTGGCGGTTGGCGGTTAGCGGTTGGGAAAGACAATTTCGGGTCTCCGGTCTCGGCTGCAGGTACGGGTGCGGGCACAGGTTCGGGTCACAGTCCCGGGACCTGCACCTTTGCCTGAACACCCGAACCAGACGCCCGATGGCTGAGACCTGAAATGTCTCTCCCGCCACCCGCCACCTGAGGCCGCTACCTGCCACCCGAGAATGGATGCAGTAACCGGTCTCCGGTTTCCCTTTGAGTTTTGGATACGCCGAATTTTCAGGTCTCAGGTCCCGGCTGCAGGTTCGGGTTCGGGTCTCAGGCCTGGGACCAGTACCTGTACCCGAATGCCCGCACCCGATACCCGACGGCCGAGACCCGGGACCTGAGAATGCATCTACTCGCCACCTGCCACCCGAGAATGGATGCAGCTAGGGCAGCACGCGGTGCTGCCCCTACCTGATGCATCATACCTAACCGCCAACCGCTTACCGCTAACCGCTAAGACCTAATCCAAAAGCATCAGGGGCGCTTACGCGCCCCTGTTCACTTATTCCCCTTGTCCACGTGTCACCTTGCCCACGTGCCCCCTCGAAGTAATCGCTCCGCGATTACTTCGTCAGGATCTCCATCGCCGACTTCTTCTGCGGGATGAAGGGCAGCACGTGCTCGGTGTAAGGCACGATGACGTCGAGGAGGTAAGGTCCGTCGTGATCAAGCATCTCGCGCATGGCGTCGCGGAGGTCTTCGCGCTTCATGACCTGGCGGGCCTTGATGCCGAAGCCGTTGGCGATCTTGACGAAGTCCGGGTACAGGCCGGCCGGGTTGTCGGGAGAGCCGATATTATTGGCGTCGCCGAGGATGGTGTGGCCGCGGGAACCGGCGTAGAAGCGGTCTTCCCACTGCACGACCATGCCCAGGTGCTGGTTGTTGAGGATGAGGATCTTGGCGTTGATCTTCTCGATCTTCATGCACGCGAGTTCCTGGATGTTCATCAGGAACGAGCCGTCGCCGTCGATGTCGATGACCTGCGTCTTCGGGTTGGCGACCTTGGCGCCGATGGCGGCCGGGAGGCCGAAGCCCATCGTGCCCGCGCCGAGCGAGCTGATGAAGTGGCGAGGTTCGTTGAAGCGGTAATACTGCGGGGCCCACATCTGGTGCTGGCCGACGCCGGTGGAGATGATGGCCTTGCCCTTGGTCTCTTCGAAGAGGACTTCGATGGCTTCCTGCGGGAGGATGTGCTTCGTCTTGCGCTCGTAGCTGAACGGATACGGGTGCTCTTTCTTCCAGCCGTTGATGGTCTCATACCACTTCTTCAGGTCAGGCTTCTTGAAGCCCTTCTTGGCGAGCGTGACCATGCGGCCGAGCGCGTGCTTGATCTCGGAGTGGATCGGGTAGTCCGCGAACTTGTTCTTCTGGTGTTCCGAGCGGTCGATGTCGATGTGGACGATCGTGGCGTCAGGGGCGAACTTCTCGATCGCGCCGGTGATGCGGTCGTCGAAACGCGCGCCCATGGTGATGAGGAGGTCGCTCTTGCAGACGGCCCAGTTGCCGGCGACGGTGCCGTGCATGCCGTACCAGTAAAGGGACTGCGGATGGTCGCAGGGGAAGGCGCCGAGGCCCATCAGCGTGGACGCGACGGGGATGCCGGTGGCTTCAGCGAAGGCGCGCAGCTCCTTGTGGGCGTCGCCGGAAAGGATGCCGCCGCCGATGTAAAGCGCGGGCTGCTTGGACTTCTCGATGAGGCGCAGGACCTGCTCCAGCTCGCTGTCGGCGCACTTGGGCGGCGTCGGCAGGCCGGGGATGGAGACGTCGTCGGGGGTCTTCGGGAAGACCGGGACCCACTCGTGCTGCTGGATGTCCTTCGGGATGTCGATGACCACGGGGCCCGGACGGCCGGTCGTGGCGATCTTGAAGGCCTTGTACATGATGCTCGGCAGCTCGTTATAATCGAGGACGAGGAAGGAGTGCTTCACGATCGGCAGGGTCATGCCGTAGAAGTCGGTTTCCTGGAAAGCGGCGCGACCGATGAACTGCTGGTAGACCTGGCCGGTGATGCAGATCAGCGGGATGCTGTCCATGTGCGCGTCGGCGATCGCGGTGACGAGGTTCGTCGCGCCGGGACCGGAGGTCGCCATGCACACGCCGGGCTTGCCGGTCGAGCGAGAGTAACCGTGCGCCATGAAGGCGCCGCCCTGTTCGTGACGGGGCAGGATGGTGCGAATCTTCTTGGAGCGGGTGAGGCCCTGGTGAAGCTCCATGGAAGCGCCGCCCGGGTAAGCGAAGATCGTGTCGACACCGAGGTTCTCGAGGCAGCGGACCATGACGTCGCAACCGCGCATCTTGACGCCGGTCTTGGCCGAGACGGCCGAGGGGGCGGAGGCGGTGGACTTTTGGGCGGCGTTCTTTTTGGGCATGGTCGTAGGGGGCAGGTCGAGCCTGCAGGGAATGGGTTAGAAAAGGTGGCCGGCTTGCGGGGGCAAGTGTGAATAAGTGGCTGAAAAACAGGGGTAGGGGTTCTGAAATCCAGAGGGGTAGGGGTAGGGGCAGGGGTAGGGGTAGTAAAAGTCCGGGAATCGGGGGTCAGAAAATGGGTAAACAGGTCATTTTTGCTTAATTTTAAGCACAAATAGCCTACCCCTACCCCTACCCCTACCCCTCTTCAGAGATGCCTAATACAATTAAGCCCTGCGACCTGGATTGGGCCGTGGATGGCGCCCTGGAGGTAAGCGTGGGCGATGGTGACGGCTTCCGAGAGGTTCTTGCCCTTGGCGAGCTGAGCGGTGATGGCCGCCGAAAGGGTGCAGCCGCTGCCATGGGTGTCCACGTTCGGAGCCCGGCGCGCGGTGAAGGTCTTGGTCTCGCCGGTCGGCCAGGCGAGGCAGTCGGTCAGGTCATCGCCCTCCGCATGGCCGCCCTTGAGCAGGAACGGCACGCCATAGGCCTTGGCGAGCTCGAGCGCCTCGGCGACGCCGCCTAGCGATTTCCGTCCGAGCAGGATCGTGGCTTCGTCGAGGTTCGGCGTGACCAGCGCGGCGAGCGGGATGAGCCGCGTCTTCACGGCGGCGATGGCGTCCGGAGCGAGCAGGGTGGCGCCGCTCGATGCGACCATGACGGGGTCGATGACGGCGGGGATGCCCGAGGCCTTGATGAAGCCGGCGACGGCGAGGACGATCTCGGCGTTGAGCAGCATGCCGGTCTTGAGCGCCTTCGGATGGAAGTGCGCCGCGACCTGCGCGCACTGCTCGGTGACGAACGCCGCGGGGCTCGCCTGCACGCCCGAGACGCCGCGCGGATTCTGCGCGGTGAGGCACGTGATCGCGGTCGTGCCGAACACGCCCTGCGAAGCGAAAGTCAGCAGGTCGGCCTGGATGCCGGCGCCCGCTCCGCTGTCCGAACCGGCGATGCTGAGGGCGACGGGAAGTTCGCGGCTGGAGGCGGAGGTGTGCATTCTTCGTCAGCGGGGCGGCTTATTATATTGAGGGCTTAAGCCCAATATCGTCTTGTCGCAAGGACTTACCAGACCGATAAATCCGACTCGTCAATTCCCGGTGAGCACTTCCGAGTCCCATTCGTCCGTCCGTCCTTCCGAAGATGCCATGCTCGGACTGGAACGGCTGATCGTGGGCCGCGAGTGCAATGGTTTCGACCGTCTCTCCCCGGCCCGCAAGTCGCGCGCCTTCGCCGAACTCATCCATCACGGCCTCGCCTACGGTAAGGTCGAGGAAGTCGCCGGCCAGGATTTCCCGAACGTCTCCGTTCAGCGCATCAGCTCGCGCGGCCGTCGTCTCCGCCGCTCCTTCCGCTCGTCGGCCGGGGCGGGGAAGGGCAAGGGTGTCTCGATCTTCTGGCTCTTCGTCGCGCTGGCTGCGGCGTTGTTCGGCTGCCTGTTCCTGCTGTTCAAGGTGTCGGGCAGCTGAGCCCGGCCTCACGGTTCTCACCGAGGCGCAAAAAAGGGGCGCACCGTGCGGTGCGCCCCTTTGCTTGGTCCTGCCTCGCAGGCTTACTTCTTGGCGGCGCGCTTCTCCTCGATCGCGGCCTGGGCGGCGGCGAGGCGGGCGACCGGCACGCGGTAAGGCGAGCAGGAGACGTAGGACAGACCCACGCGGTGGCAGAACTTGACGGACTCGGGTTCGCCGCCGTGTTCGCCGCAGATGCCGAGCTTGATGTCGGGACGGGTCTTGCGGCCCTTCTCGATGGCGATCTGGACGAGCTGGCCGACGCCGGTCTGGTCGAGCGTGGCGAACGGGTTCTTCTTGAAGATCTCGTTCTCGGTGTAGGCGCCGAGGAAGTTACCCATGTCGTCGCGGCTGACGCCGAGAGCGGTCTGGGTGAGGTCGTTCGTGCCGAAGCTGAAGAACTCGGCGGTGTGCGCGATCTCGTCGGCGGTGAGGGCGCCGCGAGGCACTTCGATCATCGTGCCCACGGAGTAGGCGATCTTGCACTTCTGCTCCTTCTGGACTTCGGCGGCGACGCGGTGGATGACTTCGACCTGGAGGTCGAGCTCACGCTTGAAGCCGACGAGCGGCACCATGACTTCCGGCTTCACCTTGATGCCCTTCTTCTGGACCGCCGCGGCGGCTTCGAAGATGGCGCGGGCCTGGGTCTCGGTGATCTCCGGGTAGGCGATGCCGAGACGGCAGCCGCGGTGACCGAGCATCGGGTTGAACTCGTGCAGGGCGGCGACGCGGGCGACGACCTTCTCGGTCTTGATGCCGAGCTTCTTCGCGAGGGCGGCCTGGGACTTTTCGTCGTGCGGCACGAACTCGTGGAGGGGCGGGTCGAGGAGGCGGATCGTGGCGGGCAGGCCGTTGAGGGCCTTGAAGATGCCGGTGAAGTCCGCGCGCTGGTACGGCAGGATCTTCGCGAGGGCCTTCTTGCGGCCTTCGACGGTGTCGGCGAGGATCATCTCACGGACGGCGTCGATGCGGTCGCCTTCGAAGAACATGTGCTCGGTGCGGGTGAGGCCGATGCCCTGGGCGCCGAACGCGAGGGCCTGGGCGGTCTGCTCAGGATTGTCGGCGTTGGTGCGGACGGCGAGGCGGGTGGCCTGCGAGCACCACTTCATCAGCTGCACGTAGTTCTTGTACTTCTCGGTCTTCTGCGCGGCCTTGTCGTTGTTGAGCAGGCCGGCGACGATTTCCGAAGGAGCGGTCTTGATCTGACCGGCGTAGACCGTGCCAGCGGTGCCGTCGATGGAGAGGTAGTCGCCTTCCTTGAAGGTGTGACCGGCGATGGTCGTCGTCTTCTTGTCGTAGTCGATCTGGACGGCGGCGGCGCCGCAGACGCAGACCTTGCCCATCTGGCGGGCGACGAGCGCAGCGTGCGAAGAAACACCACCGCGGGCGGTGAGGATGCCTTCGGCGGCGATCATGCCACGGAGATCTTCCGGGGAGGTCTCGACGCGGACGAGGAGGACCTTCTCGCCCTTCTCGGCGGCGATGACGGCGCGATCGGCGTTGAAGTAGATCTTGCCGGTGGCGGCGCCGGGGCCGGCCGGGAGACCGGTGGCGATGGCCTTGGCCTTCTTCACTTCGGCGAGGTCGAAGATCGGGGCGAGCAGCTGTTCGAGCTGGTCGGCCGGGTTGCGCAGGATGGCGGTTTCCCAGTCGATGAGCTTCTCCTTCACCATGTCGGCGGCGAACTTCAGCGCGGCGGCGGCGGTGCGCTTGCCGTTACGCGTCTGGAGCATGTAGAGCTTACCTTCCTGGACGGTGAACTCGATGTCCTGGACGTCCTTGAAGTGCTTCTCGAGGGTCTGGCGGACCTTCATGAGCTGGGCGAAGCTCTCGGGCATCACGGCCTTGAGCTTGCTGACCGGCTCCGGGGTGCGGACGCCGGCGACGACGTCTTCGCCCTGGGCGTTGATGAGGAATTCGCCGTAGAACTCGTCCACGCCGTTGGCGGGGTTACGGGTGAAGGCGACGCCGGAACCGGACTTGTCGCCGGTGTTGCCGAACACCATGGCCTGCACGTTGACGGCGGTGCCCCACTCGGCGGGGATGTTGTACTTGCGGCGATAGACGATCGCGCGGTCGTTCATCCAGGAGGAGAAGACGGCGCCGGCGGCGCCACGCAGCTGATCCCACGGGCTGTGCGGGAAGACCTTGCCGGTGCGTTCCTTGACGAGGGCCTTGAAGCGCTTGACGAGCTCCTTCTGGTCGTCGGCGGTGAGGGCGGAGTCTTCGATGTCGCCCTTGTACTTCTTGTGCTTGAATTCTTCGATGACGGTCTCGAACGGCTCATGGTCTTCGCCTTCGCGCTTCTGCACGCCGAGGACGACGTCGCCGTACATCTGGATGAAGCGGCGGTAGCAATCCCAGGCGAAGCGGGCGTTGTTGGTGGCCTTCTCGAGGGCGACGACGGATTCGTCGTTGAGGCCGAGGTTGAGGATGGTGTCCATCATGCCCGGCATCGAGTCGCGGGCGCCCGAGCGGACGGCGACGAGGAGCGGCATGCCGGAGGTGGCGCCGAACTTGGTGCCCATGATCTTCTCCATGTTGTGCACGCCGGCTTCCATCTGGGCCTGGAGGTTGGCCGGGTAGGTGCGCTTGTTGGCGTAGTAGTAGGTGCAGACTTCGGTCGTGACGGTGAAGCCGGGAGGCACCGGGAGACCGATGCGGGTCATTTCGGCGAGGTTCGCGCCTTTGCCGCCGAGCAGGGCCTTCATGGAGCCGTTGCCGTCAGCCTTGCCGTCGCCCCAGGTGTAGACGACCTTGGAGGACTTAGCGGATTTGGAGGTATTCTTGGTGTTTTTAGCCATGGGAAAGAGGAGGGGTCGGGTGAAAACGTGAAGGGCAAAAGAAGGGGAATGGGGGGAGGGGTGTCAATGTCGGACGGACCCCCGCCCCGGCGGTTAGCGGTTGGCGGTTAGCGGTTGGGGAATTTCAGGTGCCAAGGGGTAGGGCGGGCTCTCCGAGCCCGCCGGGG
>Ga0208723_1000033_pt1 | contig 56713 bp, 53 predicted proteins | sample LakMenEpi31Aug12_FD_150750 | JGI IMG/M metagenome (GOLD analysis project Ga0208723, IMG submission 150750) | Freshwater microbial communities from Lake Mendota, WI - 31AUG2012 deep hole epilimnion (SPAdes) | ecosystem: Environmental > Aquatic > Freshwater > Lake > Epilimnion/Euphotic zone ...
TCTCTTTGATGTGCAAGTGAAGCGCATCCACGAGTACAAGCGTCAACATCTGAACGCTCTGCAGGTGGTTGGACAATATCTGCGTATCCGATCGGGCGACACCTCTGAGCTTGTGCCCCGCACGGTGATCTTTGGAGGCAAAGCTGCTCCAGGGTATGCGATGGCAAAGTTAATGATACGATTCATCAATGGAATTGCCTCAGTGGTTAACGAAGATCCCCTTTGCCGTGGCCTGCTGCAGGTCGTTTTCCTAGCCGATTATAATGTTAAACTCGGTGAAAAGGTGTATCCAGCTGCCGACCTGTCTGAACAGATTTCAACGGCAGGGCTGGAGGCATCAGGTACTGGCAATATGAAATTCACCATGAATGGTGCTCTTACCATTGGCACTCTTGACGGAGCCAATGTGGAGATCCGCGAGCAAGTGGGTGCTGAGAACTTCTTCCTTTTTGGCAATACAACGAAGCAGATCAAGCAACTGGCTTCCAACTATCAGCCTTGGAATCTTCTTGCAACCGTTCCCTGGTTGAGCGAGGCACTGGATCTGATTGAGCAGGGTCATTTCAGTGATGGCGATCGGGACCTCTTTAAGCCCTTGGTGGAAAATCTCGTCGGACGAGATCCCTTCTTTGTGCTCGCTGATCTTGCCGATTATGTGCGCGCCCAGGATGAAGTTGGTGCTCTCTGGAGGGATCCGTCTCGTTGGCACACCACCTCCGTTCTCAATAGTGCCAGAAGTGGCTTTTTCTCGTCCGATCGAGCCATTCAAGAATATGCCGAACGCATTTGGAACGTACAGCCCCTCAAAGTTGAGGTGGCAGCAGGCTCCAAGGTCATTTCCTAAAGCCCAGTGGCTTCTCTGCACTGACGGGCAATCAGGCCCTCTTCATCGGCTGGCACCACCACAAGCTCAATTGCCCCAAGCCAAGTGAGGGCATCTGCCAGCTCTTCCCTAAGGGCCTGATCATGTTCACCGATGCCTCCAGTTAGGGCAATCACGTCGACTCCACCCAAGGTGGCTGCCATGGCGCCGATCCCTTGAATCAGGGCATGACGAAAGACAGCAATGGCAAGCTGAGCGTCTGGATGTCCGCTGCTTGCTGCCTCTCTCAGATCCTTCATGCTGGAACTCAACCCTGCTGTGAGCCCAAGGAGTCCACTGGAGTGGTTCAGGTCATGGTCGAGCTGTTCCTTGCTGATCCCTTGCCGAAGTTGGTGAAGCAATAGACCTGGATCGATGGAGCCGCTACGGGTTGCCATCACCAACCCTTCCAAGGGCGTGAATCCCATTGTCGTGGCAATGCTTTGCCCATCCGCGATCGCACACAGCGAGCAGCCGGCTCCCAAGTGACAGCTGATTAGGCGCGGTGCTGTTACTGTCTCGCTCACGTGCTGGTGGTTGAGCCCGTGGAAGCCGTAGCGTCGCAACCCCTCATTCCTCCAGGAGGCAGGGATGGCGTATGTGAATGCTTCCGGTGAAAGGGTGTGGTGGAAGGCCGTGTCGAAGCAGGCCCAATGTGCTAACTCAGGGCGCCAGGAACGTACGGCTTCGATCACCTCCAGGGCAGGCCCGTTGTGCAGGGGGGCCAGGGGGGTGAGCTCCTTTATGCGGCCCATAACCTCTTCCTGAAGCCGGGTCGGTGCCGTGAAGCTGGTGCCCCCATGCACCACCCGGTGGCCCACAAGATCAACGGCATTCTCCCAGGGGCCAATGGCAGGGAGAAGCCATTCATCAACCACTGTTCTTGCGGTGCCGGAAGCCAAGTTGGTTTGCCCGCTCCAGAGGGGAATCCCATTAGCTGGGATCAGCCTGGCCTTGAGGCTCGAGCTGCCTGCATTAAGCACGAGCACTAGCTTGCCGACCATGGAGGGGGCTTGGCTCATGCCTGCTGGGCGCTTGGGGTAGACCAGCGCCAGTCCGTAATCGCTGGCGCATCCATGCCGTGTTCATGGGCATAGGCCTTATTTTCCAGGATGGCCTCCTTCATCCGCTCCTTGAGGTGGGCCGCACGGGAGCCGAGATGGGGCACTCGATCAATCACATCAATTACAAGATTAAAGCGATCGATCTGGTTGTTCATCGCTAGTTCCAATGGAGTGTTGATGTTGCCCTTCTCCTTGTAGCCACGTACGTGGAAGTTCACGTGGTTGGTGCGTCGATACACCAGGCGGTGAATTAACCAGGGATAGCCGTGAAAGTTAAAGATAACGGGACGGTCTGTAGTGAAAAGACTATCGAAATCACGATTACTCAATCCATGAGGATGTTCGCCAGGATCCGTGAGGGCAAATAGTTTAACTACGTTGATCAACCTGACCTTGAGATCAGGGATCTCATGTCGCAGGATTTCAACTGCTGCAAGGGTCTCTTTGGTGGGGATGTCACCCGCGCATGCCATCACCACATCGGGTTCATCCATCTCAATGCCGTTGTCGTCGTTGCTCGCCCAGCCCCAGAGGCCAATTCCCTTTTCCACATGACGGCGTGCCTGGTCCAAAGTTAGGTATTGGAGATGGCTCTGCTTGTCGGAAACGATGATGTTGCACACATTGGTCTCCACCAGCGCTTCCTCAGCCACTGCCAGTAGAGAGTTGGCGTCAGCAGGCATGTAGACGCGCACCACCTCTCCACTCTTGTTGCCCGCCAGATCAATAAACCCAGGATCCTGGTGCGTGAATCCATTGTGGTCTTGCCGCCAGACGGTGGAACTGATCAAGCAGTTCCAGGGGCCGATCGGTGCGCGCCAAGGAGCGTGGTGGATGCAGGACTCCAACCACTTTGCATGTTGGTTGAACATCGAGGCGATGACATGGGCGAAAGCTTCGTAGGTGTGAAAGAAGCCATAGCGACCCGTGAGCAGATAACCCTCCATCATTCCCACCAATGTGTGTTCACTGAGCATCTCCACCACGCGACCATCTCGGGCCAATTCGCTGCCATTGCAGTCTTCTGGGAGAAACTCTTCCATCCAGAGCTTTTTCGTATGCTCGTAGATGGCTTGCAGACGGTTGGAGTGGGTTTCATCGGGGCCGAACACCCTTACCGCATTCGGGTTGCGGGCGATGGCATCGCGCAGCAGCTCTCCAAGTGGGTAAGTGTTCTCCGCTTCCGTGGTTCCCGGTCTTTCCACTGCCACTTCATAATCCTCCAAGGGGGGAAGGTGCAGAGGCCGCCTCAGTATTCCTCCGTTTGCGTGCGGGTTAGATCCCATCCGATGTGTTCCGGTTGGGGAGAGATCACGCAATTCCTGCACAAGGGAGCCATCAGCGTCAAATAGCTCCCAAGGTCGATAGCTCTTGAGCCAGTCCTCTAGTTGGCGTAGCTGTTCTGGGTCTTTCTTCGGAGAGGTGAGGGGCACTTGGTGAGCCCTCCAAAAATTCTCAACCTTCTTCTCTCCAACAGCCTTGGGACCTGTCCAGCCCTTAGGAGATCTCAAAATGATCATTGGCCAGTGGGGTCGCTCTGCGACCCCACTCGATCGTGCTTCGGCGCGAATGCTGAGGATTCGACCTATGGCTTCGTCCATAGCCGCCGCCATTGATCGGTGCATGGGCATAGGATCACTACCCTCGACGAAGATTGGCTCCCAGCCATAGCCGCGCATTAGCTGGGCGAGTTCATCGTGGGGGATGCGAGCAAGGAGTGTGGGGTTGGCAATTTTGTAGCCGTTGAGATGAAGAACGGGCAGCACGGCCCCATCAATGATGGGGTTGAGGAACTTGTTAATGTGCCAAGACGTTGCCAATGGCCCTGTTTCGGCCTCCCCATCCCCCACACAGGCCAGGGCGATGAGATTGGGGTTGTCGAAGGCCGCGCCGCAAGCATGGGAAAGCACATAACCAAGCTCACCTCCTTCGTGGATGGAGCCAGGCGTTTCAGGCGTGCAGTGGGATCCGATATGGCCAGGAAAGGAGAATTGTTTCATGAACCTCCTCATGCCATCGGTGTCCTGCGATTTGTCGGGATAGATCTCGCTGTAGGAGCCATCGAGGTAGGTCGGGGCCAGCACCCCAGGCGCACCATGTCCGGGCCCCGAGAGGTAGATCATGTCAAGGTGATGCCGGCGGATCAACCGGTTGGCGTGGGCCCAGATGAAAGCCTGACCTGGACTGGATCCCCAGTGTCCTAGAAGTCGATTCTTAATGTGTGCTACCTGCAGCGGTTCGCGCAGCAGGGGATTGTCCTGGAGGTAAATCATCCCTACTGCCAGGTAATTGGCAGCGCGCCACCAGGCGTCGATGAGGGCGAGCTCATGCTCCAGCTCCTCAGGTGATTGTGTGGGCATCCCCTCCTTCTCGAGGGTGGATAGCTCTGGAGTGAGGGGCATGGCCGTGGAGGGATTTTCCAGACCTCTTTTTAGTTGGATTAGGCCAGTTCAGAGATAAAGGATAGATTAAATGTCCTTACCTAACCCTTTCATCTGATGGATGTTCAGCTGGGTGTCGGATGCGTTGATAACCCGGCCTTAACGGAACTGCCCCTGCAAGCTTTTAAGTTTAATTACCTATGTGGTCCCACCGCCTGCCATGACATCTGCCATGTCAAAAGCCTGCTCCCAGGGTTTTAGAAAGCTTCTGATCGGTTCCACTGCAGTCGGATCGGCATTCACACTCTTTGGTTGTGGTGGCACGACCACCTTCAGTGGTGCAGGAGCCTCCTTCCCCGCACCTATCTACCAACGCTGGTTCCAGGATCTCTCGAGCAAGGGGCTGCGCGTGAACTACCAGTCTGTTGGCTCCGGAGCTGGAGTACGCCAGTTCATTTCCCGGACGGTGGATTTTGCTGCAAGCGATGTGCCTATGAAGCCTGAGGAACTCGCCAAGGTGCCCCAAGGGGTGGTGCAGATCCCCATGACAGCAGGAGCCATTGCTGTGGCCTACAACAACCCAGGCTGTGATCTGAAGCTCAGTCAGAACCAGTTGGTGGGTATTTTTCAAGGCAAGATCACAAACTATGGCCAGCTGGGTTGTGCAGCCAAGCCCATCAAAGTGGTCGTGCGTGCTGATGGATCAGGCACCACGGCTAACTTCACCGCCCATCTTGCCGCCATCGATCCCACATGGAAGCAGCAGATCGGATCAGCCAAAAGCGTGAAGTGGCCTGTCGGCGTCGCGGCCAAGGGGAATGAGGGTGTGGCGGCCCAGCTCAAACAGGTAGAGGGAGGTTTGGGCTATGTGGAAGCTGCATTTGTTAAGCCCCCCCTCCAGGCTGCCGCCCTCACGAATGCCTCTGGCAAGATTGTGAAACCCACCGCTGAAAGTGAAAAGGAGGCTTTGGCTTCGATTGATCTGGGCTCTGATCTGGTTGGCAGCAACCCAAATCCTTCAGCTGGCTATCCAATCGTGACGTTCAGCTGGATCATGCTTTACAAGACCGGTAATGGGCCAAATGTCGAGGCCCTTAAAAAAGTTTTTGAGCACACGTTATCCGACCCTGCCCAGGCCATTGCTGTTGATCTTGGTTTCATCCCTCTTCCAACCTCGGTGTTGGAGCAAGGTAGGGCGGCTTTGAGCACGATTCAGCCTTGATTCAACCAGCTTTCCTTCTTTCACTCTTTTTTCTACACTTGGTATCGTCCCATGCATCCTCAGCCCAATATTGCCCTGGAAACCATCCGATCTCTATCCAATGGTCGCACGCTTGAAACCTATGCTCCTGGGGATGTGATTTTCCAAGCGGGTGATCCTGGCGACCATCTCTACGCCATCATCGATGGATCCGTGAGAATGGAGTGGGGCGAGGGGATTTATGAATTGCTAGCTCCCGGCCATTGCTTTGGCTTTGATGTGATGGTTGATCCACGCCGCCTGCGCTATTGCAGTGCCGTGGCGCTAACCTCTGTTCAACTATTGCCCATGAATCGGGAACACTTCCTGTTGGCGATTCAGGAGTTTCCGATGTTTGCGCTGGAGAGCCTCCAAGCCTTGGATGAGCGCTTAAGGCGGGTGAAGGCCAGCGACTCCTAAGTTGGTTGAATCCGATAAGGCTGGAACCAAATCACATTTCACTCCTAGCCTTTTCAGAGAAGCCAACAGCTCCCGCCCCTGCCCCTGATGAAGCGCTCGGGTGCGTTGGGGTCCTAGGCGATAATCCAGCAGGTAAGCCACCGATCTGGGAGGTTGGTTTAGGTGACGTGCCAGAAGCATCTGGGCTTCAAACCGATCGGCCCCAACCCCCATCCCCGCCAATTCCAGGCACCAGTTCGGTGGTCCCGTTCGGCCTGATTCCACCCTCCGCTGACCCGGCAGTGCCCACATTACAAGGAGCGCTTCTCCCGGCTGAAGGACCCGATCCAGGCCGGGCAACATCAGGCCTTTCGTCTGTCCGTTGGGGATCAGTGTGACTGGCATCACCCCAAAGCCTTCAGAGATCTGTCCCAGGCTCTTCCCGGCCAGTGTGTCACCGGATTCCACCCTGTAATCGGTCAACAGCAGATTGGTGTCGGCCACCCGCAAAACCTCCCGCACACGCTCGCCGAATGCTGTGGCCACCACTGCTTCAGCCGTCAGTTCCAGCGGATTGATCACCTCCATTGCGTGTGGATGACAAGCGCAGGTAAGGATGCACACATGCCAATGGCGGGTTCTGGCTAAATCAGGAGAAAGAGCGCTGCAGCCATGTCTGTTCAGCGTGGTGGGTGAACCTGTCGAGGCTCCCGTGGTGGTGAAATTTCAGCTGAATAACTTTTTCACCCAACTGGGACAGGTTGTTGTGGTGAGTGGCGATGTGCCTGAGCTTGGTTTATGGGACCTGCGTCAAGCCCCCCGTTTGGAATACGTGAATGCCGACACTTGGTTCAATGAAATTCCCTTTTCCCTCTCTGCGGGCCAGCCGGTTTGCTATCGCTTTGTCGTGATCTCGGAGAGTGCAGAGGATCCCCATAACGGGGCTTGTTATGAAAATCTCCTCCCCCGACATTTTCAACTGCCGGTGAGTGGCCGCGTCAAGCTGGAGCACGATTGGCAATCGTTTTGACTGAGCCTCAACCAACCATCCCTTCCCCCTTGTTGTCATGACCCTTCTTCATCTCAACCCGTCCGATGTGGTGCTGGTGCGCCATGGCGAAACCACATGGAGCCTATCCGGACAGCACACCGGACTTACCGATATTCCCCTCACAGCAAGGGGGGAGAATCAGGCCAAGGTTTTGGCCCCCCTGCTGTCTACTCAGCGCTTTTCCCGTGTGCTGGTCAGCCCCCTCCAGCGGGCCAGGCGAACCTGTGAGCTGGCTGGCCTTGGGGACCAAGCGGAGGTTGATCCCGACTTAGTGGAATGGAATTATGGCGCCTACGAGGGGCTTACAACGGAACAGATTCGCCACTCCAATCCCGACTGGCAGGTGTTTGCAAATGGCTGCCCCGAGGGGGAAACACCCCAACAGGTGGGAGTGCGGGTGGATCGCGTCCTTGCCCGGCTTCGGCAGGCTGTTGTTCCCGATGGACCCACCATCCTCTTCGCCCACGGCCATCTATTGCGGGTCGTCGCTGCCCGCTGGCTGGAGCTGCCGCCTGGCGAGGGCGGTCGGTTCCTGTTGGACACCGCTACATTGAATGTACTGAGCCACTATCGGGGCGTTGCGGCCCTCGGGTGTTGGAATGCCCAAGTGGTGTGAGGATTGATTACTTCGGGATGTCCTGACTGAGCAGGGCAATCGATGCCTCAATCTCCTCCAGTCGCTCAGGAGGAACGGAGAGGGCGCAACTCAGATCAGTTAACAGGTTGACTTCCTCCTGGGTGGCAATCCGATCCGCATGCACCAGGCGAACGGCGAGGGCAAAGGCCTTTTCCTGCTGTTCAGGGCTCAGTATTGCCGCCGCTTCCTCAACTAGGGCTTGGCGCCTGTCACGCAGGGCGAGAAGCAACCCAGACACCATGGTGCCAAAAACGACAGGATCCATTTCGTTGTATGGGGAGCGCCCCCGAAGCATTTTCATGATGAGATCCGCTTCTTCAGGCTGCAGCCTGTGATCTGCGCAGACGGCAGCCAGGGGAATCACGGCAAAGGCTTCGGCTGGCGTCATCCTTTCGTTGGCAACGGTTCCACCTTGGGCTTCTTGCGTTAGGAGAGGGTTAAGGACCGCATGGTGCTTTCCCGCTTAGTGTGTCCATAGGGTTCATCTGCATCAACGATGGCTCCAACGCTCGATGAATCGGTGGTTCCCCTTAACACAGGCTTTGAACCCCCTCTCACAAGCGGAGAGTTTGCCTTGGACCTTATCCGAGGTCAGACCCGCCGCCTGGGCAACCTGCAGGCTGAGGTGCTCGCTGACCGCGACCTAGAGCCTTTGCATCAGCTCAGGGTGAGCCTCAGGCGTCTGCGCACGGCCATGGGGCAGTTCGCCCCTGCTCTGGATTTTCCTGACGGCGTGAGCGTGCGGCGAATTGCTGTTGTCGCCCGGCGAACAGGTCTCTGTCGTGATCTGGATGTGCTGCACGGCCGCCTGCGTGACCAGTTTTTGCCACGACTTCCTGAGGGCGAACAGGACAGCCTGGAGGGCGCCATGAAACGTCTTGGGCAGGATCGGGCCCAGGCCTTCAGCACGCTTCAAGAAGCCCTCCACAGCTCCCGTTATCTCAAGTTGCTTGCCAGGCTGCACAAGTGGCAGCACAAGCCCCGATTCACTGCTCTCGGCCGTTTGCCCCTGATGCCCTGGCTGCCAGACTGGCAAGCTCCCTTCACTGCTGGTCTCTTTCTCGGCCCGGGATGGTTTGAGGCGGACCCGTTAGCGGAGACCCTCCATGCACTCCGTAAGCGAATCAAGCAGGCGCGCTACTCCTTAGAGCACTTCGACCAGTGGTGTGAGCCAGCCTTAAGGGGTTGGATTCAAGATCTCAGAGCAGCCCAGGATCACCTCGGTGATCTGCACGATTTGCAGATTCTGCATCGGAACTTCATCCTTGGAGACAGCCTGAAGAAATCCCTGAAACTGCCTGTTTTTCAGGCGGAGTTAGAGGCCCAGCAGCAGCTTTGTTGGATCCAATGGCGTGAGCTGGCGGAGCGGATCTACGCCGAGAGCCATCGCCATATGGTGCAACGCCAGTTGCAGCAATTGGGCCAAGGGGGATAGGGCCGGTTGGGTCGCTTAGGACCCCTGTGCTCCCAGAAGCGGCCCCCCTTTGGATCGGCGGATGGCCACGATGCCAGCTCGGGGCGGCCGATCCGGCACCCCTGATGGCCAGTTCGAACCCAGAGGAACGGTTCGTAATTGCTCGAAGCCCACTCCCTTTCGGTCCACCAGCTGGTGGGCTTGGATCTCCTGGGCGCCCTTGCGGCGTGTGCCGTTCACCTCCCCAGGATGTTGCACCGCGAGAAACAGAGTGGCTTCCCCTTGCCCCTTGACGGGTTGGTCGAAGCAGATCCCGCAGAGTTCACACTCCATCGGCCCCATCGCGAATGGCAGGGCTTGGCCTCTGGCTAGACCGGAAGCCGGAAACAGCCAGCAGCTGTTGTTGCCAAACACATCACTCGAGCTGGAGGCGCTGGAACGGTCGGTGAGCATCCAGAGATTGCCGGCGCGATCGAAGGCCAGGTTGTCGGGGTTGGCGAAGCCCATGCCCCCCTGCCAGGGGAGGCCGCCGGTGGCCACCATCCACCATCGAAAGCCCCTGCGCCCATCTTCCTTCTGATCTTCCTCCAGGCGCATCACCCACCCGTGGGGCCAGGCGGCCTCTCCAGAGGGACCGCGAAAGATGGCCGGGTCGGCGCTTCCTTCAGGATCGCGACCGGCGGCGGTATAGGCGATCAGAAGCGCCCCACTCTTCGGATCCAGTTCCGTGTCTTCCGGCCGGGCGGCGGCTGTGGCGCCGATGGCGTTCGCTGCCAGGTGGGCGTCGATCAAGATCGCCCCCATCTGTTCTTCCCCCGTGCCGGGGTAAAGATCTGCCAGGGTGCGGTAGCGGCTTCGGTAGCGGTTCACCGCCGCGTCATCGACCAGGGCTTCTGCACCAGCCCGGCTCCGATCGCTGTGGGGCACCAGTGTGGGTTGGGTGATGCCGAATTTTTCGAGATGGCTGGGCAGGGGTGGATCCACCGGGGTGTTGGGATCCAGGGCCATCCAACGCCCCTGCCCCCTTCCATCGGCTCCAGGGGGGTCAAAGCGGGCGACCTCCAACCGACCCCGTTCCAGCAATCTGGAGTTGGACGGATCGGCAGGATCCCTCACGATCTCCTCGCTCACGAAACGGTAAAGGTGGCCGCCGTGGCGATCGCAACCGGAATACACCTGGAGCTGTAAGCCAGGCACGGCCCGAATCGCCACGGCTTCATGGCGGAACCGTCCCAGCCAGCTGTGCTTCACTGCAGGCTGCCGCGGCTTTTCTGGGTCGACCTCCACGATCCAGCCGTATTTATTGCCCGCCAGGCGAAAGGGATTGCCGAGCCCGGACAGGCGATCCCCATCACAGCGGAAGGGTCGCTCAGATGGGGGAGGAGACGATCCATCCGCATAGACGCGCTCCACCACCTGATCCTGAAAATTTTCCTCCGCTGAGAGCATGGTGCCCCAGGGGGTTTGCCCTCCGGCACAGTTAGCAAAGGTGCCGATCACCCGATCCCCCAGGCCATCGTCGTAGCCCATTCGTTGCCGCTGTCGAAACACGGCCGCTGCCGGGCCGCTGAAAAGCAGACGTTGCTGGGGATTCGCCAGCCCGTTCAGGCCCGTGATTCTTCTGTCATCTGGACCTGGGTGGCGCTGCCAGCGACCGTTCTGATCTCGCTTGATGGTGGCCAGCCCAATCCCGAGGTCCTCCATGGCTGCTCTTGCCACGTCCACAACCATCGCCAGCAATGGATGGTCTTGGGGAAGGCTGGAGGCGTCGATGCGTCCCTCCTGAGGGGCCAGGGCCTGGATCAGATCCTCCACCGGCGGAGGAGTTTCCAATACCTCCGCCAGAGCCTGCCGCCAAGGGAGAAAACTGATGTACTCGAAATTGATGCTCAGAAGGGCCGTGCCATCGGCCTGGGGGAAGAAAGCCAGAAAATCGTTGTTGGAGCCGAAACGTCCATCGGCCAATGGATCCCCCCACACGGCGAGAACGTCGGTTTGAAAGCCATCGGGCACCGTGAGCCGATCGTGCAGAGTGATTCTGGAGAGCTCTTGACGCTGCTGGCTCCCATCCATGCCATCCGATGGCAGGGGCAGGGGCATCCGAATCCTGGGGATGGGGCCAGGAAGATCGTTGGTTGGTGCTTCAGGCCTGGAGAGAAGTGGCGGTGCCAGCACTCCCGTTCCGCCCAATCCGAGGAGCTGCAGTAGAAGTGTGCGTCGGTTCACCCGAAGGGATGGAGACTTTCATAACTGTAAACAGAGGAGGATGGCGTCTTAATGGTCGCTTAACCCCTTGATGATGCAACCCTATCGTATGGCGAATAAACTAATATCAATTCAGTATCAAAGAAATGATCAAGTCGCTGCTTGTTGTTTTTTCTGCCCTTGCTATTGGTGGAGCTCCAGCCCTTGCCCAGGCCACATTTGTCAATGGATTGACCCTTCCTGGCAATGCCCTTGACCTCTCCAATGATCTCACCTCTGATCGGGGGAGAGTGGGGTATTTTTCAGACCTCTATTTTGATCCCAATCGCAACGAATGGTGGGCTCTCTCCGACAGAGGCCCAGGTGGTGGTGTCCTCAACTATCAAACCCGTTTGCAGCGCTTCACTCTGGATGTGGATCCCTCATCCGGTGCCATCTCGAACTTTGTTATCCAGGACACCATCAAGTTCCAAGATGGATTGGGGCAGCCCTTCAATGGTTTGAATCCCCTGCTCCTCAACGGTAATAAGTCTGTTTTAGGCAACTCATTTGATCCCGAAGGATTTGTGATTCATCCTTCGACAGGACATTTTCTCGTTTCCGATGAATACGGACCCTCCCTAATAGAGTTTGATCGCGATGGCAAACTGATCCGTCGTTTTGAAACTCCAGCCTATCTTGTGCCCCGGACCAGCTCGGGAACGGATTATGTAGCCACCCGTGACGAGAATCCCATCGGTGGTCGTCAGGACAATCGTGGTTTTGAGGGCCTGGCCATCACTCCGGATGGGTCAAAGGCCTATGCGGTGTTCCAGGATCCTTTGTTCAACGATGTGGGGACAAGAGATGGCCGCAACAGCCGAAACGTTCGCATTGTTGAATTCGACTACGCCACGGGCCAGTCCACGGGCCAGTATGTCTACCAACTGGAACTCCAGTCTGCGGTGAGGGCTCGCATCGAGGCCGACGGTGGAACTGCCACAGCCACCGATCCACGCCAGGGGAGGAACATTGGCCTCTCCGCCATCGTTGCCCTCGGGTCAGATGGGGATGGCCATCAGCGCTTCCTGGTCCTTGAGCGCGATAACCGGGGCATCGGTGTGGATGACCCTGCTGGAGCCAACGTCATCGGCAGCAAGCGCGTCTATGAGATCAGCCTGAAGGACGCCACCAAACTCATCGGCGCTGCCGCAGAGATCCAGTTGGGTGCCAATTCCCTACCCACGGGGGTGTTGCCTGTTCCGAAAAATGAGTCCACCCCCCTGATCGATCTAGCGGCTGACACGGTCCTGCCCAATGGGAAACGAGCGGAAAAGTGGGAGGGACTCACCATCGGCCCGGTCCTGGATGACCTCAGCTACCTCATCCTGGTCGGTACAGATAACGATTATTCCGTGACCCAGTCTGGGTCGGGCCAGCAGTTTGATGTCTACGTGGACTTCACTGGCCTGAGCCTTCAGCGGGATATTGGTAGCCCCAATCTCCTCAATGGGGTTGACCAGGGGCCCGTGCCGAATGGTTACGAGCTGATTCCTGGTGTGTTGCATGCCTATAAGTACAACGACAACAACTATCAGGCCCCCGTTCCTGGCCCCCTGCCAGTCCTCGGAGCGGCAGGAGTTTGGGGATGGAGCCGGCAGCTTCGTCGACGGATTCGCCAGACCCGGACGAATGAGATCCAGGGTTGAGGATCAGAAGAACACCTTCAGCCCCGCTTCAATTCCGTTCTGGCGCAGGCTGAACCCCGTTTCCCGATCCGCGCCGTTGCTGTAGGCGATTCCCATCAAGCGCCAGGACAGATCCAGCTGGGTGTTCGCCCCCAGGGCAATGCCCAATCCCACCTGGGCATTGCCACTGAGGTCCTCTTCCCCTGACAGCCCAAACACGCCGATATCCCCCCGGGCAAAGAGCTTCAGCCCAGGGGTGATAAATACTGAAGCCTGCGTACCCACCAAGGCCTGGGCCCATGTGCGTTCCCAGCTTCCCTGCTTCTGAAGCCGGAGACCTAGGGGGCCCCTCCCCTCAAGAGTGGCCACCAGATCGAGCTGGTTGCGTAGCACTCTCACCCCGGCATAGGGAATCACCGTGAGATCCCCGGGCCTGCCGATGGCCTGTTCCATTGCCCCAAATCGGTAGCGGAAGGCAAAGTCGTAGATGCCCTGGATGGATGTCTGCTCCACTCTCCCCGTCAGTAGCCCCCGTTGTCCTGTGCGGGCAATCTCATCTCCCACCTGGGCGTAATACAGGTCGGTCATCACACCAAATCGGCCTTTTTCTAGGCTGGCCCTGGCAGAACCCACCGTTTCGATCATGGGAATCAGTTCTGCCAGAGAGGTGTCCACATCCGCTTCAAACCCACGGATAGTGGTGGTGCCCCAGCTCCGCAGGGGGGCGAAGCCGTAGAGCTCCACCGTGCCTCGCCAGGTTTGATCCATCGGTGTTTTCTCCACTGATGATGGATTCACCTCCTCGGCCCGAAGGGGAAGGCCCGTCAAGACGGCCATCACACAGGTGACCCACGCCAATGGGAGCGCCGCTTTGGGGACAGGTCTGCACGACGGCTTTGACATCGGCATTGGCATCGGCTGAATTTGAAGCACACCTTTGCATGAATTTAGATTGGACAAACGGGAATGGGGTGTTTGCTCATCCACCGTTTCTGATTTCTGCTGTTTTTTTCAGACCCTAATCTTTTTCTACTGCGAACCTTTACCGCAGAAAACCAACCAAATTCTTCCTTTCTTCGGGGTGCGTCAGGCCTCTCCTTGCCCCAGGCGCTCCGCCAGCGCGGTCTGCACCATGAGGCGAAGGGTTGGACGGTTGCCACCGGCGCCTCGCCAGATCTCAATCCACGTCACCATCGCCGCCGTTTCGATTTCCGTCTCGCCGGAGTCCCCGTCTCCCGTGCTGCTCGCCAGACGATTCAGATAGGCAAGGGCATCATCGAGACAAGATGGACCTTCGCCGAAGCCGTCCAACCGCGGATCCAGGGAGGCCAGAAGTGTTTCCAGACCTGTGGCGCTGAGCCTTGGCAGAGGCCCCCCCCAGCCGAGGTCCCCGTCCAGATCGATTCCTCCCTTCATTCCAGCTGCCTCCACCGACATCTCCGTTGCGCATGCAGAAGTCTGCTGCTTCCTTGTCTAAAATTTCCTAAGGCCTAACGGCAACCCCATGTTGAAGCTCTGCCTGCAGTTGCTCGTGAGCCTGATTGTTGTCTGTCGGTCTCTGGCCTTGTTTGGCCAGCTCCGCCGAGCCTGGCGCAGCGATGGTCTGGCTCTGCAATTTCAACAGGAGTTACGGCGTCGTGGCCTCATGGCCCCTTCCTTCCGTCTGCCTGCGTCTTGAGATGGTGCACCGCATGGATCACCACACCCCACACTTCAGCCCCCTCCTGCTGCCCATCGTCTAAGGAGATGGGCGGATCTGCCCCATCTCTGGCCTCGAGTTGGAGAGCCTGAGGCCTGTTTGGCTGGGTGCACAGGCGTCGCACGATGAATCTTCCCTCGAACACGGCCACCACAACACAGCCAACGTGGGGATTCAGGCTGCGGTCGATCACTAGCAGGTCACCATCGAGGATGCCCTCGTCCCGCATGGCATTCCCCCGCACGCGCATGAAAAAGGTGGACAGCGGCGAGGGGATCAGTTCTCGGTTGAGATCAATGCGTCCCTCCCCGTAGTCGTCTGCGGGACTCGGGAATCCGGTGGCCGGGCGGGGAGCTTCAGAGATGGCCATTCGCTGACACCAAGATACGATGGTACAAGTGTACGCACAGCAGAGGTGTCAGCATGGGCCTGCTCTCCAGCGGGTGTGGCGCGATGGCCTGTCCGAGCTGTGGCAGTTGGGCGGTCAAGGCGGATCGGAGCTTGGCCGGTCGCATGGTTTGTGCCCGCTGTGGCTCTCCGTTGGGGCTGGCCGCGCGCCAGGCATCGTCCAGGCGGACGGGGAGGCGATGGCGTTTGGGTCTGCCAAGGCGCTGGCGGCTTTGGTGGGCTCTGGTGGCTTTGGTGGGGGTCTCGGCGGCCCTTGCGGCACAGGCTCCCAGACCCGGCCCCAGGGATGGGCCGCTGTTGGAGCCGGCTCGGCCTTCGAGGCAGGGATGGCCTTCCAGCCCAGGTGGGCTCGGCATGTGACCATCCGCTGACAGGTTGGTTGCAATCGGAAGAAATCTTGGAATATGGGCCGGTTGCTGTTAGCCAGACAAGAGGAATGTCAAGCAATCCCGTCGTCAATCTCGCTTCAATGAGTTTGCGCCAATTGAGAGATATTGCACGTGCGGTCGGCATTTTTCGCTACAGCTCGGAAAACCGTGAGCAACTGACGGACGCGATTGCCGATAAGGCCATAGGCGGGTCTCTTCCCCTGGCAGATATGGCCGCCATCGAAGCGGAGATGGCCCCAGCGCCGAGGCCAGCGCAGGAGACGCGGGTGGTGTTTCTACCCCGGGATCCGCAGTGGGCGTATGTGTTTTGGGAGATCAGTGATGAGGATCGGGAGCGGGCCCAGCTGGATGGAGCCCAGCAGTTGTGCCTGCGGGTGGCGGATGTGACCGGTCTGTCCGGGGGCTCCACCCATCCCCACACTTTGCAGGAAGTGGTGGTGGATAGCCACGCCACCGAGTGGTATTTGCCCGTCCCCCTGTCGGATCGGGATTACCGGGTGGAGCTGGGCTATCGCCGGGGTGGCGGGGGCTGGATTCCTCTGGCCTACTCCTCGGTGGCCCGGGTGCCGGCTCTCCATCCGAGCGAGCAGATTCTGGATCAGTTTGTGCCGTTTTCCCTGGAGACGGCGCCGAGTGTGATGCCCAGCCCTGTGGAGCCGGCGGATGCGGGGCTGCATGAGCGGTTGTATCAGACGGCCACGTCTCGCTGGCGCCGGCTGGGCCGGGGATCGGAGGCGTTCCATGAGCTGGAGGAGGGGATGGAGAGCGGAGCGGGCGGCCAGCTGTCCGCAGCGGGGATGTGGGCGTCAGGGAGAAGTGAGTCTGGAGCGGGTGGAGTGGGAGCCCGTCAGCGTTCGTTCTGGCTGGTGGCGGATGCGGAGCTGATTGTGTACGGGGCCACGGATCCTTCAGCGCGGCTGACGATCGGAGGGGAGGAGGTGCCCCTGTCGGCGGATGGGACGTTCCGGATCCAGGTGCCGTTCCGGGATGGCCAGCAGGTGTATTCGATCGAGGCCGTGGCGGCGGATGGGGAGCAGAAGCGGAGCATCACCCTGGAGTTCCGCCGCTCCACACCGGAAGCCCATGTCAACACCGCCGAGGAGGCGGTGGCGGAGTGGTTCTAAAGGCACCCCGCAGTCGGCTCCGGAGCTCTGCCTCCACCTTGTTCAGGTCCTTCCCCACGACTTGAACAGGTTCATGTTCCGGATCCAGGGCTTCCTGGGTTTCCCATTGTTCGAACAACACCGTCCTGTCGGCCTCGGAAGGATCGTTTCCGAGCTTGCTTCGCGTCGCGATCCGCCCTTTGGCCACCTCCAGGCTGACCGGACAATCGAGAATCACGGCAGGAACCCTGAGGCGTTCCGCCAAGGAGAGGAAGGGATGGCGCTGACTCCGTTTCAGGAACGTGGCGTCCACCACAACGGTCAAACCGGCGATCAGAATCTGTTCGGCCGCCTGGGGCAAGAGGCATTCGTACAGCTCCGTGGTGACGGCTGGGCTGTAGCGATCTCCAACCTTGGGTGGGTGTAACGCCGTTCCCCACAGTCCAAAGTGTCGCCGTCGCTCCACATCGGAGCGCAAATGGATCCAGCCCTGGCGCTCACAGAGCTGAAGGGCCAGATGACTTTTGCCGCTTCCAGTTACCCCATGGGTGAGGATCAAGGCCCCAGCCCCTGAACCCCCACGGCTTGCCTGGGCCTGGTGGATGTAGCTCCAGAGCTGATCTTCCAGCCTTGCCCATTCCTGGGCGTTGCCTGGGCCGAGTTGTTCCATTCTCAGGGCGAGCACTTTGGCCCGCACCAGAGCCCGGTAGGTGAGGTACCACGCCCAGAGGTTGAGCCCTCCGTAGTCACCGCAGGTGATCAACCAACGGTTCAACACCCGCCCGGCCAGGACCGTTTCCCCCCGTTGCTGCAGATCCATGGCCAGAAAGGCCACATCACTAAGAACGTCGATCCAACGCAGGGAGGGGTTGAACTCCAGACAGTCAAATCCGAGCACCTCTCCCTGATGGAGCACCAGGTTGTCCAGGTGCAGGTCTCCATGCCCCTCACGCACCCTTCCCTGGGCCAGGCGTTCGCTGAAACAGGCCTCCAGCCTCCGTCCTTCCGCAAGGGTCCAGTCCTGCAAGCTGGCCAGGGTGGACTCTTCCGGATTGATCCGACGCAGCACCTCCAGGTTGGCCAGTGCCGGCGTCTTCACGGCCTGTGCAGTGCCGAAGGGCCCCTCGGGCGCCGCGATTCCCGCATCGCCGTGGAAGCGGGCCAGGTGCTCGGCAAATCGCTCCAGTTGCTCACCCGTGACACGGGAGGTGCCCAGGGCCCTGGACAGCAGACCCTCCTCCGCAAACTGGTGCATGCGCACTGCCACCTCGATGACGGGGCCCGATCCCAACAAGCTGGCCTGCTCCACCGGCCCGTGGATCTCTACCAGATCGAGATAGATCTCGGGAGCGAGCCTTTTGTTGAGGCGGAGCTCTTCCTCGCAGAAATGGCGCCGTTGCTCGGGTCGACTGAAATCAACAAAGCCCAGGGCGACAGGCTTTTTGATCTTGTAGGCAAAGGGGCCGGTCAGCAGGACCCAGGAGATGTGCGTTTCCCTCAGGGCGATCGGGCCCGTTGGATGGGGGTAGGCCCTGGGGTGGAGCAGGGCTGCGATTAGGGGATCCATCCCGTACCTCACCCCGTCGATTCTTCAAACGCTACGTTCTCTGGGATCCAGCTCAGAGCCTGCTCAGATGGTGCCTCCCCCTGAGGGTCCGCGGCGGCCGCCCTGGCTGCAATGGCTGATCCTGCTCATCTTTCTTTGGTCGTCCTGGCAGCTGGCCGGGTTGTGGGTCCAGCGGCTGCATGGCTGATAGCCGTGATTCTGGATTGCCTCGCGGCAAGTGCGCCTGCAATGGCGCGCACAACCCGGGCCAGACCTCCCACCAGAAGAAGAAGGGCAAACAGGGCCAGGGCTGCCACGGTCAGCAAGGCGAGGATTTGAAGCAGTCCTGTGGCCAGAAGGGATAGTCCGCGAATCAGGTTGGCCACCGCCTGGCTAACCAGGAGCAGGGTGTTGAAGCGCTCGGCGAGGGCTGTCAACATCGCCAGGATCAGGACGCCCCCAGCTACGCAAACCAAGCCCATTCCGAGATGCTTCCACCTGGAGGGTCGACGCCGTCGATTCTTCCTGGAACGTGCAATGGGTTGCTGGCCGGGCTGGGAGATTCCCGGTGTCGGCAAATGCAACGGGCGAATCCTGGGTGGGGGGAATGGGCTCATGGATCCGCGGGGCATGACCGGGCAAGCAGCGGTTGGGGAATGGCGTTGGAAGGGTCAGAGATCCAGCGGGTACCCAGCACCCCGCATCCATCGCTCAAATTCCAGCAGCACCAGCTCGTTCGGACATTCAATCAGGGACAGGTCGTTGACCGTGCAGTCGCCGTGGCCTCCGTGGTGCAGGGTGAGATGGAAGCTTTCACCGCTGAGGCCACAGACCTCAGGATCGCTGCGGACCACCACATCCAGGGCAGAACCGAGCCGGGCCACTCTCCGTCTGAGTTCGGGCCAGGTCATCGCCATGGTGGTTAGAGCCTGGTGGAAAGGCACCCTACCAGCCGTTCCATGGGGCGAGTTCCCAGAAACCGCCGGGAGTCACCACACCGCGCACGAGCAAGAGGGTGCCTGTTGGGGTGGATGGCACCTCCCCTTGGGGCAACCCGAGGCTGCTCCGCTGCTTACCGTTACTCCCCTCCACCGGGCTGGCGGCCACCACTTCCCCGCCGGGGTTAACGGCCAACTTCCAGGTTTGGGGGGATGGACCGGCTCCAGTGGAGGGCGTGCGTGAGATGAGCCAGGTCCGCAGCCGTTTCAAGCGCTCTTCAGGGGGAACCTGAGAAGTGAGCGCAGGGGCCGCTGCTGACCCAGCCTTGGGAGGGGCGGGGAGCTTGGTTGCAGGAGGGGGGGGATTGGGCGAAGGGGGACGCTCCGGAGCCTTGAGGCTGGTTTTGGGGGTTGCTGCGGGGCCGCCTGAGGGCCGTGGCGTTGGCAACAGGGTGCTGGCGCCAGTGGCCAGGGCCAGGGCGGCCAGTCCGCCCACGGGCGCACTCAGGCGGCGGCGCAGGGGAACACGGTCGCGCAGCTCTCTTGCCGGGAGGGGCAGGGACGCTGGCACTGGCAGGGGAAGCTGGATTCTGGGATCCAGACGGCACTGGTCAAGCACTCTGACCAGATCTGCCAGTTCCGCATCATCGAGGTGGACCTCCAGGGGAGGGGTGTCGGGCTGGCTGCTGCGCAACTGCATGTGGTGGCCTCCAGTAGGCAGGGGACCAATGCTTACGGGGTCGTTCTCCGCTCCCATGGCCCTTGGCACGCCGCTGAGGAGGTGCCGGGCGTAGGGGATGACGGTGGCCATCAGGGCCTGCAGATGTTCTCGCCGCCCTTCAAGCTGGGGATGGCCCACCCAATCAAGACACCAGCCGGTGATGATCCCCAGGGCATCTTCCCCCTGGCCGGAGGACACATCAGGGAAGCCTTCCACCCGCAATCGGCAGGCATGGGCCCCGAAGCTGTGGGGCTGATACGTCAACGTCTGCTTCATAGCCGCACTGGCGATCGATGCACTCTGCCCGAAGGCCCTAGGGATTGGGGTCCATCAAGCTGGCCCTCAGCCGATCCACCCCTCCAGGGCCGGCGGCGAGGGCAAGGGATTGGATAAGGCTTCGGCGATGTTCCGCACCAGCCTGGGGGTCCATCAGGCTCTGCACACTGCTGCGGCGGGTGTTCATGCGCTCCTTGAGCAACTCCCGCAGCCGCTCTTCGAAAAGTTGCCAATGCTGGCGGTTGAGCTCCGCGGGCTCTCGGCTGGAAAGCAGGCCACGCACCATCGGGTAGACCCGATCCGCCATGGCGCAAAGCATGTGGATCAGGGCTTCCGTTTCAGCCCCTTCCGGGGTGCCGCGCCGGCAGGCTCGCCTCAGGGGGTTGTGGGAACGGAGCTTCCACAGGGCCACCCGGTTGGGAAAGAGAGACGAAAAGCCCAGTTGGTGGCCCATCCATAGCAGGGTTTCTCCCCCGTTCAGATCCAGGGCCTCCACGCAGAGGAGCAGCAGATCGAGCCTTTCCAGGCCTTGCCGGGGAAGGGGTTGCGAGGTGGCCTCCGGCAGGTCGCCGTGGGGAGCTGGGGCCAGCGGCTCGGCCAGCCCTGGAGCAGAAATGTTGACCATGGCTGCGATGATGCCAGCGATTGAGCCCTTTCGTCACCCTTTCGTCGTTGCATGGATGCTTCTGATCCTTCTCTCGATCTTCGCCAGTGGGTGCGGGACATTCCAGATTTTCCCAAACCAGGCATCCTCTTTCGTGATCTCACGCCCCTGCTGCGGGATCCCAGGGGGTGGCAGGAGACCGTCCACCGTCTGGGGCTCCAGTGCGATCGGCTCCAACCCGACCTGATCGTGGGAATCGAATCAAGGGGCTTCATCGTGGGAACGGCCCTGGCCACGGCGTTGCGCCTTCCCTTCGTACCCGTGCGTAAACCGGGCAAGTTGCCCGGTGAGGTGCATGGCATTGATTACACCCTGGAATACGGCACGGATCGGCTGGAGATCCATGCCGATGGCTTTGAAGGCGCGCCGAAGGTATTGGTGGTCGATGATCTTCTGGCCACCGGTGGCACTGCAGCAGCCTGCGGTCAACTGGTGCAGATGGCCGGAGGCCGGCTGGCGGGGTTCAGCTTCGTGGTGGAGCTGAGTGCCCTCAACGGACGGAGCAAGTTGCCCGCTGACGTGCCGGCCGAATCCTTGATTGTGTATTGATGGCCCCCGTTGGGTTGATCAATGGGTGTCTTGCCAGGTGAGCACCCGATCGAGCTGGTCCATGGTGATCAGCCCATACCGCCAGAGCACCGCCGGAAGAGGGGCCTGTTCAAGGGCTGACTGCCGCAGGCCCAGCTCCACAGCACCCTCGCTGAGGCCGATCTGATGGCGCAGGAAAGCCAACAGTTCGGCTGAGGGGGGGGGCTGGCGGCAGTTGCTGATCACCATGTGGTCACGTTGGCGCCGGCCGGAACACTTGGCAAGGACCGTTGCTCATGGCGGACAGCAGTCCTCTCCGCAGCAGGGGGATCCGATCCACCTGGCGGAGCACCAGCCCGCGGATCGGCACGAGCAGGGGATGGCGGTTGGAGAAGAGACGCACCAGGCTGTCGGTGATCAGGAGGGTGAGGCCCACATCGGCCCAACGCCGGCGCGCGTAGCTGGTGCCCAGGTGGGCCGGGGCCATTCGCCCTGCTTGGATGTTTTGGGCCAGGCGATGCAGGGTGGCCACATCCCGCCAGCAGAGGTTGAGTCCCTGGCCGCCCACCGGATGGCAGCGGTGGGCCGTTTCCCCGACGAGGATGGTGCGATCCCGATGCAGGTGGTGGGCCAGGAGTAAGCCCACGGGAAAGGCTCGCGGCGGTTCCTCCAGCCGTTCCACGTCCACCCCAGGGGGTAGGACTGGCGCCAGGGCATCGAGAAAGGACGCTGGAGAGAGGCTTTCCAGCTGGCGGCAGCGCCAGGCTGGAGCACTCCAGACCACCTGAAAACGATCCCCGCCCATGGGCAGGAGGGCAAACGGTCCTTCAGGCCTGAGCCGCTCCCAGGCCATGGTGGCTGGGGCCCCCCGCAGGCTCACCTGGACCGTGAGGCACTGTTGTTGGTAGGTGTGATGCCAAACCCCGATGCCTAGATGGTCACGGGTGGGGGAGCGGGCGCCGTCGGCGGCGATGATCCAGTCCGCCTGCTCGTCGGCGGCTGCGGCCCGGGAGTCACCAGGCGCCATGCCAAGGAGCAGTTGGAGCCCTGGACGGGCTTCCAGCTGCTGAAGCAACACCTCCATCAGGCGGGTGTGTTCCCCGATCCAGCCCACGGCCTGGCCGGGGGCTGGAGTCTCCCTGATGTCCCGAGAACCGAAGCGGCTGCTCTGGCGGGCGGCCAGATCCTCCAGATCCAGGTGATGAAAGGGCTGCAGGATGGGGGCGATGGGATCCCACAGTCCGAGGCGCTGCAGCAGTCTCCGGGAGGAGTGGGTGAAGGCGTAGGCCCTGGAGCGCTCCAGGAGGTGGGTGCGGCTGGAGGGATCCACCAGGGTCACCCGCCAACCTGCATGGTGGAGGGCCAGGGCGGCCAGAGCTCCTGTGGGCCCGGCCCCGCGCACCAGGGCGACACAGGATCGGGGCGCCTGGGATTGGGAGGGGGCAGGCTTCACCGGAGGAGAGGCGGGTGGGCAAAGAAAAAACCGCAACACATTGTGCTGCGGCTGAAATGAGATCGGTGGATTCGGAGAGATCAGCCGATGCCGAGGAGGCCGCGGGTGAAGGCTTCGCCGCCCAGAGCAAACTCGGTGGCGAGAAGGGCAATGAAACCGAGCATGGCCATGCGTCCGTTGAGCTTTTCAGCACGCTCGTGGAAACCCCAGCCGTTCTCAGCGCTCACCACTTCCATGCGGGGCTCGGTAGCAAAAGCATTTAAACGGCCGCCGTCTTCGGTGGTGACTTGGGCGCCGCGGATGGGAGCAGCAGATTGAGCCATGGGTCTCTTGAGAAGTTCTGGGTGGATTGTAACGCAATGTTGCAGAGCTCGGGGCGGGGCGGTCCGGGCGGTTCACCGCCCCCCCAGTCGCATCAGGCACAGCTCCTCAAAGGCCGGGCGCAGCAGGTAGGGGTAGTCGCCGACCCAGAGCTTCAGCTGGGGAAGCCAGCCATCGCTGATGGCGCCGATCCGGCTGAAATCCTTGCGCTCGCTCAGCACCAGGCAGCGCACCACCATCCCCTCGCGAAGGGTCTGGTGTTTCTTCTCCATGGGAAAGCGCAGCTGGCCCAGGTAGCCCTCCTCGTCTTCCAGCTCCAGGCAGAGCCAGGTGCGCCGATCTTCCACCATCTCCAGCCGGCCGCTGCGGTCGGACTGCTCTCGCCGTTCTTCCACCACCTCCCGGGTGAAGAGTCGGGCGATCTGGCCTTCGAAAATCGCCGCCGCCGGATAGCGGCGCAGGGTGGAATTGCGGCGGCCCGCTTCCACGATCGGTCCCCAGAGGATGTAGAGGATCGTGACGAACCCGGCGACCAGCCACAGGGAGGAAAAACGGCTGTTGAAGGCCAGGGTCTGGCTGATGAGCAGCAGCAGCACCCCGCCGATCAAGGAGATCAGCAGCCGCTGCAGCAACTTGGTGGGATCGCCGCAGCAGGCATTGAACTGGGGGCCGGTGGCCACCGCCGGGATGAGCCGGGCCTGTTCGCTCGAGGTGACCGGGATCAGCATGGGGTCGCGATCGCATGGCGGCGGCGATCCCGAGAGAATACGGGTCCCAGCTGCGCCCTGCTGACCTGGGCTCAGAGCAGCCGCTCTAGGCCGTACACCAGCCCCTCCAGCGCCCGCACCCGGCGCACGGTGTGGAGCACTCCAGGCATGTAGGCCGATCGATCGATGGTGTCATGGCGGAGGGTGTAGGTCTCGCCCGGTGCACCGAACATCACTTCCTGATGGGCCACCAGCCCCGGCAGGCGCACAGAATGGAGACGCAGGCCACTCTCCCGTTCGCCGCCCCGGCACCCCGCCAGGGTTTCGTGTTCCTCCACCTGGGGGGCGTTGAAGCGCTTGCCCAGCTCCTCGATCAGTTCGGCGGTTTTCAGGCAGGTGCCGCTGGGGGCGTCGGCCTTGCGGTTGTGGTGCAGCTCGGTGAGTTCACAGAAGTCGTAGAAGCGGGCGGCAGCGGCAGCAGCTTGCTGCAGGAGCACCATGCCCACGGAAAAATTGGGAATCACCGCCCCCCCCATGGAGGCCTTCCCCGCGAAGGTCGCCAGATCGGCAAGCTGCTCCGGCGAGAGCCCGGTGGTGCCGATCACCGGGTGCACTCCATAGGCAATCGCCCCCCGGGTGTGCTCAAACACCACCGAAGGGTGGGTGAAATCCACGAGCACGGCGCCCCCTCCGGGGCCGCTCTGGCGTACGGCCTGGCTGGCCTGGCAGAGGGTGCCCTCGAAATCGGCGGTGAGGGCCACCTCCAACTCCCCCAGGCCCAGCTCCAGGCCCACGTCCTTGCCCTCGGCGCCAGGGGTGGTGTCGATGGCCCCCACCAGGGTGCAGTCCGGAGCAGCCTGCACGGCCCTCACCACCTCGGCCCCCATCTTCCCGAGGGCGCCGGCCACTACCACGGGGATGGGGGCAGGTGGTGGAACGGTTGGAGATGTCATGGAGGAGGGGCGGGCCTGCCGAGGCTATGGGGCGGAAGGCAGTCTTTCCCCTCACTTGTGTAACGCCTCTCCTCTGATGAACACACGGCCGGTCCCCCCTGCGTAGGCTCCTTAACATTGCTCAACTCAACGCCACATGTTCACCCAGGTCCGCTCCGCCAACCGTCGGGTCAGCCCTGAGTCCATGAATGGCCGCTCCCTGATGCGGGCGGTGTATGTGGTGCTGGAGCCCCAATATCAGAACGCCCTCACCACCGCGGCCCAGAGCATCAATGAGGGCAACCCGGCCCTGGCGATTGAGCTCTCCGGCTATCTGATCGAGGAGCTGCGCGATCCCCAGAACTACGCGGATTTCTGCGCCGATGTGGCCGAGGCTGATGTGTTCATCGCCTCCTTGATCTTCATCGAGGATCTGGCCCAGAAGGTGGTGGACGCCGTCGCCCCCCACCGGGATCGGCTGAAGGCCGCCGTGGTGTTTCCCTCCATGCCGGAGGTGATGCGTCTCAACAAGTTGGGCACCTTCTCCATGGCCCAGCTGGGCCAGAGCAAGAGCGCCATTGCAAGCTTCATGAAGAAGCGCAAGGAGAAGGGCGGCTCGGCTGGCTTCCAGGACGCCATGCTCAAGCTGCTGAACACCCTGCCCACCGTTCTCAAGTATCTGCCGGTGGAGAAGGCCCAGGATGCCCGCTCCTTCATGCTCAGCTTCCAGTATTGGCTGGGTGGCACGCCGGACAACCTGAGGAATTTCCTGTTGATGCTGGCTGACAAATATGTGTTTCCCCGCAGCAGCGAGGGGCGGCCTGAGCTGCAGGTGGCCGATCCCGTGGTGTTCCTTGACCTTGGCATCTGGCATCCCCTGGCGCCGGGGATGTTTGAAGACCTCAAGGAATACCTCAACTGGAGCGCCAGCCGGCCCGACCTCAGCGAGAAGGCCCGCAAGGGCCCGGTGATCGGCCTGGTGCTCCAGCGCAGCCACATCGTGACGGGTGATGAGGCCCACTACGTGGCCGTGATTCAGGAGCTGGAATACCGGGGCGCCACGGTGATCCCCGTCTTTTGCGGAGGGCTGGACTTCAGTAAGCCGGTGAACCAGTTTTTCTACGACCCCCTCAATCCCGAGGTGCCCCTCGTGGATGGGGTGGTGAGCCTCACGGGCTTTGCCCTGGTGGGTGGTCCCGCCCGGCAGGACCACCCCAAGGCCATCGGAGCCTTGCAGCGGCTCAACCGGCCTTACATGGTGGCCCTCCCCCTTGTGTTCCAGACCACCCAGGAATGGGAGGAGAGCGATCTGGGCCTGCACCCGGTGCAGGTGGCCCTGCAGATCGCGATTCCCGAGCTGGATGGGGCGATTGAGCCGATCGTGCTCAGCGGCCGGGATGATGCCACCGGTAAGGCCCACACCCTTCAGGACCGGGTGGAGGCCATTGCCGAGCGCTCCATCCGATGGGCTTCCCTCCGGCTCAAGCCTCGCCCCGAGAAGAAGCTCGCTATCACCGTGTTCAGCTTCCCGCCGGACAAAGGGAACGTGGGCACGGCGGCCTACCTGGATGTGTTCGGCTCCATCCACCGGGTGCTGGAAGAGATGCGCGCCAAGGGCTACGACGTTGCGGGAGTGCCCCGCACCAGCAAGGAGCTGATGGACGCCGTGCTCAAGGACCCTGAAGCCCTGGAAGGCGCCCCCGAGCTGGCCATTGCCCACCGCATGACCGTGGACGAGTACGAGCGCCTCACCCCTTATTCCAAACGGCTGGAGGAGAACTGGGGCAAGCCGCCCGGCAACCTCAATAGCGACGGCACCCACCTGCTGATCTACGGCCGCCACTTCGGCAACGTGTTCGTGGGGGTGCAGCCCACCTTCGGCTACGAGGGTGACCCCATGCGGCTGCTCTATTCCCGCAGCGCGAGCCCCCACCACGGCTTCGCTGCCTACTACACCTACTTGGAGAAGGTGTGGGGTGCCGATGCGGTGCTGCACTTCGGCACCCACGGCTCCTTGGAGTTCATGCCCGGCAAGCAGATGGGGATGAGCGAAAGCTGCTACCCCGATTCTCTCATCGGCGCCCTGCCCAATCTCTATTACTACGCCGCCAACAATCCCTCGGAGGCCACCATCGCCAAGCGCCGCGGCTACGCGGAAACCATCAGCTATCTCACTCCGCCGGCGGAGAATGCTGGTCTCTACAAGGGCCTCAAGGAGCTGGGGGAGCTGGTGGGCAGCTACCAGCAGCTGCGGGAGAGCAGCCGGGGGGTGCAGATCGTCAACGCGATCGTGGAAACCGCGCGCCAGTGCAACCTCGATAAGGATGTGACCCTGCCGGAGGCGGATGCTTCCGAACTGGATCTGGACGCCCGCGACGGAGTGGTGGGCGCCGTTTACCGGCAGTTGATGGAGATCGAGAGCCGCCTGCTTCCCTGCGGGCTGCACACCATTGGCAAGCCGCCCACAGCGGGAGAGGCCATCGCCACCCTGGTGAACATTGCTGCGCTGGAGCGGGAGGAGGAGGGCATCCGCTCCCTGCCCGGGCTGTTGGCGGAGGCCCTGGGCCGCACGATCCAGGACGTTTACCGCGGCAACGACACCGGTGTGCTTGCCGATGTGGAGCTCAACCGCAAGATCACGGAAACCTCCCGTCAGGCTGTGGGCGCCATGGTGCGCCAGGTGACCGGCTCCGATGGGCGGGTGACTCTGCGGCAGAATTTCGGCTGGCTGTTCAGCTGGCTGGAGCGCTTCGGCTTTCGTTTCCCCAGCCCCTGGCTGGCGGCCTGCCAGGCGGCGGGCTTTGGCCAGATCGATCAGGAGGGCCTCGACAAGCAGTTTGCTTACCTTCGCTTTTGCCTGGAGCAGATCTGCGCCGACCAGGAGATGGCCAGCCTGCTGCGGGCCCTTGATGGCGAATACGTGCTGCCGGGCCCCGGCGGTGATCCAATACGCAACCCGGGCGTGTTGCCCAGCGGCAAGAACATCCATGCCCTCGACCCCCAGGCCATCCCCACCCGGGCGGCGATTGCGGCAGCGAAGGTTGTGGTGGATCGCCTTCTGGAGCGCCAAAAGGCAGAGCAGGGGGACTGGCCGGAAACGATTGCCTGCGTGCTCTGGGGAACAGACAACATCAAAACCTACGGCGAATCCCTGGCCCAGATCCTCTGGTTCATCGGCGTGCGGCCCATGCCCGATTCCCTAGGTCGGGTGAACAAGCTGGAGCTCATCCCTCTGGCGGAGCTGGGCCGGCCCCGAGTGGATGTGGTGGTGAACTGCTCAGGGGTGTTCCGGGATCTGTTCATCAACCAGATGGCCCTGATCGACCAGGGGGTGAAGATGGCTGCCGAGGCCGATGAGCCCCTGGATCAGAACTTTGTGCGTAAACATGCTCAGGAGCAGGCCGCTGAACAGGGCATCAGCGTGCGTGATGCGGCCACCCGGGTGTTTTCCAATGCCAGCGGCAGCTACAGCTCCAATGTGAACCTGGCGGTGGAGAACAGCACCTGGGAGGAGGAGGGCGAGCTGCAGGAGATGTATCTCAAGCGCAAGACTTTCGCCTTCAATGCCGATAACCCTGGTGAGATGAACCAGAAACGGGAGGTGTTTGAAGCGGCGATGAAGACGGCGGATGTGACCTTCCAGAACCTGGATTCGGCGGAGATTTCCCTCACGGATGTGAGCCACTATTTCGACAGTGATCCCACCAAGCTCATCGCCAGCCTCCGGGATGATGGCAAGGCTCCATCCAGCTACATCGCTGACACCACCACGGCCAACGCCCAGGTGCGTTCTCTTAGCGAAACGATCCGCCTGGATTCCCGTACCAAGCTCCTCAATCCCAAGTGGTACGAGGGCATGCTCAACTCTGGCTACGAGGGGGTGAGGGAGGTGGCCAAACGGCTGAACTTCACCCTGGGCTGGAGTGCCACCAGCGGCCAGGTGGACAACTTCGTGTATGAGGAGGCGAACGACACCTTCATCAACGACCCGGAGATGAGGAAGCGGCTGATGGAGCTCAACCCCCACAGCTTCCGCCGCATCGTCGGCACCCTGCTCGAGGTGAACGGCCGGGGCTACTGGGAAACCTCCGATGAAAACATCCAGCAGCTGCAGGAGATCTACCAGGAGATCGAGGATCGGATCGAGGGGGTCACCGCATCGGCCGGCACCTAGCTGAGGTGCTTCGAGAGTCGCAGCGCTAGTCCAGCCATCGCGCGCAGGTTGCTACAGATGATCCGCTGAGCTGATGACGCCCATCGGACTGCGCTTGAGCACCTGGGTATAGATCATTGTTGTCTTGAGGAACGAGTGCCCCATTCATTGCTGGATGGTTCGAATGATGGTTCGAATGTCCTGCCCGCGCTCGAGCAGATGGGTGGCGAAGGAATGACGGAACGTGTGGCAATCTGCCGGTTTGGTGATGCCGGGCCTCCGCTTCCGTAGCCCGTCCTCGCTGCGATTTCGCTGTGGAAACACTCATTTCACTCCATCACCGTGCGCACCACCCGGGCCCTTGAGCCAGTCTCGCCGGCGCTGACTTCGATGCCGGCGCGGATGCGTTCCTTGAGGGCGCCCACGTGGCTAATGATGCCGATCATGCGGCCGCCCTCCCGCAGGCGGTCGAGTTCGTCCATCGCCAGCTGCAGGTTTTCGGGATCGAGGGTGCCGAAGCCCTCATCGATGAACAGCGCCTCCAGGTGCAGCCCGCCCGTTCTGGCTTCCACCACATCGGCCACCGCCAGGGCCAGGGCCAGCGAGGCCTGGAACGTTTCCCCGCCCGAGAGGCTGTTCACCTCCCGCTCCTCGCCGGTGTAGGCATCCAGCACCCGCAGGCCCAGCCCCGCCTGTCGCCCTCCCCGGCCCCCTTCATCGCTCAGCCGCAGCTGGTAGCGGCTGGAGGTCATCAGCTCCAGCCGCTGGTTGGCATAGCGGCAGATGTCGTCCAGATAGGCGGAGAGAACCCAGCGCTGCAGAGAGATGTAGGGAGCTGCCTTGCCCTGGCAGCGCTCCGCCACGCCCACCACGAGCTCGGCCTGCTCCTGCAGGCCCCGGGCAGTCTCCTCCCCCTGCCGATGTTGTTCCGCCAGCCGGGCGATGTCCTGCAGCGTGCCGCGGGCCTCGCTCAGCCGCTCCAGGGCACGCACCCGGTTGGCATCTGCCGCCGCCAGAGCTCCATCCACCGCCTCGCCATCCGGAGCCTCCTGGGGCAGCCCCTGCAGGTCCTCGGAGGCCAGCGCGCCCTTCAGGGAAATCACCTCCTTCTCGTAGGCCTCGATGCGCTCCGCCCAGAGCTGCCTCTTGGCGGCGTCCGCCCCCCGCAGCGCCTCCTCCACCGCCTCAGCCGTCGCGAAGGGGGAGCTGGTCAGGGCCTGCGCCAGGGCCTTTGCGGCCTCCCCATAACGTGTAGCCGCCTGGCTGCGGGCGAGGGTGGCGCTTGCCAGCTCCTTCAGGGCCCGCTCCAGCGGCTGGAACCCCTCCAGAACCGCCACCGGATCGATGCCCTCCCCCAGCTCCCGCACCAGCTCCAGCTGCAACGCGGCAGCCCGCTCTCCTGCTTCCTTTGCGGCGCTCTGCACCAGGGCGAGGCGGGTGCGGGTGGCCTGGCCCTGCTCCCGCGCCTGCTCCAGGGCCTGCTCCCGGGTCGCAATCGCCCGCTCCAACCCCACCACCTGCTGGGCCAGTTCCTGGGCGCTCTTCAGGGCGGCGAGGGCGTCACTGGCCGCCTTCCGGGCTGCCTCGGGATCCGTCGCCGTTGCTCCCGCCTTCTCCCGCAACCCCTTCAGGCTCTCCTGGGCAGCGGCCACTGCGGCGGCCCTCTCCTGGGCCTGCGACGTGGCGAGGCTCACCTGCCCCTCCGCCAGGGTGATCTGCGTTTCGCTGATGAAAGCTCCCTCCCCCTGACGGGGGGCCGGATGGCTCGTGGCTCCGCACACCGGGCAGGTATCCCCCTCCGCCAGGTCTTTCGCCAGTTGGGCCGCCATCCCTGCGATCTGCCGCTGCCGCAGGTCGAGCAGGCCCTCCCGGGTGCGGTTGAGGGCGGCGTCCGCCTGGTTCTGGGCGGTGAGGGCGTTCCGTTCGGCCGTTTCGGCAGGCCCGATCCCCGCCGCCGCCTGGGCCCGCCGGCGAGCGTCCTCCGCGGCCCGCTGCAGCCCATCCACCTGATCCCGCGCCGTGCGGGCCTTGGCGCAGGCCTCGATCGCCTCCTGTCGCTCCCGTTGTTGTTTTTCCATCACTCCCTGGCCATCCGCCAGGCTCCGGGCCAGGGCCTCCCCTTCCCGGCCGTTCTCCTGTTCCCGCGCCCTGGCTTCGGCGGCTTCTCTCGCCGTACGGACCAGCGCCACCATCTCCGCTCGCCGGGCCGCCAGCGCCTGGCTTGCCGCCTGGAGTTCTTCTTGGACCGGTTCCTGCGCAAGATCGAGGAGGACGACCTCCACCGGCAGCGCCAGGGCGGCGTCTCGGGCGCGAGCAGTCTGCAGCAGCTGGGCCTGGAGCCGTTCCTGCCATCCCGCCTGAGCGTCCCGGGCGGCCCGTTCCGCCTCCAGGGCGGGCCTCAGGGCTTCGGCCTGCTCCGCCCGCTTCCACCGTTGTCGGTAAACCTCCACCACCTCCGCCTTGCCTTCCAGCTCCACCAGCCGGGCGGAGGCCGTGGCCCGGCGCCGCCAGCGATCTAGCACGAGATCGGTGGCTCGCTTCACCCGCTGGGCCTCCTCCAGGGCGGTGCTGGCCACTCCCAGGTCCTTCTCGCTTTGGCTGGTGATCCCCTGGATGCGGTGCTCCAGCTGATCCAGGGCCGCCTGATCCGCCGGTGGTCCTGCCTCCTCCCCGTCGATCCGGTAGGGGCTCCATTCTTGCCCCGCCTGCTGGCGCAGCACCTCCTGGGCCCTTGCGCACTCCAGCTGGGCGACGCGCGCGGCGCGGGCCTTCTCCTCCAACCAGTGGCCGGCCCGCTCAAACACCACCGTATTGAAGAGCGTTTTCAGCAGGGTTTCCCGCTCCTCCGCCCGGGCCCGCAGCACCTCGGCGAACTTCCCCTGGGGCAGCAGGATCACCTGCCGAAACTGGCTGGCGTTTAGCCCCACCAGCTCCTCCACCTCCCGGGTCACTTCCGTGGTGCGGCTAGCCAGGGGGTGTTTCTCGCTCCCGTCCAGCCGGAACAGAACGGCCGTGGGGGGCTTCTCCGTGAAGCCGCTGCCCCGGCTCTTCGGTGCGTTGTGCGCGGCGCAGCGCTCCACTTCGTAGCGGCGGCCTGCCGCCGAGAACTCCAGCTGCACCCGCGGCACGGCGCCGGCGGCGGCGTGATCCGATCTCAGCCCCTTGAGATTGCGATCCCCCGACACCTCCCCATAGAGCGCAAAGCAGAGGGCGTCGAGCAGAAAGGTCTTGCCTGCACCGGTGCTGCCGTGGATCAGAAACAGCCCCTCCTGGCTGAGGACATCAAAGCTGATCGCGACCGGCTCGGCGTAGGGGCCGAAGGCCTCCATCCGCAGGAGGTGGGGCCTCATCGCTCCTCGCCCCTGCTGGCGGCCTCCAGGGCCTCCCGCAGCAGCTGGGCTTCCGCCACCCGGGCCGGGCGCCCCTGCTGATCGGCATAAAAGGCCGTCGTGAGCTCCTGGGGTGAACGGGCCTGGCGCACCTGCGCCTGTCGACTGCTGATCGCCGCCCGGGCCACCTCCGGCGGCCGGTAGCGCAGCTCGGCCAGATGGGGAAAGCGCCGCTGCAGCCGCGCCCGGGCCTGCAGGGGCAGGGTTTCATCGGTGAGGATCGCCCGCACCCGCGCGCCCGTGGCTTCCTCCAGGGCGGGATCCCGCAGCAACTGTTCGATCGGGCCCTCGATCGTCGCCAGGGGCCGCCCCACGTTGAGGGGCACCCGCTCTACGGCGGGCACACCTGCGCCGTTGAGCTCGATCAGCCGCACCACCTTCTGCTGGTGTTGCTCCGAGAAGGAATAGGCCAGGGGCGAACCGGAATAGGCCAGGCGGGCACCATCTAGATCCTGGCAGCGGTGCAGATGGCCCAGGGCTACCAGATCAAACCCCGCGAAAGCCCCCACGCTCACCTGATCCACATTCCCCACGCTGAGCTCCCGCTCCGATTCGCAGGGTTCGCCGCCGGCCACAAAAGTGTGGGCCACCACCACGGAGCGATGTCCGGGCCGGCGGCGCAGGTCGTCCCGCAGTCGCTCCAGGGCCAACCGGGTGACGTCCTCATGGCGCAGGCGTGTGGTGGCAGGCGCCTGTTCAACGCTCAGGACGGGACCATCCACTGCGGGATCCAGGTAGGGCAGGGGATAAATCGCCACCGGGGAGCCGCCCCGTCGGGCGTTCACCAGCACGGGCTCCTGGGCCCGGCGAACCTCCCCCCGGATCGACACCCCCAGGGCCGAAAGCAAAGGGTCGTAGACCGATACCCGCACATGGGAATCGTGGTTGCCGGCAATGGCGATCACCGCCGCGCCGCTGAGCTGAAGCTGGGCCAGGGTGTCGTTGAACAGCTGCACCGCTTCAGCGGGGGGGATGGCCCTGTCGTAGAGGTCGCCGGCGATGAGCACCGCATCCACCTCCCCATCCTTGGCCAGTTCCACGATGCGGGCCATCGCTTGCGCCTGCTCCTCCAGGAGTGAGGTGCCATGGAAGGAGCGGCCCAGGTGCCAGTCGGAGGTGTGCAGGAGCCGCATTAGTTGCTGATCGCCTCCGCCATCCGCACCACCTGGGCGATCGGGCCCACATCGTGCACCCGCAGCACCGCCGCGCCGCGCTCTGCCGCCAGAGCGCAGACGGCCGCCGTGCCCCAGAGCCTGGCCCGCGGGCGGGGTTCATCGAGCACCGCACCGATGAAGCGCTTGCGGGAAGGGCCAATCAGGAGGGGAAATCCCGCGGAGGCCAGTTCGGGCAGACGACGCAGCAACTCGAGATTCTGGAAGGTGGTTTTGGCAAAGCCCAGGCCCGGATCCCAGAGGATCTGCTCGGGGCGCACCCCGGCGGCCAGGGCCTGATCGGTGGCGGCCTGGAGACCGGCGCACACCTCCGCCACCACGTCGCCGTAGGTGGCCAACCCATCCATGGAGCCGCTATCGCCCCGGCTGTGCATCAGCACATAGGGGCAGCCGGCCGCCGCGATCAACGCCAGCATCGCCGGATCCCGCAGGCTGCCCCGATGGGCATCAGCGGTGGTGTTGGCGCCGCGCACGTCGTTGATCCAATTGGCGCCGGCCTCCAGGGCCACCTCCGCTACGGCGGCATGGAAAGTGTCGATGGAGAGCAGGGCGGTGGGATGGGCTGCACGGATGGCCCCAAGAGCCGGCAGCAGGCGCTCCAATTCCTTGGCTGGGCCCACCTCTTCGGCACCGGGCCTGGTGCTCTGGGCCCCCAGATCCAGCACGGCCGCTCCTTGGTGCAGCAGCCGGGTGGCCTGGGCCAGGGCCGCCTCCACCGTTCCCAGCCGGCCGCCGTCGCTGAACGAATCGGGGGTGAGGTTGAGCACGCCCATCACCATGGCGGAGCCACGGGGTTGCAGCGGGGAGAGCCATGGCGAGGCGGGTGCAGGCAAGGGGGGCGTGGAGGGAGTGCGTGGGCCGATTGTCTCCTGCGGATTGGCTGGGGCCAGAGCCCGGCGAGGATCTCTCCAAACCTTCCGAGCTTGGGCCCATGGAGCTGGTGTGGATCCTTGGAGACCAGTTGCTGCCTGACCATCCCCTGCTGCCGCAGCCTGAGGAGGGCCGATCGGTGGTGATGATCGAATCGCTGCCTCGGGCAAAGCGGCTGCGGTATCACCAGCAGAAGCTCACTCTGCTCTTTGCCGCCATGCGCCACCACCGGCTGGCGCTGGAGCGGGCAGGCCACCGGGTGCTTTATCACCGGCTGGAGGCGCTTCTCCCCGGATCCAGCGAACAGGAGGCCCCTGACAGTGCCGCTGTGTTGGCCTCCTGGATCGCTCTTCATGGGGTGCGGGCGATCCATCTGCTGGAACCCAACGATTTCCACACCCAGGCCGCTTTGCCCGCCCTGGCGATAGAGCTGGGGGTGCCGATCCACACCCACCCCAACCCCCAATTTCTGCTGCCCAGGCAACACTTTCTCTCCTGGGCCCAAAGCCGACGCACCATGGTGATGGAGCAGCACTACCGGCGGTTGCGCAAGCAGCTGGGGGTGTTGATGGCGTCCGATGGACAACCGGTGGGTGGGGTGTGGAACACCGACGCCGACAACCGGCAGACCCGGGCCCAGTTCCGCAAGGCCCGGCCGGTGGTGCCCAGGTTGCCCGAACCGGTACCCGATCCGGTGGTTCGGGAGGTGGCCGAGCAGGTGTCTCGCCTATTCCCCGACCATCCAGGCCGGGCTGCTGATCTCTGGCTCCCGGTGACCCGGGCCGGGGCGCTGGCCTGGTTGGACCGATTTGTGACGGAGCGGTTGGCGGGCTTTGGCCCCTGGGAAGACCTGATGGTGGATCAGGAGCCCGTGTTGTTTCACTCGGTGCTTTCTCCCCTGCTCAACATCGGCCTGCTCACGCCGATGGAGTGTGTGCGGGCGGCGGAGGCGGCATTGGTGGCGGGCCGGGCGCCCTTGGCGTCCGTGGAGGGCTTCATCCGGCAGATCGTGGGTTGGCGGGAATTCATCCATGGCATGTACTGGCGCCACATGCCCGACTACCTGGCAGTCAATGCCCTCGATGCCCATCGCCCCCTGCCCCGCTGGGCCAATACAGGGGACACGGAGATGCGCTGCATCGCCCAGGCCATTAGGGATGCCATCCGGTTGGGCTACAACCACCACATCCAGCGCCTGATGGTGCTTGGCAATTACTTCCTGCTGGGTGGCTATGCCCCAGGGGAGGTGTTGCGTTGGTATCTGGAGATGTACGTGGATGCCTACGACTGGGTGATGGTGCCTAACGTGTTGGGTATGGTGCTCTATGCCGATGGGGGTTGGTTTGCCACCAAGCCCTATGCCGCTGGCCCGACCTATCTCGATCGCATGGGGGACCACTGCGCCCACTGCCGTTACAACCCAAAGGTGAAGACTGGACCAGAAGCCTGTCCGTTTCAGGCGCTCTATTGGACGTTTCAAATCCGTCACGCCGAGCGCTTCCGGAGCCATCCGCGGATGGCAATGATGGTGCGCCAGGTGGACCGGATGGAGGACATGACCCGCCTGAATTACATCAAGGCAGCGGAGCACTTTCTGGCCCTGCAGGGTTAAGACTCAGAGATACACCTCCTCCTCTGGGTAACCCACCCGTTTGGCGCTGCTCCGTCCGTAGAGAGCCGAAAGCAATAGCAAGATTCCCAGTCGTCCCACAAACATCCCCACGATCAGCACCAGCTGGCCCCAGCGGTTGAGCTGGCTGGTGACCCCCACATCCAGGCCCACGGTGCAGAAGGCCGACATGCAGGTGAAGAACTTCTCCAAAAAGCTGAACGTCCCTGCCACGGTCTCTTCCCCACCGGCGGTGGGGCCCAGCCCCAATAGGAGGGTCATTGCTACTACAAACAGCCCCGAGGCCACAGCCACCCCAATGGCTTTGAGGATCAGCTCCGGGGCAATGAGCCGCTTGCGGATCACCACTTCCTTGCGGTTGTCCAACGTGGAGCGGGTGGCCCCTAGGAGCAGGGCAAAGGTGGTGGTTTTGATGCCCCCGCCGGTGCCGCCGGGGCTGGCGCCAATGAACATCAAGCCAATCATCAGAAGCAACCCCGCATCCGAAAGGGTTTCCAGCGACAAGGGAACGGTGTTGAATCCTGCGGTGCGGGTGGTGATGGATTGAAACAGTGTCACCTGCAGCTTGTCCCAGAGCGACAGGGTGCTGATCACCCCATCCGGGGCGAACTGCTCGGTGAACAACAAGCCGATGGTCCCCAGGGCAATCAACAGAGCCGTGCTCCTGAGCACAAGCCTGGTGTGCAGGCTCAGATTGCGCAGGCGATGGAGGCGTAACCGGTTGGTCCACAGATCGTTCGTCACCCGCCAGCCGATGCCGCCGATCACGATCAGGCTCCCGATCACCCCATTCACCACGGGCTGGGAGCGGTACCCCACCAGGTTGTCGCTGAAGAGGCCAAAACCCGCATTGTTGTAGGCGCTGATGCAGTGAAACAGCGACGCCCACAGCCGGGCCGCCGGGTTCTGGATGTCGGTGAAGCCGAAGCTGTAGAGGATCACTGTGCCTAGACCCATGATCACCGCTGCGGTGAGCAAAATCGAGTTGAAGGTGGGGCCGATCCCCCCCACGCCGAATTCATCGAGGGCTCTCCCCCGATCCAGTCGGTGCCGGAGTCCGGAACGGCCCTGCACGAATCCCTGCAGAAAAGTGGTGATGGCCATTAGCCCCAGGCCACCGACAACGATCAGCCCCGCCAGCACCATCTGGCCCAACAGGGTGAGTTCCTTTCCCACATCAATGATCGAGAGGCCTGTCACCGTGATGGCAGAGGTCACCGTGAACAGGGCCTCCCACAGCCCCACGGAATCGGCGGAGCAGGCGGGCGTGGCCAGAATCAGGGTGCCGACCGTGATCACCAGCAGCCCTGTCACCACCGTGAACTGGGGCACAGTGAGATGGCGCCGCCACTGATCCAGGCGGGCCATGGGTCTGGCCAGGAAGGATGTGGGTGCCAAGGCGATGCGTTGAGATCGCACCATATTGAATGCAGGCCCTCCGAAGAACAACGGCTTGGATCCCACCCCCTGGCGTCATCACCTAGTGCTGGCAGGCGGGGGCCATACCCATGCCCTGGTGCTGCGCCGCTGGTGCATGCATCCCGGTCGCCGCCCACCGGGCACTCAGATCACCCTGGTGAGTCGGCACAGCACCCTCTGCTACTCAGGCTTGGTGCCCAGCGTGGTCGCGGGTCTCATTCGGCCCGAAGCCTGTCGCATTGATCTTCGCCGCCTTTGCACCCTGGCCGAAGTGGCCTTTGTGCAGGAGGAGATCCAGGGGCTGGAGCCTTCCACCAGGCTGCTCCACCTCCAGGGTCGTCCCCCCTTGGCCTTTGATCGTCTCAGTCTGGATGTGGGCTCCATCACCGCCGCTGCCCCAGGGGAGATGCCGGTGAAGCCACTCGACTCACTCCTGGCCTGGATCGAAGGCCCAACGCCCCCGGAGCCCCTCGTGCGCGGCGGCGGGGCTTCAGCGGTGGAGGTGGCCCTGGCGCTACGGGCGCGGGGATTGCGGCCCCAGCTGCTGTTGCGGGCAACGGGCCTCCATCTCGGTGGCCCTGAGGCCCATCGGCTGGCGGAACGGCTTCTGGCGGAAGCCGCCATTCCCCTCCACCGGGAGGCGGGGGACGGTGTCAAGGCCGATCTCTCCTGCACCGGCAGCCGGGCCCCCCATTGGCTGGCCGAGGCGGGCCTGCCTGTCGAGCCCACCACGGGCAGGGTGCTGACCGACCCCACGTTGCAGGTGCTCCACCACCCTGGGCTCTTCGCCAGCGGCGACTGTGGCCTCGTGGCCGCCCATCCCCGGCCACCGTCGGGGGTGTGGGCCGTGCGGGCGGCGCCTGTGCTGGCCACCAACCTCACCCGCAGTCTGGAGAACCGCCCGCTGGTGCCCTGGCGCCCCCAGCGCTGGGCCCTGCAATTGCTGGGGGATGGGGGAGTGACTGGCCAGCCGAGGGCCCTGGCCGTGTGGGGCCCCCTGGCCCTGGGACCGACCCCCTGGTTGTGGCGCTGGAAGCAACGTCTCGACCAACGCTTCCTGGAGGGCTTTTCGGCCCTTCAGCCCATGGGCTCCCGCGGTGGGGAGGCTGCTGCCATGCCCATGGCCTGCCGGGGCTGCGCGGCCAAACTCCCTGCCCGCCCTCTCAAGGCCGCCCTGGCTCGCCTTGGCAGCCTGGAGGCGTCATCTGTCGCCTCTCCTGCACAAGATGCTCCCCTCGTTCAGGAGTTTCCCTCGGGGCAGAGGTTGCTCCAGAGCGTGGATGGCTTTCCAGCCCTGGTGGCCGATCCCTGGCTCAATGCCCGCCTGACGACGCTCCATGCCTGCAGCGATCTCTGGGCCTCTGGCGCCACGGTGGAGAGTGTGCAGGCGGTGGTGACCCTTCCTGTTGCGGCGGTATCGCTTCAGGAAGAGCTCCTGCTGCAAACCCTGGAGGGGGTGCGCTCCGTGCTGGATCCCCTGGGGGCTCGGCTGATCGGGGGCCATACCCTGGAAGGGCGGGATGGGGCAGGACTGGCTATCACCCTCACCGTGAATGGTCTGGTGCCCCCCGAGCGGCATTGGGCGAAGGGGCCCCTGTGGCCAGGCGACGCCCTCCTGCTGACCCGGCCCATCGGCAGTGGGGTGTTGTTTGCGGCCGCCATGGCGGGGGAGGGCAGGCCGGAGTGGATGGATGTTGCCCTGGCCGTGCTGCAACAGAGCCAGGCCCCCCTGGTGGAGCTGCTGGCGGCCCACGGATGCCGGGCCTGTACGGACATCACGGGCTTCGGCCTCCTCGGCCATTTGGAGGAGATGCTGGCCTGTCGACCGCCCATGAATTCAGCAGTGTTCCTGCCACCCGCCCTGGAGGTGGAGCTCGATGGGGCCACCATCCCCACGTTTCCCGGAGCCCTGTCCCTGCTGGCAGAGGGGTTTGCCAGCACCTTGGCTCCCGCCAATGGCGAGGCTCTTTCGCTCCTCGGGGATGGGGTGTGGTTGTCCTGCTCGGGGCTCCCGCAACCCAGTCTTGAAGCGCTGATTATCGATCCGCAAACCTGTGGTCCCCTGCTGGCAGCCCTCCCTGAGGAGCGGGCGGAGGAGACCGTCCAAGCCCTCTGGGCGGCGGGGTTTGCTCAGGCCGCGCTCATTGGTCGGGTGCGGGCCCGTTCCTGAGATCCGCCGTCTGCGGGGGCAACCAGCCCTGTCCTGATGAGGTGATCAGCGCCCTCGGCCGCTGATCGCTCTTCCAGATCCGCTGCCGTCGTCCGATGGGCCGCGGTGTCCTTGTCGTAGCAACTGTCGTAGTAGTCGAGCATCTGGCGGCAGGCCAGCTCCATCTGGCCCAGGCGAATCGCCTCCACCGCTGTTGCGGTGCGCTGGGGTCCCAGACGTTTGCTGATGCGCTGGGTGGCTTCTACCAGGGCTTCACGATCCTGACAGCCATAGAGGGCCACCAGATGGTCCAGCCGATAGTCCAGGGGGCGCCGCACCTCCAGCAGGGGGGCAGCCTTCATCTGCCGCCAGAGCTCTGTGGGGATCCGGCATCGACCCACCTGGGCGCTCTCGGCTTCCAACCAGATCTCCCGAGCCGTGCGGTGCCGGTTCAGTGTGGATGCCAGGCGATTTTCGAAGTGTTCGCTGCTGGGTTGGTCCGGCTGACCAAGTCCGCCGAAGCTGCTTCCCCGGTGGTGGGCTAACCCCTCCAGATCCACGACGGCAACGCCTTTGGCGGCCAACGCCAGAAGCAGTTCCGTTTTCCCAGCCCCCGTGCGTCCCCCCAGCAGGCGGATGGGCCAGGGTTGGACCATCATGTCCAGCACCCAACGCCGATAGGCCTTGTAGCCGCCGTTCAGCAGCACCACCGGAAGCTCCAGAGTGGAGGCCAACCAGGCCACGCTGGCCGATCGCAATCCGCCGCGCCAGCAATGCAGCCGCAACGGGTGGTCGGGATGGGCGGAATGGGTTGTGATCAGGGCCTCGGCCATGGCCCCCATGCGAGGACCCACCAGAGCCAGCCCCCTCTGGACGGCGAGCTGGCGCCCCGATTGTTTATAAATAGTGCCAATCTCTGCGCGCTCAGAATTGCTGAAGAGCGGAAGACTGATAGCTCCGGGGATGTGCCCTTGTTGAAATTCGGCCGGAGAACGAACATCAATGACCGGTCCTTGACGATCAATAAAATACTTTATTTCTACCATCTCACTGCTAGCCAATTCTCCCATGCCGTGCCTGGAACCAGATGGATAGGGGTGTTTTGGTTCTCAATGTAGCCGCTCCTCCCGGTTTCCTACACTTATAAGCTGAAAGATCCCATTGGCGAGAATGTAGATGCAACGCAGATGGGTTCTGCGACTGATCCTGGCCGCAGGCCTGACGCCCATGCTTCCGGGCTTTCTGTCCCCTGGATCCCTCTTGGCTGGTGCTCTGGCAAACCCGTCCGGGCCTCCCCCCCTTCGTCTGAGTGCGATTCCGGATCAGAACCCCGAAAAACTCAACCGTCTCTACCCCTTGGTGGCCAAGGTGCTCTCCAAGCAACTGGGGGTGCCAGTGCGCTATGTGCCGATGGTGGATTACGCGGCAGCCGTGAGTGCTTTCCGAACGGGTGATCTGGATCTGGTCTGGTTCGGGGGGCTGACGGGGGTGCAGGCACGGCTGCAGAAGCCGGGGGCCATGGTGATCGCCCAACGGGATATCGATGCCTCTTTCCACAGCGTGTTCATCGCCAATCCCAGCAGCGGTCTGCAACCGTTCGTCCCCCAGAAAGGTTTGGTGGCTCTCAAGGGCAAGCGGTTCACCTTTGGCTCTGAGAGCTCCACCTCAGGCCGACTGATGCCTCAATGGTTTCTTGCCCAGGCAGGGGTCAAGCCCCGCGACTTTGCCGGCGGCGCCGCCGGATTCAGCGGCAGCCACGACGCCACCATCGCCTTGGTGCAAAGCGGTGCCTACCAGGTGGGAGCGGTGAATGAGCAGGTCTGGAAGGCCAACTTGCGCAGCGGAAAGGCCAACCGCAATAAGGTATTTCAGATTTGGAAAACCCCTGGCTATCCCGACTACCACTGGCTGGCCCAGCCCGATCTAGATCGGCGCTTCGGCGCTGGGTTCACCCCGCGCCTCCAGCGGGCCATCTTGGCTTGGCGTCAGAACGATCCGGATCAGAAGAAGGTTCTTGAGCTCTTTGGGGCCCAACAATTCACCACGGCCCGCCCCCAGGACTATCTGCGCATTGAGCAGGTCGGCCGCCAGGTGGGGCTGATCCGTTAGGCCATCCCGATGGAGCCCCTGCTCATCCTGGAGAGCATCACTGTGCCCGGTCGGGATGGCCCTCGGTTGGAGGGGGTGAGCCTCCAGCTCAGGCCAGGGGAACGGGTGGCCCTGCTCGGGGCGAGTGGTGCTGGCAAAAGCACCTTGCTCTCCGTGGCCAATGGGTTGCTCTCCCCCCAGGCGGGGCGGGTGCTGTGGATGGGCCACCCCCCCTCCATCTCCCGTCGTTTCCGTCGCCGCCAGCAAGCGGGCATCGGCACCCTCTGGCAGGACTTGCGTCTGATTGAGGAGCTCACCGTTCAGCAGAACCTCAACAGCGCCCGCCTGGCGCATTGGCCCTGGCACCGCGCCTGGCTCAACCTGCTGATCCCCCTGGAGACCCAGGCCAACTGCGAGGCTCTGGCCCAAGTGGATCTGGAGTCCGATCTTCTGGCCGCTCCCGTGGCCGCCCTCTCCGGCGGGCAGCGCCAGCGGGTGGCCATTGCCCGCTTGCTAAGGCAGGACGCCCTGCTGTGGCTTATGGATGAGCCTCTGGCCAGCCTGGATCCTCGCCGGGCTCGGGATGTGTTGGGCCTGATCCTGCGTCTGGGCCGGGCCCCTCGGGCCCTGTTGTTCAGCCTGCACCGCCCCGACCTGCTGGAGGGCTTTGATCGGGTGATTGGGCTGCGCCAGGGCCGACTCTGTTTTGACCTCCCTGCCGCTTCTCTGGAGCAGGTCCACCTGAGGGAGCTCTACGCCGGAGGCCACCTCAGCCATGGCTGAAGCCAGCCAACCTTTCTGGAAGGGTGTGAGCCTGGCACTCCCGTTGACCCTCCTGGTTCCCTCCCTGGTGCTGCTGCCCATCGGGTTGTTTCTCCCCCGACTGGTGCATGGAGGGGGCATCGACCTGATCGGCCGTTTTCTCCTTGCTGCTTTCCATCCTTCCCTGGAAGCGTCGGTGCTGTCCTCCGCCCTCTCCGGCCTGGCCGTCACCCTCGCCATGGCCCTCCTGGGCTGGGCGGTCAGTCTGTTGGGCGGGATCCTGTCGGGTCTGGCGAGTTCCCGCACCCTTTGGACCACCTGCACAGGCCAGAGCTGGCCCGCCAGTGGATTTCGCCGCCTGCTGGCCCTTCCCCGTTCCATCCATGAGCTGCTCTGGGGGCTGTTGTTGCTCCAGCTGTTGGGATTGAGGCCGGTGGTGGCGGTGGCGGCCATCGCCATTCCCTACAGCGCCCTGGTGGCCAGGGTGGTGGCGGATCTGCTGGATGGCCTGGAGATCAAGCGATTGGAAGCCTTGCGATGTGGGGGAGCGCCAGCTGCAGGGGCCCTGCTCACGGCGCTCGGCCCGCCCCTGTTGCCGGGTCTGATGAGTTACGGCGGCTATCGCCTGGAGTGCGCCCTGCGAAGCGCCACCCTCCTGGGGGTCTTTGGTCTGGGGGGGCTGGGCACCGAGCTTCGGCTCACCCTTCAGTCGCTGGAGTTTCGCGAGTTGTGGACAGGGCTTTGGTTGCTCTTCATCGCCATGCTCGTCTTGGAGGGGACGCTGGCGGCCTTGCGCCGCCGTTGGTTGGCCCCTAGGCGATTTAGCTTGTCCCACCCCCTGCCTGCCAGCAGGGGTCGTCGCCTGGAGTCCGCTGGACAGGAACTGCTCGTTGTTCTGATCGTTCTCTTCGCCCTGTGTTGGCTATTGGCGGACACGCTGGACGTGCGCTGGAGCGACCTCCTCCGGATCCAGCCCCTGCCACCCATGGGGGCTCCCGATTGGCCGCAGGTGCTGGCTCTGCCTTGGCTCACTCTGGTGGCCAACACCCTTTTGCTCACATCTCTGGCGGCGGCGCTGGCCATCGGCCTGGCTCCCCTCTCCCTGCTGCTTGTGGCCCCATGGCCCGCTGCAAGATCCCTGTTGCGCTTTGGTTGGGCCCTCGCCCGGCTCTGGCCTCCCCCGCTTTCGGGCTTGCTGATGTTGTTCGTGCTGCAACCTGGCCTGTTGACGGCCGCCTTGGCCTTGGGCTTCCACAACCTCGGCATCCTGGGGCGCCTGTTGCTCGAAAGCGTCGAGGAGGCCCCGTCAGGGCCCCGGGAGGCCCTGGAGTTGATGGGAAGTGGTTCCCGCCTGGGGTTGCTCTATGGCTCGTTCAGCGCTGTGGCTCGCTCCTACCTGGCCTATGGGGCCTACAGGGCGGATGTGATGCTCCGTGAGACCGTGGTGGTGGGCCTGGTGGGGGCCACGGGGCTTGGCAGTCAGCTCTTGGAGAGTCTCACGGCGTTTGCCTGGGACCAGCTCTTCGCCCTGGTGGTTGTGTATGCCACTCTCACTCTGCTGGGGGAAGATCTCTCAGATCGCCTGCGCCGCAGGCTTCAAGGCCCTCCTACAACGGCCATGAGCACAAACGGCTGAGTCGTCCAGCCTCCGTAACCTTGTGATGGGTATCACCGTGGGGTCTTGGCTTGGCGGGTTCTAATCACTCTGCTTTCGGCGGCTTCCATGTTCCCCAGGATCAGGCACATCCTCCCCTCGCTTGGAGTGGTGGTCATTCTCCAGGCCGGGTTTCTCGGTGCGATCTGGCTTCGCCACCTGGGACTCAACAGCTCCCCGTCCACCTTCCCCGCTCCGACCCAGCCCATGGTGTTGTGAGGGCTGGGACCGCGATTCAGAGCTCGCCGCAATCGGTGATCACCACAGCTGTGGATGGCTTGCCACTATTCGTGCCGCAGGCTTCCATGGCCTGCAACACTTCCAAACCCTCGCGCAGCGCCCCAAACACCACATGTTTGCCATCCAGCCAGGGGGTGACGGCTGTGGTGATGAAGAACTGGGACCCATTGGTGTTGGGCCCCGCATTGGCCATGCTCAGTAAGCCAGGTTGCTCGTGCTTGAGTTTGAAGTTTTCATCCTCAAACTTCATGCCATAAATCGACTCCCCACCCGTGCCATTTCCAGCCGTGAAATCTCCCCCTTGGCACATGAAGTCCGGGATGATGCGGTGGAAGGAAGACCCTTTGTAGCTCAGTTGCTTGCCGCTACGGCCCGTCCCTTTTTCGCCGGTGCACAAAGCACGGAAATTTTCGGCGGTTTTTGGAACAGCATCGGCAAACAACTCAAAGGCCAATCGGCCCGCTGGTTTCCCGCCGATGCTGATGTCAAAAAAAACGCGGGGGTTGCCAGTGGTCATGGATTTGAACGTTGCGATACCTGATCATCGCGCACCATGACGCCACCACCCCCTACTGCGTCGCGACCATTGAGGATTCAGCTGCTGATCACGTCGGCGTGCAACACATCCATCACGAGGAGTACCTTTTGGGTGTCCTCCTCAGGGAGCTCAAGGGTGATGGCCAGGTTGCTAAGGATGTTTTTCTCATCATCGGCCAGGGGCCCATCGGACCGCATGATCTCGGCGGCCACCGCATAGGCCGTGGCTCTCTGGCGGGGATTGAGCGCTTCCGCCGACTCCACCATCAGATGTTGGGCTCCTTTTTGGCGCATGTCGCGCAGCAGGCGGTCCATCAGTTGAACCATCCCCGCATCCCCGTAGTCACAGAAGGGATGGCGGTAATCCAGAGAGTGGCGCAGGGCCCGGGACCCCGCCATGCTCAACACCCCATCCCAAGAGACGGCAGCGAGGGCGATGGCCGCGAACGCGCTCGGTGCATCAAGGGTTCCTGGGGGCATGGTGTCTTCTGGTCGCAAAGGTGTTCTGGGGTAACGGAGTTTCACCCACACAAACGGTTCGAGGAGAACGGATGTGGTAGCAACTCCAACAATTTAGGGGAATTGAGTACCCATGCTTAAGAGGAATCCGTGATTCCGGCTAATGGGGCCGTTCCTTGAAATGGCCGCAGGTGCTGCAGGGCCCCTGGGGGAGCACTGCGCAGCGCAGCAACGGGCTGTGCGCATTAAACACACAGTCTGGATTTCCAATCACCCATTGGTCCTTCCACCATTCACAATCCTTCGGTTGCTCTTGTTGTTTAACCTCCAGAGCGATAGACGAAAGCTCGTAGCGGCCTGCTCGAAAGGTGTATCGGTGACGCCGCAGTAAAACCAGAAAGGGGCCAAAGCCCCAATCCAGCCACAGGCCAGGATGGGGGATGGATTGCCCTTCTGGAACCTCAACCCGGGCAATGATGCGCTGGGATCCAGCCAAGCGAAGTTCCACCTGCATGGACATCAAGGCGGCGGAGCTCAACTCACCATCCTAAAAAGGGATTCAACTCCATCGATAGGCCCCATGGATTTCCGGGTTCGCCTCGTCCATGCGGATCCGAAGCAGCGTGTGGTCCTGGTTGAGGCCTTTGATGGAGATCGCCTCGCTGGATCAGCCCTTGGGGAAGCGTCCAGTGCCGAGGAGGCAGAAGATCGGGCCCGAAGGCGCTTGCAACAGCATCTTCAGCCTCCCCAGCCCAGGCCCCCAAGGCCAGGCCCTTCACCCTCCCCTTCCCCCACGGCGGATGTGCCGGAATCCAGGCCTGATGCTGCGCCCCCAGCGCCTCAACCTCCGTCCCCTCCCGAATCCCGGGAGGACCCCCAAGACTCACCTGGGGATCCGGAGGATTGGAGTGCGGATTTGTCCCAGCTTGATCTGCTTTTGCGCCAGTTGGGCTGGGGGAAGGAAGAGGAGCGGGTGGTTCTGCAGCGCTTGTTTGGCCATCCAAATCGCAGCAGGCTTACCCGTTATGGCGATCTGTTGCTGCTTCGACGGGCGCTGGAAGCCCTGAGCCCCGGGGCCCAGCCCGCCAGTGCGCCATTGCCCATGAGACGCTCCGACCTCCTGTCCCAGTGCGATGGGCTCCTGCAGCGTTTGGGATGGTCGACGGATCAGGCCCGCCAGGCCTTGGAACACCAGTTCGCTGCCTCCAGCCGGCAGCATCTGAGCGATGAGCAGTTGTTGGCTTTCAATTTGTTCTTGGAAGGGGAGCTCTTAGGCCCCGTCCAGCCGAGTTGATGGCCCAGGCCTTGCGTAAACTCGAATTCACTTGCATGGACTGACGGCACCATGGCCATCCCAATCGGCATCAACGGCTTTGGCCGCATCGGAAGGTTGGTTTTTCGCCGTGCCTGTGAATCCACCGACGTGGAAGTGGTGGCGATCAATGATTTGCTAGATGTCGATTACATCGCATATATGCTCCGTTACGACTCCACCCATGGTCGTTTCAAAGGCGATGTGGATGTTCAGGATGGAGCCCTTGTTGTTAACGGTCGGAGAATTCGTATTACGACTGAGCGGGACCCCGAGAATCTCCAATGGGACCAGGCTGATGTCCATACTGTTCTGGAGTCCACTGGATTTTTTCTGACAGATGCCCTGGCTCGCAAGCACATTTCTGCGGGGGCAAAAAAAGTTGTCCTCTCGGCGCCTTCCAAGGATGAAACGCCCATGTTCGTGATGGGTGTCAACCATCTCACCTACGCCGGTCAGGAGATTGTTTCCAATGCGTCCTGCACCACCAATTGCTTGGCTCCCATGGCCAAGGTGATTCATGAAACGTTTGGCATTGCCAGTGGTTTGATGACCACCGTTCATGCCACCACAGCCACCCAGAAGACCGTAGACGGACCTTCGGTTAAAGATTGGCGTGGAGGCCGGGGTGCCTCCCAAAATATAATTCCCTCCAGCACGGGGGCAGCAAAGGCTGTTGGCAAAGTGATTCCTGCCCTGAATGGCAAACTCACCGGGATGGCCTTCAGAGTTCCCACTCCCAACGTCTCCGTTGTTGACCTGACGGTCAACCTGGAGCGTGGAGCTAGCTATGAAGATGTGAAGGCTGCCATGAAAGCAGCCTCCCAGGGTGAACTTTCAGGAATTTTAGGCTACACGGAGGATGAAGTGGTTTCCACTGATTTTCTTGGAGAAACATGTACATCGGTTTTTGATGCAGGCGCTGGAATTGCTCTGACCGATACGTTCATGAAACTTGTGGCTTGGTACGACAACGAATGGGGGTATTCCAGTAAGTGTGTTGATTTGATACGCCACATTAATCGTTAGGCAGCGTTGCATTGCTTTGCCAGGTGATATCTCACAATGGAGGGATAATCTTGAGTGGCGTAGGCTTCTTTCTCAAGAAGCTGTTCCCATTGGGTTGCGTCTGAGTAAACGGGATCCTTCAGTTTTGCGAGGATGTCGGTTCGAGTGGTCACGTTGATGCCCAAGGCTTCTGGTTTGGACTGCAATGACCCGGCTTTGCAGCTTTGGGCGACGTGGATGGCTTCATGACTGAGAACCCTCAGGAAATCAACGGATCCTTTTTGAATGATTTTGGGCTGAATCCTCAGGGTGCTTGCCCTGTGGTCCCACTCCGCTGCGGCGCCTTCCTTTAGGGTTGGCTCAATCACAACCTTTGCTCCGGCACGTTTAAGTGCTTGCAAAAGTTCAGTAATATCTTTGCGCTCCTGTTGAAAGGTGGGTGGCGATTTCAGTAAACGCTGCAGCTCAGCCACGGAAAGGTCGGGCTCCCCTTCCCGGCGTTTGTAGAGGTAACGGGTTGAGCCGTCCGCAAGAATCTCCTCCTGGGGATGCCATTGAAGATCGGCATCTTCCAGTTGGGAAAGCAAATCTTCGGTGTTGAATACCGACGCCATCCTTATCTCTGGAGCTACGGGTGGCAAGCTTTCCTGAAGGCTTTTGACAACTTTGATTTGCCGTAGATCATTTGTAAAATAGTTGAAGAGATCAGGGAAGGTAATCAAAGCCATTCCTGCGCTTGCCAATCCAACAGCCCAGAGGTATCCCTTCTTGACCCTGGAAACCCGCACCATCTCCCTATTGCAACGAATGCAAATGGGGTTTGAATCTCTGTTCGATTTATAGCGGACTGGTAGACAGTCGCATACGGGACATTGGTAAAGATCCAAACTTGATCATATTTTTCGAAATTATGCCACACCTCCAGGCATTGGCGAGGGGGGGCCACGGGTTTGAGGAAGACTTGCGAGGATCAGCACCCGTGGTGTCGAGTTCCATGCCTCTCTCTGCCCTGGTGCGACAGCTCAAAGAGGCACCTCTGACCGCAGAGCTTCTGGAGCGTGCCCGACGTGCCGATCGGCTTCTGCTCAGAGGAGGGGGAAGGGGGGCCCGAGCCCTCGTCGCGAGTGCCTTGGCCCGGCGTGCAGATGCCCCGCTCCTGGTGATCGTTCCCACTCTCGAGGAAGCGGGCCGATGGGCCGCCTTGTTGGAGATCATGGGGTGGAGCAGTCAGCTCTATCCCACCAGTGAGGGTTCGCCTTACGAGCCCTTTGATCCCACCACGGAGATCATCTGGGGGCAGATGCAGGTGCTCAGCGAGCTCCTTCAGGGCTCGCCCCTGGCGGTTGTGGCCACAGAGAGGGCTCTTCAGCCCCACCTTCCCCCGCGGGAGGTGGTTGCCACCCGTTGCTGCACCCTGCGCAAGGGGGAAGCGGTGAGCCTCGAGGCCTTAGCCCACACTCTCACGCGCTTGGGATATGAGCGAGTGACCTCGATTGAACAGGAAGGCACCTGGAGTCGCCGTGGCGACATTCTCGATGTCTTTCCAGTCAGCGCCGAATTGCCAGTGCGTCTGGAATTCTTTGGTGATGAATTAGAAAAACTCCGCGAATTTGACCCGGCAAGCCAACGCTCTCTTGATCCCATTGAGCAGGTGTTACTGACGCCTACCAGCTTCAACACCCTGGTGGCCGATGCCCTCCGGGACACCGCCCTGCCAGGGCTGGAGAGCCTCCTGGGAGACCAAGGTTTTGCCAGCCTGGTGGAGGGCGGGACGCCGGAAGGCCTGCGACGCCTGCTGGGTGTGGTGTGGCCCCAGCCAGCCAGCTTGCTGGATTACCTCGCCCCAAACACCCTGATCGCCGTCGATGAGCGTCGCCAATGTCTGGCCCATGGCCAGCAATGGTTTGATCACGCTGCCGAACATCAGCAGGAGGTTTGGGCGGAATTGAACACCGCTGCTGGCGCCCCACCCCCTCCTCTGCCCTCCGGACTCCACCGCCCCCCCACCGAGGCCCTGGCGGAGGTGGAGGCTTTTCTCGGTGTGGATCTCGCGGAACTTCTCCAGCGGGACGATGCAGCCAACAGTTTTGACCTAGCAGCCCGACCCGTTCCAGCCCATCCGAATGCCTTTGGCAGGCTGGCGGAAACCGTGCGGGGCTTCCTCAAGGATCAGCAGCAGGTGTGGTTGCTTTCGGCCCAGCCCACCCGCGCCGTTGCCCTGCTGGAGGAGCATGACTGCATCTGCCGCTTCGTTCCCAATCCTGGGGATGTTCCGGCCATTGAGCGACTCCTGGCTCAGAACACGCCAGTTGCCCTAAAAACCCGGGGAACAGCTGAGCTGGAAGGGGTCCAGCTGCCCGCCTGGAAGCAGGTCTTGGTGACGGACCGGGAATTCTTCGGCCAGCACAGCCTGGCTGCATCGGGTTTTGTCCGCCGCCGCCGGCGGGCCGCCAGCCGGACGGTGGATCCCAACCGGATGGTGCCTGGGGATTTCGTGGTCCATCGCAACCACGGCGTCGGTCGTTTTCTCAAGCTTGAAAAACTGGCGATCGCCGGGGAGGCTCGCGACTACCTGGTGGTGCAGTATGCGGATGGTCTCCTGCGGGTGGCGGCCGATCAACTGGGGAGCCTGGGGCGTTTTCGAGCAACGGGGGAAGGCGTCCCCGAGCTGAACCGCATGGGTGGCACGGCCTGGCAGCGCACCAAGGAGCGGGCCGCCAAGGCCATCCGCAAAGTTGCGATGGATCTGGTGAAGCTCTACGCGGAGCGCCATCAGATCAAGGGATTTGCCTTTCCCCCCGACGGACCCTGGCAACTGGAGTTGGAGGATTCCTTCCCATACGACCCCACTCCCGATCAGCTCAAGGCCATTGCCGACGTCAAGCGCGATATGGAGCGACACCAGCCCATGGATCGGCTGGTCTGCGGAGATGTGGGTTTTGGCAAGACCGAGGTGGCCATCCGGGCCATCTTCAAGGCCGTCACCGCTGGAAAGCAGGTGGCCATGCTGGCTCCCACCACAGTCCTGGCCCAGCAACATTGGCGCACACTCACGGAGCGCTATGCCCCTTATCCCCTGAAGGTGGCCCTGCTCAACCGTTTTCGCACCACGAATGAACGAAAGGTCATTCAAGATGGCTTGGCTTCAGGCCAGGTGGATGTGGTGGTCGGGACCCACCAGCTGCTCGGCAAAAGCACCACGTTCAAGGATCTGGGCCTGCTCGTGGTGGATGAGGAGCAGCGGTTTGGTGTGCAGCAGAAGGAAAAGATCAAGGCCCTGCGTAAGGATGTGGATGTGCTCACACTCAGTGCCACTCCGATCCCCCGCACCTTGTACATGAGCCTGTCCGGGGTTCGGGAAATGAGCCTGATCACCACTCCCCCACCCCTCCGCCGTCCCATCCGCACCCACCTGGCGGCCTTTGATGAGGAGGCCATCCGTAGTGCCGTACGCCAGGAGCTCGATCGGGGTGGGCAGGTGTTTTATGTGGTCCCCAGGGTGGAGGGCATTGAGGAGGGGGCGGAACGCCTGCGTTCCATGTTGCCTGGCATGCGATTGATCACGGCCCATGGCCAGATGCCTGAGGGGGAGCTTGAGAGCGCCATGGTGGCCTTCAATAGCGGCGAAGCCGATGTGATGCTCTGCACCACCATCATTGAAAGCGGTCTGGATATCCCCAGAGTCAATACGATCTTGGTGGAAGATTCTCAGAAATTTGGTCTAGCCCAGCTCTATCAGCTGCGCGGACGGGTGGGCCGCAGTGGGATTCAGGCCCACGCCTGGTTGTTCTATCCAGGCGAGGCCTCACTTAGCGATGGGGCCCGCCAGCGACTACGGGCGATTCAAGAGTTCGCCCAACTCGGTTCTGGTTATCAGCTGGCCATGCGCGACATGGAAATTCGCGGTGTGGGCAATTTGCTGGGGGTCGAACAGAGCGGCCAGATGGAGACCATTGGTTTTGACCTCTACATGGACATGCTTCAGGAATGTCTGGCTGAGCTGCAGGGTCAGGACATCCCCAGTGTCGATGACACCCAGGTGGATCTTCAGCTCACAGCGTTCATCCCAGCCGAGTGGATCAGTGACAACGAGGAAAAGGTGGCGGCCTATCGGGCGGCGGCCCAGTGTGGAAGCAAGGCGGCCTTGCTCGAGCTGGCGGCGGGCTGGACTGATCGTTTCGGTCCGATCCCTGGGCCCGTGCACAGCCTGCTCCGACTGCTGGAGCTGAAACTGCTGGCCAAACGCTGTGGTGTCTCGCGGATCAAGCCGGACAAACCCAATATCGTCCTGGAAACCCCCATGGAGGAGCCTGCCTTCCGTCTGCTGCGCCAGGGGCTCCCCACCCACCTCCATGGCCGGTTGGTCTACCAGGCGGGCTCCGCTGGAGCCGCGAAGATCGTGGCCCGAGGCCTGGGTGCCCTTCCTACAGACAAACAGGTGGAAGAGCTCATGGAATGGCTGGAGAAGATGGCGGCCCACATCCCCTCACCGCATGGGACAGTTGAAGACAAGCCACCTGGCCAAGGCACCTCAGCTGAAGCGCCGGTGCTTGTGGTCTGAGGTCTTCGGCTGTCTATCGCGCCAGCCTGCGAGCCAACTCTTCGGCGCTTTGCATGGCCCCTTCCACCCGGCCAAAGCCCTGGCCCGCCATGAAATCTCCGCAAAAACCAAGCTTGAGCTCATCATTCCAGCAGAGGTCTTCGGGGAGGGCAGGCTGCAAGGGGAAGGCTGCCCCCCATCGCATCAATTGCTTTTCGCTCCCCTCCGGAGACTGGGGGGGCAACCAGGGGCTCAGAACGTCCATCAAGGTTGCATGAAGGGTCTCAATTAAAAACTGTTCCTGCTCCGCTGTTGCGGTGAGACCCAACTGGCGAGCCATGGCAGATCGGGATCCATAGACGCCGATGTGTTCCGCGGCAAAGATGGCATTGGAGTGGGCCACAACCGCGCAGGACCCGTCCTGTTGCGGCTGGATGCAGACCCTCCAAAGCCCCCAGCGTTGTTGGGCAGTGGGTTCAAAGGCCAGAAGACGAAATGGTAGGGCAAGCCAATCGGCCGCCTGATCTGGGGACAGCCGGAGCAAGAGGGAGCTCCGGGCCTCAAATCGCAAGGCGGCAATGGACGCTAGGGCGTGGTTCAGAGCAGCGTTTTGGATCCGCTCAGCCAGTTCCTGCAACGGTGGAGTGGACCAGCCAAAGGTCAGTCGGCTGCGGGGATGGGCCAGAAGTGTCCCTGTCAGGACCAGGGCTTCGCTCTCAGAGAGCACGGACCCTTCCGCGTCTTTCAGCAACCAGCGATCCCGATGGCGATCAAGGCTGCGAATCAATGTGTTGTAGCTGGTGGTTAGCTGGCCATCACCCTGATGGAGCAGCCCTTCACAGATCTGCTCCATCCCGGGTGTGCCCTGGAAACAATGGCCCTCGAGCAGGGGATCCTGCCCTTCATGGGGGAGAAGCTCAGCAGCTTCGTTGATCACGGCCATCCCACCTGTCCATGGTTGCACCCACCCCTGCTGCAACAGGGGGGAGAGCACCTCGGGAGGGGATGAGGAGCGGATGTTGAACAGGCTGGCCCCATGGTTGATCCTCAGGGATGGATCCTTTCTGGACCGTCGCGTCGCCGTTCGTCCCCCGGGTCCCCTGCCCGCTTCCCAAAGGCTGATGGATGCTCCCTCCCATCCGTGCCGGCTCAATTCGGCCGCCAAGGTGCAGCCCGCAACCCCAGCACCGATAATGGCCAACCTGGACGACTGTCGATCAGAAGTGAGGACTTTTGAACCGTTGCGTTGGCGACTTGTAATCGGCCTTTGGGACAAACCTGATTGAGATCTGCTTATAGACTAGCTTCAAGGAACCTGCTCAGCACAGCAACAGGAATTTCAATATCGTTCTTTGCATTAATGCTGGGGACAACGGCAAAACTGTAAACTCCATCACGCAACGCTGCCAGTTGAAAAAAATCGGGTCGAATGCCATGACCCTCTTGAAAGATTTCCAACACCTGACACCCTGGAGTGAGATACATCAGGTTTGTCAGTGCCGCCCCATGGGCTGAGATCACATGAGTGGCATGGCGAAACCGTTGGATTTGCAGCTGTAAGGGTAGCTTGTCAAGCTGAAGGAGTTCAAACCCATGGCGGGAAAGCTGGGTCATGATGGCTTCTTCGTTCCTGACTTGCCGAAGATGTGCATCGCCACGTGAAACGTAAATCCGCTTGCTGGATTCACAGCTTCCCAAACCTCTTTCGGCTCCTTTAATCAGTCTCTGGGAGAGCTCAGAGATGGTAACTGGGCTCAAGGCATCAAAATGGCCGGTTGTGCTGTAGCGCGTATGCCGATGGGAAAAACTTGTGATTAATCTCTCAAAACTCCAGCCCACGTTCCCCTGAGCAGGGGGCATCCGGATCAGTTGCTCGCAAGGCACATCCAGGAAGTCCAGGGAATCTCTTTGCCAGGTGGCCAGGGTCTGGGGAACGATAATCTTGAACGCTTCTCCTGTGATCTTGCCATAGGTTTCTGCGGCCAGGATTCGTGGCAGCGCGTCGAGAAACCAGTGAAAGTAGTTCGGTTTGGTGTTGAGGTAATCGATGAGGACGCAAACATTTTCATCGAAGGACCTGATGGGACCCTTTACGTACCGCCAAATCAGAGACGCTGTCTCTTTTGCGTTGAGAATCCGAAAGGGAATGGTCTCCTCAATGACGGACAGATGGCGTTCTAAACCGATCCAGTCAGCCCCGAGGCAACTGGCCTGAGGAGAAACTTTTAAATAGCCCCCAGGCACAAAGAATGGTTGGCAATAAATATCTATGCGCTGCAGTGGTAAATTCCACAAATTTCTCAAATTCTTGGCGTAATTCACTTCGCTGCCCGCACTCAGCAAAAGCCTTCTTCCCACTGTTGGGTCCTCCTAGGCAGTCATGCCATCTTCCCTCAACCACAACGCCAGTCCGCCCCCCCGTCCCCGTGCAGCCATCCAGGGCAGCCCCGTTTCTGTTTGCTCCCTGGCAATGAGTGCGAAGAAGGGTTCCCCCCCAGCCGGAGGCTTTGGCAGTGCAATGGAGAGCAGATTCCTCCCGGCTACTTGAATGTGAAGTTGTTGGAAATGAAAGCAGAGCAATGGGCGTTTTTGAACCAAGCGTCCAGGTCCCCAAAAGCTGAGCTTCATTCCCAGAAGCTCAACTGAATTGATGAGTTCCAGCTGCTGTTGGTCTGAGCCCCTGATTTGAAGCGTAGCCTTCAATGCGCGTAGGATCATTCCGCTGAGAGATGAGGGTTCAGGATTCTTCTTCCCCCAGATCTCTGCCAGTTTCCAGTCGCCTATAAGACTATCCCGATGCACATTGCTGCCAACTTTGCGACTCTCTCGCTCCAGAGACCGCAAATGTTGACCGCTCGGAAGAGCCATGGTTTAAAAGATTCCTCCTCACTCTATCGGATCAGCCTGTTGGCTCAGCACTGCCAGGCAAGCAGCGGCTCGCCAATTTTTCCCAGATCCGTCAACTGATCTCCAGTGATCAGTTCCTCCGCTGTAACCCATTCACTTTCTTCCAGACCTCCAGGGGTTCGCATGATCACCTCCACTTCACACTCCCGTGGGCAGTGAAAGGTCATGACCTCAAAGGGAAATACAACCTTTTCAAGGTAATAGGTGGAGAGACCTCGGGCACGGACAATGACGATCCGATCCGTGCAGTTGCGATAACTGCAGAGGATTGGGGTTTGGGTGTTCACGGGACCAAGACTGACGGATCACCATCAAGACAGATTTCCCAAGGGGATTCAGTCTCGTCTGCGACGGTTCTAAGGTTTAAGCTGATTTACCCATCAGCTCCGTCGCAGCCATGGTGGAGCGCCTGAAAACCATTCACCTAGGTCATCATTTTTTGGATCGAAAGCACCTTTCGGCCCAACCTCACCAATATTCATATCAGCGAGAAACCGATCCAGACCAGGCTTGGGAAGGCCTTCCAGTTGTTGACGCTGAGCCTGCTTCAACCAGCCCCAAACCGAAGGATCCCGATCTGCAAACTTCTGCACGTAGATGCGCTCTTTGAGGCTGACTGGCTCTGAGTTGGCAATCCTGCCGATGATGTTCTGAAGCCTGAGGCGAGTGCTTGGGGTAAGCATCTGGGCCCGACCGGAAAAAGGTTCTGTATTGCTAGCGAAATAACCCAGTCTAAATGTGGCGAACCATACCAAACCCTCCCGTTGTCAGCACTTCCCCTTCCTGCTTTCTCGCCCCTAGGACGCCAAGCCAAGGATCATCAAATCCACGGCTGCCTGGGCTTTCAAGCTTCTTTTGATTCCTGTCCTGGTGGGGCTGCTTGGCACAGCATTGGCCTTACCCCCCCCTGGATCGTCAAGCGCTGGTGTTGCAAGGTGCAGCTCCAACGGCTCTCTCCGTGCTCCTGATGGCCGAGGCCCATCAAGACTCTGGTCCGGCGGTCTCCACGCTGGTGATCTCCAGCACAATGGCTGCCATGGTGACGGTTCCCCTGTGGTGGGCATTCATGCAGTTTGGTGGCGTGCCTCCTGTCTTCTGCTGATCACAGTTTTGCCATGGGCCAAACTCCTGGCTGCCCCCCCTGCCGGGTCTCTGGCGCTCATTCAGGAGCGGGGCACGCCTCTGCCATCGGGTCGTGTGACAGGTGGCACACAAGTGCCCCTTGAGCGGGCGGAGGGCGGGGACACCCCTGTCCTTACATTCCACTCTGACCGTGGCTCCGTGCGACTGCTCTTGGACACAGGGGCAGCCTCAGCCATGGTGTCTCCTGCTCTTGTGAGGCGTCTTGGACTGGAGAGTCGGCCCCTCTCCCGTGATCAGTTTTCCCTCGCTGGCGGTGGGGACACCTGTGCCCATCGTCCCCTCTCCAAAACCCGTCTACCGGAGCTCCGTTTAGCTGCAGGAACCAGCCAACGCCTCTCCTTGCGGCTTCAGGGGGTGCAGGCTTTTGTCCTTCCTGTTGTGGCCTTGCCCCAGGGCATTGATGGCGTGCTGGGGGCCGCCACACTCAAACAGATCCCCTTTGGAGTTGACCCTCACAAAGGGCGCGTGTTCTTTGGTGGCCCTGCGCTGCAATGGCGTATGCAGATGCCTCCCCGGCCGGACGTGATCCCTCTGCTTTGGCGGCGTGGGGTGCCTCTGGGTGGGATCCGTGTGAGGTCTGGTTCAGATGGCAAAATCAAGCAGTGGAACTCCCTCATCGACACCGGTGCGGAAGGGCTTTTTCTGCCCCCTGAAGTGGCGGCCCAGCTCCGTCCCC
>Ga0208723_1000036_pt1 | contig 55359 bp, 53 predicted proteins | sample LakMenEpi31Aug12_FD_150750 | JGI IMG/M metagenome (GOLD analysis project Ga0208723, IMG submission 150750) | Freshwater microbial communities from Lake Mendota, WI - 31AUG2012 deep hole epilimnion (SPAdes) | ecosystem: Environmental > Aquatic > Freshwater > Lake > Epilimnion/Euphotic zone ...
TTCTCTCATTCATAATATTCTCCCTCCATAACCCCTCTGCTTTTTAGGGGTCATTTTTCCCCAATTTACCTTAAGTGAAGTTAATTGGGGCAGTTTTAGACAATAGTAATTTATCTTATTTTGATATCAAAAAATCAAAAAGAAATCTCTTGTAAAAATATTAATGAGCATGAACTCAATAGATTATTAAATAGTAAGGAAATTTATATTATGAATACAGTCATTCCTCCAAGACCAACTCAAAGACCAGAAAGCGTACCCACCATCCAACCTGCACCAACAACTGGCGATCAACCTGCACCACTAGAATGTGATACATTCACACCAAGAGCAGGGGGACTATTCGATCTTGGACAAAAAGCATTGAGGAATATATTTTCAATATATGGACCAATACCAAGACCGTCGATTCCTAATAACTGCCCTAGTAACTAAATACTTAAAACCTTTGACTAGCTATAGAAAATCCCAAGCACCCCTAATATGCTATTCTAATGACTTTGAATGAAAGTTAGCGTTATAGGAACAGGTTATGTAGGATTAGTTACAGCGACATGCTTAGCTTACCTCGGGCATGACGTAGCATGCTTAGATATAGATGAAAAGAAAATAGAAGGTCTTAAGCAAGGGCAGATACCTATCTATGAGCCTAATCTAGACCAGCTTTTAGAAGATACTAAAAAAACTAATAAATTCCCGATATTCACTACCGATCCTAAAATCGCCATGGAGCATGGCGAAATAATTTTTATCGCGGTAGGTACTCCCCCGAAAGAAAATGGAGAACCTGATCTTCGCTATATCGAAGCCTGTGCTAAAACCATCGGTAAACACGCTAAGCAGGATTGTATCGTTATAAATAAATCTACCGTACCAGTAGGCTCTGGGAACTGGGTCTATATGCTTATAGAGCAGGCTAACCCTAAACTTAATTTTCACGTAGCTTCTAATCCAGAGTTTCTCCGAGAGGGTTCTGCGATATTCGATACTTTTTATGCAGATCGGATAGTTATTGGAACAGAGGGGACTGCTCGCAAACGTGCAAGTTCAAGGCCGAGGAGGACGAGTGACCGCAGTGTACTACAAGTACATGAGGATCACGAGGACGACGAAAACGCAGAAATTGGAGTTTGCGAGCAGTCCCCAGATGAAAATTTCGCAAGAGCTAAGTTAAAAGAGCTTTATAAGCCGCTTATAGAACAGAGCTTCACCTCTCCAAGCTATTGCCCAAGACCTAATAATCAGGGTCAGATACCTTTTATCTCGACTGACATCACCAGCGCAGAGATGATTAAATACAGTGCTAATAGCTTTCTTGCGATGAAAATCAGTTTTGCTAACCAAATCGCAAATATCTGTGATCTTGTTGGAGCTGATGTTACAGAAGTTATGCACGGCATCGGTACTGATTCACGCATAGGCGGTAAATTTTTAAATGCCGGTATCGGTTGGGGTGGAAGCTGCTTCGGGAAAGATGTTCAAGCACTTATTAAAATAGCAGAGGAATATGACTATAATCCAGAATTACTGTATGGCACGACTAATGTGAATTACAAACAGCGAAACCTCGTTATTAAAAGACTTCAAGATCAAATGAAAATCCTTAAAGGTAAAAAAATAGGTTTACTAGGGCTTGCCTTTAAACCTAATACTGATGATCTCAGAGACGCGCCTGCTTTAGATATCGCTAGAGCATTAATTAAACTCGGTGCAAGCGTTAGCGTTACTGACCCTATAGCTGCTGAAAACTGTAAAAAACAAAACCCAGATCTAGAAGTTAATTATGTAAATGACCCTTATGAATTAGCTCAAGGAAAAGATGCACTAGTACTGGTTACCGAATGGGATGAATACAGACAACTCGACCTAGGGAAGATTTTCAATTCCATGAATGGTCCTAAAATTCTTTTAGATGGTAGAAATATTTACAGCCCCGTTGATGCCAAGAAAATAGGGTTTAATTATATTAGTATTGGCAGATAATTGGAGCGTGATAATGGCTAAAAAAAGTATTTTAATAACCGGTGGAGCTGGCTTTATCGGCTCGCATCTCGCTGAAACGCTTATCCAGGCTGGTGACAAAGTTATAGTCGTAGATAATTTAGTCACGGGCAGTATTGAAAATATCAGACCTTTACTAAATCACCCTAATTTTAAATTTTTAGAACATAACGTCTCTGAACATATAGAGATAGAGGATGAGCTGGATTGGGTTATGCATTTCGCTAGCCCAGCTAGTCCTGTAGATTTTAAAAAATTAGCTATCCCTATTTTAAAAGTAGGCAGCTTAGGGACGCATAACGCTCTAGGTTTAGCTAAAGAAAAAAAAGCTAAGTTCTTCTTAGCGAGCACCTCTGAGGTCTATGGTGATCCACTAATACACCCACAGCCTGAAAGCTACTGGGGGAATGTAAATCCGATAGGCCCGCGTGGCGTATATGATGAATCGAAACGCTTTGCTGAAGCTATCACTATGGCTTATCACCGAGAACACGCTATAGATGTAAGAATTATCAGAATTTTTAATACTTACGGTCCAAGAATGCGTGCTGATGACGGTAGAGTAGTCTGTAATTTTATAAATCAAGCACTGGAAAATAAAGACATAACTATCTATGGTGATGGCATGCAGTCAAGAAGCTTCCAGTATGTAGATGATCTAGTAAATGGCATTATTAAACTTATGGCCGTGACTCATAATGAACCGGTAAATCTTGGAAACCCTTATGAATTCACGATGTTAGAACTTGCTGAAAAAGTTATAGCTCTAACTGAATCTAAATCTAAAATTATTTTTCTTGAATTACCAGAAGATGATCCGAAAAGACGTAAGCCAGATATTAGTAAGGCTCAAGCTTTGCTGGGTTGGGAGCCAGTTGTGCAGCTAGAAGAAGGCTTAGTGAGGACTATAAAATTTTTTAGTCGGGAGAAAGTCTAGATTCAAGTTGTATCTCATAAGAAAAAACTAATATCACTACTCGGCAATCTTAAGGATTCTAATGTCCTTGATTATGGTTGTGGTCAGGGAGATTTTATTAGAATTCATCAATGAATTTGATGATCTTTTGTCTCAGGATGGCATCTTTCTTTTATCACATCACGACTTTGACTCAGCAATCTACAATACTGATCACAAACAATTAACAAGAGATCTAATTCACTGTTTCGCTGATACACAACAAGCTTGGCAAGAGCATTCTGATGGTCAAATGGGACGTAAAATCCCAGGTCTTATTAACAAGAGCGTTTTCAGAAATACCGCAACTTACCAAACAATGCGAATTGTTGAAACTGAGTTTCAATCAGGAAACTACGGGTACCTTATGGCAGATATGTTCACATCCGCCATTCAACATCATTTTGATTATGAAAAAATATCTAATTGGCGTAGCAATCTTGAAGCCTTGCATAAATCTGGTGAATATTTTTTTGCTATAGATTTAGTTGTTGCGATAATTCAGAATTAACCTGAAAATATCTCTGAATCAACCTTTTTAGAGCGGATTTGTTTAAATACGCTGGCTTTGCGTTAATGAGTCCTTGTGCTAGCATGCTATATATAATCATCACAGAGCCAGATTACCTGTTCAATGGTTTTAGTTTGTCATGTTTTCTTATATCTTTATTTCCTGCATTTTTGGGTTATAACTTTTTAACTCATGCTGTGATTATGCTTGATAAATACTATAAAGGAGAATCTTCATAATGCCATACGAGTTATACCATACCCTTTGTGTTGCAGCTCTAGTACTATTTTTCTGTACTTTTCACACTCTGTGCTTACTATTGCCACTTTATCTAAAAAAGAAAAAAGCAGGCTTATTAAACCCTGATAAATCATTTACACAGAATCTCTGAGAGTCTATAGATCCAGGAAAGGTCGCCTAAATCGTAAATACTGGTCACGTCCTAAAGCTCATTTATTGTATATTTAGAAGAACACTAAAATAAAATTTTCTGGAGTTATAGATTGGTCGCTGATATTAAAGATTTAAAAATAGATTCTATGAGCTTTGGTCTGCATGCGATAGCCACAGATCCCGATTCTGGTATCAAAGTTTTTATCGAAAATGCCTGCCCCGGAGATGAACTCAAAGCAGAAATTTATGATGTCCAAAAGGACATGGCTTTTGCGAATATCACTGAAATAACTTCAGCCAGCTCTCTTCGAGAGGAAGACCCACGCTGTAAATTACATAAAATCTGCGGCTCTTGTCAGTGGCAGCATATAAAATATGAAGAGCAGTTAAATTTCAAGAGAATTAATCTATTAGATGCTTTCAAATTAAATAAAGTCAAGCTACTTCGTGAGAACGACGAAAATGCAAAGGATGAAGCTCTCAAGCAGCACCAAGGCATTTCAGTGAAAGGCTTAAATAATCCTTGGCACTTTAGAAATAAAGTTATATATCCAGTTGAGACAGTAAAAAGCACTGGTCGCCTGCTAGCTGGCTATTATAAAACGAAATCTAATGACCTGATCAATATTAAACACTGTCCTATACAGTATCCTATCTTCGAAGAGCTCATGGAAGGCATTAAAGAATTATGTTCTGGAGAAGGGATCGGCACGCCACTTTTAAGGCATATACTTTTAAGATCTAGCTATGATGAGAATGAGGTACTAGTCTCATTTATACTCAGAAAAAAACTTTTCAAAGCCCGTGATAGACACGCGATTAAAAGAATCTTTGATGTAATTTTACGTGAATTCCCTGAAGTTAAAGCTGCGACGATTAACTATAATGATGACTCTACAAATGTCATTCTAGGAGAGGAAACTGAACTTATCGCTGGCGATAGAGATTATATAGTCGATAGATTAAAAGATATCGAAGTAAAGATTTCGACTAGCAGCTTTTTTCAGATAAATAATGAACAATTCTGTAGTATTCTAGAATCCATAAAATCTTTCATAGAGCAATCTATAAATGAGAATCAGGGGAACGCAGAAATTGGAGTTTCGCCACAGGGGCGTGTAGCCAAACGAACAAGTTCAAGGCTGAGGAGGACAAATGACCGCAGTGTACTGCAGGTACATGAGGATCATGAGGACGACGAAAACGCAGAAATTGGAGTTTCGCTACACGCCCAACAGGACCTAAAAGAGAGTGGCACACAAGGTGCAGTGTCAAGACTAAAAATTCTAGATGCTTACTCTGGCATAGGTAGTATCTCACTAAGCCTCGCTAAGGCCTTTCCACAACACAGTTTTAAATCTTTTGAATTAAATAACTCTGCTGTCATTAATGCCGCAGACAATATACAGTTAAATAATTTAAACAATCTAGAAGTAGAGCTTGCAAGTGCTGAAGAGTATTTCAAAGAAGAACAGAATTTAGATTTCGATATAATAATTCTTAATCCCCCTCGCAAAGGCTGCTCTAATAAAATTTTAGAAAATATTAGTAAAAGTAATGCTCAAAAAGTAATTTATTTGAGCTGCAATCCTAGCACCCTAGCAAGAGATATAAAATTCTTAGAAGAGCGAGATTTTAAATTAACGGAAATCAAAGCCTTTGATATGTTCCCACATACTTTTCATTTAGAGACTCTTGCTTTGTTGTCTAGGAACTAGTTTCACTAAACTTGGGTTATATTTATGAATAAGAGCCAAGGAAGGATCTTGCCATCGATATTGTTCATCATTTACCCTTTGCCTCATTTCTCTATGAAAGTCCGTGTTGTTCTCTATATAGGTTTTTAATTTAGCTTCTATTATTTTAGGTAACAGCTCAGTATCAGTTGAAACTCCTAGTATGCCAGTCATTTGATCTAATTCATTTATAGATTTTAAAACTAATAAAGACTGTAATGGATTGATAGCTGACTTCATCGTTGCTATTAAATAATTAAATATCACATTAGCATCTAGTTTAAATTCCTCACCAAATTCATTAAACTTCTTCAATAATTTTGGCAGCAATTTAGCTGTATTTTCATCATAGATGTTTTTAAGACCCTCTTCAGGATTAGCTTCCCTTTTCATACGAGACTCCAACAAGTCTCTCAGCTCTAATACTAAAAATCGACTATTCCCCCTTGGTATTTCACTTAATGCTTCTAGCACTTCATCAGTTCTATTTAGCAATGAATTAAATTTTGACTCATTTTTTAGATCTAATTTTAGTGCCACAAAAGCTTCAAAAGTAAGTCCTAATGAAGCAAGGGTTTCAGTAAGCGTAGGGGCACTATCTGGGCTAAACTGACCATTCAATAATTTTTCTTGAATAATTGGTCTTATCAGCTCCATTTCCTGTGAATTGGGTTTTATATATTCTAAAACAGATTTAAAAGCCCCTCTATGATTAAGATTGTGCAATTGCTTTATTAAAAACCGCTTAAGCAGCTTTTCACCATAAGGCACTTCTTGTGCCGTAATTAACATGGACATACTCTTAATCGACTGTCTAATCATGAAAGGTGACTCATCTTGAAGTGATGAAGATGATAAAACCTTTTGTAAATTCTGCCATCTATTCTCTGGGCTTATATTTTCAGTAAATTTATTTATCCATTCTAAAATACTGGTTTTGGTCGGTATATCAAGAAGAGTACTAGTTAAAAGATTAGGGTAAAAATCATTTTTGAGATTATCTCTTAATTGAATAGGTAGAGTATCCCCTGCAATAGAGATCGTTTTTTTGACATAATCTTGAATTAAAAGCTTAGTCTCTTTATTAATATTTGGGCTTTTTTCATTACAAGCTTCTAAAAGTTTTTTATTGAAATTAAGCAGAGCTTTTGGATAATTAATTATGGAAATATTTTCAGCTTTGCTCTCTAGAGCACTAACTAGCGAAAAACCGTTTTCTAAATTACTAATCTTACCTAAGGCCTTAATAAAAAATGGTTCTATTAAATCTCTAAGATTTAATGAGCCTAAGACCTGGATTAGGTTTAAATGTCTCTGAAAATCTATCTGATTTCGACCTTGCTCATCTAATTTTTGTTGTTCTAAATCAGTAATAAATTGATTTACAGGTGCCAAGAAATTCTTTACAGGCCTTAATAAAGATTGCCTTTGGCTTTCATTCAGACTCTTTAACTTGGGCAAAGCTTGGTTGAGATTATTCATAACAATTTGATAACGAGAAAATTGATCTTGCTGCGTCAAGGCTGGCTCTAAAGGATCATGAGCAGGCAAGAATCTTAAATTTGAAAAAAACGATATTGCTGGATCTTGAGATAAAAGCTCGGGCGTATTAGCGTAATTCGTCCCAATGCTTTTAGGGGGATTACCAATCAAGAAAATAGTTGGCTGAATAAAACTGCTTCTGCCTGCATTAATACCTTGAGAAAAAAGCAAATTAAACTGCACTCAAAAACCGTTCCTCTAAATAATTAATAATTATCTGCTTAAACTCAACTGCTATATTCTCCCCTTCTAAAGTCTTTACCTGCTTACCATTTATAAAAACTGGAGCCTTAGGAGCTTCATTATCACCGGGGAGACTGATTCCGATATCAGCATACTTAGACTCACCCGGACCATTTACTATACATCCCATAACCGCTATCTTAAGTTTTTCAGCTCCAGGATACTTTTGCTGCCAAACTTTCATATTCACTTGAGTAAATTCATTAATCTCCTCAGCTAATTTTTGGAAATAAGTACTGCTAGTTCTACCACAGCCTGGGCAGCTAGTTATAGATGGCTTAAAGAAAGCTATGTCCATGGCCTGTAAGAGTTCTTGACAAGCCCGCACTTCTAAAGTCCTGTCCGCAAGAGGATTAAGCTTTTTGTCATCTGCACTTGGCGTTAGTGACATACGAATAGTATCACCGATGCCCTCACTTAACAGAATCCCCATGGCAACTGCACTTGAAATCATACCTTTAACTGGAGTGCCTGCTTCGGTAAGACCTAAATGTAAAGGAAACTTACAGGCAGCAGCCACATGGCGATAGATATTAATTAAATCCTGCACCTCAGACATTTTCACACTAATAACTATTTTCTCCTGCTTTAATCCCTCTGCGATAGCGAGTTCCGCTGACCTTAGAGCACTTGCCGTCATCGCCTCATAAATGACTTCTTTAAAGCTTATCTTTTCGCTATCTGGCTTTTTAGCATTGATTTCCATAAAATCACTAAGCAGATCTTGATCTAAAGAACCCCAGTTTACACCTATGCGCACTGGCTTATCTAAATCTTTAGCGATATTGATAATCGTCGAAAAATTATAATCATGCTTTTCGCCGTAACCAACGTTGCCTGGATTAATACGGTATTTAGCTAAAGCTTCTGCACATTTTGGATACTTCGCTAAAAGTAAGTGACCATTATAATGAAAGTCACCGACTAGGGGAATCTTAAAACCCTGCTTATTTAATTCACTGACAATTAAAGGCACTGCCTCAGCAGCGGCTTCATCTTTAACTGTAAGCCTAACCACGGCAGAACCAGCTATGTATAGTTCCTTGATTTGCTCGACGGTAACAGAAATATTCTGAGTAGGAGTATTAGTCATAGACTGAACTAATATAGGGTGCTGTGAACCCACACTAAGCTTATCAGAAAGAGTAACTTGATATGTTTCACGACGAAGTTTGAAAGTATTCATACGTATTTAATCATAACAAGTTAACAGAAACTTAATAAGATCATGGTACAGATAAACCAAGACTGAAAAATTTAGATAAATAAATAGGAGATATTTAATGTCAAGTTCCTTTGAAAATTTTGATTTTTTCAGCAAAAAAGATGATTTGCGTATTAGTGCGAATCAAAAATACACAGCAAAATTAAATAATGGTGGTAATAGAAATCAACCTTTAAAAAGTTTTAAAGATATTTTTAAAGACATAAATGCCTTGAGTGAAACAGAGGAAGTAAAGCCCGAAAAAGAATAGGGGTATAATTTCTTCATAATGTACAAGAATGTAGATTTTCTAACAGTAGAAGAGTGCAAAGAGATTAAAGAAAAACTTTTTAGTCTAAGAGAGTTCTGGATAGATAGATCTAGAGCTTTATCGCCTTTTGATGATGTTCCCTTTTACTGTCTTGGCGTAGCTAGTTATATAGACAGCATAAGACCAGGTGAATCACATATCTATTTCGATAAAGCTAAACTGACTAATAAAATCATAAAAGAAAATTTCCCCCAGCTTTTTAAAAAGCTTGAAGAGACTTTAGCTAAAGAATTTTCCTGTGAAATTAAATATGTGGATGACTTTGCAGTACCAGGATTTCAGATTTACCTTGCTGATTGGTTTTTCGAAGATTTTATGGGACCTAAGCACTGTGATTTTCATCACTATCTATTAGATTGGAAAAAATACGGCATAGACTTCGATCCCAAAGAGAATCTTAGCTTCACCGCATCTATAAAGTTACCGAAATCTGGTGCTGGCATATATATGTGGGATAAAACATATGATTATGAAACAGAACGTCTGAAAAATCTTAGCTATGAACAGCATCGTGATCAAATGTACAATATAGAACTCCCAGATGAAGAAAGAACTTATTTTCAATATGAATTAGGAAAAATATTTTTTCATTCAGGGAACAGATACCATCAAGTCGCGGAAGTTCGTGAAATGGAAAACGATGATGAAAGGATCACTCTTCAAGGGCATGCTGTAAAAGCTGGTAATACTTTATATCTATTCTGGTAGGTTTGATTAAAAATATCTTTTTAATTAAGTACCTTAACGAATTTTTAACCGAGCTAGTTTATAAATTTACTTGAGTGGTAAAGACACTTATATAGTCTTACCTAATTAGTCAAATCGAGGTTCAAATATGAGTAGTATAGATACTGGTTTAAGGGATAGGATAGAGAGTAACATAAGCACTGCAGCTTCAAGTGTTGACACTTCAAGTTTCGAGCATGAAACATATAGTGCTACTCGTGCTGGTATAGACAGAAGTATGGGCATCAAAGAATCAGCTAAAGCTGGTGCTCAGGCGACGATCGATAACCCACCAATGAAAACTGTTACAGAAAGTTCAAAAAAAGGTACTAAATCAAGACAAGTCGTAGATGAAAATGCTGTAGCTGCAGCCAAAGCGGATTTAGCTAGATTAGAAGTAGAAATGAGTTCTCTGCAAGCGGAAAAAGATGGTGCACAAAGCCAAGAGGATAATTCATTAAAAACAAAAGAGGCTAGTAAAGCCGAGCTTGATGAGAATGTTAATAAATTATCAACATTTAATGAGGCTGACGGTTTATTAACTAAGTTTAGTGATGCTTTTAGTGGTACTGATGGCTTTGCTAATAAAGGAGAGGAAGATGCTGCCCTTAAAAGATTAGGTGATTATACAGATAAAATTAAAGAATGGGGTGACGTAGATGGTGATGGAGTAAATGACGGTCAGCATTTTGCAGATGCCGTGAATGGCTTCCTGCATGGCGAAGGTGGTTACCTTAGCCAAGACAGAAAATATGAGTCTGATTATATAGCAGCTGGTGAAGTTGCACCATGGAAACAGGTCGCAACAACTACAGAAGTAAGCGCTGGTTCTTCTGGAGCTGGTGTAGCTGGTGATACAAACTCTAGCGACCTATACAATAGAGTATTTGGTTAATTATTTACAAGGATAAATTAGGGAACATATAAAATGACAAAAACACTTGATAATCCACATAAGCAGAAGATTCTGAATACTTTAAAAGAGCAGACTGCTAAGTTTAGGCAGACTATAGAAAACAGCTTTTATTCACCATTTAAAGCTTTTGAACAAAAATATATAAATAGTGCAAGTTACCGCAAAGCCCTTAGGTTAGCTTGTGGCATAGAAGATAATTTAGAAAATGGTATGAGCATTAATAGTGGTACTGTGCTTTTAAAAGGTAAATTTAGTGACTCAGATGGTCATCTCAGAGCGTCGTTTAATGTAGAGCATGGGCAAGTATTTTATACCGCTCATGACGAGGATATCTATAAATTAACGATAGAAACCAGACCTAGTAATAAATTTATCAATAATCTTGAAAAGCTCGATGAGGAGAGTATTAATGAATGCATTCAACGCTACTCAAACCGCCTCTACATAGACCTTAGAGATACAGTAACTTTAAGAAAAGCCAAAGAAGTGTTTTCAGATGATTATGTTTTGAAAAATTTACCACTGAATAGTGGCGCTGGGAAAGTCGCTTCTCGATTCGTTATCTGGCACATAAGAGCGTACAGAAAAGCTTTCTATAGATATTATATTCAAGCTAAAAGTCTCTGGGAAGGTTCTGGCTACAAGAATGCACGCTCTCTTGTCGGCGAATTTAAACGCAGAGGAATATCTGAGGAATAAAATATTAAGGTGATTAAAGGAATTCCACTAAAAACTAAAAGGATCAAATTATGGCAAAACTAGACAGAATCGCGCAAGATGCGCGTCGCGAAGTAAGTAACATTAGAGAACTTGGACAAAAGACTGGAGCAGGTATAGTTGCGAGTACTTTTAACGAGACTAACGCGGATGAAGTGAACGAGCATTTAAAAGGTGTACAAAAACAAGCAGCCTTTCAGATAGAAGCTGCGAGAGCGGCATCCACCGAACAAGCTGGAACAGCCCAAAATCAACAAGGTAAAGTACAAACACAAGCGGGGCAAACTCTGATGGCGGCAGCGTCTGTCGCAGCATCATCTGGGCTGGGTGCTCCGGCGTCCCTGGGAATGTTTGCTGCAGGTGCAGCTCTGGTAGCAACAGGTCAAGGAAATCAAGCACAAGGAGAACAAAAAGTGGCAGAAGCTCCTCCAATGATATCTAAGGCCGGTGATCTAAGTAATCAAAGTGAAGGTCACTTCAACAAGGCTGAGCAAATTAGAAGTGAGAAAGAAGCAGAACAAGCTACTAATAATGAAGATTCTTCTGATCCTAATTCTGCAAAAGAGATAGGAAAAGATAAAGGGTATTATGTAGGTGATTCTGGTAACGCTGGAGCTTCTACTGATACTGAGAATGAATTAGTCGCAGATCGTCTCACTGATGGTGAAAAAGCTATTAATGAAAAACTTGGTATCACCACTGATTCAGAGACCGCAGAAGGTGGCATTGCAACAGATGATCAGACTACAATAGCAAATCGACTAAATGAGGTTACTGATAATATAAATGGTCTTATTGGCGCACAATCAGATCAAAGCAGTGACGAGCAAGCTATTAATGAAAAACTTGGTATCACCACTGCTTCAGATGCTAAAGAAAGCGGCATTGGAACAGATGATAAGACTACAATTGCAAGTCGATTGAAAGACGGAGCTGGAGAAGTAGATAATCTTCTTGGGGTAGAAAAGGAGAAAGTCGCATGAGCAGTGGTCCTAAAACTATAGAATTAATTACAGAGTTTTCTAAAAATTCTTCACCTGATTACAAATCTCTCAATAAATGTATTCAAGACTTATGCAAAGAAAATGGTTTAAACGATGATACAGCGATACCTAAAATATCAGAAGCTGATTATAAAACCCTAGAAAAAATGTTTGCAAAACTGGGTAACAAAAACATTGCTTTAAGTTTCGAATCTTTTAGGGTAGAGCATATTGAATTAAACAAAGAACCTTTCTCTTTTGCGGCTTACATAGAGCATCTCAGGGAGAGATACTAAAAAATCTTGAAAAGATAAAAATGGCAATATTAGAGAATAAAGAAAAACTCGATTATTTTATACTAGAAGACTATGAAGCTGCTAGTGATGAGTTAGTGCGTTCTAATATAGCTAAATTTAAAAGAGTAATCCTGAAGCAGCTCGCACAGCATGCAAGAACTAATGAATCTGCTATTTTAGATATTAATGACCCTAATTTTAATGAAGTTCTGAAAGCTACAGTAGATAACATTTTTACTGCTGCTGGAAAAGCTTTATTTGATAATGACATACTGAGTTTGCAAGCCTATAATAGCTTCGGCGAAACGATAGCGGAATATTACTTTATTCAAGATGAAGATGATGAAATATACCAGGTCTTTATTTGTGAAGATGATGGTATTATAATTCGTGATTATTTTGGGAGATTACAGCTCAGTGATACAGCTCAGCCAGTATGTGTAAATTCAGACGGATCACCAGAGTATGAACTTTTAGTATTAAGCTTTAAAATTATGAATCATCTAAAATTTATGATTTCAGGTGAGGATAATAATATAACTCCTTTAACTAAAATTACTATTAACTATGCGACAGATGAATTGAAAGTCGAGCCGTATAAGTTAGATAGCGTTCATGATATGAAGAGATTTGCTGAAATAGTTAAAAATTCTGGATTCTCCATGAAAAAATCACATCCAATACTTTCAATTTTAGAAATAGGCTAATAGAGACTAAGCCTCAACTCCATTTTCTGCGTTATAAATGACATAATATATTTATGGTCATGAAGCGAGATCCTAGTGGCTACGGCAATTTACTAGGCGCAGATTTTATCGAATATAGTGCTGGTAAATGTGTCGTAGAGTTAATCATAGTTAAAGAACACCTAAACATTGGTGGCACTGTGCATGGTGGAGTGATTAATGGTCTTTTAGATATAGCTCTTTCAGCAGCGGTAACATCAGCCATGCTAGATAAGGCAGAGAAAGTAGTTACACTGCAGATGAATGTAAATTTTCTTCGAGCAGGAAAGCTTGGCGATAAGCTCATTACTACAGCTGAAATCGTAAAAATGGGTTCAACCATAATTTACGTTGAAGGTGAAATAAAATCAGCAGAAGATAATAAATTAATCGCTAAAGCAAGTGGAGATTGGTTTGTCAAAAATAAGTAAATATTTCTTACTCTTGCTAATTTCTGGGGTATTAATCACCCCCTTAACCCTAATTATTCTCACTAGCCTAAAAGAACAAGCACAGATCTATTCAAGCACAGCAAGCCTTTTACCCGATCCTTTAACTTTCAAAAATTTCATCACTGCTTTTGAAGCCATTGAATTTCTTAAAGCTTTTAAAAATACTTTCTATATAGCTTTCTTCAATATTTTTGGTGTGCTAATAGCCTCATCTTTAGCAGCTTACGCCTTTTCAGTATTAGAGTGGAAGGGTAGAGATGTTTTTTTTAGTATAACTCTAGGGACGATGATGCTTCCAGAGATGACTTTATTAATACCACAGTTTCTTCTTTTTAAGGAAACCGGCTTATATGGGGGCTTTCTACCACTTATCATTCCTTATTTCTTTGGTTTACCTTATTACATCTTTCTTTTCAGGCAGTTCTTTTTAAGCATACCGAAGACACTAAGGGACTCAGCTAAAATAGATGGAGCCAGCGAATTTACTATATGGCTAGATATTTATATGGCTTTATCTAAACCTATAATTATGATAGTCATTTTATTTCAGTTCCTAATATCTTGGAATGATCTATTGAAGCCCAGCATATTTCTAATTTCTGAAAAAAACTATACTCTGTCCCTCGCTTTACAACAGTATCTTTCGCGCTTAGGTGGTGCGGAGTGGGGACCTTTAATGGCTGGGGCTATTATAATGGTCTTACCTATTCTCGTAATTTTCTTTTTCTCGCAAAAAACCTTAATTAAGGGAATAACAATCTCTGGACTAAAAGATTAATTTATGAACACAGATGATAACTCTGATCTATATCAGCGCTATTTAGAGGACCAAACCTCTCACTATAGTCAACGATTAGCTGAGTTTGGCTCTATTCCTCAAGCTGATAGCTGGACTAGTAAAGAAATGTCTACTTTTTATTATAAAAAAGCTACTGCGATGTTTAAAGACTATATTAATTACAATGTTTTTAATTCAGAAAATAAATTAAAACTTCTTGATATTGGTTCAGGGAATGGCTTTTATGCAGAATATTTAAAAGAATCTAGATTACTTGAAAGTATCGATTATACAGGGATTGAAATAAACCCTAAATCCTGCGAGGCGGCTCAAGCTAAAGATTTAGCTGTAAATTTTATTAATGATGATTTTGCACAGATGAAGTTTGGCTTTAAAACTTTTCATTTTGTAACTATAATCGGTACTTTCACAGTCTTTGAGTCACTTAATGTCTCTGAAACTCAAAATTATATTTTTAATAATATTCAAAAAGCTTTTAACTACTGTGAATATGGGCTTGTACTCTTAATTTCAAAGTTCGTTCTTGAGGAGGAATCTATCCAAAAATTCTTTAATTCATTAACTCAAATTTCAAACAATATTAATTTTGATACTAGTCTTTTTGGGAACTATATAGCCGTCTACTTATACCAAAATAAGCATTTAATCGAGTTTTACAGTCTTAGTAAAAACAACATGGGCGTGTAGCGGAACTCCAATTTCTGCGTTAGCCTTGAACTTGAGGTTTGCGAGCAGTGCCAACATGGTAAATTACTAATATGAGAGATGAACAAGCTTACTTAATTAGCGACGCAGAATATCTATCCCCTGCACTAGGAAGAGTTTTTCATTTCGTAGCTAAAAGAGCCTCTGGGTCATATATTTATGATCTGAATGACAAGCCATATCTTGATATGACAAGTGGCATTGCCGTAAACCAGCTTGGACATTCACATCCAGAAGTGGTAGAAGCTATAACCAAACAAGCTCAAGAGAGTATTCACACTAGCTGTGTCGTTCACTATCCCGCTAACATCGAACTAGCTGAAGCTCTAGCTGGAATCATGCCCGGAGAAATTAACAGCACTTTTTTCTGTAATAGTGGTGCTGAAGCAGCTGATGGTGCACTTAAATTAATTAAAATTCTACAGCCTGGGCGTAATAATTTTATAGTTCACCGCGGCTCTTTTCACGGAAGAACTTTAGGGGCTACAGCACTCACCACGTCTAAAGCCTCTTACCGTAAGTACTTCGACCCACTTATCTCAGGAGTTAATGTTATTAATTTTCCTAATACTTTTGCTTGTAAAACTATAGATGAGCGCCGTAATTTTGAAAATCAGATGCATAAAGAGATAGAGCTGATGTTTGCGACACATGTCGCTCCAGAATCAGTCGCTGCAATATTCATAGAGCCAGTTTTAGGTGAAGGTGGTTATTTACCAGCACCGATAGAATACGTAAATTACCTAAAACATCTTCGTGCACTGTGCGATAAACACGGAATATTACTAGTCTTTGATGAAGTCCAAAGCGGCATGGCAAGAACAGGAAAATGGTTCGCTTCTGAGCATTATGGAGTGGTACCTGATATTCAATTAATGGCGAAGGGGCTTTCAGGTGGCTTACCACTAGGCGCCTTTGCGACCAGAAAAGAACTCATGTACAAGATGCCTCCAGGTTCACATGGTAGTACCTATGGTGGGAACCCTATCTGTTGCAGAGCTGCTTTAAAAATGATCGAAATAATAAAACGAGACAATGTTATGGACAGAGTTTCGGCTAGTTCAGAGTATATTTTTAAATACTTTGAGGATAAATTCCCTGGCTCTAATTCCCACAAGCTCAGTGACACTGAGATACACAGCCCCGTTAAAGTTAGAGGTCTAGGGTTAATGATAGGTCTTGAATTCGCATCTGGTGAAATTACTACTAAAATTAAAGAATATGCTTATTCTAAACAAGTCCTAGTCTTACCTTGTGGAGCTTATGGCAATGTTATCAGATTAGCCCCGGATTTAACTATGAGTGAAGTTAATATACAGAAAGGCTTAGATGTCATTACTGAAGCTATTCATAGCTTCCATAAATAAACTAGCCAATTAATGCTTCTTCACGAGATAATAAGTATTTATGACAGCGGAAATCCAAGATAATTTACTAATCAATAAAAACCCTCGCAACCTTAATGAAGTTATCTCTGAACAGACTATATCTAGCGATTTTGAAATCGATAAAATGGTTCATAAATCAGCCAAAGCTTTTAAAACTTGGTCTCAGGTTCCAGCACCAGAAAGAGCTAAATATCTACTTAAATGTGCCAAAAACTACATTGAGCACAAAGAACATTACGCAAAGATACTGCATTCAGAAAATGGAAAATCGTTAGAAGAAGCACGAGGAGAGATACAAGAGGTTATAGATACACTGGAATTCTTTGCTGGCGAAGGAAGAAGGTTATATGGAATAGTCGGAAATTCTGAAATGCCTAATAAATCCATCTATACTATAAAACAGCCTATAGGACCAGCTTTATTAATTACGGCTTGGAATTTTCCTGCTGCTGTACCTAGCTGGAAAATAGCACCTTGTTTAATTTCGGGTAATACCTTCATTCTAAAACCATCTGAAAATGCACCTTTAAGCGGTAAAATTTTAGTTGATGTTCTTAACGACTGCGGCTTACCTGAAGGAGTAGCTCAACTAGCTGTAGGAGGAGCAGATGTTTCTAGTAAGTTACTAGCTAGAACAGAAATTAAGATAGTTAGTTTTACTGGCTCTACCGCTGTAGGTCAGATTATTGCTGAAAATGCTGCTAAGTCTTTTAAAAAATGTGCTTTAGAATTAGGTGGTAAAAATAGCTGTGTTGTTTTAGATGATGCAGACTCTAAATTAGTCATAGAAGGGCTGGTATGGGGAGCATACGGCACTGCTGGTCAACGCTGTACTAGTACAAGTCGACTGATTATAAATAAACATAAGGGCGATGAAATAATACCTACTTTAATAGAAAAGATCTCAGCTTTTTATGATAAAACCCATAAAAAAGGGGCTGATAACTACGCCCCTATCATCAGCCATAAGCAGTTACTAAAAATAGATAAACTAGTCCAAGAAGGTCTAGGTGCTGGTGCTGAGCTGATTTGCGGTGGAAAAATCTTGGATGATGGTTCTAATGGTGGCTATTACTATGCCCCGACTATTTTAAAAATTAAAGCCTCAAACCCTCTCGCTAAAACAGAAATATTTGGTCCAGTCCTTTCCGTACTTGAATTAGAGGAAAAAGATCCAGAAAAATTTCTAGATGAAGCCCTAGAAATCGCAAATGATGTAGATTATGGTCTATCTAATGCTATTTACACTCAAAATATAAATCTTGGCATGAAAGCCTTGCACAGATTTGAATCTGGTCTAGTATACCTTAATGCACCGACTATCGGAGCAGAATGTGGCGGAGCGAGCTTTTTTGGCGGCTGGAAACAGACTGGCAATGGCTCTCGTGAAGGAGGCTATGCTGCTTTAGATACTTATACTCAGTTTAAAACTATTTCTATAGATTATTCGGCGGCTTTGCAGAGGGCGCAGATTAGTAATTACCAATAGTCTTGTCGTACGGCTTTTGCATAGTGCTTCGCTTCACCCCACACTGCGTGTGGGTCCCCGAGTTCAGCTCTTCACTATGCAAAAGCCGTACTTATGGGGGGATTCGTTATGTTAGGGCTGATTCCTCTTCCAAATAACGACGAGCTTGTTCATATTCAGGGGGATATATGATGGACTTACCGTCCTCTATACGTTGCTTTAACTGCTCTGCTTGTTCACTTAAACGCGAAGCGCTCGCTTCAGGCCAAGGTAGTAAACCGAATGCCTTGAACCACTCTTTATTTCTAGAACTTGAATTGTTTAAATCATCAATAAGACCTCCAACCACTTTTTTCAGTGGAGATTTATCTGGAATTAACCCTACATGAGCATCTCCTAGTTGATTTTTTATATTTCTTATTTCATCGTCAGAAAGTGAACCTGTTTGTTCTATCTCCTGTTTCAACAATCCAGCAATCTCAACCTGCTCTTCTGGTGTTGGTTCTTTACCTGTGGCATTAATGTGTGCAAGCTTGCTGTCAGCGCTAATGGGACTTGACACAGAGAGATACTGCTTCAAAGCCTCATCCGCTTGCTTCTCTAAGGCGTCTTTAGTAGGATATTTTCCATCGCTTGAACTTGAATATGGTTCTAGCCCACGACCAGCGATATAAATAAAACCATCCGCATCCTTATAAACTTGCTGAAAAGCTTCGGACTGATTTCGAATAGGTCCATATAAATTACTTAAAACTTTGTACTGCTCAGTAGCCTTCTGTGAAACCTCTGAATCATTAGAATTAAGATTTTCCCTCAATTCTACAGCATTAATGTTCTTGTGGCTCCGTATAAGCTCAATGAGTTGCTCTGCTTTTGTTGGTTCTTGACGCGGTGAAGAAGAAATAGTGAACTTATCACCAGAAGTATCTACAGCCCCAGTATTAGTATTAGGTGCTTCACCTGCAACAGGAGCGACACCAGGAGCCTTAGTAGTCTTCAAAGCCATTAAAGCGTATCGACTATAACCAGAATTCTCAATACCTGTCATTTTATACTTAGCCTTTTTACTTCTACTAACATTACACATATACCTTAAGAATCAGTTAATGAGTAAATATAGAATATCTTTATTATACTAAGAAAGCTAAAATTTTAGCTTTTCATTTTATTCAAAAAAGACCGCTGCAAAAAAATCACCACAAAAATAAAAACAAACTCTATAAAGAAGTAACTTAAAAGATTAATCACTAAGCCCTCTGTAAAACCATAGGAATGTAAACCTACACCAAGTAAATTTACACCGAACCAAGACAGCATGACCACCATAGTTCCGATAATGGCAAAAACAGCCACACCGAAATCTTTGATATAGCCCGCTAGCCTAGCGTGCAGGGTAATCGCCGTCCATAAAATAATTAATAAAGCTCCATTTTCCTTAGGGTCCCAACCCCAGAAGCGTCCCCAGGATTGATCTGCCCATATGCCTCCGAGCATAGTACCAAGGAAAGTAAAACAGAGACCGAATCCTATCATTCCTAAAATAATCTTATTTAAAAACTTTAAATCCATTTCACTGACAAGGTTCTGCTGTGATTGAACTGAAGTAATAAAATCATGATAGGGCTCATCTGTAGAGACAGTCTCAGCTTTCAAAAGAACCTGCCTCTGTATTAAATACTTAATTAAATAAACATGCCCGATTAAACCAGCTAAAGAAACCCCGGCATAACCTATCATTTCCGCTATAACATGGGTACTTAACCAAAAATTAGAATCTAAAACAGCGATTAAAACCTTCATGCTATCGCCATCCGTAACGAATTTAGAAGCGATTAACAGAAGAGCGAAGGCAGATAAACTTCCCAAGAAAGTGCTTATCTCTTTTTCCTTCGTAATGAATTTTAAAATCAATCCGAGTAAAGCAGTTACAAAAGCAACAAAGACAAAAGTCTCATAGAGATTACTAACTGGTGCTCGCTCTAGAATAAATATCCTAAGCATAATAGCGAGAGCGTGAAGCCCAAAGCCTATTAGGAAGAATGCAGAAGCAAGTTTTCCAGTATCATAACTTTTAGTAATAATATTTAAAAAACTTGAGCTTTTGTCCGAAGACTTCCTTCCATAGAATGCTAGAGACCTGAACACTAAAACCAAAAGAGAGAGTAAATAAAAAAGCTGTGCGCTTGCAAGAGGGTTCACTCTATTGTAAAGCAGCTCTAGGCTTAGCTTTGGCTGTGATTTATTTAAAGACTTTATGTAAGTAAAACTAAGCTCATTTAAAGTTTTCACCGATTCTTTAAACATCTTAATATCAGCAGTATCATAAGCCTGCTGTAATTTCTGACAATATCTCAATGAGTCTAATTTACTAGCATTAGCTAATACCTTTAGATTATCAGGGTTTGACTGAATTTCATAAAAATAAGTCCAAGGATTTATAAACTCTAAACGCCCTTCTTGATCCACAGCAGCGTCCTTAGGTAGCGGACTCACTAAAATAGCTGTGACTTCTTCTCTTCTGAAAATATTTAAATATTCTCTGTAACTCTCTATCCATGAATAAAGTACGAAGCCTAGCTTAACAGCATCAGGTTTTAAAGCAGATGAAGAATTAATAATCTGCTCTAGCTCTGAAGCTTTATCCACAATATTAAATAAACTAATTTCTGCATTTTCATCATCCCCATTAATTCCTAAGGCTACTAATAATTCAGGCTTAGCCAAATCAGCGAGCATAGGTTTCCTCTGAAATAAACTGAAACTACTGGCTATCTGAGTAAATTCATGAAAATTATTAGAAACTCTAATTAGTTCCTTCTCGACTAAAGATCTTTTCTCCTCTGGCTTACTCTCCGCCTGGGCAGCAAGCTGATTTAAAGTAGCGATACTCTCACGTAATTCATCGTAGCTATAACGACGATGCGAATCTAGAGGTACATTAATCGCAGTTAAAACTTCTGGGTTATTAATTAGAAAAAGCTTAGCTGAGTAGATTAAATCTGGCTCAAATACTGCTACTGTAAGCCATTCCATATAGTTAACTTTTTTAGTTTCATTGATAGGCTTAGAAACAGGGGATTCACCTGCACGAGTTTTCTTTTCACTGAGATTTAATTTAATAGAGGTTTTCCCCGAAAACTGTAAAAGCTTAGTTTTAGCATAACTATTAAGAGGCTTATATCGCCCTTGATCTAAAATTAAAAGCTCTGAAAATGGTTTGGAGAGACTTTTTATCTTTTCTAAATTAGGCTCAACTGCTGAAACAGCACTAAAAGACAGTAGAATTACTAATAATAAGAAATTAAAACGCAGAAAATGGAGTTGTGCAGAGGTCTCTCTCATGCTATCCCCCCAATAGATCTATGCCTAGAGAATTTTAAAAACTGCATAATAAAATGAATAACTAAACCTAAAGTAGTTAAAAAGCTAGCTATATAAGGAACTAATCTGCCAGCATTTTTCACTACAGCAAAAGATGAAAACTCTTGTCCATCAGAGTCTATACCATAGCTAGACTGGAAGAAAGTATAATCCTTATATCTAAAAGGCTTATTCATAGATATTTCCACCTTTCGAGACAGTTTAGAACCTTCATCTAAAACACTAATCGTACTAGCATAAGCCTTAGCCACCTGAGTATTAGGATGTAGATCTCTTCTTACATCTTCAAGCCTAATAGAGATCGGTAATTCTGAAACTACTCTTTCTAGAATCATTTGATTTACAGTACCATCACTGTTTTTACTAGTTAAAACCTTATAATTAAAGTCATCTAAATAAACTTTCTCCTTACTTTGAATGTCAGTAAATATTAATAGTGGCTGATTCTGTTCAAAGTCTTTCGCTAAAGGCAATTCCTTAGCGATAATACCAGCGAAAGGCGTTTCAAAAACTTGACCATTTGGGTAAAATTTCTCAAATCTAAGTGAGGGTAAAGCTTTCTTGAAAGAAGCTTTAACACCATTTGATAAATTTTTAGAATCTATTTCAAATGGAATGATAGTCTCTAAAGACTTTTCCACGATACGGACCTGCCACTTATAATAATCAGCAGCCATGTTCGTCTGCTCACCTTCCCTTACAGTGATCAAGGATTCTTTACTGTAATAAAGCGTGTAAAAACCACCTAAAAGTAGGGTCACCAAGCCTAGGTGGCTTATAAATAAACCCAGCTTAGACCAACTATAATGAAATTTAAATATAAGGAATGCCGTTAAATTAATAAAAGCTAGCCACATAATCAAAACCACGCCTGGTAAGACTAGAAAACCATCTACAATAATTAACGAATCAAAAAATTTTTTCTGAGCTAAGTAGAGACCGTGTTCTGCTTGGTAAAGAGTCCCGAAAAAAATAAGCAACATCAAAGACACTAATATAAATAGGGTCAATTTAAAAGAACTGAGTAATTTTATGTAATGCAACAACTTCAAAGAAAGATCTGAACCTTTACAGTAGCTAATCTTATCATCCTGCAAGTATATAAGAGATCACGCCATTACTTAAAAAATAACCCTTCTCGCTAAGAGTGAATCTGTCTGGATATTCCAGAATAAACCCTTCGCTAATTAAGGTATTTATTTTCTCTCTATTTAATAGATTTAAAATCTCATTACGCTTCTCAAGACCACTACTTAGGCGAAGTCCAAGCATAATCTCCTCTTCTAAAGCTTCTTTCTTGCCTATAAATTTATAATCCTCGTATATAGTTCCAGTTCTTAATTCCTTCTGTATAATATCTACTGGCTGAGTAAATAAACGAATGTACTCCTCTATATCACGTGTTTGTGCAAAACGATAACCCCTTAAATAGCCATGAGCACTAAGCCCAAAGGCCAAGTATTCATCAGCCTTCCAATAACACAAATTATGCCTAGATTCGTGACCATCCTTAGCCCAATTACTAACTTCATAACGATTTAATCCTCTCTCTTTAAGCATTTGGTTGCAGACTTCATACATTTCAGCAAGAGCCTCTTCCCCAGCTAAATCTGGGTGCTCTGAACTGCCATAAATACTACCAAAGGGGGTAATCGGTTCAACACTCAGTGCATAAGCAGAAAGATGTGGACTCCCTTTCTCTAAAGCTAGCTTTAATGTGGATTTCCAGTCATCAAGACTTTGATGCGGTAAACCATAAATCAGATCAAAGCTCCAAGACTTAAAATTAACTTTTTTAATCAAATCAATAATCTCAAAAGTCTCTTCTACTGTATGACCTCTAGCAAGCTTACTTAAAATATCCTGATTAAATGTCTGAGCACCTATACTCAGCCTATTTATGCCGATATCTTTAAAAGCCTGGAGTTTTTCTAAATCAACAGTCCCGGGATTCGCTTCTAGAGTGATTTCCACATCATCATTGAAAATTACATATTCTTTAAGCGCATTTAGTATTTCCTCTATCTCTTTTGCTGAATGAATACTAGGTGTACCACCACCAAAAAACACTGTATCTATAGGAAATTTATTAATAGCTTCCACTGCTCCACAATGAAAAATACTTTGTAACAAGTCACCTACAGCTCTGATCTCGGTTTTTAAAGCTGCTAAATAAGCGGCTTTTACTTCAGTACTTTTATTTGCATAGGAAGCGAAATCACAGTATGGACATATACTTTTACAAAAAGGTAAATGAATATAAACGCTTCTTGAATTCATAATTCTCGGCATTTTTAAAGAGATATTAACTTATCATAAACGGCTTCGGTCTCTATTTTTTTAAGCAACTCAAGATTTTTCAAATCAATTACACTCATCAATTTATTTTCCAAGCTTGGGATCATTAACAGGCTTTCATCTCGATTAAAAGCAAAGGTCCTAGCAGACAAAACGTCGGCTCCTAAAGATTTTTGTAATAAGACTTCTTTCGTCTTAAGATCTATTTTCGTTAGGAAGCTTTCCTTGTCCCGATTAAAACCTAAAACTAAGACTATCCTGCCATCATCAATGAAAGAGACTTTCTGCGGAATATAATCTAAATCATAACTCTGCATTAATTTTTTACTAATAGAACTATAAACATTTACTTTACCTTTAATATGCTCATCTTTAATGTGCTCACTTGCAGTTACTAAGAGATCCTTATTAATAATAAAATCAAAAATAATATTCTGTTCATCACCTTTTTTATACTTTAAAATCTGTGCAACCTGATAGTTACTAGTGTCTATAAAACTAATCTCATTCGCTCCACGAGAATTCACGACTAACAATTTCGCGGTGTTACTCGAAAAATCGAAAGGTTCCATCTCAGTAACTAGGTTTGACAGCTGTATTTCACTAATAATTTTCTTATTACTAGTATTTATCGCATAAATTTTAGAATCCTTCTGACTTAAAGCATAGATAGTCTTATGCTCTAAATCGAAGTCTAGTAAACCATTTTCATGTACAAATGGCTTCAAGTCAGCTAGTTCTTTAAACTTAAAACTATCTGCTTTAAAATCCAAATCTAATTCGTAGATCTTAGCTGTACTGTAATCTGCTAAAAGTATATTTTTTTTAGTCTTATTTATTTTACTTATCCAAACCAAATCCTTATCAGCCTTCAACTCCTCAACACTAGTAGGATTTTCAGCATTTTTAGCAAGCTTAATTAACGCAAAACCATTATCTAAACTACTATAAGCTAAAAAACGAATTTCCTTAACTCTTTCAGCAGCGAGAAGAGTCTTAAGTTCTAACTCCTTAACCGTAGATAACTGACTATTGCGTAAAGGTATGGGCAGCTCATCAGAAAGCACACCTAAATCACGTGGCAAGGAAAAACCTTTAGGGACAAGGAAGTCTGAAGGAATAACGAAAGATAAAATTCTATCTTTAATTAGAGGAGCGTATTCGCTATAACTCCTAATAGTATTATTCTCAATTGGTGTATAGATATAAGAATTACCAAAAAGTAAATCACCATCAGGGGACTGCTCCAAATCTTCAATTCCTGCGTTTTCGTCGTCCTTAGGATTAATCAGTAACAGCCACTGTTTATTCTTAGTCTCTAAAATCCCATCATATCTAAACTTAGCTTCCGGATAGAGTTTCTGCACCGCAGACTTAACACTAGCTGGAACTTCTGTAGCTTTAAGATCCAGAAAAACACCCGAAAGAAAACTACTTAAAAAAAGTAGAAAAATAATTAGACTTTTACTTAAAGCATCAAAAACCCTCTTAGCATAAGGAGTTGGGACTCCTACCTCTAAACCCTTTTCTACAATTAAGCCCAAAAGCTCATCTATCTCAATATCTTTACCCGCTTCTAAATCTTGTAACATAGAAGTTCTAAAACTCGCCCATTCTTTTCTGTTCGTAAGTTCCCAGTGCTTATTCGGCAGATCCGCATCCAGATTTATTCCAAGTGCATTAGCAACTTTAGTCGTCTCATTCATAATCCCCAAAGCTTCATCTCTAGCCTGTGGATGACTTGCAATACCGCCCAAATCAGCTCTGTATAAAGCACTCAGAGGATTAAAGGCAGAATTCCAGACTAGCTTAGACCACTGATCTTTAATAATTTCGTTAGAGGTTTTAGCTGTGAGTCCCATATCAACAAGCACTTCGTGAATTTTCTCAACACGACCAGAATCCTGCCCAGCTCTGAGTTCACCGAATTGTAAACGATATAAATTTACAGGATTATATATCTGAATATAGACACCTGGTTCTATAGTCTCAGAGGCGACATTAGTCAAACAACCAAGCACGGAACCCTTCCCTAGAACAGATTCAATTCTCTCTTCATTGCTAACTCCATTTTGCACAGAAAGTACTACTGTTTTATTATCGAACTGAGTTTTAATATCCTCAGCACAGTGAACACTATCTTTAGATTTAACGCAAAGCATTACTAGCTTTTCTTCTTCAGGATTAATTTCTAATTCAGCGTATGACGTAGCTAAATCAAAATACTTTTTATCTATTTTTAGACTTGATGTATCACCGCCAGTAATAACAGTTCTCAGTTCAATATAACCATTTTCATTTATCGCCTTTATTACTCTAGGTCTAGCAATTAGGCTTAATCTATGATGGGACTCCTCGTAAATTCCATTTTCTGTTTTCTTTGCAATAGCCTCTGCTATTAAACTTGAATAAAAGCCACCAACTGATCCTATTCCATAGACTATGATATGCATACCCTGATTATGACATGCACACGGTGCTAAAATAAAACTAAAGATGGTACTCGATGAAAAGCTAATGTTTGACCTGTTCTCAATAGAATTTCTAGGAAATAGTCTTCAGAATATTTTATTTGCGGTACTTTTGTTTTTTATCTTCAAAGTATTTCTAAAGCAGATAATCATCCGCATTATTAAACGATTAGAATCTGTTACTAATAAAACTAAAATCAGAATTGATAATTATTTTATAGATGTTTTAGCTAATATTCACCCACGCTTCTATGATTTTTTAAGTTTTTATTTTGCCATAAAAACTTTAATTCTCAGTATTCATTTAGAGAAAGTCTTAGATGGCTTATTAATAGGGATAGTAATTTTACAGGTCATTAATTCATTAAATAATCTCTCTACTTATTTACTTAAAAAGCTTTTTAACTTAGATCATATAAGTGAGGAAGATAGGACTGTATTTGATGGTTTTACTTTATTAATTAAAATAATTTTATGGATTACAGGCTTACTTTTCTTACTTGCGAACCTAGGAGTAAATATTTCTTCTCTTGCAGCAAGCTTGGGGATAGGTGGTATTGCGATTGCTCTTGCTGTTCAGAATATATTAGGGGATTTATTTAGTTCTTTCTCTATTTATTTTGATAAGCCTTTTGCTGTTGGTGACACTATTATAGTCGATAAATATACTGGAGTAGTTAAGCGTATAGGCTTGAAAAGCACTAGAATTCAGACTTTGCAAGGTGAAGAGTTGATTATAGGTAATAAAGAACTTATAAGCTCTAAAATACAGAACTTAAAAAAAATGGAACGTCGCCGCGTTATGTTTAGCATTGGACTTTCTTGTGATATTTCTGTAGAGCAATTAAAAATAGCTAAAGAAATAATAACTAAGGCTATTTTAGATAGCGAAAAGGTAGAACTTGAGAGAGTTAATTTTTTTGAATTTTTAAATAACGGCTTGATTCTTGAAGTGGTTTATTTTCACAAAAATGCAGACGCTCTTGAATACCTAAATGAAAGAGAGTTAATTAACTTGAAAATCAAGGAAGGCTTCGATAAAGAAAATATCCACTTCGCTAACCCTGTGAATAAAAGCACTACTGGAACTTAGTTATAAATCTTCGTCTTTCTTTTTATCTTTCTTATCAAAACCATCTTCATGATCTTTAAGACGATCTGTCATCTGTTTTCTTAATTCTTGAATATCATCTGGAGTCATCGCAAAAGACCTTTTCAAGTGTTCTATAATCTCTTCTCTACGCTTAGGATCAAGATCTCCTCCTCGTAATAAAGAACGCTCTGCTACTTTCTCTTCTTTTAATCTCAGAATCTTTTCCTTAAGGTCTGGATCATCTATGGAATCTAAATCTATAGAATCTATAGTCTGAAAATCTATTCTCACTATCCCGCTTAAATAAATAGCTGAAACGATAGCACCCCAAAGAAATGAAGCCTGCCATATTTCAATCGTTAAATCCCTTTCGATAAAATTACTATAAACTGCATTCCAAATAATCTGGAGGAAAAAACTAGGTATCAAGATGAAAGCAGAAAGACCTATGACTAACATTAATGCACTTATTAAATTTAGTTGGAATAATTTCACTTAGTTCTATTACCTTTAATCTTAGCAAATTAAGTTAAGAGATCATAAAGCCTGCTGAAAGTAAATCTTTAAGATCTAATACCCCGATAGGAGAATTATTATCATTAACTATTATTATTTGTCCTATTCGATGTTTCTCCATTAGCTTTACAGCAGTAATAGCAAGATCATCAGGTGCCATAGTACGGGGGGTAGGCGTTAAAATATCCTTAGCTTGTTTCACGAAAATTTCTTCTGCGTACTTTATTTGAGCACGTCTAAGATCACCGTCCGTAATTACACCAATTAACCTACCTTCTGGACTTAATACCGTAGTAAGACCTAATTTTTTAGAAGTAATCTCTTCTAATATATTCCAGTAATTTGAGTTAATAAATACACTGGGTATCTGCGTTTCTCTTCTCATCAAGTCTGAGATGGGAATGATGCTCTGTCCAAGGCTGCCTAATGGATGTGATCTAGCAAAATCATCTTTTTGAAAATTTTTCTTTTTCATTAAAGTTACAGCTAGGGCATCACCTAAAACTAAAGCTGCAGTGGTGCTACTTGTAGGAGCTAGCTCTAAATGACAAGCCTCTCTAGTAATAGGAGTTAACAGTGTTACATCTGCATAATTTGCAAGTGTGCTTTCAGAATATCCAGTAATAGCGATGATTTTAGCTCCAAGCTTTTTAATTGGTAGCAGAATCTTCCTCAGTTCATCAGTTTTACCGCTATAGGAAATAGCGATAACCACATCAGTTGGTAAGACCATACCTAAATCACCATGCCCCATTTCTGCTGGGTGAACAAAAAATGAACTAGTACCAGTACTCGCTAAAGTCGCTGCTATTTTAGCCCCTATATGGCCAGACTTACCCATGCCGGTCACCACCACTCTACCTTGAGCATTTAAAATCATATCAATAGCTTTAACGAAACTTTCATTAAGACTATCTTCTACCTGCTTCAATGATTCAATCTCAATCTCGAAAACTTGTTTTGCTAATTCCAGTATTTCATTTATTTTTTTTTCGGTAGTTGTCATTTTTAGATCCCTGTCTCTGATTATAAAAACTCAATAATATAGAATATCAATGCTCAACTAGGTAAATATTAGAACTATTAAACCTAGTAAAAAATTCATCTTATGAATCTTCTCGCTCAGTACGTGTAGAGATTGAAAATTTTCAGCATGTGTCTCATATGCAGCTAATATCTGTGGACTTAAAACATAGATAGAGTAAAAACTAATAGAAACTATGATTAACACTAAAGCCAAAGAAATTAAACTCTGTGGACTAAGCAGCATTTTATCTAGTAAGAAAAATTTCAGCAAAGAACTAATTAGTAAAACTATTACAGCGACATTTAACCAAGCATCATAACGGCCGAAGACATCTATCATCAGCTTGCCCGCTTCCTCTCGCGCTAAGCTTTTAAAAACGATTGGAGCTACTATAGCCCCTATAGTAATGGTCGAACCAATTATCACGACTAATGACGAGAGCTTGAGAAAATTAATTAAGGTGTTAAATAATGTCATTTATAACTGCTTCAAACCTATAATTATACTTTATGAAGATACTTGCTCTTGACTCAAGCCAAAATTTACAGTCTTTTGCAGTTTACGATACGGAATTAGAAAAATTTATTTTAGGGGAAGCCTTTCCCGGTAAATCTTCAGAGATTATAGAAAAGCTTAAAAATAGTTTTTTGCATAATCAAATTAAATTAAAAGATATAGATTTACTTGCAGTGAATCTTGGACCAGGCTCATTTACTGGCATCAGAAATGCTCTCTGTATCGTTAAAACTCTCGCTTTAGAACTTGGGTTGAAAGTCTTTACTACTAACAGTTTTGAGTTACTGCGTTTAGAAAAAGGCTTGAGTGATAATACACCTATCGCTATACCAGCCTTTAAAAATAATTTCTTTATCTCACTAGATTCTAATTATAATTCTTTGAAAACTAATTTCTTTAGTGCGATAGATACTGAGATTGCCTTATATGAATTTTCTGCTGAGAATCTAAGTGAATTAATCATTAAACTTCTTCTTCATAAAAATATACTTAGTGAAGGCACTTTTGACCCAAATATACTAAAGCCTTATTATCTAAGAGAGCCCAGTGTGGGAAAGAAATAAGTAAAGGCTCCCCAAAAAACCATGTCCATAGAAATTCCCTGTAAAGAAGATTATGCTCAGGCTACATCAGCTTTTATTCAAGAAGATTACCCGAAGGCCTTAGAATTTTACAGAAAATCTTTAACTATTATTAATGAAATACAGTTAGAGGAACCTGAAAAAACAGACTTATATGAACCATTTGCTCGCAAACTTCGTTCGTACATAGCTGATATGACATTTGAGCTTGGCTTATTCAGTGAAGCCCGAGAAAATTATCTAATTATAAAGTCCTTACCCCAAGCAGCCTATACCTTTATTTTTGAAAGGAAATTAAATGAAGCTTTAGATTTATACCACCTAAGTCCTTACTCTCCAGCAGCGAAGTGGGGAGTCTTTCTCTGCCAGTTACTAAAAGATGAAATCAGCATATTTAATCCTGGTTATCTTTGCTACAGATTATTTTTAGAAACCACAGCTACATATTTCATTCGTTTTAAATTAAATGAATATCTTGAGTCATTAATAATCGCCTCTAAAGACATAGAACCAGTATTCCCAGAGTATTTAAAATGCCTAGGTTCTGCATACCTTGCTTGTGAGGACTATCCTGCTGCGATATTAATTCTAGAAGAGGCTTTAAAAGGCTGTGATTTTGATGCCGAAATTTTTTATAAATTAGCTCAATGCTACATGCTTACGAATGATTACGCTAAGGCAAAAGAAAGCTTTAAAAGAACGCTTAAATTCTTACCGAATCATATCTCTACGCTTAAATATTTAGGAAATATTAAATAGCTCTGCCGTATAACCTAGATTTAACATAAGAAGCGTAAAGAATTAACATAAGAGAAATCAAATCTTAGGAGTCAGGTATGGAAATCAGGGGAATAGGAATAGACTTTAGGTCGGCCCTGCCTGTATCCGAGATTAGTAGATTACAGAGTACGACTGCAAGGGAAGCCTCGACTAGTAATGTTAGTAAGAGAGAGATTCCAGCCGACTCTGTATCTCTGAGTTTTATTGATACCGTGAAAAGCTCTAACAAAGAGAATCCACGGGTGCAACAGATTAAAGAACAGCTAGCTAACGGCACTTACAGGATACCTAGTGGTTCAGCTATTTTAGATAAAGTTCCACAATTTGCAGAATTATTTTAAGAGAATTAAGATCCAAGGGGGAAATAACATGGAAAGAATAAAGGATAATTCGAAACGGCTTTAAGAAGTAGTATAAAATATTTGCTAATACTTGATAAAATACTCCTATTATAGTATAAGGCTTTTTCTTTATAGGGTATAACAACGATATAAATCCATAGTGCGAGGTAAATCATGGGGATTGAAGGAATAAATCCTAATAACTACAGTAACTTTTCAATCGATACGTTCGGTGTAGGTAGCTCTTATTCTGGCTCATCTAGAGTAAAGCGGGCTAGTGAAGCGACTGAGAGTACAGGATCGTTCTCTAATGTTGAGGGTGATATCGCAGAGATTAGCGAAGAGGCTACACAGAGTTTCTTAGGACTAAGCAGTGACTCTGCCGGATCTACAGCAAGAGCGGAGCGGGTGAAATCACTCAAATCATTAATTGATAACGGTGAATATTTCAGCAAAGTAGATTCCTTCTCAGTAGCTGGCGATCCTGGTTTGATCGAAGCTGTATTAGGATAGATTTACTAAGTGCTTGTGACTTTTTAATTAAGGAACTGGCCGAATGAAAGAATTAACTGAAATATTAGATGAAGAGTGTGAAGTATATTCCAAGTATCTTAAACTTGCGGGTAAAAAACGCGAGGCACTTATCAAAAATAATATTGATCTATTGCCAAAAATAACAGACATAGAGAGAAAACTCTCGACTAAGATTTTGCAGCTTGAAAACAAACGTAAACTGTTTTTAAGAGAAGAAGGATACGAAACTAACGTCACTATTGGCGAGATTCTAGCGAGTCTCGCCAATAGTGACGAACATAAAGACCAAGAGACTCTTGAACAAACCGCAAAGAGACTTAAAGAGACTTTAGAACAGTGCAAAAAATTTAACGACAACAATATGGCTTTAGTAAGACAGTCTTCTAGTTATATCAATCATATGATTAAGGTATTTACTCAGTCTGATAAATCAAGTGAAAGAGCTACATATCAAAAGAATGCAGCAGGGAAAATTGAAAATATAAGGTTAGCCGATATACAAGGTTAATTTTTATGACATTTAATTTCAATTACCTATGACAGCAGTTTTCTTAGTACTTGTATCAGTCTGTATCTTCGGTGGCTTCATGCTCGAAGGCGGTCCAATACATGCTATTTATTCTGTTTGGCAAGAATACATAATCATTTTCGGCGGCAGTACCGCAATATTCCTAGCAATGTGTCCAGGAAAGGTTTTAAAGAGTATTCTTGCTAATCTAAGCAGACCATTTAAAGAAAGTCCTTATACTATGGACTGTTTCGCAGAGGCATTGCAGATGATGTATGAATGCTTCATTAATTTAAAGCGAGGCGGAATGTTAAGTATGGAAAAAGATGTCTCAGAACCCTCTAGCAGCGCAATCTTCACTAAATATCCCAGCTTCTTAAATAATCATCATGCGGTACATTTTTTTTGTGATTCACTAAAGCTAGTCATTAACTATAATTCCAAGCCTGATGAAATAGAAACCGTTATGAACGCTGAGATAGATGCACATCACGCTGAAGCAGCTATAGGACCTGGAGCCATTAACCGTATTGCAGATGCTATGCCAGCAGTAGGTATAGTTGCAGCCGTTCTCGGGGTTATTATTGCGATGGCTCACATAGATGGACCACCATCAGAATTAGGTCATAAAGTATCAGCGGCTCTTACTGGTACCTTATTAGGTATCCTTGCAGCGTATGGCTACTACCAGCCAATAGCCCAGCATATAGAATATTTAAATGCTGACGAATCACAGTATTATCAAATGCTAAAAGAAGGTCTAGTCTCTTATTTAAATGGTGCGGAGCCATTAGCTTCTGTGGAAATCGCTCGTAGAACTATTTTCCATTATAATCGTCCAAGCGGTCCTGCTCTAGAAGATGCTCTAATGAGCATTAAGCCTCGAAGCAAGTAAGTGTTCCATCATTTCTAAAGACTTTTCACCGAGAGAATTTTCTGTAACGATTAAAGCATTCCTAATTAAGCCTTTACGCTTACTTCTTGATAAAGGTGTTTCACCAAATTTAAAGAAGAAGATTTTATCTAGCAATTCATCAAAGTCTTTCCTTGAAAAGTTTTTCAACCCATCAGCGATTTCACCAAATTCGGAATTTCTATTCCTCAACTTGAAAATTTCTTTATGAGCATAATCTAGAAGTCTTTTCTCACCACTTTCTTCACAAGCTTTAAAAAAATATTTCTCAAAAGTAACTCTATCTAAAGAGAGTACCAAAGGCAGATATAACCAATGCCCCACACCAGCTTCAGGAGCGAATTCCGGAAATACTAGTTTTGAAACTCCATCTTGCGTAGTAGTCTTTACTGGAACGTACATATTTACAGTAGAAGTTTTACGATTATAAGGACAAATTTCTTGACAGAGATCACAGCCAAAAACCCACTCCCCAATTCCCTTTTTCATTTCTAATGGAATTTCTCCATGATTTTCTATAGTCCAATAACTGATGCATTTACGTGCATCAAGGAAATAAGGATCATCTAAAGCTCCAGTAGGACAGATATCTATACAGCGAGTACATTTAGCGCAAAGAGACGGCTGCACAACTCCATTTTCTGCATTTTTGCCTGCCTCATAAATAGAATTATGTTCACTTTCCTCGGAATCTGGCTCAAACTCAAGATCTGTTATTAGCTCTGCGATAAATTTATAACTACCAGATTTTTTAGAAATAAGAAGAGTGTTTTTACCCTGAAACCCCAGCCCAGCCTTCACCGCAAAGCTTTTCTCCAAGAGTGGAACTGCATCCGTAAAAAAACGTGATTGGGCTAAAAGATTCTTAAAAGCTTCTGAATGAAGGGCTAGTTCTTGGATTTTTTTTCTTAAAACCTTATGATAGTCTTTACCAACCGCATACGAAGCGACTCGTCCATAATCTAAAGATGGTCTTGCTGGAACTGGACTATAATAATTTGCGGTGAATACTAATAAGGTTTTTGCCGATTTTAAGAGAAATTCGGGTCTTGCGTTTATGGGCTCAATCCTAGTCATATAGCTCATCTCAGCGGCATAGCCCTTATCTCGCCATTCATGAAATAATTTTTCACTTTCTAACAGGGGCTTAGCTGAAATAAAACGCAAATCAGAAAAGCCAAACTGAGTAGCCTCTTTTTTTAAGACTTCCTTGAGTGACTCTTGCACTAGTAAAATCTCCTACCTAAATAGTCCAGAGATAGAACCGTTAGTATGAATCCTACGTATAGCTTCAGCCATAAAAGGAGCGATAGAAACCTGTCTGATTTTTTTAGAATTCAGCCATTCTTCTTTAAGTGGAATAGTATCTGTGATAATTAATTCTTCAATTGGAGATTCTTCTATGCGGCTAAACGCTGGTCCTGAGAGCACTCCATGACTTGCACAAGCATAAACTTTTTTAGCACCCTTTTCTTTAATTAACTGAGCGGCCTTAGTCATAGTACCTGCCGTGTCAATAAGATCATCTACCAGTATCGCGATTTTATCTGTTACGTCACCGACTATATTAAAAACTTCTACATGATTCTGTTTATCATGATGTCTACGCTTATCTACAATAGCGATAGGAGCGTCGTCTAATAATTTAGCGTAAGCCCTAGCTCTAGTTACACCACCTACGTCTGGTGATACGATGACCAGATCTTCAGTTCCAATAAAGCGTTTAATATAGTCAATAAGTATAGGTGCTGCATGCACGTGATCAATTAAAGTATCAAAAAAACCTATTATCTGCTCAGAATGAAGATCCAAACAGATCACTCTGTCAGCGCCCGCTGCACCTATGAGCTTTGCGACTAGCTTGCTGGTAATAGGCTCTCTACCAGCAGCTTTTCTATCCTGCCTTGCATAGCCGTAATAAGGCATGATGACGTTGATCTTCTTAGCTGAAGCTCTTTTCAGAGAATCTATAATAATAAAAAGTTCCATTAAATTTTCGTTTACTGGAGGATGTGTAGCTTGAATTAAAAAAACCTCACAGCCACGAATACTTTCCTGGATTTGAACATAAATTTCACCATCAGAAAAAGGCTGTATTTTAATCTTGCCTAACTCAAGCCCTAATTCTTTGGCTATTTCTTCACCTAGCTTAGGATTAGCTCTGCCAGTGAATATCTTCACTGTTCCCTCACTAGCTAAATCAAATTGAGTCAAGTCGTCTGGCAATCCAAGTGTCTTTAACATAATATGTATTTCTAAATATTAGCAAATTAAGATATTTTTTGCTTATTTACTAGAGTTATAATTAATAATTATGTGTCCCAACTGTGTATTAAATTCAGCAGGAGCGTGGTCTTATTTAGGACCTGGACTGATTTGTGGGCTTTTTCTTGTGGTCGGTGTCTTGTTTTACGTAAAGACTAAGCAGAGTGGTGAATTTGATGGAGATGAAGAAGAAGCTAAGTACAATGTTTTTGAGGAGTAATTAACATTGAAAGATCTATGCTATGAGCATTTTTCGAAACATAACTAGTTGAAATAAAATCAGGCTTTAGCTTTAAATAACTTAAAATATTTTCAGGATTTATACCGCCACTGATTTCAATGAAAATCTTCCTGGGATGTTGCTGAGGGCACTGTTCCCGAACTCCAATTTCTGCGTTTTCAGCCTGCCAAGCTCTTATATTCGCCATCACTTTAGATAATTCATCTACTGAAAAATTATCTAACATTACGACATCAGCAAGACCCTCTTGAATAATACCTTCTAGAAGATCTAGATTCTCTTGATTAATTTCAATTTCAATTTTCAGAGTTTCTCCACTTAGATTTTTAAGACTACTCTTCTCCACTTGCTCTCTAGTATGAAGAAGTGCTTCCTTAATATTTTTAAATCTAGATAAACTTATATGATTTTCTTTTAACATTATCATATCGCTAAGATTAAGTCTGTGATTAGTAGCCGAGCCATGCTTAAAGGCCATTTTCTCTAAAACCCGCATCCCTGGATTCGTTTTACGGGTGTCTAATAATTTAGTAGATGTATTCTCTAATAAGGAAGTTAATTCTCTCGTCAGTGTAGCGATGCCAGTTAATCTCTGTAGGAAATTTAATATCGTTCTCTCCATTGCGAGCAGCAGCACGGCAGAGCTTTGAATTTTCATTAAGCAGTCTCCCTTAAAGAATTTCTCACCATCTTTAAAATAAACTTCTAGGGCGTGTAGCGGAACTCCATTTTCTGCATTTTCAACAATCCTCATCTTTGTAAAATTGTTTACTAAATATTCCTGTCCCTGATTTAAAATTTCAGCGACTAGAAAACCGCAGCTCATAATTCCGTCTTCTTTAGCTACGATTTCAGCATCAGCTTGCTCGGTAAAGTCTATCGTTAAAAAACTGCTCAAATCTCCATGGGGCTCTAAATCTTCTCTAAGACTGAGTAAGATAATGTCCTGTATTAGATTTTTTTCTAGCTCAAGCAGATTTAAACCTCTAGGGACTGCTCGCGAACTCCAATTTCTGGGTTTTCGAGCAGTCCCTTCTAGATTAAGAATCTATCTTAAAGTACCTTTAATAAAAATTCAATCTTTACTAAATAATTGAGTCCTTTTGCATCTGCTATAATATCAACTCTATTTAAAGGGCAAGCATGGCTAAGCAAAAGAAAATATTAGGCTACATAAATTTACAGCTTCAAGCAGGGAAAGCTAACCCAGCACCTCCAGTTGGTCCAGCTCTAGGTCAATATGGTGTTAACATTATGGACTTCTGTAAAGTCTATAATGAGCGTACTAAAGACAAAGAAGGCTATATAATCCCTGTTGTTATAACAGTTTTTGAAGATAGATCTTATGAACTTGAGTTCAAGGAGCCTCCAGCTGCTGTTCTTATTAAGAAGAAAATTAAGATAGAAAAAGGTTCAGCTAAGCCGCATATGGATAAAGTCGGGACTATTACTATGGCTCAGATTCTTGAAATTGCTAAACAGAAAATGCCCGATTTAAATGCTAATGACGAAGATGCAGCTTGTAAAATCATCGCTGGTACTGCAAGAAGTATGGGCGTTGTAGTTTTAGGTTAGTTTATATAATAAGGAAATTTTTGAGGTTTTAAAATGGCGAAATTAACGAAAAGACAGAAACAGATTCAAGCGATAACAGAGCAGTTTAATACTGATATTGATGCTAGGCTTGCGATTGATACTTTAAAAAAGTTTATTAAGGATTCGGGTTCTAAAAATACTAATCAGACTTTTGAGTTGTCTGTTCAGTTAGGAATAGATACTAAAGCTAATGACCAACAGGTAAGATCTTCAGTAGTACTACCTTCTGGTACTGGTAAAAAAACAAGAATTGCGGTTATCGCAAAAGGTGAAAAAGTACAAGCTGCTAAAGATGCTGGTGCTGATTTCGCTGGAACAGAAGAATTAGTTCAGAAAATTCAAGACGGTTGGATGGAGTTTGATGTATTAGTCGCAACTCCAGATACTATGCCCCTTCTAGGTAAGTTAGGTAGAGTGTTAGGTCCAAGAGGTCTTATGCCTAACCCTAAAGACGGTACGGTAACTGCTGATGTAGCTAAAGCTGTGAAAGATCTTCAAGCTGGTAAAGTTACTTTCAGAGCTGAGAAAACTGGTGCTGTTGTGCATTTACCTATCGGTAAATCTAGTTTTTCTCAAGATGAGTTATTCGCAAATTTAGTTGCAGCTGTGCAAGAAATTAGAAAAAATAAGCCATCTGCTTCTAAAGGTACTTATATGGAATCAGTTTTCGTTAGTATTACACAAGGACCTGGTTTAAAAATAGATCAAAATACTTTAGTCGCAGTATAAGTTTTTTGCGGTCGTTCGCTTCAGTCTTGAACTTGCACGTTTAGTAATAGTGCTTTTTTAATCATAGTAATTATGTTTTAGCTGAGGCGTATAACTGTCCTCTGCTGATTTTTCCTAGAAACTGCTCTTCATATATGCCACCCTTGTTTGCATTATGAGCGGCTTGGTATGAGAGCAAAGGTCTAGAGACACCACTTCTTTTATCGGTGACGACATCGTTTTCATGTTTTCTTTTAAATTCCATAATGGCATTGAGTTCTTCTGGTTTAATATCACATTGTTTGGTTTTGAGAAACTCTTCTGGACCTTTATCTTCAAGCGGTAAAATCATCTCTTTAACTAATTTCTGATAAAAATCTGTTTTTCTCGGATCCAGTACGCCTGTTTCTTTATTAATGCCAGACGTAACCGTCATCTCAATAAACTTTTTCGGATCACGTAATTCTGATAGAAATTCAGGCTGGTAACCAAGTCCAGGTCTATTACCACCGTTATTTTTAGGCGTATCATCTATAAGTAGCGGCACGGGACCATCAATTTTGTTACCATCTTTAGCAGTAAATTCGCTGTTAGGCATTAAGAGTGGGGTCCATTTATCAGGCGGCTTCAAAGAAGCCGCCCCAAAACCAAATTCTCTAATATGAGAAATAGTTTTAGATGGTTTCTTAACAAGATTTTTTAAAAGATATAAGCTGCGATTAATAAAAGAAAAGCGTCCCTTATTAGGTGAATACTGACCTAACTCTTTAGCTTCCTCCAGAGTACCAAGCTGTTCCCTGCTTACTAAGGTAGGTTTTAAACTGTCTAAAATAGGAGACTCGATAGCCTGTAACTTATCCTGGGCCATGTCGTAAGGATTTCTCGTAACTATTGTCGAAATATAACGATTATTGAGTACCTTTGGCTCTAACTCGCCTGTTTTTTCATTCTTCTCAAAAGCGAAACCCTGGTAAAGATCATAAGCAAGCTGTTGCCAAGCGATATTTTCAAGTAATTTAAGTTCTTTTCCTTTAACAGAAGCTGTTTTTATTAAACTTGAGAATCTCTCTGGTAAGCCAAGTTTTAAAAAATCTTCATTCGTTTTGTACTGGCCTTCGTTTTTCATGGCGATAATATTATCGAAATCAGTTGGCAAAAAGACTTTGGACTGAGGCAAGGTTATAATCTGATCTGCTGATGATTTAGCCGTCTCAGCTTCTATAGTCTCTTTTTTTCTAAACCAAGGGAGCTTAAAGCCACCAAAAAGCCTTTCAAAAAAACTTTTTTTAGTATCTACCTTTGCAGCTAAATCGGCTCCAGTAGTACGCTTTGCTTTATTAGCAGCTGTAATTCCAGAAGCTGAAGCTATTTCAGGAGACTCTTTAAGCTCTGGAACTGTAGCTTCAAGAGTTTTAATACCAAGCTTTGCAGGAGGATTATCCACCTCTCCTACTGATATTGGGCGTTCATTGATTGATGCAGCCATATGCTTCGGGGTAAGTTTTAAAACATAACCCGAAATAAATTATACAATACGTAAATATAGTATGCTTGAAATTCTTAAGGAAACTTAAAGGAGGCTGTCTGGGATATAAGCTTTATTTGACTCCACAGAACCTATTTGAAATTTATTGCGAATTAAATATTCACCAACACCACTTGGAGCTGCTCCGAAATCTCGTTCGTATAGTTTTGTAATCATTGAGTAAGCTTGCTCATCATCATCAATAGCTTCAATTTTTAAAAAGTCCTCTTGGCTGATTCCGGCAATGAAATTTTCAATTATCGGCTCTGAGTAGAACATTATCTATATATTCCCTTAATTTTGTGACTTTATGTATTCTAAACGATCTCTTGCATCCATGAAGTATTCCCCTCCTGGAGCGACTTTTATGTATTTTTCATATAATTCCATGGCTTTAGTGATATTTTTTTTATCTTCAAGAATAAGTGCCCCAAAGAATATCGCATCAGACTGCTCGCGAGGGTTTATTTCAAAAGCTTTAGTATAAGCGTTTAGAGCTTCGTCTGGTTTCGCTATGGACTGATAGGCTATGCCAAGGTTATACCAAATATCTGCACGCTCAGAATTGATTTTCAGCAATTCAAGGTAAGACACAATAGCTTCCTCATATTTACCATTAGTCTGAGCGTTAACCCCCTTTTCCAAAAGCTGATCAGCTTTTTTATTAATCATGAAAGCTAAGGCATCTTTATAAGTCTGATCTTCTGGCTTAAGAGCAGCAGCTCGGATAAAACTTTCCTTCGCTTTATCAAACTCATTATTCGCTTGATAAGCAGTTCCTAAATTATAAAAAAGAGTGTCGTCGGTAGGCTTATCTTCTGCTACTTTTAAATAAATATTTATTGCTTCGACTAAGAGACCTTGTTGTTGCAGGGCGATAGCTTTATCGAAGGCTTCGGATACTTGAGTTTCCTTTCTATCATCAATAAGAGCTTTTAAAGCAAGAGAAGCTTCTTTATGATTAGGATCTAGCTCAAGAACTCTTCTATAAGCCTTCTCGGCTTGGAACCAATCCTTTTTAGCTTGAAAAGAGGTACCAACATTGTAATGAATATCAGCATTGCGCGGTGCTAACCTTACTGCTTTTATGTAGCTATCTATACTTTCATCGTATCTACCTTCTTTCTGAAAAGCTATTGCACGATTCAGAAATAAATCTAACTCCATCTGGACTTTGTCATTCTCTATTGCTTTAATACCGTCAACTGCTAATTGGTTAGTGGGTTCTAGCTGTAAAGCTCTTCTGTAATTTTTTTCAGCTTGATCTATATTTCCCTGTAATTGATAAGCAGTAGCTAAACCTACAAAATTATTCGCTATACTAGGAGCCACTCTGATAGCAGCTAGCCAACCATTCACTAATGCTTGTTGAGCTGGCCCATTAGTCGGATCTAGCTCTATAGCCTGTTTGTAGTAATCTATACCTCTTGATATTTTCCCCTTAGCTACGTAAATATCTCCTTTAGCTATTATCGGTTCAGGGTTCCGTGGCTCTAAAAGCTGAGCTTTATCAAGATTCTTCAGGGATTTCGCCATAAAACCGACTTTATCGTCAATAGACCTTAAAGAGAGTACATGGTAAATCTTTCCTATCATTAAAAAGGCTCTAGGAGTCTCTTTTATTTTATTAATTTCATTTAGCTCACCTAAGGCTGCAAAGAAATTACTCTGGGCGCGCTCATCCTCAGCTTCTATTAATCTAACCGTAGTGTCTCTAGAGTTTACTTTCTTTGCCTGTAACTGGGTTTCTAAATTCTTTCTTGCGATATCATTATTAATATCATAGTAAAGTGCTGTACGGAACTGGGTCATAGCCCCTTTAGGATCTGTGCGCTCTGCAAGATATTTACCGTAATTATTATGAGTAATACTAAGATTATTCGTGACTTCTAAATTATTATTATCAAGATTATAGGCATCTGAAAAAGCCTGAATAGCTAATGGATAATTTCTACTACTGTGGTATTTAATTCCTTGATTAATTAAGCGAGAGACTTCGGCCTTTTTATCAGTCTCTGTTGATTGATATGGATTAGCTAAGCATCCTAAATTAAAAATTACAAGATTAGTAAAAACTATAAATAGCCTTAAAGCACAACTCAATCTACACATAAATTTGAACCACTAACTAAAAATTATATTCCCACTGAAATACTAGTAACGTACTATTGAGTTAGAAATACTTAATTAGCTTTTCTTTACTCAATAAAATTACAAGTTAATGTTTTTTTAAGTTTTAAAAGATACTATTATATAGTAAGGCCTCAGGCTTTTCAGGAACGATCCGATAATTATATTAATCGTTTCATTTAAATGAACCAAAGATCAGATCCTAAAATAAATAATTCTTATTACGAGGTGGCTAAATCTCTCATTCATGCTTTGGAATTAAAAGACCCCTATACCAGTGGTCATAGTTATCGAGTCTATAAAATGTCTAAGGATTTAGGGAAATTATTTTCTTTGCCTGAACAATTACAGGTTAGTTTAGAAGGTGGTGCTTTATTGCATGATATCGGTAAAATAGGGATTCGTGATGCCATACTTCTAAAACCAGCCTCTCTAACGATGGATGAATTTCGCATCATGAAAACTCACGTGGTTTTAGGAGCAGATATTATTAGTCAATCTGACTCACTTAAACATTGTCTAGAACCAGTGTTATTTCATCATGAAAGGATAGATGGTAAAGGTTATCCACACGGTCTTTCAGGGGAGGACATACCTTTAATAGCTAAGATTACTTGCGTAGTCGATTCTTATGATGCGATGACTACTAACCGTATTTATACCCCAGCTAAGACCCCTGAAGAGGCTATGGCTGAGCTGAAAAGATGTGCAGGCACTCAATTCGATACTGAAGTCGTGGAAGCATTTACAGAGTGGTGGCAGAGTAAATTTATAATTAATGATCAGATTATCGGTGTTTGCAGCACAGAAGAATTAAAATTAAACCTTAATCAGTGTCATTCTTAATTTCGGATTTAGCTAAAAAACCATACTTAATAGGACTGACAGGTAATATCGGTTCTGGTAAATCTACCGCAGCTCGTTTTTTTGAAGAAGAGGGAATACCTTCTATCAGCAGTGATGCCATTGTTCATAAGTTATATAATTCTGACAAAGATTTACAAGAATTTTTAATCAAGGAATATGGTTCTTTAGATAGAAAAGTTATTGCAGGACAGATTTTTGGTGAAAAAGAGGAACAAAGAGCTAAGCGAAAGCTTTTAGAAGAGAAGGTGCATCCTTTAGTAGAAAAAAAACTCAAAGAATGGGTGATAGAAAATGCAAATTCACCTATTTTAGTAAATGATGTTCCTTTGCTCTTTGAGGCACATTTAGAAAAGAGATTTGATTCTATAGTTTTTATTCAAGTGGATAAAGCCGTACAAATAGAGAGGCTCAAAAAACGTAATCCAGAAATGAGCGAAGACGATATATTAAATAGAATTAATTCCCAGATGTCTCAAGAAGAAAAAATTTCTAAATCAGATATCATAATCTCGAATAATTCGAGTCTTCAAGAATTTAAGGCAGAGATTTTAATTTTAATTAAAAAACTTATAAATCAGAAGAAAAAGTGAATTTTTTAGAAATAAGCCTTTACAATATTCTAGTCCTGTATTATGATTTTCAATTAAGTGATACACAATTTATTTTGTCTTAACTGAACATTAATATATAACGTGTAAATATACTAACATCTAGTTAAGACGAAATATTAGGGGAATCTAAATGATAGAAACAGCAAGTAAGAAAAAAACAGGTCCTAAGCCAAGATACGGCGAAGCTAAAACGATGGTGTCCTTTCGCCTAAGTCCTGAAGCCTTAATAATTATTAAGGGCATTGCTCAGGAAAGAAACGTAAGCCAAGCTGAGGTTTTAGAACAGTGGGCTAGGCAGTACAAGCTAGGTGGTAACATCGAAGAAGCAACTGGTTCATTTGCGATGTCTCTAGACAGAGATTTAGTCGCATCAGAAAGATAAACATTTTATCTGAGGGATAATTTTAACCGAGGTGAGACGAGAGTTTTACCTCGGTTTTTTTATCTGCTGGCACTATTGCCGAACTCCAATTTCTGCGTTTTCGTCGTCCTCATGATCCTCATGTATGCTTGATACACTGCGGTCATTCGTCCTCCTCAGCCTTGAACTTGCACGTTCGGCAACAGTGCCAAGATTGCTGAGACCTACGCTCGATATTTAAAATTACCTGTTTCTAAGCTTAACTAAAATCGGGCTAGCTACAAAAAGACTGCTGTAAGTACCGATAAATAGCCCAAAGAACAGAGCTCCCGCAAAAAGAGTCGTACTAGAACCACCAAAGAAAAACAATACAGCAAGCACAGTGAGTACCGTTAAAGAGGTGTTTAAACTTCTCTGGAAAACCTGATTAATACTAAGTTCTGTAACTGCAACAAAATCAAAAGCTTTACTCTGTAATTTCTGATTTTCACGTATCCTATCGAAAACCACGATGGTATCGTGGACAGAAAAACCAAAAATAGTTAATAAAGCCGTAATAAATAAGCTATCTACTTCTATCCCAAAAAATAGACCTAAAAAAGCAAATAAACCAACTGCGATAAATACATCATGTATCAAAGCAATAATCGCAGAAAAAGCATAATCTCTTGTAAATCTCGTCGAAATATAAACAACTATACCGAGGATAGTAATGATCAAAGAGGTTATAGCGCTTGAAAATAACTCTGGCCCTATAATTGGGCTTACTGTTTCTATAGAATTAACAGAAAAAGCTCCATATTTAACTTCTAGAAGATGATTAAATTTATCTAGGACTGGATCATCAGAAACGGCCTTAGTGCGCAGAATCAGCTCAATGACTTCTTTTTGAGGTGCGACTTGAACAGTACTATTATTTAAGCCAACTTCACTTAAAATCTGCTGAATAGCTTCAGATGAAATATTTTGATCTTTAAGTGTTTTTACTTGAAAAACATACTCGATTTTACTACCACCCGTAAAATCTAAACCTAGTTTTACAGGACTAGAAAATTTAGCGAAAGAGAAAATTATAAAGATAAAACTAGTCAATATCAGTGATCCTGATAAGATAAACCAGATTTTGGAATTTTTTATTATCTCAAGTTTCATTTCTTAACCAAATCATAGAGGATAGCATATATTTACCTATATGAAGGAGGCACTTAATAATGCGTATATATTGCATTATTAAGCTGATTCTTGGGTACTAATTCAAAGAATGGGTAAATTCAACATCAGTGAAATACTGGTAGGTTTGGTAATCTTCGGGATTATCCTGATTATCATTATCCCTTTGCCGCCTATTCTTTTGGACATTTTAATTTCTTTAAACATCACATTTTCAGTACTTGCAATAGGAATTTCACTGTACATATCAAAACCTTTGGATTTTGCAAGTTTACCTACCTTTCTACTTTTAACTACGATGTTTCGCTTATCACTGAATATTTCTAGTACCAGATCTATTCTTTTACACGGTGATGCTGGAGAGTTAATCGAAGCGATGGGCTTATTCGTAGCTGGCGGTAATATAGTCGTCGGGGTGATTATCTTCGTTATTATTACAGTTGTTAACTTTATGGTTATTACGAAAGGTGCTGAACGTGTCGCTGAAGTATCGGCTAGGTTTACTTTAGATGCGATGCCTGGTAAACAGATGAGTATAGATGCCGATTTTAACGCAGGTCTCATCACTAGTGAACAAGCTAAAGAAAAGCGTAAAGATGTAGAACGTGAATCAGCTTTCTTCGGATCGATGGATGGTGCTTCTAAGTTCGTTAAAGGTGATTCGATGGCTGGTATTATCATCACTATCATTAACATAGTGGCAGGTTTATCCATCGGTATGATGCAGAAGGGCTTGGGCTTCGAGGAAGCAGCTCAAAAATATATCATCTTAACCATCGGTGACGCGATCTCTGCTACCATTCCAGCTCTTATCCTTTCTATCGCAACAGGTATTATCGTTACCCGTGCTGGTTCTACTGCTGATTCTTTTGGTCAAGATTTATCAAATCAGTTAATGAAAAAACCAAGTGCTTTCGCTATTGGCTCTGCGTTACTAGTTATACTCGGTATCCTACCTGGTATGCCTAAAATTTCAATGTTTATCATGGCTGGTGTTCTTGCATATCTTTCTTATAGTTTTTCGAAGAAACTTGAGAAGTCTAGTGATGACGATGACGTCGATACTAGCGTTGAACTTAATGAAAATGTCGATCAAAGTGGCGCTCCGCGTGCAACTCCAGAAATGATGTATTCCTTATTAGAAGTAGATAAATTAGCTATCTGGGTAGGAGCTGATTTACTAGATATCGCAGATCCCGCTAAGAATGGCACTCTTGTACCAGAAGTAGCGAGTTTAAGACACCAGCTTACTTTGAACTTAGGTTATATACTGCCTTCTGTCAGGATAATGGATGCACCAAGTTTATCTGCAAATGAATACAGGATTATCATTCGTGATACGACAGTAGCTAGTGCTGAGATCTATCCTGATAAAATGCTTATTCTACGTGAAGACTGGGATAATATTTATTCTGAGCCACCACCTGGCTCTATTCAAGGCTGGGAGCCAGCTTTGCAAGAGGGAGCCTACTGGGTAGACCCAGATTACTTAGAACAGATAGACTGGGATAAGCCAGCAGCACCAGCAGTAAGGGTGATAACCGCTCACCTAGCTGAAGTCGTAAGACGAAATATAGATGATCTACTTGAAAAATCTGATGTAAGAAGAGTTCTTGACCAAGTTAAGCATACTGATGAGCAATTAGTCGATAATTTAGTACCCGGTGCTATTTCTTTAGGTGATTTAAGAAGAGTATTCGTTAATTTACTCAAGGAAAGAGTCTCCATCAGAGATATTCACTATATTCTAGAAAAATTAGAAGATCTAAGTGTCTCCATTAAAGACCCCGACACTCTTTCAGAAAAACTCAGGGTCACACTCGGCAGGCAGATCTGCTTAGAGTTCGCCACACCAGATAGACAGCTGCCAGCCATGGCCTTCCATCCTAGCTGGGAAAATAAACTAGAGCAGGCTCTACAGAAAGTCGATGATGCGACGGTTTTAATATTAGATCCTAAACAGATACAGAATTTAGTAACTATGATTTCTCACGCATCTAGACGTATTCTAGAACAAGCTGAGCGAAGACCAGTATTAATCTGCGGTCCCTCACTACGCTTACCACTATTTAGATTAATAGAACAGTTCGATTCACACGTACACATACTCAGCTACGCTGAGCTTTCCTCTGATTTTAATATTCAGGTTATGGAGACAGTGGGTACTGAAATGGATGTACCAGCTGTAGGTGGTTAAATTTTTTAAGAATCTAGAATCTGCCCTTGTAATTTCTCGCCCTCTTTGATATTATGTTGAGCAGAATGCCGTGGGTTTAATACCCTATAGGAGAAAAATAATGCATTTATCAGGAACTCCTCTTGAGAGGCTAAATATACTCGTCGAAAGAGAGGGTCGCAGTAATGGAAACACACAAGCAGCTCCAAGTCCGAGTAAGCCTCAGCGCGATCCTAGGGCGCCTTGGAGCCTTAATCGCATCATCGCAGCACCCAACAAGCCATAAGCCTAATATTTCACCGCCCCAGCGCAAGCTTCCTCAGCCTTTCTCCTTCCACTATCGGATAGGCTGCAAGCCCTGACAGGGAAAGAGGTATAACTAGTCTGAGACTATCTTCACCCATGAAGACTAAATATAACTGAGCAGAAGCGAATATTACACCACCTAATTTCATCATAAAACTCTCTCGCATAAAGCCGAAGGCGATTTTAGAAAGTCCATCTAGGAAACTAGAAAAAGCTAAGGCTCTAATCGACAGAGTCGTTACTATAGCTGCAATCGAGTCATATTCGAGTGTCTTAAAAAATAATCCGTAATAAGCAGCTACTTCAAAGCCAGCGATAATAAATAAAGGCGTAGCACTGATCATTCTAAGTAAGCTTGAGAAAAACTGTGATCTAATCGCGTCATCTATAAAAGCATTCCACTTGCCTGCTTTTATTAAGGAAAGCATTTCTAACGAACGCTTAAATATCTCCTGCGTAATAACTCTTAGATAAGGAAGCAGATTTTTAGAAAGTTTGCCACCGCCTAACAGCTCTTTTTCGTGTTTATATTTTTCAGGATGGTACTTTACTAAAGCCTCATAGCTGTAATCCACTTTAATAAAACCGACGAAAAGCCCCTCTCTAAAAGCATTACCGATAGGATTAGTAGCGAAATAATTCGTAACTATAATCCCTAAAATTCCAGTCGTTAACAGCACTCGATACTGAGGGATGTAAACCATTAGTAGAGGAAGATTCTGAAGGGCACAGGAGAGTAACAGTATTTGATTAGAAACTGTATAAGCAAAACTAAAGTTAAAAATAAGCAGAAGCGCTGTCACTAAGCCTGCTGTGAAAGACATATATCCAAAAAACTCATTTAAAAAGATTCTCGGATCAGCTATCCTAATCCTTAACTCTTGAGCAAAATCTATAGTTTTCAGCATTGAAAACATTTTACATTGTCATAAGATTGAGCGTGCAGATTAATATATTAGGCTGCTGCTATAATAGAAATTTATGCAAGATAAAGACTTCTTAATGATACCTGGTCCCACTCCAGTACCAGAGTCTGTGCTTTTAGCGCTAGCTAAGCATCCTATAGGTCACAGGTCTAAAGAATTTTCTAAAATATTCTCTTCTGTAAATGAAAAACTTAAAGCTGTAGCTAAAACCCAGAATGATGTTTTTATTTATACAGCAAGTGGGACTGGTGCTATGGAAGCAGCTATCTCTAATACTATTAATGCGGGAGATAAAGTTCTCAGTTTAGTTATAGGGGTTTTCGGGCAGAGATTCGCTGATATAGCTAAATTATATGGTGCAGATCTAGAGATTATTAAAGCAGAGATGGGGAAAGCTATAGACCCTAAAGATTTAAAAGCTAAATTAGCAGCGGATACGGAGCGTAAAATTAAAGCTGTAACTTTAACTCACTCTGAGACTTCTACTGGTACAGCTAATAATTTAAAAACTTTAATTCCATTAATAAAAGAGCATGGCGCTTTAGTTATGGTAGATGCCGTTACTAGTCTTGGCTGCATGGAACTGAATACTGATGAGCTTGGTATAGATGTTTTAGTTTCTGGCTCACAGAAAGGTTTTATGGTTCCTCCAGGTCTAAGCTTCATTTTCGTTTCAGATAAGGCGATGGCAGCTAAAGCTGTATGTAAGCAGCCCGGTTATTATTTCTGTTGGAACCAAGCGAAGAAAGCCTTAGCAGATAATACTACTCCTTGGACACCTAACGTAAGCCTAATAATCGCTCTAAATGTAGCTTTAGATATGATGATGGCAGAAGGTATAGATCAGATTATCATTAGGCATAAGCGTCTTAGAGATATTTTAAGAACTGGTATTAAAGCACTTAACCTTAAATTACTTACTGAAGATGAGACTGCTTCTGCAGCGATTACAGCTATTTATCCTCCAGAAAATATCGCGGTACCTGCTATTAGAGCAGCTTTTAAAAATGACTGGAATATAGTAGTAGCGAACGGTCAGAAAGAGCTTCTTGATAAGATTTTTAGAATGGGGCATCTTGGTTTCGTTTCAGAGAGAGATATTTTAACGGGCTTAACTGCTCTTGAAGCAGTACTTATTAAGCTAGGACATAAATGCGATGCTGGAGCAGCCATTAAAGCTTATCAAGAGATTCTTAAAGAAAGTGAACTCTGCCCAGCCTAAAATCTTATTTTAAAGATGTCTAATAACACATATTCTAATAACCCTTCTCAGCCTCTTTCAGTAAATGAAATGGCACGAGAATTTATCCGTGGAGATGGTAGAACTTTGAGAATGCTGGCTCTCGGCGGTTTACATGAGCTTGGTAAAAATATGTTCGTCTTCGAATCATACGATGACAAGGAACCTAAAAACTCTGAGTATATTATTATCGATGCGGGGTTAAGGCATTATGGTCATGATAATCCGGGTATAGACTATGCTATCGCTGATTTTAACTATCTTAAAGATAAAAAAGATCGCATTAAAGCGTTAATACTAAGTTCCCCTAACTACCGTCACTGTGGGGGTGCTCACCAGCTGATATGCAGCTTAGAAATTAAAAACGTCTACGGTCCACAGATAGCTTTAGAATTAGTAAAACTAGAATTAAACCCAGATACTGTAAGTAAAATTTCTTGGCATAAACTAGAAAGCCGTGTAGCTTTAGATTTAGCACCATTTACCATTAAGCCTTTCTTTATAACCAGTCCCTGTGCTGACAGCTATGCTCTACTCATAGAAGCTCATAAGAAAAAAATCTTTTACTCTGGCAGTTTTAAAATAGACCAAACCCCTCTTTATGGTGAGAAGACTGATATAGCTGGTATGCTTGCTGCGATGCCGACTCAGACTGAGTTTGGCAGGGCGATAGATCTATATATTGGCTGCTCTACTAATGTAGAAACTTCTGGCTACTCCCTCTCTGAACTAGAATTAGTGCCTAATTTTAAGCGAATACTGTCCCAGAATAGTTCTAAGCGAATACTGATTAACACCTACGATTCAAATTTCACTAGAATTCAGCTCTTCCTAAATTTAGCTAAAGAATTTAACAGGAAAGTAGCTCTATTACATAGAAATATCAGAAAAGCTATAAACGCTGGTAGAGAGAGTGGTCTTCTCTCTTTCGATGAAGACTTGCTTATAAGCATTAGTGAAATCGGTAACTATAAAGACTCTGAACTGCTTATCCTTACTAGCTCCGCTGAGGATCTAGCGCTAGAGGGCTTAGAATTAGTAGCCTTCGGGAAAAGCGTAGAATTCATTTTAAGAGAAGGCGATGTAGTCATTAATAGTGGTGACCTACCAGCAGGTACAGTGCGTATCATGGCCCAAATCTCGGATCAGTGTTTTCTAAAAGAAGTTCAGATCATCGGTGGTAAAAATGCTTCAGTGCATGTAGAGTCCTATGCTTTAACTGAAGAACTAAAATTCATGTTTAACGTAGTCAAACCTCACTACTTTATTCCAGCTCTAGGTGAGACAAGGCAGTTAGTAAAGCACGCCAAATTAGCAGTAGAAACTGGTTTTGATCCTGGTTCTATATTAATTTTAGATAACGGAGACCTCGTAGAGTTCGCTGATAACAATATAGTTAAAGTCATAGAACAGATTAAATATGAAGAAGTCCTATACAGTACTCTAGATCACTATGAATTAGAAGATCATATAATTAAATCCCGAGACGTTATTTCCCGAGAAGGTGTGGTCATAATCAGCTTCTCTATAAATAAAAATAAAAAAATCGTCTCAGGACCAGTGTTTTCAGCTAAAGCCTGCACTTTCTCTAAAAATAAAGAATGGAGAGCTTTCTGCATGTTTAACACGCAGCCTATAGCAGATGCCGTAGAGAATCTATTTACAGGGAAGCCTTCTGCTACATTAGATGAATGTGAAAACATTATCAAAAATTTAATGGATAAAGTTATCAAACAGCAGATTGGTAAAAGACCTGAGTTAATCGTCGTCGCTAATCAAATATAGGTAAATGTAACTTGCTCTTAGATTTAATTCAAAAAGATAATAATTTTAATACTCTTTATCATGAACTCACCAGCAAAAATGAGCTAATAGTCCATGGTCTAACTAACTCTGCGAAAAGCTTTATACTAGCTAATATTTTTAAACGCCTAAATAAACACCTAATATTTATCGTAAATAATCATCATGAAGCTCTTACTTATTATAGAGAAATTAAAAACCTGCTTGGTGAAAGCTTTTCAGTAAGTAATTTCCCGTGTCAAGAGATTTCACCTTATGATCAGATAAATTCAGATGTTTCTGTAACGAGCTCACAGTATCATGTTTTCTCTAAATGGCAAGAAAAGGATAGTAAATCCCTTACAGTAATTACCTTTAAAGCTTTTACACAGATGTATATAGAAAAGGCTTTACTAGAAAAGAACTCCCTCATCATAAATCCGCAGCTTAAAACTGATCCACTAGAAATCGCTCGCAGACTAATAGAGCTTGGTTATTCTAAACAGTTTATGGTGGAAAACCGCGGTCAGTTCAGTCATAGAGGAGATATTTTAGATATTTATCCGCTACAAGGCGAGCCTACACGTATAGAGTTTTTCGGCGATGATATAGAAAGTATCAGAACTTTTTCAGTTCATTCACAGAGATCTATCCAAAAAGTAGAAACTCTAACCATTCACCCACGCTTTTCTGTAGTTCGCAGCGAAGACGATGGTTTAGAGCAGAAGATTTTAGCAAGAGTTAAAGAATATAGTACTAGCCTGAATCAAGAAACTAAAGAAGGTTTAGAACTGTCCTTAGCTAGTCAGATTCAAGAAAATCCAGAAAATCCAGTCACCATAAAAGATTCACTCTACTGGGAAGGGATAGAATATTATAAATCTTTTCTAGGTCAAGGTTCCAGCTCTCTCTTCGAGTATCTTCCAGCTAAAGATCAGGTGCATTTAGTTTTCGATGAATGGCAAGATTTACTGTTACAGAACGAGCAGTGGCAAGAAAAAATTAAAGAACAGTATAAAGACGGAGTTAGCTTAGGTAAACTAATTCCAATAGAGACTAATCTTTTTAAAGACTGGAAAACTGTCGCAGAAGAGATTAAAGCTTTTCCTAAAAGATTATATATACAGAACGTCGAAGAGTTAACTAATGATTCAGATTCATTAAGCTTAGAGATACTGTCCTACCCAGCTGAACGCTTCGCTAGTAAGGTAGAGGATTTCACCGCTTTTATTAAAGAAAATGTTAGAGCTGATAAAAAGATCGTTATATTCTCTGAGCAGCCACAGAGGGTAATCGGAATTCTTAAAGAGTGGGATATTCAGTGTCTATATCTAAATTCAAATCAAGACCTAGACCAGCTACCTAAATCTTTAGTTATAGTTTTGAGAGATGGTCTAGAAGAAGGTTGCAAGATACCAGGCTTCGATTTAGTTATTCTTACTGACCGTGAATTATTCGGGAGAAGCCGTCAGGCAGTAGCTAAGCAGAAAAATCAGAAAACTGATAAAGAATTAGAACAAGAGAAGCAGAAAAGAAAAAATGCCTATACTGATATCGCAGACTTAAACAGAGATGACTACGTTATTCATTTCAAACACGGTCTAGGTATATATCGTGGTAATGAGATTATAGAACTCAGTGGCATAGGGAAACAGGAGTATCTAGCTGTAGAATACGCTGGTGAAGCGAGAGTCCTAATACCTGTAGATCAAGTGAATCTTTTATCAAGATTTGATTTAGCTGGAGATCTTAAACCAAAACTCTCTAAGCTCGGTGGTAATGAGTGGACACGCACGAAAAAGAAAGTTCGTAAATCAGTTAAAAAAATCGCTCAAGATCTTGTCGCACTCTATGCTAGACGTGCTCAGCAGACTGGTCACCTCTATCAAGCAGATACTCCTTGGCAGCTAGAGATGGAAGATGCTTTCCCTTATGATGAGACAGTAGACCAGCTTAAAGCTATAGTAAACGTTAAATCAGATATGGAATCAGAGAAGCTTATGGATAGGCTTATCTGTGGTGATGCAGGCTTCGGTAAAACAGAAGTAATTATTAGGGCTATTTTTAAAGTTATTATGGAAGGGAAACAGGTCGCAGTACTAGTTCCTACCACAGTTTTAGCCCAGCAGCATTTTAACGTCATGCGTGATCGCTACGCCCCTTATCCGCTTAAGATGGGCTTACTCTCTAGATTTAAATCAGCTAAAGAGCAAAAAGAAACTATCAGAGCTTTAAAAACTGGGGAATGTGATCTAGTTATCGGCACTCACAGGCTTTTACAGAAAGATATTCAGTTTAAAGATTTAGGCTTACTCATTATCGATGAGGAACAGCGTTTCGGTGTTAGTCATAAAGAAAAACTAAAAGAACTAAGAAAAGACTTAGACGTTATATCCATGTCAGCGACACCGATTCCAAGGACGCTGCATATGTCACTTTCAGGGATAAAAGATATAAGCTTAATCGCTACAGCTCCGACGAATAGACTTCCAGTAAAAACCTTCGTCGGTGAATATAAATCTTCAGTAGTAAGAAACGCTATTCTGCATGAAATCGAGAGGGGCGGAAAAATATTCTTCTTGCACAATAGAGTAGAAACCATACAGCAATTAGCTTTCGAGATTTCAGAATTAGTCCCAGAAGCTTCTGTAAGAGTGGCTCACGGTCAGATGAAGCCGCAGGAATTAGAAGATACGATGTTTGCCTTTATCAGTAGCGAGTTCCATGTTTTAGTCTGTACGACGATTATAGAAACTGGTTTAGATATAAGTGATGCGAATACTATTATTATTAACCATGCTAACACCTTCGGTCTGTCACAGCTTTATCAGCTTCGCGGTAGGGTAGGTAGATCTGATACACAGGCTTACGCTTATTTGCTCTATAATTCTGCAGCGGATATCTCAGAGACTGCAAGACAGAGATTAAAAGCCATAAAAGAACTTAATAATTTAGGCTCTGGTTATCAAGTAGCTCTCAGAGACATGGAAATCAGAGGCGTGGGGAATGTCTTCGGCGGCGAGCAGCATGGTCATATGGTTGCAGTTGGTGCAAGCCTTTACTTTAAGATGCTCAGTGACGCTATTTCAGAAGTTAAGGGTGAAAAATCTGAAATGGAAGAATATGAAAATTCTTGCGTTATTGATATGAAGATCAGTGCATTCTTCCCGCAGACTTGGATAGACGATGAACATCAGCGTATGAATGAGTATAAACGCCTATCTATAATCGATAATGAAGAAGATTTAAATAATATAATCGTTGAATGGTCAGATCGCTTTGGCAGACTGCCACCTGAAGCGAAAAATCTTATCGAGATTAGTAATATTAAACTACTAGCGAATAAGAAACAGATCGCTAGTATCTGTGAAGAACAGGGCGAACTCAAGATCTTTGCTAATTTAAGATTACAGAAGTGGCTAATGGTACAGCGTCAATTACCGCCGCATGTTCAATCTAAAACAGCCTTTAAGCCAGGTTCCTTTGGTGGAGCGAAAAATTCACAGTCTTATATAGTGATGAAATCAGCATTTATGGAGACTGAGGCTAAGTTAGAGGCTTTGAAGAAGATTCTTGAGATTATTGAGGTTTAAGCACCTGCTGAATAGTCTCTCTAGAACCTTTAGTAACACCAGCTTCCTTTGCGAATCTCTTCCAATCTAAAATCACAGCCCAGACCTCTTCATAAATAGTCTCAGCTTCATCTATATTAAACTTTTCCGCTAAAAGCATAATATGCTTTTTAGAAGGATTTTTCCCTTCACCAGCGACAGTCATACTATGCTCACCAGCTGGCCCCCTAGAGAAAGTTAAGTCATAAGCTGCTGCTAAAGACCAGTTGCCATGGTTATCCATTAAAAATGAAAAATTCTTACTGTGATCATCTCGATTATGACTAAGAATATTAAATATCATTAAGCGAAAAGCTTTCAATAACTGAGATCTATCCTTCGTTAAGAGCGAGGTCACTTTTAAAAAAGCTTCATAATCTAAATTAGGATAATTATGGTCTGCATGTAGAAGCCCTGAAAGTGTATGCACATGAAAACGCTCAAAACCTTTTCTATCAAAACGTTCTGTAGCAAAGCAATATTCATCTTTCTTAACATGAAATAGATGCGTTTTCATCATTTCTAAGCCTGCTGCCTTAGCCATTAAGCTATAAGCATATTCTATCTCTGCGATATCTTCTGGATCATATCTAGATGGAAATTTAACTAGATAAGGCTCATACTCATGGTTCGAAATATCAGGATCATAGACTAAAGTCTTAAAATCACTGCTTGCACTAACAAGTATTTTAGGCCTCGCTCCACCAGAAGAGCCATTTAGATAAAGTAATTCTTGAATAACTTTACCAGCGCTCCCTTCTAAGACCTGCTTAACTTTTTTCGATAATTTACTT
>Ga0208723_1000037_pt1 | contig 55229 bp, 55 predicted proteins | sample LakMenEpi31Aug12_FD_150750 | JGI IMG/M metagenome (GOLD analysis project Ga0208723, IMG submission 150750) | Freshwater microbial communities from Lake Mendota, WI - 31AUG2012 deep hole epilimnion (SPAdes) | ecosystem: Environmental > Aquatic > Freshwater > Lake > Epilimnion/Euphotic zone ...
AACGATAGGAATGTGAATCTCACGCTTTGCTTCTTTTAAAAGCGCTAAAGCAGCTCTCGGAGCATTAGGTTTTGTGGGAGTTGGGAACATTGCCCCAAAAGCAACATAGCTCGCACCCTCTTTTTGGGCCTGTTTTGCACGACTTAATTGGTTATAACATGAGCTTCCAATGATGGCATCTTCGCCTAAAATGTGCCTAACTTCGGCGATATTGTCATCATTTACACCTAAATGAACACCATCTGCCTCCAAATTAAGGCACATCTCCACATCGTCATTCACAATGCATGGCACATCATATTGGCGACAAAGACGTAAAATAGCAGCACATTGCTGCATTTTAACGTCACGATCCTGTATTTTACTGCGATATTGAACCATAAAAGCGCCACTTTCAATGACTAATTGCGTTTTATGGATAAGTGTATTTAAGTCCGCCATATCTGGAGTGATGGCGTATAAACCTTTAATGATGAATGAATCGCGCATATTCCAATTCATCATCATGAGCCCAAAAGAGTCGATCTGGAATAAATTGGCCCATACCAGGCTTATATCCATGCTTTAAAGACTGCCAAGTAAAGCGCTGTCCTTCTTGTATCGCTTCTTCTAAGGTGGAACCTAATGCCATGCAACCAGCGATGGCTGAAGCCAAAGTGCAGCCTGAGCCATGATAACTCCCTGCTAATCTTTCCCAGTTATAACTTTTCACTTTGCCGTTCTCATTATATAAAGTGTTAATGACTTCGGTCGTCACTTCATGGGTACCTGTAATTAAAGCCAATTGGCAACCCGTATTAAGAAGTCGTTCCGCGCATTCATCCAAACTCGCTTCACCAAAATCGTCTCCATCTTTAAATGCTAAGCGCCTTGCTTCAATACTATTCGGAGTAATAAGTGTGGCTTGCGATAACAACAAGTCTGACATCGCATTAATCATTTCATTGGTGACTAACGCATCACCTCGACCCGAGGCTAATACAGGGTCGATGATGAGTGGAATTGTGGGATAGTCCGCCACAATTTCTGCAATCATCGCGATCGTTTCAACACTCCCTAATAAACCTAATTTAAATGCGGAAACTTCCATGTCTTCTAATAAAGTGCGCGCTTGATCATTCACCCAGTCAGCATCAAAAGCCATCATGCTTTCAACGCCGGAAGTATCTTGCACGGTAATGGCTGTGGTGATTGATAAAGGGTGACAACCCAAACTGGCTAGCGTTAAAACGTCAGCTTGAAGTCCAGCGCCACCTGTTGGGTCCGTCGCAGAAAATGTCATGACGCATGGAGGATTTTTTTTCATATCTTTATTTTAGTGGGATTAGAGATTCGGTCATAGTGAAAATTAAAACTCTAGCGGATCAACATCAACAACCCACTTTACTTTCTGGGCTAATTTATTTTCACGTAAATAAGGCACCCAATCATTAAGTAATTTTTGCAATGCTACGCGAGAACTTGCTTGAAGGACTAACTGCGCTCGCTCCATACCCTTTAAACGCTCCATCATAGGTCGAACTGGATTATAAACAGTCACGTGAGCACTTAAATTTTGTGCATGGATCATGGCATCATTGAGGAATTGCATCACATGCGCCAATTGATGCGCCTCTCCCTTTAGAAGAACGAGAAATGCAAAAGGACTTAGCTCTGCTAATTCTCTTTCTTTTAAAAGCTCATTCGCAAAGTGTTCATAATCATGTGTTTTTAATGCTTCAAATATGGGGTGATTTGGAAATGCAGTTTGTATATATACTTCGCCTTTTGTCTTTGCGCGTCCTGCACGGCCGCTTACTTGCATCAATTGTGAAAATAAACGCTCACTCGCTCTAAAGTCGGGACTATATAAAGCCTGATCCGTATCTAATACACCAACTAAACTTAAATATGGAAAGTCGTGACCTTTAGATAGCATTTGAGTGCCAATCAAAATATCAATCTCACGATTTTTCATTTTTAAGAATAAATCGTTGAGCGCTTCTTTAGTTTTTGTGGAGTCTCGATCTACTCTTAAAATGCGAGCTTCAGGAAAAAATTCTTTTATTGTTTCTTCAATGCGCTGCGTACCTAATCCGGTTGGATAAAGATCAGTATTGCCGCATGATGGACACTGCAGTGGCATTTTTTCATCATGGCCACAATGGTGACAACGTAATCTCTTTTGATTTAAATGCACCACTAACCTACTACTACAACGATGGCAACGACCTGTCCACTGACATGATGAGCATAAAAGAACCGGTGCGAAGCCTCGCCGATTAATAAAAATAAGGCTTTGTTCTTTTTTATTTAAACGGTCCCGAATCGCTTCAACAAGATAAGGTGAGAAACCTTTTGTGACCGTCGACTTCGAAATATCAATACACTTAATTTCAGGGAGTGTTGAATCTAGAACCGCACGCGAAGTTAATTTTAAAAACCCGAATTTTTTGGCGTCTTTGGTTTTGGTCGCATTAAACCAAGTTTCTAGGGATGGCGTTGCAGTACCCATCACAATGGGAATATTTTCTGATTTTGCCCTAAAGATTGCGACATCCCTTGCGTGATAACGTAAACCTTCTTGTTGCTTAAAGGATGCATCGTGTTCTTCATCAATGATGATAAGAGATAAATGTGGCATGGGTGTAAAAATACTTAAACGTGTCCCAATCACAATTTGAGCCTGGCCCTCTTTAGCAAGTCGCCAATGAGTTAAACGTTCGTTATCTGTTAAGTGACTATGCAGTGTCACAAGCATATATTTTTCAAAACGCGCTCTAAAACGACTCTCAAGTTGCGGTGTTAAATTAATTTCAGGGACGAGCACCAGCACTTGTGCATGTTCTTTTTTTAACGCTTCTTCAATTAAACGAATATAGACTTCGGTTTTGCCGCTTCCTGTAATGCCATAAAGCAACCAAGCTGCAAAAGTTTTATTTGTTTTTGAAATTTCATCGAATGCTTTTTTTTGTTCATCATTCAATGATGGAATAGGCGCTTGTATATAGACTTTATCGTCTAAGGTGATCTCTTCTTTTTCAATCCAACCCATCTCATCCAACGTTTCGATTGATTTTTTCCAAGCGCTACTCATAGAACGAAGACTCGCTTCATCAAGAAGCGTCGCATCAATTAAGGCCATCACAATGCGTTTTAAAGTCGTTTGTCGAGGTGGTAATTGATCGACCCCTAACTCTATAGCCTTGGGCGTTAAACGATATAGATATTTTTTCGCCATCGCCTTTGTATTTATCTTTTTTAATCTGGATGGCACGGCGGACAAAATAGTTTGCCCTAAGGGATAGTGATAATACTGACTGCAGAATTGAAAAAGCTTAAAGCTTTGCTCATCAAAAATCACTTCAGGATCTAAACGGATAATAGACTTTAATTTTTTAGATTCGATTGAGCTGGTATCAGAAATGCCAACCACAACACCGATCATTTTGCGAGCGCCAAAAGGCACCACCACATACTGTCCAATTTGAGTATTGGGTTTGTCCGTCCTATAGTCAAACACCCGATCAAGGGGTACATCGAGGGCGACTTTGAGAATATGAAGTGTGTCAGTCATGGTATTAGTTTTTAAGGGGAGTCCATCAATTCTAAGTTAAAATAAACGCTTTAATCCTTACCTATCATTCTAAGACGTGAAATCACATCTTCTACAATTATTGTTGCCCGTCGCACAATCGATACATCCTGAGATTTTAGCGAATTCTATTCAGTTAGATCGTCCCAAATCGATCGAACATGGAGATTTTTCAAGCAACTTGGCGATGGCGCTCGCAAAGAGTTTAAAAAAAAATCCGCGTGAATTAGCAACCCTCATTATTGAAAAGCTACCCGCCTCACCTTTAATTGAAAAAGTTGAAATTGCCGGTGCAGGTTTTATAAATTTCTATTTAAGTGATAAAGCACGTACCTTCATTATCCATGAGATTTTAAAAAGTCCGGATAACTTCGGACAAAATACTTCGGGGCACAATGAAAAAGGTGTATCCCAAAAAGTCCAAATTGAGTTTGTATCAGCGAATCCCACAGGCCCGCTTCATGTAGGCCATGGTCGAGGGGCTGCCATTGGGGACTCATTAGCTAGACTTCTAAAATTTAATGGCTGGGATGTGACGCGCGAATTTTATTACAACGATGCGGGTGCGCAGATTGATAATCTTACAAAATCAGTGCATGCCAGATGTCACAATATGGATCCCTCGGATCCTGCATTTCCTGAAGATGGTTATCGAGGTGAATATATTGTCGAAATAGCCAATGCTTTTTTGAGCAAAAGTAGTATTGAATGTGAAGGTAAAATGATCCATGCGTCTGGCCTAATAGACGACTTAGAATCTATTCGACAATTCAGTGTCGCTTATTTAAGACATGAACAAGATCAAGATTTAAATGCATTCCAAATTAAGTTTGATGTGTTCACTTTAGAATCTTCGTTCTACCAGAATGGTCATATTGAAAAAGTAGTCGCGTCTCTCATCAAAAATGGTTTTACCTATGAAGAAGACAATGCGCTTTGGTTAAAAACGACAGAGTTTGGTGATGACAAAAATCGTGTTATGAAAAAGTCTGATGGGAGCTACACCTATTTTATTCCTGATGTGGCTTATCATTTCAATAAATGGGAACGTGGATTTAAACGCGTCATCAATGAACAAGGTTCAGACCACCACAGCACAATTACAAGGGTCAGAGCAGGGCTTCAAGCTTTAAAAGCTGGCATTCCTGAAACTTATCCTGAGTATGTGTTGCATCAAATGATCACAGTCATGAAGGGCGGGGAAGAAGTTAAGCTTTCTAAGCGCGCAGGAAATTATGTCACATTGCGCGATTTGATTGATGAAGTCGGTTGCGATGCCACACGCTACTTCTTAGTTGCTCGTAAACCTGATTCACAACTCGTCTTTGATATTGATTTAGCTAAAACACAAAATTCGGATAACCCTGTCTATTACATTCAATATGCGCATGCCCGTATTGCAGGCGTTTTAAGACAATGGGGTGGAGATATCAATCAATTAAATCACGTTAATATTGATGATCTTAAATCGACACAAGAACTGATCCTTATTAAACGCTTAAACGAATTTCCAGAAATAGTTTTACATGCCGGTGTTGAATTAGCACCACATACGATTGCAACTTATTTAAAAGACTGTGCGGCCGATCTTCATAGCTATTATAATGACACTAAGTTTTTGGTTGAGAATGAAAATGAAAAGTTAGCGCGCTTAAGTCTCATTCGTGCCACACAAATTGTTTTAAAAAATGGTCTATATCTTCTCGGTGTCAACGCTCCGGAAAATATGTAGCTTAAAAGGTAAATATGGAAAAAGGTAAATCAGGTAGCTCTTTTATGAACGGCCTTTTTATGGGCATTCTTGTAGGTATTGGCTTATCTATTGGTATTACCGTTTTTATTACTAATGGTAAAAGTCCTTTTGTAAGTAAAGATACGAATGGAGCCTGTATTGAAATTCAGGGCGCTAAACCTGAGGGAGAAAACTCAGCAGATAATGCTATCCAAGATCAACCGACTAAATTTGATTTTTATAATATCCTGCCTAATAACGATAAAGATATCTCGGATCGAGAAGCAACACAGGCTTTAAAAAATCCAGCCAGCATTCCACAAAAAGAAGTGTACTTTTATCAAGTAGGTTCATTTAATACAGATAAAGACGCTGATAATACGAAAGCAAAATTGGCACTTTTAGGATTTGAAGCGGTCGTACTTACAGCGCCTTCACAAAATAATGAAGTAGTCCATAAAGTACGAGTAGGTCCTTTGACAGATGATGCACAAATTATGAAAACAAAAAACGATCTCGTTAAAAATGGCTTTAAACCTATTTTAGTGAGGGCAACACTTAACAATACGAATACAAATAATTAAGGATATTTTATGAAAAAAATCTTAATCACTTTTTTAATGCTTTTTAGTTCACTTTCGTTTGCGATAGAACCTCAAGTGGGAGTCAATTTTGATAAAACAGTACAAGTGGTCCCCACAGATAACAAAGATAAAATTGAAATCACGGAACTCTTTTGGTACGGATGTATTCATTGCTACCAAATGGATCCCATGTTGAGTGACTGGGTAAAAAAATTACCTAAAGATATTTACTTTAAACGTATGCCTGCTATTCCTCGTCCTGATTGGGCGCCGATGGCACGAGCCTTTTACGCCATGGAAACATTAGGTGTAGCTGACAAGCTACACCTAGCTATATTTGATGCAGTTCATAAGGACCGCACACTTAACCCAAGTGACGAAAAAGCGATTCTTCAGTGGGTCACATTAAAATCAGGGCTTGATCGTAAAAAAGTAGAGGATGCTTTTAACTCGTTCTCTATGAATGCTTCCTTAAATAAAGCTGCTCAAGTTTTTAGAGCATCAGGTGCTACCGGTGTGCCTACACTCATGATTGATGGTAAATACATTACTTCAAGTACGATGGCAGGTGGCAATAGTGAAGCGCTTCAGATCGCTGATTTCATCATCAACAATGTCAGAAAAGATCGTAATAAAAAATAAAGCTTTAAAAGTTTTTATCACTGGTGCCACAAGTGGTATCGGTGAATCATTAGCTAATCAGTATGCGAAAGAGGGTGCTACCCTAGGATTAGTGGGGCGTCGGCTAGAGCTTCTTAAAAAAATAAAAGCAAAGATTCATGTGCCTTGTGAAATTTATGCAGTGGATGTCTCAGATCAAAAAGGCCTTCAAAAAGCTGCTTCTCATTTCATCAAAAAATACGGGGCGCCTGATATTGTCATTGCGAACGCAGGGGTGAGCACTGGGACACTTGCGGGTGAAAAAGAAGATCTTCATACATTTAAGCGTGTCATTGAGATTAATTTATTTGGTGTAATTCACACCTTTCTTCCTTTTATTAAAGTTTTTAAAAAACAGAAATCAGGTCAACTAGTAGGGATTGCAAGTGTTGCTGGTATTAGAGGCTTGCCTGGGTCAGGCGCTTATAGCACTTCAAAAGCGGCTCTCATTAATTATCTAGAAAGTTTACGGATTGAGATGAAGCCTTTAGGGATTCATGTCACAACCATTTCTCCAGGCTATATTCATACACCTATGACAAAACATAATCGTTATGTCATGCCTTTTATTTTGGATGTCGATGACGCAGTTTTACGATTTATGCGAGCCATTAAAAATAAAAGGGGGTTTATCATCATTCCTTGGCAAATGAATATTGTGGGCACCCTTATGAAGTTTTTACCTGCGCCTATTTGGGATTTTTTAGCTAAAGGCGGGCCTAAAAAAATTAGAAAAATGATTCAATAATTGTCCATATCACGTATATCCATTAAACGTAAAATAAATTAAAATGCTACTTATTTCCTACACTTTTAATTTATGTCAAACCTCGAATACAACGGGCAAGTCCTTACAAATACGCGTCGTGAACTAAAACTTAAAATAGATGATATCGCAACAGAATTATGTTTATCTGTGCAGCAAGTGCAAGCGATTGAGAACAACCTAGGTGCTTTTTTTCATTCAAATAAATTAAAGCAAGCAGTCATCAAACGTTATTGTCGGTTTCTTAATATCGATATAAATGCTGTTATCACGCAATATGAAATAGATACAACTGATAATAGTTTTCAAAAAGCTAAAAAAAATAATTTAGGTAAAAGCTTTAAAAAATATCTTTATATTTCGATTGCAGCATTTATAACAACGCTCGCCTGGAAGTTCTTTGCATAATGCTAAAAAAGTTAAAAGAAGTAATTTTTAGATTTAGAACGCGGCATTTTAAGTTTATAGAGTGCAGAAAGTCATTGCGTTTTAATACCTCTGGCTACTATCCCTATCAAATTATGGGAATTGGTGAGAGTTTTTTAATTGATAATGCAAATATAGAGGCAATTAATAAAAAACATAAAACGATTAATAAAGAGTTAAGTAAAACTTTTTTAGCTAAAATAGAAGCTAAGAGTGTACGAATAACCCGTATTAAATAATAAGGAAAACAAAATGGAATTTGATCAAAAAGAAGAAACGCCTTTTAATATCCCTGAGAAAAAGAAAACAAACAAAAAAACATTAGCGATTTATATTGGCGCGGGATTGATTACGATCAGCTCACTCATTTATGGTTATGCAAGTTATCAAGCGACTTATTTTAAAGATTTAGAAATTAAAAATCTTAAGGCGCAATTAGATGATGCAAACACTAAATTACAGCGCATTGATATTCTTGAGAATCAAGTCAAAGAACTGGAAGCATCGTTAGTTGCTAAAAGTACTGCTAAACCGCCAGCAATCAAGAAAACAAAGCTATTATCTAAAAAAGAAACTAAAAAAGTAGCTCCTTCGAAAAAGGCGGCTAAGAAAACAAAGTCATCTAAAGCGAAAGAAAAAAAGCCGGTTAAAAAGTAACTCGCTCTAAAATTACTCACGCCCTATTTAAAAGTAGAATAGGGATGTTATATTCTAAATTTCAATAAAAACTCAAAAGACTCTTATGACAACACATTCACTATATAGCCCATTTCAATTAGGTCATTTAACGTTGAATAACCGTTGCGTTATGGCACCATTAACGCGGAATCGAGCTAATGCAGAGCGTGAACCTGTAGATATGAACGTCACTTATTATGAACAACGAGCAAGCGCTGGTTTAATCATTGCGGAAGCCACACAAATTTGTCCTGAGGGTCAAGGCTATATTTCAACACCTGGTATCTATTCTGAAGGTCAGATTGAAGGATGGAAAAAAATTACTAATGCCGTGCATCAAAAGAATGGAAAGATTTGTTTACAACTTTGGCATGTCGGTCGCATTTCTCATAGCGAATTATTGCCGAATAACATGGCACCTCAAGCGCCTTCAGCGATTAGGGCCAAAGCAAAAACATTTAATAGCAAAGGTTTAGTTGATGTATCTGAACCTGAAGCGTTGGAGGTTGATGAAATTAAATCTTTAACAAAAAAATATGTAGAAGCTGCTTTAAATGCAAAAAAAGCTGGGTTCGATATGATTGAAGTGCATGCGGCAAATGGATATCTTATTGATCAATTTTTAAGAGATAAAACAAATCATCGAACTGATGAATTTGGTGGCTCAATCGAAAATCGTGCACGCTTTTTGTTAGAAGTGATCGATGAAATTATTAAGGTGTATCCAGCCAATTTAATTGGCTGTCGAATTTCACCTGCATCCACATTTAATGACATTGATGATTCAGATCCACAAAGCTTATATAGCTATGTCGTGTCTGAATTAGGTAAACGAAAAATTGCTTATCTCCATATCATTGAAGGTGAAACAGGTGGGCCTCGAGATGCCAATCCGAAAGTTAATTTTGCTGAGTTGAAAAAATTATTTAAATCTCATGGTGGCATGAACATCATGACGAACAATGGTTATCACAAAGCCATGGCTGAAAGTGCGATTGATAATAACGAAGCTGATCTGATTGCTTTTGGTGTACCTTTTCTTGCAAATCCAGATTTAGTTAATCGGTTGGAGAATAATTATCCGCTTAATAAGCCTGATCAAAAAACATTTTACGGTGGCACAGAAAAAGGTTATACCGATTACCCTTTTTATAGCAGTTAGATAATTTTCTTTTTTGTAGGCGTTTTTTCTGAAGATTTTTTAGGGTCGTTACCTAGATGAAGATCGACGCCTTTGACTAAATTTTTAAACTCGTCTGTATACGTAATTTTTTTATTTTGGGGTTGTCTGCCGTAAAATGAAATCGCAGAAAAAATTAGGGCATATAAAAGAATCACTGTAGCGACCACTGTAGTCTCAAAAAAGTAATCACGTACTAAAGTCAAAACAGGGTCTAACCACACCCAGCCATCTTTCACCTGATACTCAAGATTGTCTACCCAAACCGATTGAATGGTATGCAAATATTCAAATAAAGCCGTCATGATGAACTCCTCTTATATAAATCAAATTATAAGTGAAATCCGCATCCATAAAAGACAAGCCTTAAACAAAAGAGGTAAAATATAGCTTTAAATACAACGAATTATTATGAAAATTACAGTTGTTGGGACAGGATATGTGGGTTTAGTGGGTGCGGCATGCTTAGCCGAGGTGGGTAATCATGTCTTAGGTCTTGACGTAAACGCAGAAAAAATCCGGATTCTAAAAGAAGGTGGCATTCCTATTCACGAACCAGGACTTTTGGAAATTGTGCGTCGTAATGTTGAAAATGGTCGTCTTTCTTTTACCACTAATATCGAAGAAGCTGTTCACTTCGGTGAAGTGCAATTTATAGCCGTTGGAACACCCCCAGATGAAGATGGGTCTGCTGATCTTCAATACGTGACAGAAGCTGCGCGCAATATTGGTCGCTTTATGACTTCAGAAAAAGTGATTGTGGATAAATCAACTGTACCCATTGGTACGGGAGACAAAGTCACAGCAGCTATAGCAGAAGAATTAAAAAAAAGAAATGTCGATATACATTACAGTGTTGTTTCTAATCCAGAATTCTTAAAAGAAGGGGCTGCAGTTGAAGATTTTATGCGTCCTGACCGAATTGTCATTGGGACTGAAGATCCAAAAGCGATCGAAGTCATGAAACAAGTTTATGCTCCCTTTCAAAGAAATCACGAAAGACTGGTAGTCACTAACCTAAGAAGCGCTGAACTCATTAAGTACGCAGCTAATTCAATGTTAGCTACACGAATTAGTTTTATGAACGAATTAGCTAATTTAGCTGAAATTGTAGGCGCTGACATCGAGATGGTAAGACAAGGCATTGGTTCTGATCCGCGAATTGGCTATCACTTTTTATATCCAGGTTGTGGTTATGGCGGTTCATGTTTTCCAAAAGATGTGAAGGCTTTAATTAAAACCGCTAAAGATGTGGCTGGTTTCGATTTGAAGTTACTTAAAGCCGTTGAAGAAGTAAATGATCTTCAAAAATATGTCTTGCCTAAAAAAATTAAAAAACAATTTGGTGAAAGTTTAAAAGGGAAACATTTTGCATTATGGGGCTTAGCATTTAAACCAAACACTGATGATATGCGAGAAGCTTCAAGTCGCGTGCTGATTAATGAATTGATTAAAGTAGGAGCGACTATCACAGCCTACGATCCTGTCGCAATAGATGAAGGGAAGCGTATTTTTAAAGATGAAAAAAATATAACTTTTGCTGATACACAAGATGAGGCACTTAAAAATGCGGATGCACTTATCATTGTTACAGAATGGACAGAATTTAGAAGTCCAGATTTTGCATTAATTAAATCTTCACTAAAATCTCCCATGATTTTTGATGGTAGAAATCTTTATGATCCAAAAGCTGTTCGAGCGCTTGGATTTCACTACTTTCCTATTGGACGTTAAATGAAAATATTGGTGACAGGTGTAGCCGGTTTTATTGGCATGCATTGCGCCAAAAAACTTCTTGATGATGGTCATGAAATTATTGGTATTGATAATCTGAATGATTATTACGATGTCACTTTAAAAAAAGATCGGCTTAAATTATTAGAAAGTTATAAGCATTTTCGTTTTATAAAGATTGATATTAAAGATCAAAAAGATGTACTCGAACTTTTTAAAAAAGAAATGCCTCAACGAGTCCTTCATCTTGCAGCACAAGCAGGTGTGCGTTACTCCATTGAAAATCCATATGTATATATTGATTCCAACATTCAAGGATTTATTAATATTTTAGAAGGTTGTCGCACAATTAAACCTGAACATCTTGTATTTGCAAGCAGCTCGAGTGTATATGGCGGAAATGAGAAGGCGCCTTTCAGCGAACATGATAATGTCGATCATCCAATAAGCCTTTATGCTGCGACAAAAAAAGCCAATGAACTTATGGCTCATACTTATAGCCATCTTTATCAAATCTCTACAACAGGTTTACGTTTTTTTACGGTGTATGGTCCATGGGGAAGACCGGATATGTCGCCTATGTTATTTACGAAGGCTATTTTAGCTAATGAGCCTATTCAAGTATTTAATCATGGCGATATGATGCGTGACTTTACTTATATTGATGACGTAACAGAGTCTGTCAAAGAAACATTATTCAAGTCTGCAACACCTAATGCCAATTTTGATGCAAAAAATCCCGATCCAGCTTCAAGTCATGCACCTTATCGTATTTTCAATATCGGCAATAGTCAACCTGTCCCATTGATGCAATTCATCGAAACGCTTGAGGAAGCTTTAGGTAAAAAAGCAATTAAGAAAATGATGGATATGCAGGCAGGGGATGTTAAAGAAACTTCAGCAGATACTTCTGAACTTAATCGGTGGGTCAAATTTAAACCTAACACCTCCATTAAAGAAGGCGTTAAGCGATTTGTTGACTGGTATAAAACCTACTACTAAGTTATTTCTTTTTAGAAGCTTTATGTGCTTTATGAGCTTTTTTATTAGTCTTAGTTTTAGCTGAAGCTTTTGCTGGTGCAGATGCTTTTGTTTTTGTTGCTAATTTTGCTTCTAAATTTTTTACTTCCGTCTGAAGCGCCTTATTTTGATTGATCAGCTCTTCATTTTGAGCAGCCTGATCAGTTAATACTGCCACTTGATTTTGTAATACTTTAATTTCGCCTGCTTGATCGGTAATTTTATCCTGTGCATTGTAAGCCGTGAATAATGAGCCTACTACAATAACGCCAGCAACTGCATACTGCACAATTGTTTTAGTTTCCATTTAAGTTAATGTCCTTTTTTATGTAAATAAACTTCTAAGTAATATTTTATCCTTTTTACGAAGACCTTTAAATTATTTTTTTGATAGGTATTAGTTTTGTTGAACAAATAAGGGTGCCGGTGATTGAAGGTTATCATTCAACCGTGACAGACTTTGCTAAATTGCGTGGCTTATCTACGTCTGTACCTTTAATAAGAGAAACATGGTAAGCCAATAATTGAACTGGGATAGAGTGGATAATCGGGGACAAAACACCTGTATGTCTTGGGGTTCTTATTACCCGCACACCAGGACTTTCCAAAAAATGACTGTCAGCATCTGCGAATACAAAAATTTCTCCGCCACGCGCTTTGACTTCTTGCATATTAGATTTTACTTTTTCAAGTAAATTATCATTTGGTGCAATGACTACGACTGGCATATCGTTATCTACTAACGCTAAAGGGCCATGCTTTAATTCACCTGCGGGATAAGCTTCTGCATGAATATATGAAATCTCCTTTAATTTTAATGCTCCTTCCATAGCAATCGGGTAATGAATACCTCTGCCTAGAAATAGCGCATGTTTCTTTTTAGCAAATAATTTTGCCCACTCTTTAATTTGTGGTTCTAAATTCAGTGCTTGTTGAATACTGCCTGGTAACTGTCTCAAATTTTCTAGATAGCTTTTTTCCTCTGTTTTATTAATCAGCTTTTTAAAAGAAGCAATCGTGACTGCTAAACTAAAGAGAGATACTAATTGTGTCGTAAAAGCTTTAGTTGATGCCACACCAATTTCAGCCCCCGCTCTGGTATATAAAACAAGCTTCGATGCCCGCGCAATAGCGCTTTCTTGAACATTACAAATTGCTAAACTTAAATGCTGGCCTAAAGATTTGGCATGCTTTAAAGCTTCCATCGTATCTAAGGTTTCGCCAGACTGCGAAACAGTGAGTATCAATTGATTGGGATTAGGCACCGAATCTCGATACCTGTATTCACTTGATATTTCAACGGTGGTTGGTATTTTTGCAATACCTTCTAACCAATACTTAGCTGTGACTCCTGCGTAATAACTTGTCCCTGCCGCCAAAATTAAAATACTATCTATTTTAGAAAATACATCTTTAGCGTCTTGTCCGAACAGACTTACATCAAAATGACCTTCATCAATAATGGCTTCAATTGTATCTGTCAATGCGCGAGGCTGTTCATAAATTTCTTTTTGCATGAAGTGATCATATGGGCCTAGCTCCATGGAAGACAAAGTGACGTCACTGATATGTGTTTTGCGTGTAATCAGTTTTTTTTCTTTGTCGAAAATTTGAATACCATCTTTTTTAACTTGCACAACATCACCGTCTTCAAGATAGATCACTTTTTTAGTGACCGCCAAAAGCGCTGAGATATCAGATGCAATGAAATTCTGTGTATCACCTAATCCAATAATGAGTGGGCAACCTAATCTCGCGCAAATCATTTCATCAGGATTTTTGAGAGAGATCACCGCAATAGCAAAAGCTCCTCTTAATTCGTGACCTAACATTTGCGTCGCTTCTAGAAGAGATTTATTTTTATGTTTAATAAAATAATGAATGAGGTGTGCAATAACTTCAGTATCTGTTTGTGATTCAAACTTATACCCTAGTTTCTTAAGGCGCTCACGCTCTTCCTCATAATTTTCGATAATGCCATTATGAACGACTGCAATTTCTCCTTCAGACACATGAGGATGCGCATTGAGTTCAGTGACGCCTCCATGCGTTGCCCATCTTGTATGGCCTATGCCTAAAAATCCTTCTAACTTTTGATCTTTCACCATAGTTTCAATTTCAGCGACACGGCCTACAGATCGAACACGCTCAATACCGTTTCGCAATACCGCAATACCTGAAGAATCATAACCACGATATTCGAGTCGACTTAATCCTTCGATTAAATTTGGAACGATATTTTTATTTGAGATTGCACCTACAATGCCGCACATATATTTAAGTCTCTTTATTTTTTGTAGGTTTAGTCCAACCAGAAATACTGGTTTGTTTTGAACGAGCCACCGTAAGATCTCCTGGAGGAGCATCTTTAGTGATGGTCGATCCTGCCCCAATCGTGGCGCCCTTACCAATTTTCACTGGGGCCACCAAAGCAGTGTTTGAGCCTATAAAAACATCATCTTCAATCGTAGTGGGATGTTTATTAGCACCATCATAATTACATGTTATGGTCCCGGCACCGATGTTCACCGATTTACCTACAAGACTATCGCCCACATAACTTAAGTGATTGATGTTGGTGTGATCATTAATTTCGCTATTTTTAATTTCAACAAAATTTCCAATGTGCACATGGCTTTGAAGCTTCGTACCGGGTCTCAATCTTGCAAATGGACCAATACGACAATGACTACCCACTTTACTTTCATCAATATGTGAATAAGGTTCAATCGAGGAGTGGTCTCCGATAATGCTATCTTTTATATGTGAGTAGGCTGCAACTTTCACGTGATTACCTAGAACGACCTTGCCTTCAAAAATGCAACCCACATCAATCGTCACATCTTTTCCTGCTGTGACTTCGCCTCTAATATCAATGCGGCTTGGATCTATAATCGTGACACCTTGGTCCATCAATGTTTTTGCTGTCATAAGCTGATAGTCTCTTTCCATGTTTGCTAATTCAGATTTCGAATTAATCCCGGTAATGGATACTTCATTATCCGCAGATTCACTTAATACTTCAATGTTATCTTCAATAGATAGCCCTACAATATCTGTCAAATAATATTCTTTTTGAACGTTCTGATTGGTCAGCCTTTTAAGCCAATTTTTTAAGAGATGGTTGGGCGCGCACATAATGCCCGTATTAATTTCTTTGATATTTTTTTGTGATTCATCACAATCTTTTTCTTCTACAATTTTTTGTATTCGGTCATCTTTCCTTACAATTCTGCCGTAGCCTTTTGGATCTTTTTTTGAGTAAGTTAGAACGGCTAAATTTTTTTGACCTTTTGTTACTAGGCGTTCAATCGTTTTTTGGTCAATTAACGGTACATCGCCATATAAGATGAGTGTATTACCCTCATCTTTGATTAAAGGAGCGGCTTGTTGCACAGCATGACCTGTGCCTAATTGTTCTTTTTGCTCTACCCATTGAATATGGGGAGATGGAAATGTTTTTTTGACGAGATCACCACCATATCCATAAACCACCACAAGCTCTTTAGGCTTGAATGACATAGAAGCATCAATGACATAACCGAGAAGCGGTTTATGAGCAAGCGGTTGCAAGACTTTGGGTAAATCAGAACGCATGCGCGTCCCTTTGCCTGCAGCTAAAATCACAATAGATAAAGACATCTTTGCTATTTTATCGTTTATTTGTCATCACATGACATAAAAAAAGCAGCTTAAAAGCTGCTTTTAATAGTTTTGTAAGTTTTGTACCTTAGTGTTTTTGGCGTAATTTTTGAATCGCTTGAATTTGAGCAATCGCTTCAGCTAATTCAGCTTGTGCTTTTGCATAATCCACATCAGATGATCGATTTTTCATTGCTTCTTCAGCCGCTTTTTTAGCTGCATTCGCTTGCGCCTCATCAAGATCATGTCCACGAATCGCTGTATCCGCTAACACGGTAACTACCCCTGGCTGAACTTCTAAAATACCACCTGAAATATAAATGAGCTGCTCTTCATTTTTATCCGCTAATTTGATGCGAAGCGCGCCGGGTTTAATCGATGTAATCATCGGTGCATGATGCGGATAAATACCCACTTCACCCATTTGTGCCGGTGCCGCGACGAATTCAGCTTCACCTGAAAAAATAGATTCTTCAGCACTTACTACATCAATATGAACCGTTGCAACCATGTCGTTTTTACCTAATCGATTAAGATAATGTTTTTGCTTTTGCTACAGCTTCTTCGATGCTGCCTACCATATAGAACGCTTGTTCTGGTAAGTGATCATATTCACCACTCACGATCGCTTTAAAACCTTTGATCGTATCTTTCAGTGTCACATATTTACCAGGAGCGCCTGTAAAGACTTCAGCGACGTGGAATGGTTGTGATAAGAAACGTTGAATTTTACGTGCACGACTCACTGCTAATTTATCTTCTGGTGATAATTCGTCCATACCAAGAATTGCAATAATGTCGCGTAATTCTTTATAGCGTTGTAATGTCGATTGGACAGAACGAGCCACTTGATAATGTTCTTCGCCCACGACTTGCGGATCAAGCTGACGTGATGTTGAATCTAATGGATCTACCGCTGGATAAATACCAAGGGATGCAATATCACGAGATAACACAACTGTTGAGTCCAAATGTTGGAATGTCGTTGCAGGTGATGGGTCTGTCAAGTCATCGGCTGGCACATACACCGCTTGGATCGAAGTAATTGAACCTGTTTTTGTTGAAGTGATACGTTCTTGTAAACGACCCATTTCGTCAGCGAGTGTTGGTTGATATCCTACCGCTGAAGGCATACGTCCAAGAAGCGCTGATACTTCAGTACCTGCGAGTGTGTATCGATAAATATTGTCTACGAAGAAAAGAACATCACGACCTTCGTCACGGAATTTTTCAGCCATAGTTAAACCTGAAAGCGCTACACGAAGTCGATTGCCTGGTGGTTCGTTCATTTGGCCAAACACCATCGCTACTTTTGATTCTTCCATGTCATCTAATTTAATCACGCCTGCATCTGACATTTCATGATAGAAGTCGTTACCTTCACGTGTTCGCTCCCCCACACCTGCGAATACAGATAGTCCTGAGTGTTGTTTAGCAATGTTGTTGATGAGTTCCAACATGTTCACAGTCTTACCTACACCTGCGCCACCGAAGAGGCCCACTTTACCGCCTTTAGCAAATGGACAAACTAAGTCAATCACCTTAATACCTGTTTCAAGTAGATCGACAGATGGTGATAGATCTTTAAATTCTGGTGCTTTTTGGTGAATGGAACGGAATTCTTTAGATTTAATTGGACCTAATTCGTCAATCGGACGACCAAGCACATCCATGATACGGCCTAGCGTGCCTGTACCCACTGGCACATTGATCGCTGCACCGGTAGATTTAAATGCAGTGCCGCGTGCAAGTCCGTCAGACGAACCCATCGCAATCGTTCTAACAATACCGTCACCTAGCTGTTGTTGCACTTCAAGTGTCAACCCTGCTTCAGCTTGTGAGTCTTTGTCATCTATGATTAATGCATCAAATACTTTTGGCATTTGATCGCGAGGAAACTCGACGTCAACCACCGCTCCGATACATTGCACTACTTTTCCGATTTGTTTGCTAGCCATTTTTTTTCCTTGAAGACTCTAAATAATTAATTCAATGTTATGCAACCGCAGCTGCACCACCCACAATTTCCGAAATTTCTTTTGTAATTGCCGCTTGACGCGCTTTGTTATAAATCAATTTCAATTCGCCAATCACATTCTTCGCATTATCTGAAGCAGACTTCATTGCAACCATTCGTGCGGATTGTTCTGACGCCATATTTTCTGTGACGCCGTGATAAATCAAAGATTCGATATAACGCGTTAATAATTGATCGATCACACTTTGTGCATCCGGCTCATAGATATAATCCCATGGACCTTCTGGACTTCCGATTTTATCCCCTGAGAGTGGTAACAATTGATCCACAACAGGCTCTTGCTTCATCGTATTAATAAATTTGGTATAGCAAATAAAGAGCTGGTCAACTTCACCATTCACATAGGCATCTAACATCACTTTAATTGCACCGATGAGTTTTTCAACATGAGGTGTATCACCTAAGCCTATGATGTGTGATTTCACATTCGCGTTAATACGCGTCATGAAACCTAAGCCTTTATTACCTAATGCACTCACATGTACTTTTTTACCTTGTGATTCCCATTGCTTCATCTGATTGACAGACATTCTTAATACGTTGGTATTAAGTCCGCCACACAAACCTTTATCTGAAGTAACCACAATTAAACCAATATTTTTTACTTGGTCTTTTTTCACAAGGAATGGATGCTTATATTCCGATTGTGCGTAGGACAAATGTGCTGCCACATTTCTGATTTTCTCAGCATAAGGACGAGCTTGACGCATACGCTCTTGCGCTTTACGCATCTTTGATGCTGCGACCATCTCCATCGCTTTGGTGATCTTTCGTGTATTTTCTACACTCTTGATCTTGGTTCTAATTTCTTTACTACCGGCCATAATGACTCTTTATATTAGTAAGCGTTACTTGATTTGAAATCTTCAATAGCTTTTTCAAGTGCTTTTTCATTGTCACCTGATAAGTCAGCTGTTTTTTCGATGTCTTGCATAATCTTTTTGTATTTAGAATTCATAAAGCCATGCAATGCATTTTCAAATGCCAATACTTTAATCGTTGGAACATCATCAAAGTAACCTTTGTTTGCTGCAAATAATGTCACAGCCATTTGCGAAACACTTAAAGGTGCATATTGTGATTGCTTCATAAGCTCTGTAAACATGCGACCGCGGTCAAGTTGTTTACGTGTGGCTTCATCAAGATCAGATGCAAATTGCGCGAACGCTGCTAACTCACGATATTGAGCTAAAGCTAAACGTACACCACCACCTAATTTTTTAATTACTTTGGTTTGCGCAGCACCACCCACGCGAGACACAGAAATACCTGCGTTGATCGCTGGACGAATACCTGCATTAAATAAATCTGTTTCAAGGAAGATCTGACCGTCAGTAATTGAAATTACGTTTGTCGGCACGAATGCTGATACGTCACCTGCGGCTGTTTCAATGATTGGCAATGCAGTAAGTGAACCTGTTTTTCCTTTCACTTTACCTTTTGTAAATTTTTCTACATATTCTTCATTCACACGTGCTGCTCTTTCAAGTAAGCGTGAGTGAATATAAAAGACGTCGCCAGGATAAGCTTCACGGCCTGGTGGACGACGCAAGAGTAATGAGATTTGACGATAAGCAATCGCTTGTTTTGTTAAGTCATCATAAATAATAAGAGCATCTTCGCCACGGTCACGGAAATATTCACCCATCGTGCAACCCGCGTAAGGTGCTAGGAATTGTAATGCTGCTGAATCAGAAGCTGAAGCTGCAACGATAATCGTGTATTCCATCGCGCCGTGTTCTTCAAGTTTTCTAACAACGTTAGCGATGGTTGATGCTTTTTGACCAATCGCCACATAGATACAGGTCATGTTTTGACCTTTTTGATTAATAATTGCATCTGTTGCTACAGCTGTTTTACCTGTTTGACGATCGCCAATAATCAATTCACGTTGGCCTCGTCCGACCGGCACCATAGAGTCCACAGATTTCAAACCTGTTTGAACTGGTTGAGATACAGATTTACGCGCAATCACGCCAGGTGCTACTTTTTCAAGCTTGTCAGTAAGTTTTGTTTTAACTGGGCCTTTACCATCGATGGGTTGGCCAAGAGCATTTACCACGCGACCAATTAATTCTGGGCCTACAGGCACTTCTAAAATACGACCTGTACATTTACATACATCACCTTCAGTAATGTGTTCATAATCACCTAACACCACAGCACCCACAGAATCACGTTCAAGATTCAATGCAAGCCCATATGTGTTTCCTGGGAATTCGATCATTTCACCAGACATCACATTTGATAATCCGTGAATACGAACGATACCGTCAGTCACTGATACGACTGTACCCTGTGTTCTCGCTTCAGCGGTTGTCGAGAAATTCTCTAATCGACTTTTGATGAGTTCACTAATTTCTGATGTTGATAACTGCATTACTATCTCCTGATAATGATTAGCTTACGACTTCAACGCGTAGGCTAAATTTTGTAATTGCTCACGAACTGAAGCATCAATCACGGTGTCGCCCACAATCACTTTAATACCACCAATGATTGCTTCATCAATCGTTACTTTTGCATCAATTTTTTTATTAAATTTCTTTTCTAAACTTTTCACTAATGTATCGACTTCTTTATCTGTCGGCTTTGATGCAACAATAATTTCAGCATCAAGCGTTCCTTCATCCGTCGCTTTTAATGTTTCAAAAAGCTCACTGATTTGAGGTAACACATTAAGCCTCTTATATTCAATCAAAAGCTTAATAAGATTTTCACCATAAGCATTAAGTTTTTTTCCGGCAATTTTAATGAGTGTCTTTTCACGATCCTCATCTGATACTTTTGAATCATTAATGAAAGCATGCATGCGCTCATCTAAAGATACTTGCGCTAAAAATTCCAACATCTCAGACCACTCTGTAAGAGATTTTTTTTCTTTAGCAAGATTAAATGCTGCAACTGCATAAGGTCTTGCGATGGTTGAAATTTCTGCCATATGGATCCTAAAGTTCTTTCGCTAATTTACTTAACATATCGCTATGTGCTTTTTTATCAATTTCTTTTGATAAGATTTTTTCTGCACCCGCGATAGCAAGTGTTGACACTTGTTCACGTAAAGATTCTTTCGCGCGATTTACTTCTTGATCAATCTCTGCTTTCGCACCTAAGATAATACGATCGCCTTCGGTTTTCGCTTGATGCTTTGCTTCTTCTAAAATTTCTGAGGCTCTTTTTTCAGCTTGAGAAATAATTTCAGATGCTTTCTGTTTGGCTTCGTTAAGTTGTTGTGTTGTTTTTTTTGCAGCCACTTCTAAAGAAGCTTTACCTTCTTGTGCTGCAGCTAAACCGTCGGCAATTTCTTTTTGACGCGTTTCAATTGCATTTAAAAGAGGCGGCCACACATACTTCACGGTAAACCAAATGAGAATCGCAAAAGCAATCGCTTGGGCAATTAACGTAAAATTAATATTCATTTTTGCTCCTGTCTAAGTTCGGTTAAAAGAACCTAAACAATTATTTTGCGATTGCACTTAATAATGGATTTGCAAATGCAAACATCATCACGATACCAACGCTAATAATGAAAGAAGCGTCAATCAAACCTAAAAGTAAGAATACTTTACCTTGTAATTGAGGAATCATTTCAGGTTGTCTTGCTGCGCCTTCTAAGAAACTCGCACACATAATACCGATGCCGATACATGCGCCTAAAGCTGCTAAACCAATCATCAAACCTAGACCAATTGCTGTGTAAGATTGAATCATTGCTAAATATTGTATATGTTCCATGTTTACTTCCCTTTCAGTTAAAAATACTTAAATAAAAAAACTAATGGCCTTCATGCGCCATCGATAAATACACCACCGTTAACATCATGAAGACAAATGCTTGTAGCCCCACAATTAGAATATGGAATATGGACCAACCTGCGCCCAATAATGCTCCAAAAAATACGCCTGTTACACTCGTTGACGCTAGTAAGCCGAGGAGTAAGAAAATTACTTCCCCTGCGTACATATTTCCGAAAAGTCGGAGTGAGTGAGATAAAGGTTTAGAAATGTATTCGATGATATTAAATAAAAAGTTTGCAGGCCATACCCAAACTTTGCTACCAAAAGGGGCTGTAAACAATTCATGAATCCAACCACCAAAACCTTTCACTTTAATACCAAAATAAATCATAAGAATCCACACTGCGATCGCAAGTGCAAATGTTGTGTTGATATCTGAAGTAGGGACGCTGCGCCATTCATGAATACCTAAAGGTGCATAAATAAAATGTGCCATCACATCAATAGGGAGAAAGTCCATGGAGTTCATCACAAGGACCCAAATAAAAACTGTTAATGCAGCAGGGGCAATAAAAGCATGACGATCGCCATGGAATATATTTTTAACTTGATCGTCAATGAAACCAAACATAAGCTCTACAAATGCCTGGCCTTTTGAAGGAACGCCAGCTGTTGCTTTTCGAGCAACCATCCAGATCAAAGCCATTGAAATAATACCAAGCAAGACACCCATAACAAGTGAGTCAATATTAATTGCCCAGAATGCACCTTCACCAATAGCCTTCGTATTAAAGGTTAAATGGTGGGTAATATATTCACTCGGTGTTAATGTGCCTTCAGTTGCCATAGCTTCCAATATTTCCTAACGACTTTTATTTGTCTTCATTTAATTTTGTAATCGATGCGCCTGAAATAATGGCTGACAATACAAGCCCCGCAATCAGTGCAAATGGCACAAGCGCTGTATAAAACTTAAACGCTGACCAAAGCGATACAAGTACTACAAAAATTTTTACGGCTTCAGCTTTTAATACATTAATAATGATAGCTGCGGGCTCTTTACTCAAAGCCGTTTTGTGAGCAATTTTTGAGGCGAGAAGTACACCGAATATAACGGAGACACTACCGATCAACGCAGAAACACCTGCATGCTTTCCAAATACTGCTGCAACTAAAACCGTTAATATGCCAGCGGCTTTAACCTGCAAACTCAACATTTTTTGAATGATTTGAGGGAATCGCTTCATTCTTTCAGTGATTTCATCAATATCAGACATTTATGCTCACTGAATGCAAAACTTTGAGTTACAAAGGGTTGAATTTTCCCTGTAATTGGCGGTTCCGTCAAGGGTAAAGCGTACTTTATCCTTTGATTTTTTTAAGAATCTCATCCAATTGCTCCAAATTGCGATAATGCACTTTTAAAGTACCCGAACCATTCTTTTTAGCATCAATAGTGACTGACGCGCCCAGGGTTTCTGCTAGAGAGTCCTCAAGCTGACGCACGTCCGCATTCGTCTTTTTCGGGGGGGCTTTTTGAGTATCGGTTTTGTAACTATTCTGTAAGTTTTTAACGAGCGCCTCAACTTCGCGCACAGATAGATTTTTTTGAATCGCTTCTTCGCACAACATAATCTGTTGGCTGCCCTCTAGGCCAATCAGAGCTCTTGCATGGCCCATATCAATTTTTCCACTTAATAGTCGATCTTGAACAGGCTTTGTTAAAGTTAAAAGTCTTAATAAATTAGAAACGGTGACGCGCGATTTGCCAACCGCATCTGCCGCTTCTTCATGCGTCATATCAAACTCATCAATCAAACGCTTAATGCCGATCGCTTCTTCTAATGGATTTAAATCTTCACGTTGAATATTTTCAATCAATGCCATTGCGAGCGCTGATTCATCTGGAATATTTTTGATGATGACAGGCACTTCACTAAGATTTGCCAATTTTGCAGCGCGCCATCTTCTCTCGCCTGCGATGATTTCGTATTGATTGTTCCCCACAGGTCGCACAATAATAGGCTGCATGACGCCTTGTTTTAAAATAGATTGTGAAAGCGCATGTAAAGCTTCTTCTTGCATGATGCTTCGAGGTTGATATTTACCAGGTTGTAATTCACTGATCAATAAAGTCTGAAGTGAGCCTTCGTTTTTTTGAACATCTTCCTCGCCACTTAATAATAATGCATCAAGTCCGCGACCTAATCCTTTAGCTTTAACCATGTGACTTCCTCATTTCTTTTTCTATAATTTCTTCAGCAAGTTTTAAATAAGCAACGGCTCCTCTAGATGATCGGTCATACATTAAGATAGGCATGCCGTGACTTGGCGCTTCTGCCAGTCTTACATTTCTTGGAATAATCGTTTCATATACCTTGTCGCCAAAGTGGGCGGTGAGTTGATCCGACACTTGTTGAGCTAACATATTGCGCTTATCAAAGAGCGTTTTTAATAAACCCTCAATTTCAATTTTAGGATTTAAATTACTCCTTACTTTTTTGATCGTGTTAACTAAATCTGATAAACCTTCTAACGCATAATATTCACATTGCATGGGAATTAAAACGGCATCTGCAGCAGTCAATGCATTTACTGTGACTAAATTGAGCGCGGGTGGACAATCTAATAATACATAGTCGTAATCTTTTTTTAAATGTTGCAACGCTTCTTTTAATCGTGTTTCGCGTTTACTTTCATTGACAAGTTCAACTTCAGCACCTGCAAGATTTCGATTTGACGGAGCCAAATCAAAACCACCGCGTTCGCAATGAATCACAATATCTTTAAATGATTTACTTTGAATCAAGACATCATAAATTGATGTTTTAATACTCGATTTATCTATACCTGAGCCTGTCGTTGCATTGCCTTGTGGATCAAGATCAATGAGAAGCACAGATTTATTTTTCGCAGCTAAGCTTGCGGCTAAATTTACCGATGTAGTGGTTTTACCTACGCCGCCTTTTTGATTCGTCACCGCTAATATACGCATAACTAAAAAACTTCTTTCTTCAATTGAACTAAATATCGTTCAGCATTAATAAAGGGCACTTCAAGCGGAACCATTGTGTATTGATTCTTTTCGAATGCTTCCAATTCTTCTTTGACATCTTTTGATTTCATCGCCAACCACATACCATTTTTTTGCAATGTATGTTGTGTAAGTGAGATCATATTTTTTAAATTTGAAAACGCTCTTGACGTCACCGCATCAAAAAGTATTGTCGGCTGATATTCCTCAACGCGACCATTCACTACATTTAAATTGGTAAGTGATAATTCACTTTTCACCTGTTGCATGAATGTCGTTTTTTTATTAACCGAATCCATCACAGTTACTTTCATTTCAGGCTTTACAATTGCCAATACAACGCCTGGGAATCCTGCACCACTTCCGACATCCAACAAATTTTTTACATTGACATAATTTAAAATAGATAAGCTATCGAGAAAATGCAGTTTAATCATTTCATCACGGTCGCGAATCGCAGTTAGGTTGTACACACGATTCCATTTTTCAACTAAATTTAAATACGCCATCAGCTGATCATTCATTTGATCAGATAAATTTAAGCCCATATGACGCGACCCCTCGATCAACAGATCGCGGTCTTTTTTTATTACCTCATTCATGCCACTTTTTCTGGACGCTTCGTTATTATTTTTTTAGGTTTATTTTTACGCTTAACAAACACTAAAAGTAATGAAATAGTTGCTGGGGTAATACCAGAGATTCGTGATGCTTGTCCTAAATTTTCCGGCTTATGCAAATTTAATTTTTGTTGCGCTTCAACACTCAATCCATGTACTTCTTTGTAATCAAGATCGATAGGTAATGGAATATCTAATTGATCTCGACTTCGATCTACCTCTTCTTGCTGTCTCACAATGTAACCTTTATATTTCGCTGAAATTTCTACTTGCTCTCTGACAGCAGGGTCAATCAAACCTGCATCTTCTTGCATGAGTTCTTTTACGCCCTCAAAACTCACTTCGGGGCGTCTTAATAAATCAAATAAGTTATATTCGTGATCAATCACTTTCCCAATAATGGCTTGTTGTTTTTCAATTGAAATATCTTGTGGCCTTACAAAGAATTTTTTTAATCGTGCTTCTTCTGATTGGATAGTCTCTTTTTTTTGATGAAACATATTCCACCGCTCATCATCGACCAACCCTAAATTGCGGCCTATTTCTGTCAATCTTAAATCGGCGTTATCTTCTCTTAACATCAAGCGGTATTCAGCTCTGCTTGTAAACATTCTGTATGGCTCAGAAACCCCGCGAGTAATAAGGTCATCTACTAAAACACCCAAATATGCCTCATCACGCTTAGGGCACCAAGATTCTTTATCTTGTGTCATTAAAGCGGCATTTGTTCCTGCTAATAATCCTTGAGCCGCAGCCTCTTCGTAACCCGTCGTGCCATTAATTTGTCCTGCAAAGAATAGTCCTTGAACGGATTTCGTTTCCAAGCTGGATTTCAAATTACGTGGATCGAAATAATCATATTCAATCGCATAACCGGGTCTTAAGATGTGTGCATTCTCTAACCCATTGATTGAACGGACTAATTTGTACTGGATATCAAATGGAAGGCTAGTTGAGATACCATTTGGATAAACTTCATTTGTATCTAAACCTTCCGGCTCTAAAAAAATCTGGTGAGAATCTTTGTCTGCAAATCGATGAATCTTGTCTTCAACGGATGGGCAATATCGTGGGCCCACACCTTCGATTACCCCGGTATACATAGGGGATCGATCTAAACCGCTTCGAATAATGTCATGCGTAGATTCATTCGTATGTGTAATCCAACAAGACACTTGTTTTGGGTGTGTTGTTTTTTTGCCATAAAAAGAAAAATAAGGGGTCGGACTATCGCCAGGCTGCTCTTGCATCACAGCATAATTAATGGTGCGCCCATCAATTCTTGGCGGTGTTCCGGTTTTGAGTCGGCCTACAGGCAATCCAATTTCTCTTAAACGATGGGCCAAAGAAATGGAAGGTGGATCGCCTGCGCGACCTGCCTGATAATTTTTCAAGCCCACATGAACAAGTCCGCCTAAAAATGTACCAGCGGTTAAAACAACGGTTTTAGATTTAAATTGAATGCCAATTTGCGTAACAACACCAGCTACACGATCCTTGTCCAAAAGAATGTCGTCGACTGCTTGTTGGAAAAGCCAAAGATTGGGTTGATTTTCAAGACGATGTCGAATTGCGGCTTTATATAAAATACGGTCTGCTTGAGCGCGAGTGGCTCTTACTGCAGGACCTTTACTACTATTTAAAATACGAAACTGAATACCAGCTTCATCCGTCGCAATGCCCATGGCACCACCTAAGGCATCAATCTCTTTAACCAAATGCCCTTTGCCAATCCCACCAATAGATGGATTACAAGACATTTGACCTAAGGTTTCAATGTTATGGGTTAAAAGCAAAGTCTTTTGCCCCATGCGAGCGGAAGCTAAGGCTGCCTCTGTACCAGCATGCCCTCCACCCACCACAATGACATCAAAATTATGCGGAAATTCCATGGTTTTACGTCAGTTAGAAAAGGTGTAATTTTACTTTATTCTGGGGTGAATCACTATGAAAACCATTGTTTCACGTGAAACATTTGCTTAAAAAAGAAGAAAAAGTGTTCCACGTGGAACCAAGAATTACTTTCCAATACAAAAGCGACTGAAAATCTCACCCAGAAGGTCGTCTGGAGTAAATTCGCCAGTAATGGAAGCTAATGAAGTTTGTGCTTGTCTTAACTCTTCGGCTACCAATTCAGGGGACTGAAGCTGATTCACCGATTCATTTAAATGTTTTGAGACAGTATTAAGTGCATCTAAATGCCTTTGTCTCGCCATAAAAACACCTTGATTTCCGTCCTTACTAAATTCAACACCGGCCATTTTTAATAAAGTCGTTTTAAGCTGAGCCAAACCTTCTCCATTTTTTGCTGAAATAAAAAGATGATGCTCGCCGTCAATCATTTCAGATGAGGCTTTTTTGGATAACAAATCAATTTTATTGTGAACCCACACCTTAAAAACGTCTTTTGGAATGCGATTTAGAATGATTTTCTCGTAATCGGTAATACCCTTGCCAGCATCCACTAAAAATAATGCGATATTGGCCTTTTCTATCGAAATCCATGTTTTTTCGATGCCCATTTTTTCAATTTCATCATGGGTGTCTCTTAATCCGGCGGTATCAATCACATGAATCGGGATACCATCGATTTGAATTTCGCTTTTAATAGGGTCACGAGTTGTGCCTGGAATAGAAGTCACGATCGCCTGGTCATTGCCTGACAATTGATTGAGTAAACTCGACTTACCCACATTGGGCTGACCTACCAATACAACGGTCAAACCTTCGCGCAATAAGTGGCCTTGTTTGGCAGATAAAATTACTTCATCCATACGTAACTTTAGACTTAAAAGCTTTTCTTTAACTTTGCCAGTCGTAATAAAATCAATTTCTTCCTCGGGAAAATCTAGACAAGCTTCAATATACATACGTAAATCGATGAGTTCTTTAAGTAAGTCATTGATTTTATTCGAAAAATAACCATTTAAGGAAAGCATAGCGCTTTTTGCAGCCTCAGAGGTTGAAGCATTGATTAAATCTGCAACAGCTTCCGCCTGAGCCAAATCAATTTTGTCATTAAGATAAGCGCGCTCGGTAAATTCTCCAGGCATTGCCAGTCTCGCACCACATTCTATGCATCGCGCCAATAAAAGCTGCATCACAGCAATACCGCCATGGCCTTGAAGCTCTAAAATATCTTCACCAGTATATGAATGGGGGGATTTAAAAAAAAGTGCGATGCCACGATCAATCACTTGACCATTCACATCTAAAAAAGATAGGTAAGACGCTAAACGATTTTCAGGACAAACACCCAAAAGATGTTTCGCAACATCGCTCGCTTTTGGGCCTGATATTCTCACGACCCCAATGCCGCCAGCACCCGAAGGTGTTGCAATGGCGGCAATGGTATCTAAATTATTTGCGAGCTGCATTGCCTTTCTTAGCTAATGCGGCTGCATGAATGGATCGATTGATCATCCATTGTTGAAGAATAGACAATACGTTATTAATCACCCAATAGAGTACTAAGCCTGCGGGAAAGAAAAAGAAAAATACACTAAATACCACCGGCATGATCATCATCAATTTTGCTTGCATCGGATCCGTAGGTGCTGGATTAAGTTTTGTCTGAATGATCATGCTGATGCCCATAATAATAGGCAATACATAGTAAGGATCTTTTACAGAGAGATCGGTAATCCATAACATGAAAGGTGCGTGTCTTAATTCAACAGCGCCCATCAACACCCAATAGAGGGAAATGAAAACAGGGATCTGAATAAGAATAGGTAAACAACCACCCATCGGATTAATTTTTTCTGTGCGATAAAGCTCTAACATAGCTTGCTGAAATTTAGCTTTGTCATCTCCAAATTTTTCTTTCATGCTTTGCAAGCGCGGACTTAATTCACGTAATTGAGCCATTGATTTATAACTTGCAGCTGAGAGCGGATAAAAGAGAATCTTAATTAAGACAGTCAAAAGAATAATTGCACCGCCCCAATTATTCACTAATTTATGAATCCAATGAAGCACCATAAACAATGGTGAAGCAATAAAAGTTAACCAACCATAATCCACTGTATAACTTAGTCCTGGTGCTGCTTTTTCAAGCTCCTCTTGAATTTGCGGTCCCGAATAAAGTTTAGTTGAAAATTCTTTTTTCTCGCCAGATTGAATAATTGGAAGCTGGGTCAACACACCTGATGAATAAATGTTTTGCGCAACTTCTTTTGTATAAAATTCACGCTTTTGGTTGCCAGGCAAAATCCATGCGCTCGCAAAATAATGTTGCACAACACCAATCCAGCCATCTAGCGAAATCAAAGATAGGTCATGTTTTTTCATATCTTTAAAATTAATTTTTTTAAACTTATCAGCTTCGTTATAGTAAGCGCCGCCAATAAATGTAGGTGTAATTTTACTTTCTTGAGCAGAGCCATCATCATGCACAAGCTGGTAATAAGCTGATGGCGTAATCGCTGATTTACCATGATTCATAATTTCATAGCGCACTGCTATTTGATAGCTACCGCGATCAAAAGAAATAATTTTTGAAACTTCAACATCTTGATTTTTGTAATTCAATTTGACATCTAAATGATTTTGTCCATTTTCTAAAACATAATTTGTTTTTTCAGATGTGAATATTGATTTGTGTGTTGGTAAATCATTACCAATAAGTCCAGTTTGTGCCACATAAAATAATGGCTTTTGTGAGTCATCTAATAACACAAATTTATCTTGCGCATTATCAGCCAAATGATTATTTAAAAGTAAACGGCGAATATCGCCGCCGATCGTATCAATTTCAATCTGGTATAAATCAGTAGCCACTTTGATACGCGAACCTGTTTCTAATTTGAAATTAGAATCGGGTGCAATAGTTTTAGTGTCAATGGAATTTAATTTTTGTGATGACGGAACACTCGCATCTTGTTGGGTTGCAACTTCAGCGACTGGAGTATGTTTGCGTTGCCATGAATCCCACAGCAAAAGAATTGAAAAAGAAAATACAACAAAAAGTATTAAACGCTTCGTATCCATAAATTATAAAATTCCAAAATTAAATAACAGGATCATGACCACCCTTGCACCATGGATGACATTTACCTATTCGTTTCATTGATAAAAAAATACCTTTTATGACACCTTTTTTATCTATCGCATCAATAGTGTATTGCGAACATGTAGGTGTAAAACGACATTGCTGACCAAAAAAAGGGCTTAATAATAATTGATAACATCTGACAAACAAAATTGCGATTGATTTCACTTTTTTAATCTTGCAATCATCTGGTCAACTTCTGTTTCAATCTCAACAAAATCGTTTCGATAAAACGATTTTTGAATGCGTATCACTATATCAAAATTTAAGAGTTGTTCTTGTTTTTTTCGCATTAATTCACGCAAGACGCGTCTCATATAATTGCGTTTCACAGCTAATTTCTGTGTTTTTTTGCCCACGACCATACCCAAACGAAATAAAGACAGAGCATTAGGTTGATAGTGAAAACTGAGGTGCTGAGAGGAAAGTCGCTTACGGAAATTAAAAACGGATGAAAATTCATCCGTTTTTGTAAGTTTGGTTAATTTAGTTTGCAAATTATGAAGAATTTGCCAGATGGGTCTCTATAGACCGATACGAGCACGGCCTTTAGCACGGCGGGCTGATATTACAGCGCGTCCTGCACGAGTCTTCATGCGTACTAAAAAACCATGCGTGCGAGCACGTTTTACTTTGGATGGTTGATAGGTACGTTTCATTGTGTTTCTCCAGCTATAATTCGATAAGGATCGCGCAATTTACCGTACATACCGCCCTGTGTCAACGATTATTTGTTTAAGAAGTCTTAAAACGCCTGTGGATAACTTTGACCGGTTCAGTTAAGATGACTTCCGTAAAGCAATCATTCCTAAAAAGCATTTTTACACCAATCCGGTTCTCTAAAATGCTAAATCAAGAAGAAATTGTAATTTTAATACTATATATATTGGATTTTGCCGTTAATGGAAAATTTTTGGACTCACTGTCTCGAACGCTTTAAAAAAGAGCTCTCCGCTCAGCAATTTAATACCTGGATTAAGCCACTTAGGTTCGAACACGACCAAGATAAAATTAAAATATTAGCCCCCAATAAGTTTGTGCAACAGTGGGTAAAAGATCGCTTTGCACAAAAAATTGAATTACTAGCTAAAGAACTGCTACCCCAGGTCACTAAAGTAGAATTCGCTATACGCGCTATTAAAGAATCTATATTGCCTAAAAAAGAGGCAGTTTTATCAAAAGCTTTAGCCATATCTCCCCAAAACAATGTAGCCGATGCACCCCCTCATGAAACAACCAAAAAAAGTGCGGGTGGCACGCTCAAAGAAGTCAAAGCATCTGGTCTGAATCCTCAATTTACATTTGAAAGCTTTGTGACAGGTAAAGCCAATCAATTAGCCTGCGCTGCAGCAATGCAAGTAGCTGAAAATCCAGGCAAAGCATATAACCCGCTTTTTATATATGGCGGCGTGGGCTTAGGTAAGACGCATTTAATTCAAGCGATTGGTAATCATTTAAAACATATCCAGCCTGACGCAAAAATTAAATATCTTCACGCCGAGCGCTACGTATCCGATGTAGTTAAAGCTTATGAAAATAAAGCTTTCGATGCTTTCAAAAAAAATTATCATTCATTAGATTTGCTATTGATTGATGATATTCAGTTTTTTTCGAAAAAAAATCGCACGCAAGAAGAATTCTTTTATGCATTCAATGCACTGATTGAAAATAAAAAACAAATTATTATTACATGCGACAGCTATCCAAAAGAAATTGAAGGTGTCGATGAGCGCTTGAGAACCCGATTTAGCTGGGGACTTACAGTGGCAATTGAACCGCCTGAACTTGAAATGCGCGTTGCCATTCTGCTAAAAAAAGCAGAAGAAAATAAAATGAAAATTTCTGAAGAGGTTGCATTCTTTATTGCAAAACAAATTCGCTCAAACGTGCGGGAATTAGAAGGCGCATTAAATAGAATATTAGCGATGTCTAATTTTACAAAGTCAGCGATTGATATTCATTTAGCCAAAGATGCATTGAAAGATTTAATTGCAGTACGCGGACGTCAAGTGAGTGTTGAGAACATCCAAAAAACAGTGGCCGAGTATTTTAAAATTAAAATATCTGACATGTTAAGTAAAAAACGTTCGCGCAATTATTCAAAACCAAGACAGCTTGCTATGGCATTAACAAGAGAGCTAACTAATTTAAGCTTTCCTGAAATTGGTGAGGCTTATGGGGGTCGACACCACACAACCGTTATGCATGCATGTGAGGAAATTGAGCAATTACGCTTAAGCAATCAATCGATTGCACAAGACTTAGGAATACTTAAACAAGTACTCAAGGGCTAATTAAACCCTGTGGAATGGCTGTGGACGAGTTGTGGGTAAGTCGTATTTTTAAAAAATATGTGTTTTTTATCCACAATTCATCCACAGGTAATTACAATAGAAATGCATAGTTATTCACAAGATAACCATATGTTTATATTAAGGTTTATAAGGTTATCCATAGAAAACCTCACTATTATTACTATTATTAGATTTATATATTAAAAAACATTAAATAAAGAAGAACGATATGAATATAAAAATTAATCGAGATGCATTACTTAAACCTCTCGCTAATGTTGCAAGTATTGTGGAACGTAAACACGCACTTCCAATTCTTTCGAATATTTTAATTCAAGGTAAGGATGGTCAGGTGCAACTCACCGCTACTGATTTGGAGATGCAAGTATCTTTAAGTTTTAAAGCGGACTTAAAAGAAGAGATTGCTACTACCATATCTGCAAGAAAATTTTTTGACATCACAAGATCATTACCTGATGACTGTGTAATTGATATTGCAATTAAAGATAGCCGTGTCGCAGTGAAGGCTAATAAGAGTCGTTTTGCTATTCAAACATTACCCGCAAAAGATTATCCAGTAATGACAAAAGCCTCAAGTGAAGCTGTGGTAATTACAATTTCTCAAATTCAACTCAAACGTTTATTAAAGCAAGTTGAGTTTGCAATGGCACAACAAGATATTCGATATTATTTAAATGGTTTGTTATTTGAAGTGAACGGCAATCAACTTAATATTGTAGGCACTGATGGCCATCGTTTAAGTTTTACATCAATTCATTTAGATCAAAACTACAATAAAACAGAAGTGATTCTTCCTAGAAAAACAGTGATTGAATTAATTAAACTTCTTAACGAAACAGAAGAGTTGGTGTCAGTCGAGCTTTACAAGGGTCAAGTTAGTTTTAATTTTAATGACATACAGCTTATTTCAAAAGTTATTGATGGTAAATTCCCAGATTACACTCGTGTTATTCCTGAGGGGCACAACAACCAATTCACAATTGATCGATCACAGTTTTTAACCTCATTGCAGCGCGCATCAATTTTATCAAACGAAAAATATCGCGGCATTCGCATGATGATTGCAGATAATAATTTGAAGTTAATTAGCACAAATACAGAACAAGAAGAAGCTGAAGAGGAATTAGAAATCCAATACCAACAAGATCCTATTGATATTGGTTTTAATGTGACATACTTAATTGATGTGCTCACAAACATTCAAGAAGACAAAGTAACTCTAGCATTCTTGGATACGAATAGTAGTTGCTTATTTACAATACCGAACAATAATGACTATAAATATGTAGTCATGCCAATGCGCATTTAATTAAATTTAAAATAAAGAGAAACTCATGGCTCAAAAGATAGACAATCAAGAATACAACTCAGACAGCATTAAAATCTTAAAGGGATTGGATGCGGTAAGAAAAAGACCGGGTATGTATATCGGCGACACTTCAGATGGCAGCGGTCTTCATCATATGGTCTTCGAGGTGCTTGATAATGCGATTGATGAGTCTTTAGCGGGTCATTGCGACGATATTAAAATTATTATACATCCAGATAATTCTGTGAGCGTTTCAGATAACGGTCGCGGTATCCCAACAGACATTAAAGAAGACGACGAATTTAAACGATCTGCTGCTGAAATTGTAATGACAGAATTACACGCAGGTGGAAAGTTTGATCAAAACTCTTATAAAGTATCTGGTGGCTTACACGGTGTAGGTGTATCTGTAGTGAACGCGCTATCAGAATGGTTACGCTTAAAAGTTTGCCGTAATGGCAAGGTGTATCAAATGGAATTTAAACGTGGCGAACGTGTAGCTCCTTTGGTTGAAATGGGCACCACAGATCGTCGTGGAACAGAAGTTCATTTCTTCCCGTCAGCTGAAACATTTACCAATATAGATTTCCATTATGAAATTCTAGCTAAACGTATACGCGAATTATCATTTCTTAATAATGGCGTCAAAATGGAATTGATAGACCAAAGAAATAACAAGTCAGAAAACTTCGCATATTCAGGCGGGGTAAAAGGCTTTGTAGAATACATGAATCGATCTAAATCTGTGCTACATAAAAAACCATTTCACGCGATTGGCGAAAAAGAAGGCATTAGCGTTGAGGTGTCGATGCAATGGAATGACTCCTATGGAGAAAATGTCCAGTGCTTTACAAATAATATTCCTCAAAGAGACGGGGGCACACACTTAACAGGCCTGCGCACAGCCATGACAAGAACGCTCAATAATTTTATTGAGCAAAATGAGCTCGCTAAAAAAGCAAAAGTTGAAACAACAGGCGATGATATGCGAGAAGGCCTCACATGTATTCTTTCGGTAAAAGTGCCAGAGCCTAAATTTTCTTCACAAACAAAAGATAAATTGGTTTCAAGTGAAGTCCAGCCTGTAGTGTCTGACGTAGTTGCTTCAAAGCTCGCTGATTTCTTAGCCGAAAGCCCAGCAGATGCAAAAATTATTTGTAATAAAATTATTGATGCAGCTCGCGCTAGAGAGGCTGCACGTAAAGCACGTGATATGACAAGACGTAAAGGCGTTATGGATTCGATGGGCCTTCCGGGCAAATTGGCAGACTGCCAAGAAAAAGACCCGTCATTGTGCGAAATTTACTTAGTCGAGGGTGACTCTGCAGGAGGCTCAGCAAAGCAAGGCCGTGATCGAAAAAATCAAGCGATCTTGCCGTTAAAGGGAAAAATTCTAAATGTGGAGAAAGCGCGTTTTGATAAATTATTATCTTCACAAGAAATTGCAACCTTAATTACTGCGCTAGGTACTGGAATTGGTAAGGACGATTTTAATGTGGAGAAACTTCGCTATCATCGCATTATTATTATGACCGACGCTGACGTTGATGGCGCTCATATTCGTACCCTGCTATTAACATTCTTCTATCGCCAAATGCCAGAGCTTGTAGAGCGAGGACATATTTATATTGCACAGCCGCCTCTTTTTAAAGTGAAACAAGGTAAGCATGAGCAATATCTCAAAGACGAACAAGAGCTTGACCAATACTTACTTGAATCTGCCATTAAAGATGCAACCTTGCTTACTAAAAAAGGCGGCAGCAATTTAACAGGCGATGCATTAGGGGAAATTGCGAGACAAATGGTGTTAACTGAAGCGGTCATTCGTCGCATTGCGCCGCATTATGATGAAGCGGTGTTGCGCGCAATTCTTCATGTAGGCGCTATAGATTTAACAAGCGAGCCTAAGGTTGAAAAAGTCGCGCAAGCAATAAGAGAGCGCCTCATCAATAAGAGCACTGAAAAATCAGAAGTGATTGTATCGCTCGATGAAGAAACTAAAACTTATAAGCTAGCGGTTCATAAATTTGTTCATGGCAATTTAGAGAGCTGTGTGATTGATGCATTATTCTTGTCGAGTGGCGATTACCAGCAACTATTAAAAACATCACAAATGTTAGATGGTCTTGTGGGTGCGGGCGCTGTAATTCAACGCGGAGAAAAATCAGAATCAATTTCTAATTTTAAAGAAGCGCTTGATTGGTTGTTAGGCGAAGCAAAACATAATTTAAATATTCAGCGCTATAAAGGTCTGGGAGAAATGAATCCAGAACAACTTTGGGAAACAACGATGGATCCTAATGTGCGTCGCTTACTTAAAGTACAAATTGATGATGCTATTTCAGCAGATGAAATATTTTCAACGCTCATGGGAGACCAGGTTGAGCCGAGACGTGCATTTATTGAAAATAATGCATTAGGAGCAAGTAACCTCGATATTTAGTTTTGGTTAATTTATGACGCTAAGTGAATTAAGATTTGTGGTGGCTTTGGCTAAAGAGAAAAATTTTAGACGTGCCGCAAACAAATGTTTTGTGAGTCAGCCAGCATTAAGCTTAGCAATTAAAAAATTAGAAGAAGAGCTTAATGTTTCCTTGTTTGAGAGAAGTCGCACCGAAGTTACTATCACTGAAATTGGCGAAAAGATTGTTGAGCAAGCCAATATTATTTTAGAGCAAGTTGAAAAGATAAAATCATTCGCCAAATCTGGCGGTGACCCTCTAGATGGATTAATTAAAGTTGGAATGATTCATTCGGTCGGCCCTTACTTGTTGCCGCAAATTATTCCTATCTTAAGAAAAATCGCGCCAAAAATGCCCCTTGAGGTCGAAGAAAATATTACCGCGAGTCTGGAGCTACAATTAAAAAATGGACAAATTGACGCAGCGATTGTGGCGTTGCCGTTTAACATTCCAGGTATACATGTTTTGCCGCTTTATAAAGAAGAGTTTGTCGTCGCTGTTCCGAACAATCATCCTTGGGCATCACGTAAAAATATTCACCCAAAAGAATTAAGCGACGAAAAAGTATTGCTTTTAAATAGTGGGCATTGCTTTAGTTTACAAGTGGTTGAGTCATGCCCAGATTTATCGAAAAAAGGAGAGGTGCTACAAGGTAATTCACTTGAAACAATTCGTAATATGGTGGCATCGAATTTGGGGATTACAGTGTTGCCGAAAAGTGCAACATCAGATCGCTACCAAAATCATTTAATAAAAGTCATTCCTTTTATTAAGCCTGTTCCTTCACGAACAATTGCCATTGCCTATCGAAAAAGTTTTGTGCGAATGAACGCTGTAGAAAAAATCTCAGAAGCAATACGATTGATTAAAACAGATACGATTGAAATGATATAAGAAGCGTTATTTATAGGTAACGCTTCTTAATATGGATAAGCGATTAACGAGCCGCGCGTCTTCTTTTTGGAGCCGCTTTACGTTTAGCTGGTTTTTTTGCAGCAACTTTACGAGCTGGTTTACGTCTAGCAGCTGGTTTTTTTGCAGCAGGTGATCTTGCAGGAGCTTTCTTAGAACCAAGACCTAAAACAGATTTGAGTGGACATGAAGCTAAAACACCAGTGCCTAATAAGAAAACACCAACGACTTCATCAACAATACCATATTCAAAAACAGAGTAACCACCAATTGCTTGACCTAATACAGCAGCGCCAACAGCAATACGAACTACTCTTTCTAAACCTTTAACATTCGTCTTCATTTACTATCCTTTTTATTAAGAGGAGTTTGCATCATAAACGAATTAAAAAATTTAGGAAATACTTTTTTTAGTGCCTGACAGCAAAATCCAGCCTTCGCGCTCAATAGGTTTGTTTAAATTAAACCATGTGCTATATATTTGAGTCAGCATCTCGACTTGTTCTTTCAATATACCAGATAACGCAATTTTTCCTTCTGGCCTGCAAGCCTTTGCTATGATGGGTGCCAGGACGGATAGCGCGCTTGATAAAATATTTGCAACCACTATATCAGCTTCAAAAGTTAGTGACGACTCTGAATTGTAAAATTGAATATCGACATGATTTTCTTGTGCATTATGTTTGCTTGCAATAATGGCTTGAGGATCAATATCAACACCTATTACTTCTTTTGCACCACATTTTTTTGCTGCAATAGACAAAATACCTGAACCACATCCGTAATCTAAAACACGATCATTAATATTCACTTCTTTAATAAGCCACTCTAAGCATAAGTGTGTTGTAGGGTGACTTCCTGTACCAAATGCTAACCCAGGATCTAAGATAATATTGATGGCATCAGGATTGGGTGAAGTATGCCAACTTGGTACGATCCAAAGCTTATCAAAAACACTGATGGGTTCAAATTGTGATTGAGTCAAAGCAACCCAATTTTGTTCTTCGACAGATTCAACTGTGAAATCAATATTAGATAAACCGGTAATAGTTTTCAGTTCATTGATGATAGTGTCGATAGATACATCGGCATTAAAAAGAGATTCAACCGTATTGTGTTGCCATATTGTGTTGCTTGGAATGTTAGGCTCACCAAAAAGTGCTTCTTCATTTTCACTATTAAGATAAGAGTCTTCGATAGAACATGAAAGAGCGCCGAGTTCAATTAAAGCATCACTCATGCTATGTGCATATGCTGCACTTGCTCGGATTTTAAGATTAATCCAAGCGGCCATTTATTTTTTTTGTATGCCGAGTTTTTTTTCTAAGTAATGAATGCTGACGCCGCCATTATTAAATGCAAGATCAGCCATGAGGTCTTTGTGTAAAGGAATATTTGTTTTAATGCCTTCGACGACCATTTCAGATAAAGCAACACGCATTCTCGCAATTGCTTGATCGCGCGTATCACCATAGGTAATTAATTTACCGATCATGGAGTCATAATTGGAAGGGACTGTGTAGCCCCCGTAGGTATGAGTATCTACTCGCACGCCAGGGCCTCCAGGCATATGAAATGTAGTAACTTTTCCTGGAGATGGGACAAAGCTATAAGGATCTTCGGCATTAATTCGACATTCAATTGCATGGCCTTTAAAGACAATGTCTTTTTGTTTAAACGGTAATTTTTCACCGGCAGCAATCTTGATTTGTTGTTGAACAATATCAATGCCTGTTATGAATTCAGTGACAGGGTGTTCAACTTGTAATCGTGTATTCATTTCAATGAAATAAAATTCATTATTTTCATATAAGAACTCAAAAGTACCAGCACCACGATAGTTAATTTTTCGGCATGCTTCCGCACAGCGCTCACCAATTTTTTCACGAATTTTTTGTGATAAACCAGGCGCAGGGGCTTCTTCAATAATTTTTTGGTGGCGACGCTGAAGTGAGCAATCACGCTCACCAAGATATACAGCATTACCGTGCTCATCAGAAAGAACTTGAAATTCAATATGACGCGGCTTTTCTAAAAATTTTTCCATATACACAACAGGGTTGCCAAAAGCAGCTTGTGCTTCCTGTTTTGTCATATTCACTGAAGCAATTAAAGCAGCCTCCGTATGAACTACGCGCATGCCCCTGCCACCACCACCGCCAGCAGCTTTAATAATGATGGGGTAACCAATTTTTTTAGCAATGGCGATTATTTCTTTGGGTTCGTCAGGAAGTGCACCTTCAGATCCAGGAACACAAGGCACGCCGGCTTCTTTCATGGCATTTTTTGCGCTGACTTTGTCGCCCATGAGACGAATCGTTTCTGGACGAGGACCAATAAATACAAAACCACTTTGTTGAACGCGCTCTGCAAAATCTGCATTCTCAGACAAGAAGCCATAGCCAGGATGGATGGCTTCTGCATCTGTTACTTCTGCAGCGCTAATGACAGCCGGGATATTTAAATAACTTTGCGCAGAGGGTGCTGGACCAATACATACTGATTCATCAGACAATTTGACGTATTTTGCATCTCGGTCTGCTTCGGAATGGACGGTCACTGTTTTAATGCCAAGCTCGCGACATGCGCGCAATACTCTCAGTGCTATTTCGCCGCGATTAGCGATCAGTATTTTTTCAAACATAAAATAAGTTAGCCGATAATAAAGAGAGTTTCGCCGTATTCGACGGGCTGGCCATTTTCAACCAAAATCTTTTTAATCGTGCCAGTAGCATCAGCCTCAATTTCATTAAGTAATTTCATAGCCTCAATGATACAAAGAGTGTCACCTTTAGTAACTTTAGATCCTACATCGACAAAAACTTTCGCATCAGGCGAAGGCGAGCGATAGAATGTTCCCACCATAGGCGAATTCACTGCATGACCATCTATTTTTTCTGCAACAGGTTTAGTTTCTGAAGTGGCTCCTTCTGATGGAGCAGCCATTTGAGGCTGATGGCTCATTTGTTGAGGCGCTTGTATATAGTGTGTCATAGGTGTCGCTTGGTTCATAAGTTGCCGGCTGATTTTTACCTTTTCCTCACCCTCGGTGAGTTCAAGTTCGGCGATACCAGACTCTTCTACTAAATCGATTAATTTTTTAAGTTTGCGTAAATCCATAATGACCTCTTTTTAAAACTTTAAGCGTTAATTGCAAAATTAAGGGCTGCTATATAACCATCTGCACCTAGGCCGCTAATAACTGCGACTGCGATATCAGAAAAATAGGAGTGATGCCTAAAAGGCTCCCTTGCATATACATTAGATAAATGAACTTCAATAAATGGTACTTTGACAGCAGAGAGTGCGTCACGCATTGCAACGGATGTGTGGGTATAAGCTGCCGGATTAATAATTAGAAAATCAACTTTGTCATTGTGAAGCGACTGTATTTTGTTTACCAAGTCTCCTTCGCTATTGCTTTGCATCGTTTCAAGCTTAATGGACTTCGCTGATGCTATGGTTTTTAACGCTTGATCGATGTCTTCTAAGGTCTGTTTGCCGTAGTGTTGTGGCTCACGCTCACCTAGGAGATTTAGGTTGGGCCCATGCAAAACTAAGATTGATTTTGTTGCCATGTGTCGCGTTTTTCTTGAATCTATGGAAGTTAATTTTGCCGAAAATAACGTTTTTTGTCTACAAATTAGACGAAATTAAGGAAAATTAAAGGTTTTTTGAGGGTTGCAATAAAGGCTTGGTTATGGCATCCAATTGGTCTTTGTGTACGCGACCGAGAATTGTTTTTTGGATGTTACCTTCTGAATTGATGATTACAGTATAAGGCAAAATACCCTCCTTGTTCCCTAAATTTTTACTCAAAATCACCCCTTTATCTTCATCTACAAATATAGGATAAGTTACTTTGGTCTTTTTAAGATAGGATTGCACGGCTTTTTCCTCATCAATCGCGATGCCAACCACCACAAGGTTTTTAGACTTATTTTCAGTATAGAAATTAGATAATTCAGGCATTTCTTCGCGACAAGGCTCACACCAGGTTGCCCAAAAATTGAGCACAATGGTTTTATGTTGAAATTGTTTGAGGTTTTGAGGCTTGCCATCAGGATCATTTATGACCGATGCAAATAATGGGGCAGATGAGGAGCTGATTTTTTCTGCAGGTTTTAAAAAAATGCGAGAAAAAGAAAAACCTAAAAAAATAATAGCAACCACATAGATGGTTATATGCAGTTTAGTTTTATTGATTTTCATGTTGGAGCGTTTTAAGGTGATCTAGCATTTGGGATGCATTCTTGAAGCCTACAATTCTAAAAGTTCGTAATTCATTATGCTGCTTATCAAAAAATAATATGGCTGGCGGGCCGTAAAGATTGAAATGTTTTAATAGGGCTTTATGTTGAGTAGTATTTTGAGTGACGTCAACTTGAAGCAAGCTATATTCATTAAGGTATTCTTTGACCTTTGAGTTATTGAAAGTAAGTTTTTCGTATTCTTTACAAGATACGCACCAATCCGCATAAAAATCTAGCATGATCATTTTGTTATCGCGCTGATTTAGTTCGCGAGATAAATCATCAAGACTTTGAATTTGCTTAAAGGGTAAAACAGAAACGTGATTAGGTTTCGTGGTAATAGAAATGTTCTCATCATCAGATATATTCATTTTTTGAAGTGTTAGTCCAAAAAGTAAAATCGAAGCAATAAGTGTTACAAAGGCCAGAAGATGAACCCAAGACATCGATTTATATTTGAAGCGACGCACTGCAAAAAATAAATAAATAGAGAGTGCGAGCAATAAAGCGCTGTAAGCAATTTGATCGGTATTTTCAGGGAAAAGCGGGCTCATGATAAATAGGCCCATGGCAATTAATATAAAGCCAATCAGCTCTTTAATAATAATCATCCAATGACCACGCTTAGGCAGCCATTGATCAGAAAAAATACCAATGAGAAGAAGCGGTATGCTCATGCCAATAGAAAGTGTAAATAAAGCTAAGCCGCCTAAGACAAAATCTCTTGATTGATTGATATAGATAATTGCTCCTGCCAGAGGAGGTGCAATGCAGGGGCTCAATACAAGCGATGAAATCATTCCGATAATAAATACATTAAGATACCTACCCCCTTCTACACGAAGGATAGATGTTGCAATAAAATTTTCAATGAAGTGAGGTAATTTGAGAGCATATAAATCAAACATAGAAAGTGCTAAAAGAATAAAAACAACACCGAGAACAGTCATGAGCAAAGGACTTTGAATGCTTGACGTAATTAAATTGCCTGACAATCCCGCAAAAATACCTATCAAGGTATAAGTAAAAGAAACACCACCCACATAACTAAAAGATAGAAAAAAATCTTTTAAGCGCGTTTGATGAGAGGGACGCTTATGTGAAGCAAAAATAATACTTGATAAAATAGGAATCATGGGAAGAACACAAGGCGTTAAAGAAAGCAAAAGCCCCGCAATAAAAAACCCTAACAAGATAAGACCAATATGTTGTGACTGCAATAAAAATTGCATCGTATCAACTTCAGAATTAGAGCTGGTCGCGTTTAAGGTTTTAGTTTGAATGCTATCGAACTTAAATTCTTTTGAAATAGGAGCGTAACAAAGACCTTTTTGGCTGCATCCTTGATAAGTGAGGCTTATTTTTTTTGGTGGATGAGTTGGATCGAATGGAATAGAAGCATTTAAGGTGCTATGGTAAATTTCTGTTTTTCCGAAATGAGGGTCTGTTTTAATTTCTGCAGTTGGCAAAAGGATTTGATTTTGAGGAACATGATCAAATTCAACTTTTAATTTGTTGCGATAAAGATAATAGTCTTTCGCAATAAAGAATGCTGCCTCGATGGATTGAGAATTTTTTTTGATTGTTAATTGAAAAGCTTCGTCAGGCTGTAGGAAAGCATTTTTATCTTTTAAGAATAAAGATTCGTCAGCATTTGCGATGTTGATGAGTAAGCCGATAAAAAATAAACTAAACAAAATTGTTATTTTTTTTGATAAAGAAAAAATACGGCTAAACATGAATAATGACCTTTAATTAATTAAGAAGTAGTAGGTTGGAGTTAAATCATCACAAAATCGTTCCTTAAGTATGATTCAATCAAGCTCTTAAGCACAACGATCATTTATTACATATAATTCTAACTAAATTAATAGAATAACCTAATGCGATTACTTTTTACTATTCTTTTATTATCCTTCCCAGTCATTGAGATATGGGGCATTTTTAAACTAAGCGCTCTTTATGGGTGGTGGTTTTTTCTTTATATGATTTTAGTTACTTACCTTGGTTGGCGATTAATCAAAGAGGAAAAACAGTTAGTTTTTGCAAAGCTAATGGGTGCTATGACTCAAGGTGGCAATCCAATTAAAGCCATGATTGGTAGTGCACGTAATTTATTTGCAGGTATCTTATTTATTATCCCTGGCGTAATTACAGATTTCTTAGCAGTTATATTGTTGCTTATTCCTATTAAAAATAACTCTTCTCAAAATGTTCATCCATCAGAAGATGATGTGATCGAAGGTGAGTATCGTCGTGATGATGAGCTTTTAAAATAATGAGTTACTCCATCAAGCTGTTACCAAGTGGCCACGTTTTTCAGACTAAAGGAAGTCAAACCATTGTAGAGGCTGCTATAGATGCAGGTGTTCATCTGCCTTATGGTTGTCGAAATGGTGCGTGTGGCGCATGCAAAGGTAAGGTGGTTGAAGGAAAGGTACATTTAGAAGATTATCAGTCATCCGTGATTTCAGAAGAAGAAATTAAAAATGGTATGACATTGTTTTGCAGGGCTATGGCCATAGAAGATTTAACTATTGAAATTAAAGAGCTGGCCATTGTTAATAATATAAGACCTAAAATCTTTCCAGTTCGTGTTGAAGCTTTAGAAAAGTTGACGCATGACGTCATGCTAATGAAACTCAAGCTTCCAAGCACAGACAAACTGCAATTTGTAGCAGGACAATATTTAGAGTTTTTACTTAAAGATGGAAAGAGGAGAGCATTTTCAATTGCCAGCCCTTCTCATGAGTCTTCCTTGCTTGAGATACATCTCAGACTCATCCCAGGGGGAGAGTTTACAGAATATGTATTTCAAGAAATGAAAGAAAAATCTATTTTGCGCGTGGAAGGACCTTTCGGTAATTTTTTCTTGCGTGAAGACTCTATGAAAACTATTATTTTTGTAGCTGGTGGAACGGGCTTTGCACCGATTAAGGGCATGATCGAAGAGTCCATTCAAAAAGGCATGAAGCGGCCCATTAAGCTTTATCGGGGCGCGAGAGCATTGGAAGATTTATATATGGATACGTTATGCAAAAAGTGGGCAAACGAATTTTCGCATATTGAATACATCCCTGTTCTTTCTGAGTCTCCTGAGGAAGATGCCTGGCATGGGCGAAATGGATTAGTGCATGAAGCTGTATTAAAAGATTTTGTAAATTTAAACGACTATCAATTGTACTGCTGTGGTGCTCCGCAGATGGTAGAAGTAGCACATGGGGCATTTATCAAAGCAGGGCTGCCGGAGGATGAGTTTTATTCAGACGCTTTTACGTTTGCAGCACCCGTAAAAAAATAAACAGGCATAAATAAAAAAAGGCGCTAAAAGCGCCTTTTTCATTGATACAGAGAAGCAAATTACTTAGCAGCTTTAGCATCAGCAGCTGGTTTAGCAGCTTTAGCATCAGCAGCTGGTTTAGCAGCTGGAGCAGCTTTAGCATCAGCAGCTGGAGCCGCTTTAGCATCAGCAGCTGGTTTAGCAGCGTCAGCAGCAAATGCGTTTAATGAAAGTGCGAATAAACCTGCAACTAATGAAGCGAATAACTTAGACATGTAATTTCCTTAAATATAAAATGAAATAAAATATGTATCAAACTGTAATAATACTGATACACATCAACCGTGTATAAATCACGATTTGCGCGAATTATACATGAGCCATAATTTTTATCTACAAAAAAACGACTGAATGTTAAGGACTTAATTTTTCGGGAAAAGTTCCTCGAAGCCTAAAGAGCTTAAGAATAAAGCAGTGCTAATTAAAACGACTTTTCAAAACAGCATTATAAAACTCAATCATAGATTGCTTCACAGACTCCCTAGCTAAATTAATAGTATCAAAAAATTGTTCGAGGTGTCCTAAAAGCGAAGCATAAACTTCGTGATCAAAGTAAGAGTTTACGAGAAAACCAATTCCAAAAAAAATTAAAGTAATAAAAGATTGGATTATTAAATGACGAGGTAATTCTTTAATGAAAGGATTATTTCTTTTGCCTATTTTCTTAAATTTAAAATTTTTAAAATGAAGAAGGTAATAACTTAAAATTTGAAATGTAGTGATTGGTAAAAGCCAAGTGTAATTAAGGTCACTTAAGCCCATTCCAAAGGACAAAATGATACTTACGAGCCATCCAAGCTTTCCAATAAGTTTCATATGCGGCATATTGAATTAAAGACTCGCCAATTTAACATCTGAGTTATATCGCACAATCCACAATGCGCAGATGTAATCGGAGGATTTGAAACTAGTGATCGATTGTCTCTAAAAGCTTTTTCATCATAGATTGATCAGAAGGCTCATCCGACGAAAAAGTCATAAAAGATTCTCTCTCAAGAACATTCACCATTCTCGGATGATTTACGATAAAAAGAACGTCCTTTAAAAAACTCATATCTTTTAAGCGATTTAAACGAACGAACTCTTTACATGCCTCAGAGCTTGTAATAAGAATTGCTGAAATATGAATTTTTTCAGAGAAAGCTTTAAGTAAATCTAAATTAGTTTGCGGAAATGTGCGGGTATAACATTCTGCGTATGTAACTTCAGCACCTCGCGCTCTTAATATTTCAGCTAAAGTTTCGCGGCCGCCCTCACCCCTAAAGATTACAATTTTTTTATTCTTAATATCATTCATTTCTTTGGTGGCAAGCAAACCTTCGCTATCGAAGTTCTCATCTGGTATGAGAACATGATTTACATCAAATAATTTCAGTGCTTTTTGAGTGGAGGGACCAATTGCTGCAAACTTTGTTGATTCGGGCAATGAATGAAAGGCATGTTTGACAGCTGGCATTCCAAATTGCACTGCGTTAGAGCTAATAAAAATAGCCCAATCATATTCATTTAATTTTAAAACGATATTTTGAAAAGTTTCGTTTTGACTTTTTGATTTGATTTCAAGCAAAGGAAACTCGATAGGATGTCCTTGATGTTCATTGACTAAGGCTTTGATCTCACCTGTTTGATGAGAAGGCCGTGTAATCACAATACCAGTTTGATGGAGTTCTTTTTTACTCATATTACAAGACTCGCTAATATTTTATCGGCGCCTTGATCAAGCAGTTGCTTAGCAAGTTTTTCACCAAGCTTTTCAGCATCTGCAATAGAGCCTTCAATTTTATCTTTAATCATTTCTTTTCCATCTATAGAAGCTACAAAACCTTGAAGCTTAAGAATTTTATTTTCAATAATTGCATGCGCACCTAGAGGCACATTGCAACTGCCACCCAAAGTTCTGCTCATAGCCCTTTCGGCTAAAACGCAATAAGCCGACTCTTGATGATGAAGTGGTTTTAATAGCTCAATAAGGTCGGAACGCACTTTTAATATTTCAATAGCAAGTGCGCCTTGCCCAACAGCAGGGATTGAATTTTCAGGAGACATATACTGCCGAATACGGTTTTTTAATTTAAGACGAATAAGCCCTGCTGCTGCCAATATAATGCCTTGATATTGTTTTTTATCGAGCTTTTTTAATCGTGTTTGGAGATTGCCTCTTAATGGCTCAATCACAAGCTCAGGGAATCGACGTTGTAATTGACTTTGTCGGCGAAGACTTGACGTGCCCACAATACTTCCCGGCGGCAACATTTCGAGTGCACCAAAATCATTAGAAACAAATGCATCTCTTGCATCTTCTCTTTTACCAATAGCCGCAATCATAAATTCATCGCTTAAATGCATAGGCAAGTCTTTAAGTGAATGCACTGCAATATCAGCTTCTTTATTTTGAAGAGCCACTTCTAATTCTTTAATAAAGAGGCCCTTGCCACCAATTTTGGACAGAGATTTATTAAGTGTTTTATCGCCTTGAGTTGTCATGCCAAGAATAGTGACTTCTAATCTTGGATATAAAGATACAAGTTCCGATTTGATATATTCGGCTTGCCACATTGCAAGCTCACTTTCGCGCGTCGCGATGGTTATGTGTGTAGGCTGGGTCATAGTTGAATTTAAAACGAATGTGCTATTTTATCATAAGCTAGGCCATTGAAAATTTAGAAAATCATAAGCTTTAGCATATACTTTCAACTATGGCTAAAAAAGATATAAAAAAAGCGAATTGGTCAGGCAGATTTAATGAGCCTGTGACTGAACTCGTCAAAAGATTTACAGCTTCTATAGGTTTTGATCAAAAGCTAGGTCTTTATGATATTGAAGGTTCAGTGGCACATGCTGAAATGTTAGCTGCACAGAAAATCATCACACAAAAAGACTTAAAAGCGATTCAAAGCGGATTACAAAGTATTCAAAAAGAAATTTTAGCTGGTACCTTTAAATGGTCTTTAGATTTAGAAGACGTACATTTGAATATTGAGAAAAGGTTGACTGATAAAATTGGCGAAGCAGGTAAGAAATTACATACAGGCAGATCGAGAAATGACCAGGTCGCAACTGATTTGAGATTATGGCTAAGAGAAACCATAGATCAAACGATTCAAAAAATTAAAACACTTCAGTTATCCGTCGTTCAGTTAGCAGATAAGCACCAAAAAACAATTATGCCCGGATTCACTCATCTGCAAGTCGCGCAGCCTGTGACTTTTGGTCATCACTTAATGGCTTATTATGAGATGCTGCAAAGAGATTTGACAAGATTTGAAGACGCTAGAAAAAGAATGAATCAATTGCCTTTGGGTGCGGCAGCACTTGCCGGGACAAGTTATCCCATCGATAGAAATAGGGTTGCTAAAAAACTGAAATTTGACGGCGTCTGTGAGAATTCATTAGATGCAGTTTCAGATAGAGATTTTGCAATTGAATTTACTTTTGCAGCATCTTTACTCATGACTCATTTATCAAGATTTTCAGAAGAGCTCATCATGTGGTCGAGCCCCATGTTTGGATTCGTTGAAATCGCTGATGGATTTTGTACTGGATCATCCATCATGCCGCAGAAAAAAAATCCAGATGTACCTGAATTGGTGAGAGGAAAAACAGGCAGAGTCACCGGCCATTTAATGAGCCTTCTCATGCTTATGAAAGCGCAGCCACTTGCTTACAATAAAGACAATCAAGAAGACAAAGAGCCCCTTTTTGATACTGCAAATACTATTTTAGATGTGCTGACTATCTATGCAGACATGCTGAAAAGTATTTCGGTCAATGAAAAAAATATGAAGGAAGCTGCTTTAAAAGGTTACGCGACTGCAACAGATTTAGCAGACTATCTTGTGATTAAAGGTGTGGCATTTAGAGATGCGCATGAAATTGTTGCAAAAGCCGTAAACACAGCTATTAAAAAGAAATGTGATTTATCAGAACTTAAGATAGATGAATTGAAAAAATTTAGTAAAATGATTTCAAGTGATGTATATAGTCATCTAACGCTTGAAGGTTCAATTAAATCTAGAAATCACACTGGCGGCACGTCTTTTGAGCAAGTCAAAAAATCGATTGAAAAAGCAAAAAAAAGATTAAAACAATAATTGTTTTAGTTATTTGCTAGCTTTACAGGCCAGCCCCCACCTAAAGATTTAAACAATTCAACGCTCGCAATTAATCTTAATTGTCTTTTTTGAATATATGAAATCGACGCATCATTGAAAACACGCTGCGCGTCTAGATATTCCAAGTAACTTGAATAGCCAGCTTTGTAACGATTCGAAGCAATATCCATAGCTTTCTTCGCCGCATCTTGTGTGAGTTTTAAATCATTTTCTTGCTCGGTATATTCTTTTAAAGATACAAGTGCATTATTTACTTCTTTAAAAGCGTTTTGTATAGAAGATTCATAATAGCTAAGCGCTTGTTTTTGTTTGGCTGTTGCTTGACTGACTCTTGCTTGAGCTCTTCCTGAGTCAAAAATCGGAAGTGTCAAGCCTAAACCTATCCCCCATATGTCTGAACCAGTTTTATTAATATTTTTTAATTCAGCACTCTCTCTTCCAAAATTTGCCGTAAGGATAATGTTTGGAAAAAGCGCTGCTCTAGCCACACCAATATTTGCATTAGCTGCAATCATTATTTGTTCAGCTTCTTTTATATCTGGCCTTGATTCCAAAAGCGATGAGGGCATATTAGCTGGCGGTATTGGAGGCGTGACCAAAGCATCTATTTTATTCTCAGGAATATTTAAATTCATATCGCCTGATAAAAGAATAAGCTGATTAGAAACGACTTCACGTTGACGAATAAGATCGCTCAGTTGGGCAGATAGATTATTAAAAGCCGCCTCAGCTTGATGAAGATCGAGTGCAGATATAAGTCCGCTCTCTAAACGCTTTTTAGTGAGCTCTAAATTTTCTTTACGGTACCCAACGTTGTCTTTAAGAGCCAATATTTGTGAATCGATGCTTCGTAATAATAAGTAATTACTAGCAAGCGTGCTTTGTAAGCTCAATACAACAGTGTCTTTCGAATATTGAGATGAAATATATTCTGCACGAGCTGATTCTTTTGCTCGACGTAATCTTCCCCAAAAATCTATTTCAAATGATGTGCCAAGTTGAATATTGAAATTTTTACGAAAAGGTTTTACAAAATTTGAGGGCACAATGCCAGTTTCAGTAGCTTTAGTCCGATTACCCTGTGACGTTAAATCCACCGATGGTATCAAAGCCGCTCCTATTTGTTGTAGGTACGCATCAGCCTCTTCCAGTCGCGCAATCGCAGCAGTAATATCTACATTTTTCTTTAATGCTTTGTCCATCAATTCATCAAGTGCCGGGTCTTGATAAAGTTTCCACCACATATTTAAATCTGTCACTACATTGTCTGTATTAATTTCCTGGTGATAAGCGTTGGGCAAATTAATTTCTGGGCGCTTGTAATCCGGGCCGACTAAAGTACAGCTGATGAGACTAAAAGATATACAAACTAAAACAAAGCGCAGCATCATTTTATTTTTTATCCTCATCTATATGACCATGATGACGAATATGATTTCCAGTTAACCAGACAAAAAAGAGTGGAATAAAAATCGTTGCAACAAATGTTGCTAAAATCATGCCACCAAAGACTCCGGTTCCCATCGATTGACGTGCCGCTGCCCCTGCGCCTGTTGCGACAACAAGAGGGACAATACCAAAAACGAATGCCATGGATGTCATTACAATAGGCCTAAATCGGAGACGCGCAGCTTCAACCGCAGCTTCCATGATAGGCATACCTTCTTCCATTTTTTGACTCGCAAATTCCACAATTAAAATTGCATTTTTAGCTGCAAGGCCAATTAAGGTGATTAGGCCAATCTGAAAATAAATATCATTTGGCATGCCGCGAATCATGACGGCAATGAGCGCGCCAGTAAGGGCAAATGGCACAGCCATAATTACTGCAAGAGGCAATGCCCATGTTTCAAACTGTGCCGCTAAAATTAGGAATACCATAATAATAGCGAAACCAAATGCAAAGAGCGCCGCAGAGCCTGTGCGTTTTTCTTGATAGGCCTGTCCTGTCCAAGCCATTTGATAACCTTCAGGTAAACTTTCTTTTGCAATTTTTTCAACAAGCTTAATGGTGTCGCCCGAACTAACTCCAGGCGCTCCCCCTGCTAACACTTTTGCAGAAAGAAGCCCATTAAAACGCTCTAGTTGTTCAGCACCTAAAATACTATTAACCGAACTTACCGCTGAAAGTGGAACCATAGCTCCTGTATTTGATCGCACATAAACTTTACCTAGATCGTCAGGCTTCATTCGATAAGGGGCTTCTGCTTGAAGTTGCACACGATAAGTTCTACCCGATTTATTAAAGTCATTGACATAAAGTGATCCCATAGTGCTTTGTAGGGTTTCATAAATGCTTGAAATAGGAATGCCTAAACTCATGGCTTTAGCTTCATCAACTTCAACAAAAAGTTGAGGTACGGTAGGCCTAAAAAAAGTATTTATTCCTGTAAGGCGAGGTTCTTTATTAAGTGCTTCAATAAATAAATTAACAGCTGCAAATAAACGTAATGGATTTGTATCGCTGCGACTTTGAATATAGATTTCCATGCTGCCAGAATTACCTAATCCACGAATGGACGGAGGGTTAAACGCAATGGCAAGACCATCGGGTTGCATCATACCAATGCCGAAAAGTTTTTTAACGATATCACTCGCAGAGCTTTTTCGTTCTCCCCAATCTTTTAATCTAACAAACATCGTAGCTGAGTTTGATTTATTCCCTCCACCAATGAGGTCATAACCATTGACTGCAAATTGGAAAGTGCTTGCAGGGTCATTAGCAATTGCGGAACGAACTGCTTCCGTTGTTTTGGAAGTACGACTAATTGTAGCGCCATCAGGCAACATCACCGCTGTAATGACATAGCCTTGATCTTCCGAAGGTATAAAACTAGTAGGTGTAAATTTAAAAAGAAAAACAGAGCTAATCACAATGCCAACAAAAACAATGCCACCAATAAATCGGTGACGCAAGGTGCTGTTGACGACTTTTATATAAAAATGAGTTAAGCGACTAAATCCACTATTAAAGCGATCAAAAAATTTTGAATGAATAGATTTTGGATTTAAGATAATGGCACATAGTGCAGGCGTGAGTGTGAGCGCTACAACACCAGATATTACGACAGCAATTGCTACCGTCACTGCAAATTGACGATAAAGCTCTCCTGCGATACCGCCCATAAATGCAACTGGCACAAATACAGCACATAAGACTAATACAATTGCAACGACTGCAGCAGCGACTTGTTCCATTGATTTAATAGCTGCTTTAATCGGAGAAAGTTTTTCTTCCGCCATCAGGCGCTCAATATTTTCTAAAACGACAATGGCATCATCGACTACGATACCAATAGACAAGACCATGGCAAAAAGTGTCAGCGTGTTAATTGAGAAACCAAAAAGATATAGACCTGCAAAAGTACCTATGAGAGATATTGGTACCGCAATAATAGGAATTAAAGTGGCGCGCCAATTTTGTAAAAATAAAAATACGACAAGCACTACAAGAAGCATTGCTTCACCCAACGTTTTGAATACTTCTTTCATAGATGCTTTTACAAAGTTACTTGTGTCATAAGGAATTTCAAAATCCATTCCTTTAGGAAAGCGCCCTTTAAGTTCAGCCATTTTTTCCTTAATACCTTTGGCTGTATCAAGTGCATTAGCGCCTGTTTGAAGAAAAATAGGAATACCTACACCTGGTTTACCATTTAATGTTGTATTGATATCGTAAGTTTGTGCACCCAATTCAATACGTGCAATGTCTTTGAGATAAAGAATGCCATTAGGCCCGCCAGCTCTTACGATAATATTTCCAAATTGATCGGGATCTAACAACCGACCTTTTGCATTCACTGTATATATAAGCTGTTGATCAGTGACCGAGGGTTCTTGACCAATTTTACCTGCCGCATATTGCGCATTTTGGCTTTGAATGGCAGCTGCGATATCACTCGTTGTAATACCAAGTTGTGCCATTCGATCTGGTTTTAGCCAAATTCGCATAGAGTAATCGCGTGCACCAAATATATTGGCGTCACCCACACCTTTAACGCGTTTGATTTCATCTAATACATTTAGCGTTGCATAGTTACTTAAATAAAGTGGATCAAATTGTTTGTCTTTTGACGTGAGCATGACCACTAAAAGAATGTCATTTGATTTTTTTTGCACAATAACACCTGTGCGCCTTACCATTTCTGGTAAGCGAGGTGAGGCGATGTTGACACGATTACTTACATTGAAAGTAGCTTGGTCAATGTTGGTGCCAATTTCAAAAGTCGCAGTAATGTTAAGCGTTCCGCTAGAATCAGTGCTCGAATTAAAATAAAGAAGACCTTCAACTCCACTTAATTGTTCTTCAATAGGGCCTGCAACTGTTTTTGAAAGAGTTTCGGCGCTCGCACCGGGATAGCTCGCAGTGATAATGACTGTAGGTGGTGCAATTTGAGGGTATTGCGCAATGGATAACTTAAGCGCAGCCGCAATACCAGCTAGAACGATAATGATTGAGATTACCGCAGCAAAAATTGGCCGCGTAATAAAAAATTTACTCATTATTTTTTGAAGCTAGGCATGTTTGTGACAGGCATGCCAGGACGTACTTTAATCAGATTGTCGATAATGACCTTATCGCCTGCTTGCAGTCCGCTTAGAATAACCCAATCCTTACCTTTCCATTCACCTGCGACAACAGGGCGAGGTGTGGCTTGATTTTTTTCATTGACGACAAATACAAATTTACCTTGATCTGAATTAAGCACTGCTAATTGTGGTAATAAAAATACACCATCTTTTTTACCTGTAGTTACGCGTACACGAACAAACTGGCCAGGTAAAATTTGTCGCTCATTATTTTCAAATGTTGCCCGGAGTTCTTGAGTGCCAAGTGATGGATTAATCTCGCTTGCGGCAAAATTTATTTTGCCCTTTTTTGGATATTCACTACCATCGGGAAGAGTGATTGAAACTTCTTGAACATTTTTTTCATTTAATGCCCCACCCAATTGCTTAAGTTCATTATCTGAAAAACTAAAACGCACCCAAATTGGATTTACTTGAGCTAATGTTGTAAGCAGGCTTGTATTCGCAGAAATGAGTGCTCCTTCAGAAAATTGAAAACGACCGGAAATACCATCGACAGGTGCGGTGACATTAGTATAAGAAAGATTAAGTTCCGCCTGTCTTAAATTGGCTTGACTTTGACCTAGTGCCGCGACAGTAATCGACTCATCTGAAGTTGCATTATCAAATTCACGCTGACTAATCGACTGAGATTCAATCAAACTTTCTAAACGTTTTTTTTCGCGCTTTGCTTGCTCAGCTCGCGCAAGGCTTTGGTTGTATTGAGCTCGCGCTTGATTTAAGGCTATTTTGTATGGCTCGGGATCAATGACAAATAAGGTTTGGCCCGCTTTAACTGCTGAGCCTTCATTGTACTTTCGTTTTAATAAAATACCGCCAACACGAGGCCTAATTTCCACCTCTTTCGCACCTTCGGTTTGGCCTACTGCTTCAGCTGTAATAGGGACACTCGAAGGTGTTGCTTCAAGCATGGTTACTGGCAATACAAAATTAGGCGGCATGCCACTTTGCTCAGGAGGTTTTTGACAGCCAGTTAAAGAAAACAATAAAAAGCCGAGGAATAAAATAAATCTAGATGACAAAAAATGCTGTTGCAACTAAAGCCCCTATTCTAAAAATAAGACATGGAAACGAACGTTTCTTGTAAGGCCTTATTTTACAATTAAATCAATGAATAAGACGGATTTAAATATATGAAACTTTTATGATAATAGATGAGCTAAGCCAAAAGCCGCCGAAGAAGCAATGCCACCAATCAAAAGGGTTTGCATCGCTGAGCGCCCTTGATTCACCCCTGTAAACTTACCTTTAATCCAACCAAAAAGTACGAGTGCAATACTTGTTGCGATCACCGACATTTTTAGTGCGGACATGATGTCAGATATAAAGAAATAAGGCATCAAGGGAATGAGCCCACCTACAATATAAGAGGTTGCAATAGTGGACGCACTGATCATGGCTCTTTTTGGGTCAGGCTTTTCTAAATTTAATTCAAATTTCATCATGAATTTTAGCCA